>Ga0182037_10002249_pt1 | contig 10254 bp, 10 predicted proteins | sample sta12Cox44000082_FD_125974 | JGI IMG/M metagenome (GOLD analysis project Ga0182037, IMG submission 125974) | Lab enrichment of tropical soil microbial communities from Luquillo Experimental Forest, Puerto Rico - statoxic.12C.oxic.44.000.082 | ecosystem: Environmental > Terrestrial > Soil >... | reverse complement strand
TGACCACCCTTCAGGCACTTCGTAACAAAGACAATACACGGAATTTTGGGCTTGGCAAGTGCACCGGCAGTAGACGTTTTGCATTCCCGGCAGGGCGTGTGTACTCTCGATAGTCAGGGAACCTTTCTGTTTCTTGTGGAACGTACGGAGGGACGCCTTTCTCGTCGATATATGGCTGTTTTTTCATGTACTTGTATGGTCTCGCGATGGCCCTCACGTCTGGCGGTTGCGCTATTGATTTTCTCGACTCCCGTCGCGACGCAACAATCCTCCGAGCCGTCGGAAGGCCGCTCCACGCCGAGTGCCCTCTTCAAGAAAGTGATCGACAATCAAGAACACGGAGAGAAAGTGCTCGACCAGTACGAGCGAATTCAGCGTGACGAAGCGCGTCCTCCGGCGGCCGGAGACCCTCGTCCGGCCGTCACCAAGGTCTGGCGTGTGTTCCCAACCGGGGCTGGCGTCGACAAGATTCCCCTCAGCCCGGAAGGAAAACCGGCAGAGAACTACCGGAGCGACCTGGAGAAACTGGAAAAGTACCTGGCGTGGATTGTCGAAGACGGAGCCGGACAAAAGGAAGCCTACGCGAAAGCGGAACGGAAGAGGAAAGACCGTTTTGAGTTGCTCGAGGCAACGCATCAGGCGTTCATATTTACGCCGGACGGCGAAGATACGCGGGGCGGCCGAACCCTGCTCCGCTACACGATCAAACCGAACCCCAGTTACCGGCCGACGACGCGCAACACGACGATCTTCACACGCGTACGGGGCACCATCTGGCTCGACCAGCAAACGTCACAAATGGCCAAGATCGACGGAACGGTCACGGACGATATTTCGATCGCACTGTTTTTGGCAAAGGTTTACAAGGGCAGCCACTTCATGCAGGAACGCTACGAGGTGGCACCCGGCGTATGGCAAGCGACGTTTGAGCAATACGATTTTGACGGGCGCAAGTTTCTTCTCACCTTCTCGATTCACGAGCGCACCTTTTACTCGGACTACAAGCGTGTGGGCCCACCGCGGGAGGCCATCGAGCTGGTACGTACCGAATTGAGCAAACTCGGACCAGCCAGCGCCACCCGATGAAACCATCCCGGGTAGACTGGGTTTAACGGTTACTAGGACCGTTAAACCGGGTCGGGAGGTGTTCCATGCTTGGTCGGCTCCCTGTCATTCTATTTGCCTCCGGCATTCTCGCAGGTCTGTGCCTGGCGCAAACGGATAACGGTGTGAACTCCTCTACATCGGCTGCCCCTCCGTCTCCGACCTCTGCAGTTTCACCCACGCCTGCCCCGGAGAAGGTGTGGACAAACGATGAACTGCCTCCAGTAAAGCCTGCCCTTTCGTCCAATAAGCGCAACACCAGTCAACGGGTGACACCTGCCGAAGCCGCAGACCCGGCCACCGTGCAACGGATACGCAAGAGCCTCCAAAAACTGCAAGGGCAAATCGAGGACATCGACAAAAAGCTGAAAACTTACAAGGAATTCCTGGAAGGGGAGCCGGTGTCCTCCGGCGGTCGAGAAATCAACAAAGGCGTCAACCGAGTGCCCGTGGATCAGCAAATGGCTCAGCTGCAGGACAAGAAAAAGCAGTTGGAAGCACAGATGAGCGACTTGTACGACGAAGCTCGCAAGAAGGGTATCGATCCTGGGGAGTTGCGCTAGGAGGACATCGTGAAGCTCTATGGATTTGCCGCCGGTGTGGGACTGCTCGCGCTTTTGGCTGCCGGGCCCTCTGCGGCGCAATCGTCCGATGCCAGCGCGGGCACGGCTGCCGCGCCAAAACCCACGGCGCCCGTCCAGGACAGCTCGAACACCACGACCAGCGAAAAGAAAAAACCGAAGAAGGTTTGGACGAACGACGAGATGAGCTCGGTGCGCGGGACCGTTTCCGTGGTCGGCGACACGAGGTCTTCGCCCGTTGGGCAAGAGAAAAAAGCGCAGGAGCAAAGCGCGGGCAACGCGAACGATGAAGCGCGCAGCAAAGAGATCGAGAATTACCGGAGCCAGATTCAGGAGCTGCGCTCGCAATTCGACGCCATCGACCAGCGAGCTGCGCAGTTGAAGAGTTTCCGGGCGGAAAACACGAGCCCGTCGGGCGGGATCAATCTGAATCATGGCTACAATATGGATCCTATTGAAGACCAACTGAAGCAGCTGGAGGCACGGAAGAAGCAGCTGGAGTCGAAAATCGCGGATATTGAAATTGCCGCGGAAAAGAAGGGCATCGCACCCGGAGACTTGCGCTGAGGCGAACCACGGAACTTTCCCGATAATTGGGATCCCTCCTCCAATCTGAACTTTTCTCTTTCTTTCCCTGCGCATAAGCGTAGAATGCGCGGCAAAGGCTGTGGTGGCCTCTCAGTAGTGGACGGAGGTGGTCGATGGGTCGGTTGCACTTCGTCTTGGGTGTGTCGTTGTGTGCTCTCCTTTGGCTAGTCGGGACACCAGGATCCGCACAAATCGGCAGAAACGCTGGATACTCGCTGACCGGCACGGTGTTCGCAGACGGCAGCCATCAGCGCGTGGAAAACGCAACGGTGGAACTCTGCGATGATTCGGGGGAGCGGCTCGGGGAGACGCGAACCAATACCGGAGGCGAATTCTTTTTCCGAGGGGTTCGTGCGCAGCATTACCTCTTGCGCGTTCACGCAGACGGCTTCGAGAACCAGGAAGTGCACGAAGACTTGAGTTTGAGTTCGGACCGAGGAGTTTCCATCACCCTCAAGCCCGTCGAGAAGGCCGGAAGCGCGGTTCCCGAGCGTCCGACGATTTCGGTCCACGAATTGTCCATGCCCGAAGCGGCGCGCGAACTGATGGAATCCGGGCGAAAGAAGCTTTATAAGGACAAGGACGCCGCAGGCGCGTTGACCGATTTCGAATCCGCCACGCGGAAAGCTCCAAATTATTACGAGGCCTATTACCAGGCGGGGCTCGCGTACTTGAATTTGCAGCGCGAAGACGACGCTGAAGTACAATTTCGCAAGTCGGTGGAAATCAGCCAGAAAGCCTATGCCGAGGCCGATATCGCTCTGGGTACGCTGCTCTTGCGGCACAGGGAAAACACCGATGGAGAGACGTTTCTGCGGCAGGGATTGGCGTTGAACCCGGAGTCGTGGCCCGGCCAATTTGAATTGGGGAAACTCGAGCTTTCGCGGGGAAATCTCAAACCGGCTTTGACTTCGGCGGAAAAGGCCGAGTCGCTGGCGCCGGCGCAGCCGGTCGTTTACCGCTTGCTCGCACTGGTACACATGCAGGAAATGGACTACCTCGGGCTGATGCGCGACTTGGATAATTATATCCGGCTCGATCCCGATAGCCCGGCGGGAGTGCGCGCCAAGGAATTGCGCGCGGAGACCGAGCGAAAGCTGCCCCGCGAGGCAACCGCTTCTGCGGGGCACAAGCCATAATGACCTGGGACCGCGCCGCGACCTAGCGCGCGGGGAAACTCAGGTTGCGCGGATCGATTGCATCATAAACGTAATTCACGGTGTACGGATGATTGCCCTTGCTGTCGGACACGCGAATCGATTCGAGTAACTGCTTCCCGTCGGACGAAACTTCGAAGGTTCTGCTGATTTTGCTATTGTGCGGGCCTTTCTCGTCGGTGATCAGCCGATTACCGTCCCACCGGGCCGAGATTTCCTCGAGGCTCGGATCTTTTTGCTTTTCGATTTTGCGCCCGTCGGTATAGAAGATGTGGCGGCGCTCGCGATCGTCGATCAACTCCACTTCAGGATCGCTTTCATTTCTACGGATGATCTGGACTTCGCGGACGGGGTTGACCAAGTCACCCAGACGAGCGGAGTCGTCTTCCTGAGTGCGATGACCAGGGTATGGCCCGCTATTGCCAGGTCCACCCATCGGTCCTCCGCCGGGAAAGCCGACGCGCGGACCACCATAGCCCCCACCCCCCCGGTTCCCGCCGTCGGGATCCGCGGTCTGGTGAACCTTCTGGCGCGGGTCGTCGCTTTCATCCTTGTTGAAGCGCCAAGCTCCCAGGATATTCTTCCGCGGAGGCAACTCGGGCTTTTTCGGGGGCGGCGGGGCCGCCGCGACGGAACCCGGTTGCGGGGGAGGCGGGGTCATCGGTCCGGGAGGGGCTTGGGCCCAGAGAGCGCCCACGCCGAGGAGACAGGTTCCATTTAGAATCAAAAAACGGCTGACTGGCTTCATGATGCTGTATTCCCTTGGTTTTCGGAAACCACGCCCTTCCAGGCACGCCCGGCCGAGCGCGAAAAACTTCCAGGCACCAGGCCAGTTGGTTCTACTTTAATCAGATTCGAGAGGCGACGCAAAAGGCTGCTTGCTCGTCCGGCGACTAAAACAGCAAACGGTCCAAGTCCCGGGCGCGTTCGAGAAGAGCGAGAGCGCCTAACTGGCGGAATCGCCGGGCGCGTTCGCGGTAATCGGGGTCTTTTTTCGAGAGGATGGCGATGAAAGGAATGCGCGCAGCTTTGGCGGCCAGTGCATCGTCGACATTGTCGCCGACGTAAAGAGCGCGTTTCGGATCGCGGCCGGCGAGAATAATGCGAAGACCCTCGGGATGGGGCTTTTTCCTTGCATCATCCATGGTGATGACGGTACGAAACGACCGTGCCGCCGGCCAGCGGTCAAAGGTGTAGGAAAATTCCTGGCGTGTGCGTCCCGTGAAAAGATTCAACTCGCGGCGCGCGGCCCAACGTGCGATGAGCTTGGGCGTGATAAGCAGTTTTTCTTTCGCAACGTTGCCGGGTTTGCCGTCCCGGCCCCAGTAAAAAGGTTGGAAGGCGTCGCGCGCTTCCTCGTAAGTGGTGGGCACACCGAGAGCCGTGGCCCAGCGGGAAACCATAGTCCAATCGTCATTGTTGCCGGGCTGGCGCTTCCATTCGTAGAACTCGGCCCACGTGGGTTTTCTGCCCGTGAAATGGTGGACGGTCTGAAGACCGGAACGCCAATAGGTTTCGCGGACGTCGACCAGTACGCCATCGACGTCGAAAATTAGAATTTCCGGATCGAGCTTGGCGACGGATTTCGTTGGCTTCCTTTTACGGGCTGGCTTGGCCACGGATACTTCCTTTCCGCTGTCCACAGTTTACCTGCAGTCCGGGAAACTGAGGCGTCTCGCTTGCGATTGGCCTGCGCGGGTCGCATGTGTTAGACCTTGGCCATGATCAACGACAGATTGCGACGCGAACTTGTGGACATGAGCCAAGAGGATTTGCGCGTGCGGGAGGAGTTGTCGACCGCAGGTGAGCTAGCCGGAACATACCACCCGCATATGGAAACGGTGCACGTGAGAAATGCCGCGCGCTTGTCCGAGTTGATCGCACAATATGGCTGGCCCGCAGAAGATGTTGCCGGAGCAGACGGAGCGGAAGCGGCATGGTTGATTGCGCAGCACGCCATTGGCGAGCCGGACTTTATGCGCTTGGCGCTCAAGCTGGTAGGAAGCTGTGCACAGCAAGGCCGCGTTCCCCGGTGGCATGCCGCATATCTCGAGGACCGTATCGCGCTGTGTGAGGGGCGACCGCAGCGATTCGGAACCCAGGGTGTGGACGACACGCGTGATGGCTTGGACCGGCCATGGACCTTGGCGGATCCGGAGCACGTAAACAAATTGCGGGCATCCGTGGGGCTTGGACCGCTGGCTCCGATTGCGCCCCCTGGGCCGCAACTTCCGCTCGACCAGCAGCGCTGCAACGAATCGATGCGCCAATGGTGGGCGGAATGGCTGAAATCGCGCGGGTGGTGAGACGGCCGAAGCTCCAATTTCTGTCCCGCCGCACAGAGGGGCAGCTGGCCGTGAAGGGGACGTCCATGACCATTCATCCTCCCGCGCTCAGCGTGACCACGATTGATGTGCACTCAAGCAGGTTAAAGAGCGAAAGAGTAACAGCAAACTAGCGAGGATGATCCCGCCGAGATTTTCCTGGCAGAAACCACCGAAGTGGGGTGGTTTCGGTTGAAGACCCGCGGAGCGGATGGGCCTCGAGGAAGGCACCGGTAGCGCCGCTCTTTTACGGCCTCACTTGTTTGGGGTAGGCGTTGATTCCGCGTGGAGAAAATTCGAAACGGATTTGCCATTCGCTGGGAACGCTGTGACCCTCTTCCGCCGGCGAAAGGAAGACCCAGCCGCGCGCAGCTTCCAGCGACTTTTCGGCGAAATATTTGCTCGGTCCGGCGTTCTCAAGGTCGGCTTGGGAAACGTTGCCTGCCGCGTCGACATTCACCCGGATCACGACACGAACCGTACCTTGAACAGAAGCAAGCGCACCCGAAGAGGGGCGCGGAAGAATCTGATCGAGAACTTCTCCGCGGTCGGGCACCTCTGAGGTTTTGCGGGGCGTAGCAACCGGCGCGGAGTTCGAATTGCGAAGGACGGCAGAGGAGGGGGACGGGCTCGCCGCGTTCGAAGCGGAACCATTTTTCGATGGCTGCGTAGCGTCTGGTTTCGCTGGCTGGCTGGGTTCGGGTGCGACAGGCGCATTCGCCGAGTTTCCAGCAACGACGGGGGCGGGCGCCGTGGTGCGCGGGGCGGTGGCGGACGTAGCGGTGTTCGCAGATTGCGTGCCGCGGCGCAGGATTTTCGGAAGCGCAAAAATCGCAACCAGCACCAGAAGGGCAGCGAAGACGGGAACAACATAATTCGGAAGCACCATCGTTTCGCGGGAACCGGACTTGGGTTCCGGGACAGGTGGCGGCATCGGTGGGCGTGGAGTTGCCGGGCCGGCCACGGGCTGCTTCGCGAGAGGTACGGCAGGCTCTTTCGAAAGCGGCACGCTAAGCGGGGATACGGGCGGTGCGGGGGAAACGGAGGAAGATACCGGCGGGGGAGGAGCCACGGCAAGGGAAGCCGAAGCGCTCGCGACCGGGGCATTCACCGGAGCGGAAGTCGTGCTGGCGGCCTGGACGACAGGCACGCTGGCCGCAGCGGCTGCAGTCATCCCCGCCTTGAGTTTTTCCGCGGCTTCCGGATCCAGGCGCACGGCGATATCCATGCTGGTCCAGCGCGCGACAGGATTACGCAGCAGGGAATGACTGGCGACCTCGCGGAACGGTTCGCGCAAAGACGGCGAAATTACAGGTTCGGCGTTTTCGTTAAAGGGCAGAAAAGCAGGTTGTTGTGTGAGCGCTTCGACCAGAGTTACGCCGAGCGACCAAATATCCGCCGCCGGGGTGTACGCCGAAGCGGGAATCTCCGGAGCGTCGTAGGCGTCGCGCTGGCGGCGCATTTCGCGGGCTTCAGTGAGCGGTTGGATGGTGTCGCTGGTCAGTTTGAGCCGATCGCCAATGGCGACGATATTGCTCGGCTTGATGTGGCCATGGGTCAACTTCTTGCCATGCAGGAAGACCAGAACGTCGACCACGACTCCCAGCATCTCGCGCGCTTCCTCGGGGGTGAGGGCCCGGTGGGGAAGAATCTCCGACAGATTCTCGTCCGCGTATTCCATCGCGGCATAAACCAGGTCCATGTCTTCAATCTGGCAACGACCGGTGGAGTAGATCGGGAGCAGATTGGGATGGCTGAGCTGCTGCCCGGCCTTCCAATCCTCCAAAATTTCGCCAGAATCAGGGAGGTTTGCGGAAAGGAATTTGACGGCCGCTTTGTGCGGCTCGGGATCGCGAAATTCGGCGAGGAAAACGGCGCTATGATCGGTGCTGCCGAGGAAATGCCGCAGCTGATACTTGTGGTCGATGACCTGACCTTCCCATCGTTTCCAAATCGCGCTCATCATGCACCTCAGAGTAAAGTGCTGGGCCCAGCGGAACGCGCCCGACCGGCGAATACGCCTCGGAAATTTATGCGAGCGTCTGAAGGACCGGGGTTGTGCTCAGGTACCACGCAGGCGCCAAGAGCCGGGCGCTCCAGCCCATTTTGCCACGATTTTCCGAGAAGAAAAGAGGGTTGATGTTGATCCATTGGAGGCCAGAGGTACTAGGGAAGAGGGAGTAGAGCGGAAATTTGCCGGAAACCTGACCGGTTGGCCAGTGCGCGCCGTACTTGTTACACTGCATGCGAACGATTGAGATGTTGCTGCGAAGGATGTTGGCATGCCCTCATTTGCCGGTGTGGATTTTATTGAATTCGATTCCCAGCTGAATGACGAAGAGAAGTTGGTGCGCCAGACGGCGCGGCGGTTTGTGGATAACGAAATTATTCCCGTTATCGAAAAGCATAGCCGCGAGGGAACGTTTCCGCTGCATCTCGTGGCGCAACTCGGGGAGTTGGGGTTTTTCGGGGCCAACCTGCACGGGTACGGATGTGCGGGGATGTCCAATGTGGCCTATGGGTTGATGACCCAGGAACTCGAGCGGGGGGATTCCGGGTTGCGGAGCTTTGTTTCGGTGCAGGGCGCTCTGGTGATGTACCCGATTTATACCTATGGCAGCGACGCGCAAAAGGAGACGTGGCTGCCGCGATTACAGTCGGGAAAAGCCGTCGGATGCTTCGGACTGACCGAGCCGCAATTCGGGTCCAATCCCGGAGGAATGCTGACCCGAGCGGCGAAGAAAGGCCACCGGTATATTCTGAACGGCGAGAAGATGTGGATTACGAATGGCTCGCTAGCCGACGTGGCGGTGGTATGGGCGAAGTGCGAGGATGAAAAGATTCGCGGGTTTCTGGTGGAGAAGGGCCGGCCGGGTTTCAAGGCCTGGGACGTGCATGGGAAGTGGTCGTTGCGGGCATCGGTGACCAGCGGGCTGTCGTTCAGCGATTGTGAAATCGGCGAGGAAAACCTTTTGCCGGGAGTGAGCGGGCTGCGCGGGCCGTTGAGTTGCCTGAACCAGGCGCGCTACGGGATTGGCTGGGGCGCAATCGGGGCGGCGATGGCCTGCTACGATACCGCACTGCAGTACGCCAAGACGCGAAAACAATTCGCGAACAAGCCGATCGCCTCGCACCAGCTGGTGCAGGAGAAACTGGCATGGATGATTACGGAAATTGTGAAGGCGCAACTGCTGGCCTTGCATGTGGGCAAGCTGAAGGACAAGGGCAAGGCCGATGCGGCCCATATCTCGATGTTGAAGATGAATAATGTGGGGATGGCCCTGGAAACGGCGCGTAAGGCGCGCGATATATTAGGCGCAAACGGAATTGTCGACGATTACTGCGTCATGCGGCACATGAACAATCTCGAAAGCGTGTACACCTACGAGGGCACGAACGATATCCACAAGCTGATCATCGGTGAAAAAATCACGGGGATTTCGGCGTTCGTGTAATGGTCAGGACCATGCGAATGACTCACAAGACCTGGCGCTTTGCGTTTGTGTTTTTGCTGGGCGCGTGCGCTTGCGCGGCCACCGGCGCGCAGGAAACGGCGACCCCTACGGGTAAAACCAAGATACGCGCGATTACCGCCTTTGTGCGCATCGATCGCGGCAGTTACCAGATACAGATGGACGAAGCGGTGAAATTCCTGAAGATCGCGAAAACAACCTTCGAATCGCGTGATTGCGTCGTGCAGACGCTGCGAATCGCGACACAACCGTTTCCCGAATACACGCAGGGGATGTCGCATGAGGAAGCGCTGCAATTTTTCAAGAATCTGGACGGCATTGCGCAAACCGGGCAGGTGATCCTGGCGATTGGCCCGGCGTATCTGAGTGCGACGGACGGCGAGGCGCAAGCGGATTTGCTGGCCGACATCCTCAGGAACACGAAGTCGATCAGTGCAACCGTTAACGTCACAAACGATGCCGGTGTGAACTGGCCCGCGGTGCGCGCCGCAGCACGCGTGATGAAGACGCTTTCCGACGGTACGCTGCACAGTGAGGGGAACTTCCGGTTCGCTGCCCTGGCGAACGTGCCGCAGGGCTCGCCGTTTTTTCCGGCGGCCTATTTGACCGGACTGGGACATCAATTCGCGGTGGGATTGGAGTCGGCAGGGGATTTGGCCCGAGCGGTGAAGGATGCGGCCGATTTGGCGAACGCGCGACGCCAATTGACGGACGTTCTTTTCCGCGAGGTGTCCGATGTGGAGGCTTCGGGCTTACGCGTGGACCGCGAACGGGGATGGACGTATTTGGGGGTGGATCTGTCGCCTGCGCCGGGAAAGGAAGCTTCCATCGGAACGGTGATCGAAAATATTTCGAAGCAGCCGTTTGGAGCGAACGGAACGCTGGCGGCCGTGGGCGTGATCACGTCGGCCTTGAAAGACATTGGCCTTCGACGCACGGGATATTCCGGGTTGATGCTGCCCATTTTGGAGGACCCGGTGCTGGCGGAACGATGGAACGCGGGATTGGTTTCTCTGGATGCGCTGGT
>Ga0182037_10002248_pt1 | contig 10256 bp, 7 predicted proteins | sample sta12Cox44000082_FD_125974 | JGI IMG/M metagenome (GOLD analysis project Ga0182037, IMG submission 125974) | Lab enrichment of tropical soil microbial communities from Luquillo Experimental Forest, Puerto Rico - statoxic.12C.oxic.44.000.082 | ecosystem: Environmental > Terrestrial > Soil >... | reverse complement strand
GGGACGAACCAGATTCACGGCACGGGCTACTACTTCCGCCACGACGACTGGACGGACTCGCCGAACTTCTTCGTGAAACGGGACGACGAAAAGAACGGGGTACCGGTTCAATCAACGCCCGTCAAGAATCAACAATACGGGGGCACGTTCGGTGGACCGATTCAAAAAGACCGCACGTTCTTCTTCGGCTACTACGAAGGGCAGCGACTGGCGGTGACCTCACCGTATCAGGCTCAGGTGCCGACGCTGGCCCAGATCGCTGCAGCGCGAGCGCGTATTGCCAGGGACGGTCTCACGACGAACCCTGTTGGCGAGAATCTGTTGAAGTTCTACCCGACCGACCCATCGGGCTTCCTGACCGTGAACTCAGCGAACGTGGCCAATATGAACACCTTCTCGGTGGAGGTCGACCCTTAAGAGAATAAAAAGAACCTGGTGAACGGTCGTTTCTTCTTCGGCAACAGCTACCAGTCTGCGCCGGCTACTACCGGAGAGCTCACGCCGGCCAACGGTCCGGTCGACATGTTCAACTCGGTCACCGACCCGACGCGCGTCGCGTTGATTGGCGCCGTGTGGAACTCGACGCTGTCGCCGCAATCGTTCCTGCAGGTGCGCTTCGGCTACAACCGCATCTCGCAGACCATCGACGTCAACAACAAGGTTGACCCGGCCAGCCTCGGGATGAACACCGGCCCGCTCGATTCGGCCGATTTCGGCGTGCCCGCGGTTACGCTGGGCCCCTTCGGGTACATCGGCGGGGTTGCAGGCTACCCGATCACGACTTCGCCAACCCAGACCTACGACATATCCGGGTCGCTCACGCAAACCCGCGCGGAGCACACGATCAAATACGGCGCAAACTGGCAGAGGGGCACGAACCACAGCGTGCGCAATCGCGCCCGCACTGCGTTTACGGCGACAGGGGGTGGCTCGTTCGACGAGGTCGATTCGCTGGTCGAATTACTACTCGGCCGGTTCGATACGGCGGGGCGCGCGTTCGGGTCAACGGCGCGCGACATGTCGCAGCAGTCACTGGGCGCGTTCATCAACGACGATTGGAAGGCGTCAGCGCGGCTGACAGTCAGCCTTGGGCTTCGGTACGACGTCAACTTCCCGCTTCGGGTGGCGGACAACCTTGCGTCGAACTTCATCCCGGGGTCGGCGACGGGGCTGGTCCGGCTCGGGACGCAAGGGCTCGACAGCCTCTACAACGTCAACAAGTCCAATTTTGGTCCGCGTGCTGGGATCGCGTGGGACGTCAGCGGCGACGGCCTGACGAGCGTGCGGAGCGGATACGCGTTGACCTACGACCTGCCCGACTTCAAGACCATCCACTCGCCGAACACGACGTGGAGCGGTCTGGGCGCGCGCGCCGGCGCGATGACCAATCCGGACCTCGGGGTGTTCGACAAGTCATTCAACGGCTCACAGACCAAGCCGGCCGACGACCCGACAGCGACGTGCATCGATCCGAATGCCGCGCGAGCCACAGGTGATTTCGTGTGCGTTCAACCGGGCGTGCCGATCTTTGGAGCGAATCCGACCGGCCAGGGGCCCTTCAACGCGTTCTCAATACCGACGAACTACAAGACGCCAATGTATCACTACTTCCACGCGACGCTGCAGCGCGAGCTGTTCCGGGGAAACGCGATCACGGTGACGTATCTGGGATCGCGCGGCGTCAATCAATCGTGGTTCCGCGACATCAACGGTCCACCCCTCGGCACTTCGACAAGCGCGATTCAGGTGAACCGCCCGTTCTATGCTCAGTTTCCGAATCTCAACCACATCATTCAGCTGAGCAATGACGGCCGGTCGTGGTACGACGCCATGCAACTCTCGTATCGCCAGCAGAACTGGCATGGCATCAACACGCAGTACAACTACACGCTGTCGAAATGCGAGGACTACAACTCGGACAACAGCCGCGGCCGGAACGATTTCCCGCAGGCGAACAATCCCTATGACCCGGCGGCGAACCGCGGTCCGTGCGGCTTCGACCGCCGGCACAACTTCAACGTCGGTGGCGTGTATGCAATCCCGGGCAACAACGTCGTCACGCGGGGCTTGGAGGTAGGCACGGTCTTCACGGCGCTCAGCGGCCGCCCATTTACGCCGAACCTTTCCAGCCGCGACCGATCGGGTCAGGACACCGGCTCGGTGCGCGCCAACTGCCTCGCCGATCCGATCTACGATTTCACCAATCCCGACGCCTTCATCACGAATCCGAAGCAGGCATTCGCCGTTCCCGACACGGGGCAGCTCGGCACGTGCGGCCGAAACACTGCGCGCCTCCCCGGCCTCGCGCAATGGGATGTGAACATCATCAAGCAGTTTCAGCTCACGGGGAACGCCCGCTTGCAAGCGCGGTGGGAGATCTTCAACCTGTTGAACCGCGTGAACCTTGGAGCTGCGCAGAGCACCAACATCCGAAACAGTCTGTTCGGCACCATCGGCTCGACACCGGACGTCGACGCGGGTAACCCGGTCATCGCGCAGGGCGGGCCCCGTGCGATGCAATGGGCGCTGAAGGTGCTGTTCTGAACGAGCTCTTCTGAGAACGCGCGAACTAGGCGTTCAGACGTAACATGTGGGCGGGCGAGCCCCTGGGGTCGCCCGCCCTTTTTCATGCGTTCCCGGATTCCGGCTGTCCTTGTCGTGCTCGCTGCGCTCACGGCACCGCGCGCGGAGAAGGCGCCGAACGTCCTCCTCATTACCCTCGACACGACACGCGCCGACCGGATGGGTTTCCTTGGATCCCCGCGCGGGTTGACGCCGGCGCTCGATGCGCTCGCGCGTCAGGCAACGGTCTTTACGTCCGCCTACGCGCAAGCGCCGGTGACGACCGTCTCCCACGCGACCATTCTCACGGGCACGTTTCCACCGTTTCACCATGTCAGCGGGTTCGGCGCGCCGCTGCCAGGATCTGTTCCGTATCTGCCCGACCTGTTGCGGCAGCGCGGATATCGGACTGCCGCGTTCGTGGGATCGCTGGTGCTCGATCCCCGCGCGGGAACCGCGCCCGGCTTCGAGCGCGGATTCGACCGCTACGACGCGGGGTTCCGCTCGCGGCGCCGGGGCGAAGACCGCTACCAGACGTTGGAGCGGCGCGGGGAAGATGTGGCCGGGCGGGCCCGGCAATGGATCGCGGAGGCGGACGCGCGGCCTTGGTTCGCGTGGGTCCATTTCTACGATGCTCACGATCCGTACGACCCGCCGTCCGACCTGAAAGCGCGATTCGCCTCTTCGCCCTATGACGGAGAGATTGCCGCGGTCGACCGTGCGGTCGGGCGGCTCTTGCAGGCCGCCGGGGCGGACGTCGTGATCGCGGTTGCTGCGGACCACGGCGAGGCGCTCGGCGATCACGGCGAGCAGACGCACGGCGTCTTCCTCTACGAGGCCGTCCTCCACGTGCCACTGGTGGTGCGACTGCCCGATCGGCTTGGAGCCGGCGTGCGTGTCAACCAGCGCGTTCGGCTCGCCGATCTCGCGCCAACGCTCCTCGAGGCGGCGCGGGTGCCGGTTCCTTCGGTCGTCCAAGGCGAATCGCTCCTGGCTCTGGTCCGCCAGCACCTCGATGCCGGGCGAAGCGGCAGGGCCCGGAGCGCCGACGGGCGAGACGCCATTACGGCGGGTCCTCCGACCGGCGCCCCGCGTCAGGGTGTGGCGACAGACCGCCCGGCCTATGCCGAAACCGATTACCCGCGCCAGGCGTTCGGGTGGAGCATGCTGGCGTCATGGCGCCAGGATCGCTTCCTCATGGTGCGCGCGCCGCGGCCGGAGCTCTACGACCTGATTGCGGATCCGGGCGCGATGCACAATCTTGCGGCCAGCCGTCCACGAGTCGTGGAAGGAATGGCGGGCGAGTTGGAGCAGTTCGTTCGCCGAACGTCGGGCGGCGTAACCGTCGGCACAGATGGCCGGTCGCGGGCCGGCGTCGATCAGGCGCTCGCGGAGCGGCTCGCTGCGCTCGGGTACGTCGGCGGAGCGGGGTCGACGGCCGTCATGGCAGGAACCGACCCGAAGGACGAGATCGAGATCGCGAACGCTCTGCACACGGCGATCGTGGCCGTTGACGACGGCGAGATGGCGAAGGCGATCCCACTGCTCGAGCATGTCGTCGCCGTCGAGCCCGCCATTCCAATCGCCCAGTTTCATCTGGGGGTGGCGCGCGCGCGCCAGCGTCAGTACGCGCGGGCGGTCCCGCCGCTCAAGCAGGCCGTCGCGCTGCAGCCCGACCTGGTGATGGCGCAGTACGAACTGGGGCTCGCGCTGTACGAGACAGGCGACCTCGCTCATGCTGCAAACGCGTTCGAGACAGTCGTAGCCAGGATGCCGCGGTGGGCCGATGCGCATTACTCGCTGGCGTCGGTGGATGCGCGGATCGACCGCGTCGATCACGCGGTCAGCGAGCTCGGAGCTGCGCTCGAACTTGAGCCGCGCCACTTTCACGCGAACTTGCTCCTCGGGCGGATTCTGACGCTTCAGAACCAAGCGAGCACGGGACTCCGCTACCTGAAAGTGGCTGCCGACGTCGAGCCGGCCTCGGCCGAGGCCCATTCGTTTCTCGCTGATGCGTATGAGAAAGCGGGAATGGCGACCGATGCCGCCCGGGAGCGCCAGCGCGCGCGCGAGCTGACAAAGCCGGGACACTGACGTGCTCTGGTCGCGCGAGCTCACACGATCACGATGACTCGCGTTTCATCTCGTCCTGGAGTTCCGTGAAGCGGGCGGTGTCCACGGTCCGTTGCCGGGCGACGGCGGCGCGTGCAGACAGCACCCTGGCGGCGAATGCCGCGTGGGCGCCGGCCACCAGAGCCAGCTCCTGAATTATCGGCGTCGTCAGCATCAGCGGTATCAGGTTGATCACCGCCGCGAGCAGGAACGGGACCGCGAAAAGAGGGTCGATCGTTGGACGCCCTCTCGAGCGTCCTAGCAATCCCGCCACTCGTTCCCACTGATCGTCGTGAAAGACGAGAAGATATCGGCCGATCCGTTCCACGCCGACGTGGAGCGCAAACACCGCCTCGAACGCCGCCAGCAGCGCGATGAGCGGAATGAGCGCCGACACCGGCGGGAGCGCCAGCGCAACGGTGGCGAGCAGGAGCCCCGCCCATATCGCCAAGCCCATGGCGAACAGGCACACTCGAGCGGTGCCGCGCTCTCGAATGGTCGCGCGGAGGGCCCGATATTCACATTTGTTCCGCACACTCTGATTCATTGAATGACCAACCGCTGACCCAATGATCAGATGACCACATGGCCCGATTACCGAATTCGTCCGATGGACCGATATACAGGGTAGAGCCCGGTCGGCGATGCCTAGCGAGGAGCTGGAAGCCCGGGGATAGGGGCTACCAGCGACGCGACGCGCGGGTCACGAGCCAATGAGAATTGAGCCAGGCCCCGAGGCATTGTGGCACAACCGTTGATTGCGTAGTGACGCGGAGCTCGACATTATCTGGTTTTCGAGGCAGCGAGCCGCGAGCGAACTGGCGCTGCGGCGTTATTTCCCTTGCAGTCTATGAATCGTTTGTTACAATTCCGGCATCGAACTGACCCGTATATTCGCTGTTTCATTCTAGGTTTCGACGCGTGAGCAGAAAACCATTTTTCTGGATCGGTGCGATTGCGCTCGCAACTCTTGTGGGGCTCGGCGCTCAACCCAGCGAGGCAGGGCAGCCGCACACACAAAAACACGCGCCAAAGAGTTCGAAATCGCTGAAATCCGTGACGCGGACCAAGACGGCCTACTCCGCGTCTCGCGCCCAGTCACGGCGGAGCAGGTTGGCGAGCGCCCGGGCCACCGCGATGGCCCGCGAGATGGCCGAGGCGCTGCCGCGCTTCAAAGTCGACGCCAGCGGAGACTTAGTTCCCGATCTCCGCGCCGCGGCAGCCATCATCTACGACCCGGAATCCAACCAGGTGCTGTGGGAAGAGAACTCTCAGAGCCAGCGATCCATCGCCAGCATTACAAAAGTGATGACTGCGACGGTCTTCCTTGAGAGCGATCCGGACCTGACGCAACCGGTGACGATGGCCAGGAACGACGTGTTCCAGGCCTCGACCACGCATCTGCGCGTGAACGACAAAGTGACCGCAGACGATCTGCTGCACCTGCTGCTCATCGCGTCGGACAACGCCGCTGCGCGCGCGCTTGCGCGCATCTCACCGCAAGGTCCTGAAGGCTTCGTCGCCCGCATGAATGAAAAAGCCGAGGAGCTTGGGCTGGAGTCCACGCACTACGCAGACCCGTCGGGACTCTTGTCCGACAACATGGCGTCCGCCTACGACATGGCGCGCCTCATCGCGCACGCTTCGGAGGACGAGCGCATCTCATCGGTGATGCAGCTGCCCGAGTACACCGTGACGACCGGCAACCACCGCGTGATCACGTTCCACAGCACCAATCACCTGCTCGGCCGGAGCGATGTCGACGTCCTCGCGGGCAAAACGGGCTTCATCTCCAAGGCGGGATACTGCCTGGCTACGCTGCTCCGGATGCCGGACACCGGTCAGCAGGTCGCCGTCGTGGTCCTCGGCGCACGATCCAACGCGGGACGCTTCATGGAATCGCGCAACCTGTTCAATTGGGTGTCGTCCAAGGCTCCGACCTTCTTCGCCACCAAGTCACAGTTGCAGTATCAGTAAAATGGCTCATGGCTCATGGCTGATGGCTCATGGCAATGGCCTGAGCCTGCCGTCGGCCATTTGCCATGGTCAACCGACATCCGCCCCGTGGCCGATTCCCGCAGCCGTCAGCCATCAGCCATCGGCCCTGTCAGCGGTCAAGCCACGTAACCCCTCTGAATGGCGGCCGCATCGAGCGGCAGCGTCGCAATCGAATCTACCGCCGGCATCACCGGCCGCGTAGCCGAGCGACTGTCGTAAGCCTTCAGGTATCGCCTGCAAACATCGCAGGCGTATACGCGATAGCGGCCGTCGCGCGTGGCGAACGACGTGACAAGTGTCCGGTCATCGTTTGCGCAGAAGGGGCACGTGAGGGGCGCAAACGCCCATGCACCCAGGCAGCGGCCGCAGATCAACCGGCGGTCCGCGTTCGGCGTGATGACCGCGAAGTCGGGCTCCCACCCGCAGAATGGGCAGTGCCCGCGACACCAGAGGGAAAAATCGATGCGCTGCCCAAGTCCTTCCGCACATCGCATCAGGAACGGCCGCAGCGCCAGAACGAGCACGTGGTCGAGACCGGCCGGCAGGCTTGCATCCGTCTGCTCTCGAGCGTGGACCGTGCCGTCGACCCCCGAGGTCGCCTCATACCACCGTGTGACGATCGGCTCGAGTGCATTACCGTCGCGCCCCATGGCGACGATGGCCTTGTAGTGGGGGGCTTCAAGGGCCTCGAACCGATGGAGGATATCCGCCGTCTGACGAAACGTCAGGCGAAAATCCGACCATTCGAGAGGAATGTCGCGAAAGCGCACAAGAGGGCGGCCGGCGCGCTGTTGCGCAACGACCCATTCGGAGTCAGCCTGAATCCAGGGGAGCGGTACACGCCCCTGCACACGCCGCTGCATGTCGACGAGGGCCATCTGCATGTCGACGGCGGTCGCGAGCTCCGGATGTGCGGCCTTCAGCTGCTTCAGCTCGGCGATGTCGCGAGGATCGGCGCGCGGTGTACGAGTCGGGCGTTCGCTCACGCTCGAATTGTAGCGTCTCCGTGACCAAAGACCAGCCTTCCGTGCTTCTCGTCGGTTCCGAAGCGCAGCCCTTCGCGAAGAGCGGCGGCCTCGCCGACGTGCTCGGCTCGTTGCCGCCGGCGTTGGCGCGCCTTGGCTGGGACGTGACCGTCGCGCTGCCGAAATATCGAGGCGTCAACGCCGGCGCCCTGGTCGACCGCTTTCCGATCGTAATCGGCGGTGCCGCATACGACGTCGGGTTTTTCGATGCCCCGATGGCCGACGGCGCGCGGGCCCTGCTCATAGAGTGCCCTGAGCTGTACGAGCGCGACGCGCTGTATGGTCCAAACAATACCGAGTATCCCGATAACCCGCGCCGGTTCGCCATGCTCGCTCGCGCGGCGCTCGAATATGCCGTGCGACGTGCCCCTGGCTCGAGCAGCAGAGGGCCCGCCATCGTGCACGCGCACGACTGGCAGGCCGGCCTCGTGCCGGTGTATCTCAACACGCGCTATGCGGCGCATCCGGCCATCGGGGGAACGCCCACGGTCCTGACGATTCACAACCTCGCCTATCAAGGCAATTTCGACGCTGGTTGGCTGCCGCGCGTCGATCTCGGGTGGGATCAGTTCACGGTGACCCGGCTTGAGTTCTGGGGGCGCGTCAGTTTCCTGAAAGGCGGCATCAACCACGCAGATCTCATCACGACGGTGAGCCCCCGCTACGCGGAAGAAATTCAGCGGCCCGACGGAGGCTTCGGCTTTGACGGCATCATCCGCGCTCGTCGAGATCGACTTGTGGGCATCCTGAACGGCATAGACACGCACGAATGGGATTCGGCCCACGATCCGTTCCTGCCGGCGCCGTTCAGCGCAAGGGATCTGTCGGGCAAGTCTGCGTCCAAGATAGAAGTCCTCCAACAGTATGGCTTGCCGACCGATGCAGCCGCGCGGACCCGCCCGCTCATCGGGATGGTGTCCAGGATGGTCGAACAGAAGGGTCTGGACCTCATTGCCGCCCTGGCGAGCGACCTTGCGCGTCTGGACGCGTTCTTTGCGGTCCTTGGCTCGGGCGACCCCTTTTACGAGCGGTTCTGGACAGACCTGGCCGAGGCACATCCACAGCGGGTTGGCGTCCGCATTGGCTTCGACGAGTCCCTCGCGCACCTCATCGAAGGCGGCGCCGACATGTTCCTCATGCCGTCCCGCTACGAGCCGTGCGGGCTAAATCAGATGTACAGCCTCCGCTACGGTACAGTGCCGATCGTTCGCGCCGTGGGTGGGTTGGCCGACACCGTCCGTGACTACGCCCCAGGGGTCCGAAACGCGACGGGGTTCGTGTTCCGCGATTACTCGTCATCAGCCCTCCTGGACGCCATCAAGCGGGCGCTCCGGCTGTTTGAGGACCGGCCCCGCTGGCGGGCGCTCCAGCTCGCCGGGATGGCCGAGGACCATTCGTGGGATCGTTCCGCGGCAGAGTACGTCAAAATATATGACCGGGCCTTGGGGCGGAAACTCATCGGGGGCAGCGTCAGGTGACGTGCCAGGGTCAGGCCGGGGACCGAGGGTCGACGAGGGGCCGGGGACCAAGACCGGACCACGGACGTGGACCACGAACGGACTAACTACAAGGAACCAAGGACGAAGGACCAAACGATGGCGACTGAAAACGCGGGGACGGTTGGCGTGCAAACCCCAGCACAGAGCGGGGTCCAGAACGGCGTGCAGAGTGTAAGCAACCAAGGCAATGGTCGGACGGTTGGTGTGCAGACGTTCACCGACGGTAATTTCGAGACGAGCGTGCTCAAGTCAGACACGCCTGTGCTGGTCGATTTCTGGGCGGAGTGGTGCGGCCCGTGCAAGCGCCTCGGCCCGACCGTAGAGGCACTGGCGGCTGAATACACCGGAAAAGTGACTGTCGGCAAGCTGAATGTCGACGATAACCCGACCGTTTCCTTCAAGTATCAGGTCAAGGGGATCCCTACGCTGTTGCTCTTCAAGGGCGGCGAAGTGGTCGAATCGATTGTGGGCCTTGCCCCCAAAGAGGACCTGAAGAAGGTTCTCGACAAGCACGTCGCGTAGTGGCTGACCTCCAGAACGTCATCATCATCGGCTCGGGTCCGGCAGGCTTGACCGCAGCGCTGTACTCCGCCCGGGCGAATCTGCGGCCGCTCCTCATCGAAGGTTTAGAGGCAGGCGGTCAGCTCATGCTGACGACGATGGTCGAGAACTGGCCGGGGTACCGGGACGGGATCATGGGCCCCGATCTCATGGCGGAAATGCGCGCGCAGGCGGAACGGTTCGGCGCCCAGATCATCCACGGCAACGTCACAAGGGTCGACACCTGTTCCACGCCGTTTCTCGTCGAGACCGCTGACGCGCACTATGGCGCCAAGGCGGTCATCATCGCGACGGGCGCCTCGGCCAAGCTCCTGGGCCTTCCCGCCGAGCGCCAGCTCATGGGACACGGCGTCTCCACGTGCGCGACGTGCGACGGCTACTTCTTCCGCGGGCATGATATCGCTGTCGTCGGCGGCGGCGACTCGGCGATGGAAGAGGCGCTGTTTCTCACCAGATTCGCCTCGAAGGTGACCCTCGTGCACCGGCGCGACACGCTGCG
>Ga0182037_10002245_pt1 | contig 10264 bp, 7 predicted proteins | sample sta12Cox44000082_FD_125974 | JGI IMG/M metagenome (GOLD analysis project Ga0182037, IMG submission 125974) | Lab enrichment of tropical soil microbial communities from Luquillo Experimental Forest, Puerto Rico - statoxic.12C.oxic.44.000.082 | ecosystem: Environmental > Terrestrial > Soil >... | reverse complement strand
CGGTACCCGTCGTTTGTCCAATGAAATTGCTGGCCGAGGCGCTGCAGAAAGCCGGCTTCGATCATCGCCGCCGCATCGGCCGTCTCGGGAAAATTGACATGCAGCGACGAGATTTGGCGCCGGTTGACGAACTCGACCATTCCGGCGAGCAGGTGTTCGCGCGCTTCAGGTGGTGTCCCCGGACGGATCAGGAGGCGCGGTCCCGGCACCGGGGTGAACGGTACCGCTGATAGGAGTTTCGGGTAATAGCGCCCGCCGGCACGCTCGAACGCGTCGGCCCAGCCGTAGTCGAAGATATATTCACCGTAGGAGTGCGTCTTGGCATAGAGCGGCACGACACCGATGATCTCGCCATCCGAGCCCTCCAGGGAGAGATGGAGCGGTGTCCAGCCCGTGCGTTTGGTCGTCGAGCCGCTCTCTTCGAGCGCGTTCAAAAAGGCGTGAGAGATCGTCGGGTTGATCTCGCCCGCGCAGGCATCCCAGGTCGCGGCCCTTATTTCGGCGATCGACGCATGCAGCCGGACGGTGACGGTATCGGTGACGTCGTTCATCGCTTGGCCAGCGCGCGGCCTTCCGATATGCACACCTTGATCGTTAAAATCATTACCGCTGCCCCGTCTCAACCGTAAAGGTTCGCGCGTGCAAAGATAGGCTTTGCGGCAGTCCTGTCCAGCGTGCCGCGAAACCGCCTTATTGGTTGCCTACCGGCGGCGCAACTGGCGAGGATTGAAATGCGCGTGCGTTTTCGTCTGATCGCAATCCTGCTGGCGATGCTGTCGCCGATCACCGCGGCCGCCTTGGCCGAGACGCTGGGCGACGCCCGTGTGGGCTTCAGCGCCGAGCGTGTCCTGGTCATCGACGGACAGAATTATACCGGCAAAATGTGGCATATGCCTGGCGAACAGCGTCATGAGCAGGCGTTGCCGGCGCTCAGGCCGGTTTTTATCCTTCGAGCCGGCAGCGCCGTCGCCGATGCGATTCTCCCGCAACTCCATACCGTCGTCGAGTTCGCGGTTCCGAAAGAGTTGTCGTTGCTCGGCGACCCCAATCTGCTGCGCCAGCCTGTCGGCGAGGAGACCGTCAATGGCATCGCGACGACGAAATATGCGGTCGACGAGAACAGTCCCTCAGGCCGCGCCACGGGCGTGCTCTGGCTCAGCCAGGACGGTATCCCGATGAGGTGCGATGCCAAGTTCGTCGTGAAGAACGGGAAGGCGTCGACAATCCACTGGGAGCTGCGGCACGTCGAAATCGGCAGGCAGGACGCGGCGCTGTTCGAGGTGCCGCAGGGCTACGCGAAACTCTCGCCGGAAGCGGCTGCGCCTTTGCTCGGGATGCGCCTGGCGCGGCCGCCGTCTCATTGAAGGACTTGCACGTTATTCGACGACGACCTGACCATACATCCACGGGTGCGGCGTGCAGATGTAGAAATAAGTGCCGGGCCGGCTGAACGTGATCTCCTTCGATTCGCCCTTGGCCAGAGGGCCGGTATCCCAATCGCCGATTTTACCCTTATCGAACGCCGTGGCGGTGTGGGGAATGTCGCCGACATTCGTGAAGGTCAGCGTGGTTCCTGCCTTGATCCGCGTGCGGGCCGGCCAATAGGCATATTCGACATTGTTGTCGCCGATCTTGACTTTATCCGCTCCGTCGGCGATCGCCCCGCCGGGGCCGGCGACGGTCTGAGGCGGCGGTGGCGGCCATAGCGGGCCTAGTTGCCCTTTCAACGAGAAGGCCCACACCGCGTGGCCATAGGCGCTGCCCTGGATCGAATTACCGCCGGTCGTGAGTGCGATGTACTCGTCGCCGTCGACCTCATAGACCATCGGGGGTGCATCGGCTCCAAACCCCGTCTGAAATTTCCACAACACGTCTCCGGTCTTCGCGTCGACGGCGACAAAGTTGCCGTCAGGCTCACCCCGCAACAGCAGACCCCCGGCGGTCACCGTCGAGCCGCCGCCGCCACCCATGCGATAAGGCATCTGGTGCTGCCACGCGATCTTGTTGGTTTTGCTGTCTATCGCCGTGAAGGTGCCGCTCAAGGCCGAGCCGATTGGCGGTGCCTGCGTCCCGTTCGTATAGCGTAAGCCTACTGTGTATTGGCTGGGAACGCGCGAGAACACGCTGGTGCGGATCGTGCCTGGGACGTAGAGATACCCGGTATCGGGATCGTACGGCATCGGCGACCAGTTCGTCCCACCTTGCCCCGATGGCTGTATCAGCACCGGTTCGTCCCAGAACGCCTCGAAGATACAGCCCGCCTTCTCGTAACCTTCCATCGGCCGCGCGCATAGTGGCACCGTCGCATCGCCGATCGGGTAGGGTTGTGTCTTTGCCGTCTTCTGGCGCGGTTCCTGCGGCACCGGACGCTCTTCAATGCCAATCAGCGGCTTACCGTTCGTACGATCGAGGATGTAGACCCAACCTGTGCGGCCGGCCTCGGCGATCCCCTTGCGCGGCTGACCGTTGATAACGGTGTCGAACAGCACCACCGGGCTCGCTGCGTCATAATCCCATATGTCGTGATGCACCTGCTGAAAGTGCCAGACATGCTCGCCGGTCTTGGCATTCAGCGCGACGATCGAGGTGCAGAACAGATTGTCGCCCTCGCGCATCGAGCCGTCGTAATCGGGCCCGCAATTGCCGACGGCGAAGTAGACGAGGCCGAGCTGTGGGTCGAGCGCCGGGGTGTTCCAGATCGACGCCCCTCCGCGCTTGTAATCATCGGTGCCGGCTGGCCAGGTTTCGGCGCCGACCTCGCCCGGACCAGGCAGTGTGTAAAAGCGCCACAGAATCTTGCCGGTCTTGGCGTCGAGCGCCGTCAAACGGCTGCGCACGCCAAATTCGCCGCCGGTGTTGCCGCTGTAGACGATGCCGTCATAGTAAAGCGGCGCGTTGGTTACGCCGTAGCCGTTGCGCCAATCCTCAATCGGCGTCTTCCACACCTCCTTGCCGGTCTTTATGTCGAGCGCGCCGACATTGGCGTCGAGCTGCCCCAAGAACAGCATCCCCTCGCCCATCGCCAGGCCGCGGTTGAGCCAGCCGCAGCACACAGTCGAGATCTTCTGATCGATCCCCGACCAGCGCTCCCAGAGGATCTCTCCGGTCTTGGCGTTGAGCGCGAAGACATCGTCGTTGCCGGTGACCATGTACATGATCCCGTCTTTGACGAGCGGCGTCGCCTCGGCCGAATACTTGCCGCCAAGTCCGGAGCCCTTGAGGCGCGTCATCCACGCGCCCTTCAGCTGTTTCACATTGCTGGTGTCGATCTGCTTCAGCGTCGAGTAGCGCTGATTGGTGAGATTGCCGCCATTGGTGACCCAGTCCTTGCCGACCGGGCTCTGGAGCAGGCGATCGATCTCCGGATCGGCCGCGCGGACCTGCGCTGAGCCCCAAACGACCATACTGACAGCCAACACCACCGGGACCAGTTGTCGTGCGCGACACCGCATGGCATTCCCCCGTTCGTGGAGCTTATTCCACGATGACTTGGCCGTACATCCATGGGTGCGGGGTACAGATGTAGTAATAGCTACCCGGCTTGTCGAAAGTGACCATCTTCGACTCGCCCGAGTTCAGAACCCCGGTATCCCAGCCGCCGAATTTGCCATTCTCGAAGGCTGTCGCGGTGTGAGGGGTGTCGCCGGCATTGGTAAAGGTCACCGTGGTCCCGGCCTTGACCCGTGTGCGCCTCGGGAAATAGGCATATTCGACATTGTTGTCGCCGATTTTAATCGTATTCTCACCCTCGGCGATCGGTCCGGTCGGTCCGGCCACGGTCGCCGGCGGGGGTGGGGGCCACAGCGGGGTCAATTGTCCCTTCAGCGAGAATGTCCACACGGCGTCGCCATTGGCGCTGCCCACGCCCTGATTGCCGCCGGCGGCAATAGCAACGTATTCGTCGCCGTCGACCTCGTAGACCATGGGAGTAGCCTCGGCGCCAAAACCGGTCTGGAACTGCCAGAGCAGTTCGCCGGTCTTGGCATCACGGGCCACGATCGTCCCACTCGGGTCGCCGTGAAAGACGAGACCGCCGGCCGTCGTAGAAGAACCGCCGCCGCTGCCGACGCGGTACGGCACATCTTTCTGCCAAACGATCTTGTTGGTATTGCCGGCAATTGCAGTCCAGTTGCCGCTCATTTCGGAGCCGATCGGCGCCGCCTGAGTGCCGCCGTTATATTGCTTGCCTTTCTTGTAGGTATCGCCGTAACGCGCGAAGGCGCTCGTGCGGATCGTGCCAGGCACGTAGAAATACCCGGTATCCGGGTTGTACGACATCGGGGACCAGTTGGTGCCGCCAATCCCGGAAGGCTGGACTAACACCGGCTCTTCCCAAAACACCTCGAAGATACAGCCGGCTTTTTCGTAGCCATCGAGCGGTTGGGCGCAATGCGGCACGATCGCGTCGCCTACCGGGAAGGGTTGTGTTTTCGCTGTCTTTTGCCGCGGCTCCTGAGGCACCGCACGTTCCTCGATGCCTATCAGCGGCTTGCCGTTGGTCCGGTCGAGGATATAGACCCAGCCGGTGCGTCCCGCCTGGGCAATCCCCTTGCGCGGCTGGCCATTGATTACTGTATCGAAGAGCAGGGACGGGCTCGCCGCGTCATAGTCCCAGATGTCGTGATGCACCTCTTGGAAATGCCAGGCATATTCGCCGGTCTTGGCCTTCAATGCGACCACCGACGCGCAGAATAGGTTGTCGCCCTCGCGCATCGCGCCGTCATAATCCGGCCCGCAATTGCCGATCGAGAAGTATACGAGCCCGAGCTGCGGATCGAGCGCCGGCGTGTTCCAGATCGTTGCGCCGCCATGCATGTAATGATCGGTGCCGGCCGGCCAGCTCTCGCCGCCGACCTCTCCGGGCGCAGGCAGGGTGTACCACCGCCATAAAATCTTGCCGGTCTTGGCGTCGAGCGCGGTCAACCGCCCGCGCACGCCATATTCACCGCCGGTGATCCCGCTATAGACGATGCCGTCATAGTAGAGCGGGGCGCTGGTGATCCCATAGCCGTCTTGCCATACCTCGATCGGCGTCTTCCACAGCTCCTTGCCCGTCTTGCTGTCGAGCGCGACGACATTGGCGTCGAGCTGGCCGAGGAACAGCATTCCTTCGCCCATCGCCAGTCCGCGATTGTCCCAGCCGCAGCACACGCTCGTCAGCTTCTGGTCGATGCCCGACCAGCGTTCCCACAGGAACTCGCCGGTCTTCGCATTCAGCGCAAAGACATCATCGTTACCGGTGACGATATACATGACCCCGTCTTTGACGAGGGGCGTCGCTTCGAATGAATATTTTCCGCCCACGCCGGAGCCCTTAAGGCGAGTCATCCAGGCTCCTTTGAGTTGTTTGACGTTGCTGGTGTCGATCTGTTTCAGCGTCGAGTAGCGCTGATTGGTCATGTTGCCGCCGTTGGTGACCCAGTCTTTACCCACTGGGCTCTGGAGCAGGCGGTCGATCTCGGGATCGGCAGCCTTTACTGGACACAGCGGTAACAAGCCCACAGCCGCGACCATTGCCACCACTCGCCATACGTCGCGCCGCATCATCTTCCTCCCCTTTTTCAAGTCGTTTTCGAGCCCAGCGTAATCCGAGCCTGGGCGCTTTGCCATCTCTTTAGTTAAGATTTTTGGTGAGGTTCAGCGGAGCGCGCGCCGAACCGCTTTGGTCAGGGTGATCAGATGAACGCCGTCCTCGCCGGTCGCCAGGCGCTCCCCGCCGTCCGCAATATCGGCCGCAAAACCGTCGATTTCGGCTCCGTAGAGCTCGGTGGCAGGCAGGATTTCGTCGCTCGTGCCGGTTGCAGTCGTCACCGTGATCCGGTGCTCGTTCACCCAGCGGAGCGGACCGGTTCGCAGCATGCCGGCCGTTCCGACCACCGCCAGATCGTTACCGGCGAAGGGTGTCTCGCGTGAAACCCGAAGCGTCGCCTGCACGCCATTGCGAAGCCGCAGCAGCATCGTGATCGTATCTGCCGAGGGCCGGTTGGCGGCTCGGGGGTGGCCAGAGTCGAGATTGCTGCGATCTCGGTCACGAGGAGCCGCGGGATCAAATCGAGCAGATGCACCCCGACATCGAACAAGATGCTGCCGCCCTGCGCCGGGTCGGCCCTCCAAGGCACGCGTTCGCCAGGCGGCGCCGTGCGTTCCATCGAAATCGCGCGCGGGGTGCCGATGGCGCCGGATCGCAGGATCTCCGCCACCCGCTGCAGGCTACGCTCAAATCGCAGATGCAGGCCGACGCGCAGCTGCACTCCGGCGGCGCGGCAGGCCGCCACCATCGCGCGACCATCCTCGACTGTCAGCGCGAGCGGCTTTTCGCACAGGATGTGCTTGCCGGCGCGAGCCGCGGCGAGCACAACTACCGCATGAAGCGCATTCGGCGTGCCGACAAAAACCGCGTCCACATCCTGGTCGTGCACAAGTTCTTCGAAGGTGTCGTAGGCTCTGGGTATTGCGAAGCGCTCGGCAAAGGCACCGGCCGCGGAAATGTCGCGACTTGCGCAGGCCACGATTTGCGCGGTTGCCGAGCATTGGATGGCCGGCGCGATTTCCTCGGTGACGTGTCGGCCGAGACCCACGAGACCCCAGCGCAATGCCGGGCCGGATGAGTCCAAGCGTCAGCCTCCTCTAATGCTCGCGAGATAAGGTCGTCCAACGAACGTAGCGGACCCTCTGCGCTCGCGTATAGTGACGAAGCGACCCCAGGGCGGAAGTTCGGAGCACAAATGCCAATGATCACTTTCATCGATGCCTAACGAGCATCCAGAATTTTGACATATTCGTATGATATTTATCGCAATAAAGGGATCACGCGGAAGAAGTTAATGCCTGTAGATTCCCTGCAGAAACAGGCGCGCCAGCGCCAGGGGCGCGAGTTCGGGTTGATACAAGCCTGAGATTTGGCACCGGACCCGATGACATCGAGATTGCGTCGCTTCGCTCGCAATGACACCGCAAGCAGCTGTCATTTCGAGGAACGGAGCGACGAAGCAACCTCGACGGGAGTTTGGTTTCGATCAGTGCTAGCCCGATTCTCGCACGTTGCCGAGGCAAGCTGGCAGCTGCTTGCCATCAATCCGTTCGCGATCCTGGCCGGCGTTGCTCTTATCTTCGCCCTTTTATTGACGGCGAAAAACGGGCTTACCATCACCCATCTGTTCGAAAAGAATTATAATGAAGGCTGGAATATTTATAACGCTCAGCGTCTCATCAACGGTGAACACATTTATGATGACAATTACTGGCGGGTAAATAATTATCCAATCGGCTCATTTTTAATCGTCACCGGCGTCAATTTGCTGATCGGCGATCTGCTGTTGAGCGGCCGGATCGTCGCCCTCATTTCATTTGTGGCGATAGGCGTGTTGGCGGCATCGGCAACCCGGAGCCTTGGCGGCAAGGGCACCGATGCGGTATTTGGCGCCGCCTGCGCCCTCGGCTTCTGCTATCTGGTCGCGCCCGGCTGGATCGTCGCCGATGATCCGCAGACCCTCGGCGAAGCGGCGGTGCTGGCCGGTCTTGTCAGCTATCTCTCGCGGCCGCCGGACAACCTCTGCCTCCTGCGCACCGCCTTCTTGATCGTGATGGGCGGCTTCATCAAGCACAACCTTCTCGCTATTCCGGGCGCGATAACCCTCGACCTGGCGGTCCGGTCACCGCGGCGACTGCCTTTCTGGTTCGCCTGCTGCGGCGGCTTCGCAGCGGGGTTTCTCGGCCTGACGCAACTCGTCGGCGGCGGGGCTTTTATCGATCACCTCCTGTCGCCGCGGATATTCACCTGGTACGGCGTCCGCTATCACCTGCTCAAGTATTTGCGTCTGTTTAAATTTCCGCTGCTGGCTATCGTCCTCGGGTGCCGCCTGGCTTTCCCGGCGCCGCGCTTCATCCTGGCTGCCTGGGGCGCGAGCTCGATAGTCCTCGCGGCTATTTTCTCGGGCTTCGAGGGGGCCTCTTACAACATGTTTCAGGATGCCGCGGTTTTTCTTGGCGTCGCCGCGGGAGTTTTGTTCTGCGAGCTGCGCAAAGCTGTCACCATCCGCAGCCGATTCGCCAAGCTCCTCGCCGGGGCCGCGGCACTGCTTCTCGCCCAACCGATTTTGACACGCGCCCCTAACGCCCTACTGCAATTGTCTCGGACCGGGGCCGAATTGGAGTCCGACCGTCAAGCGGAGGCGACGTTCTTGACCGACGCCAGCTATATAGCCGCTCGCGGTCCGGCAATTTGTGAAAGTCTGCTCTTGTGTTACGTGGCGCGGCAGCCCTTCATCCTGGACCCCTTTAATTCTCGCCAATACATTCTCGCTGGCAAGCTCGACGAGGCGCAGCTCATCACACGCATCACCGCGCACGAATTCGGGGTGATCCAACTTCGCGGCGATATTTGCGACGACCCGGCAACGGCCTCGTGTCACATTCTGCATTATCATCAAAAATTCAATCGATTTACCGACGAAACTCTTTATGCAATCGATCGTTACTACGAAATTGGGCGACGCTCTCGTTACGGCACGTTCTATGTCCCAAAATAACCGCTGCCGCCCGCCGCGTCGGGTTGCGATCGCTCGCCTCCGGCGATAGGCTCGCCGCGGACTGATCGGCCCGATTTCGTGAATTATATCAGCACCCGCGACCCGCGCGCTCCGCCGCTCGCGCTATCTTTTACCGACGCGTTGCTTGCCGGGCTGGCGGAGGATGGTGGGCTCTATGTGCCCGAGCGGCTGCCGCAGGTCGCCAGCGATTTGCCCAGCTTTGCCGGGTTGCCATATGCCGAGATCGCCGCCCGCCTCGTTTCTCTCTTTGCCGGCGACGCCTTTCCTGCAAGCGAGCTGCGATCGCTCGCCGCGGCGGCTTACGGCAAGTTTCGCCATGCCGCGGTGGCGCCATTGGTGCAGCTCGATGAGAAGCTCTGGTTGCTGGAGCTCTTTCACGGGCCGACGCTTGCGTTCAAGGACTTCGCACTGCAGCTGGTCGGATTGATGTTCGACGCGGTGCTGGCTCGCCGCCGGGAACGCGTCACAATCGTCGGAGCCACCTCGGGAGACACCGGCTCCGCGGCGATCGAGGCGTGCCGCGACCGCGAGGCGATCGACCTCTTCGTCCTCTATCCGCACAATCGAATCTCCGATGTGCAGCGCCGGCAAATGACGACCGTCGAATCGCCCAACGTCCATGCGATCGCCGTCGAAGGGACGTTCGACGACTGCCAGGACCTGGTAAAGTCGCTGTTCGCCGATGTCGGCCTGCGGCGTGACCTCAACCTCTCGGCGGTGAACTCCATTAATTGGGCGCGCATCGCCGCCCAGACGGTTTATTACTTTGCCGCCGGGGTAGCGCTCGGCGCGCCGCGAAGGCCGGTCTCGTTTAGCGTGCCAACCGGCAATTTTGGCAACGTCTATGCCGGACACGTCGCCCGCCGGATGGGGCTGCCGGTCGAGCAATTGGTCATCGGCACCAATCGAAACGATATTCTGGCCCGCTATTTTGCAAGCGGGCACATGACCCTCGCTACTGTCGAGCCAAGCCTCAGCCCGAGCATGGACATCCAGGTTTCGAGCAATTTCGAGCGCCTGCTGTTCGAGCTCAAGGGTCGCAACGGGGCTGCGGTCCGTAGGGCGATGCGGCTCTTTCGGCAGACCGGTACCTTGCCCGACGATGACCAAGCCTGGCGCATGGCATGCCGCTTGTTTTCCGCCCATAAAGTCGGTGACACTGAGACGATGCAGACCATCGCCCAAACCCATGCCCGAACCGGGATTCTGATCGACCCCCATACGGCCGTTGCGGTCGCCTCGGCGCGAACCGAGATCGTGGCGGGCGGCAACGCCGCGCCGATGATCGTCCTCGGTTGCGCCCATCCGGCCAAATTCCCTAAAGCGGTCGAGCGCGCCACCGGCATCCGCCCCGATCTGCCGGCAGGCCTTTCCGAGCTTCTCGAACGCCGCGAGCGGACTGTCTTGCTGCCCAATGAACTCGCCGTCGTGACCCGGTTCATCCGCACTCATTCGCGGCGGATTGGAGCGGCGACATGAAGACCCGCCTGTCGACCTTGGCGAACGGATTGCGGATTGCCACCGACCCGATCGACACCGTCGATACGGTCTCGCTAGGCATCTGGGTCGATGTCGGCACGCGGCATGAACCCGCTGCGGTCAACGGCGCAGCCCATTTCCTCGAACACATGGCGTTCAAGGGCACCGAGCGGCGCAGCGCCCGCGCGATCGCCGAGGAGATAGAAGCCGTTGGCGGCCACCTCAACGCCTACACT
>Ga0182037_10002244_pt1 | contig 10264 bp, 9 predicted proteins | sample sta12Cox44000082_FD_125974 | JGI IMG/M metagenome (GOLD analysis project Ga0182037, IMG submission 125974) | Lab enrichment of tropical soil microbial communities from Luquillo Experimental Forest, Puerto Rico - statoxic.12C.oxic.44.000.082 | ecosystem: Environmental > Terrestrial > Soil >... | reverse complement strand
GCTGGTTCATGCGCGCAGATGCGGTGACGCGGCGCCGGCCTGTCGGCGTAATGCCTCCAGCGCGGCCTCCGGGTCATCCGCTCCGTAAACCGCCGAACCGGCGACAAAGCAGTCGACGCCGGCCTCGGCGGCCTGTTCGATGGTGTCCTCGTTGATGCCGCCGTCGATCTCGACCAGGATCGTCAGCTCCCCCGCTTCGATCATCTTGCGCACGGTACGGACCTTTCCCAGCACCTCGGGGATGAAGCTCTGGCCGCCGAAGCCGGGCTCTACCGACATGACGAGGAAGGTGTCGAAGTGCGGCAGGATTTCCAGGTACGGCTCCAGCGGGGTGCCCGGCTTGACGCTGAGCCCCGCTTTCGCGCCGGCGGCGCGGATGTCGCGGGCGACCCCGATCGGATCGTCGGTGGCCTCGGCGTGGAAGGTGACGTTGTAGGCGCCCGCTTCGGCGTACGGCGGCGCCCATCGATCCGGATTCTCGATCATCAGATGGCAATCCATCGGGATGGTGGTGGTGGCCAGCATGGCCTCCACCACCGGCAGACCGATGGTCAGGTTCGGCACGAAGTGGTTGTCCATCACATCGACGTGCAACCAGTCGGCGCCGCGCACGGCGGCCGCTTCGTCGGCGAGCCGGGCGAAATCAGCGGCGAGGATCGAAGGGGCGATCAGAGGCCCCTTCAACGGTCCCGTTCTGCGAGGCATGAGCGACAGACTACGCAGCCCGGTGGCCAACCTCACGTCAGGCGACGCAGCGCGGCGGTGAACATCGCGTCGGTGCCGTGCCGGTGCGGCCAGAGCTGTGCATACGGGCCGTCCTCCAGGCCTTCGTCGACGGGGTCGAACAGGGGCCGGGCGTCCAGCGCGCACACCGGATGACGGCGCAGCGCGTCGCCGATCACCCCAACGGTTTCGGCCAGGTGCGGCGAGCACGTCGCGTACAGCACCACACCGCCGGGCCGGGTCAGCGCGATCGCGGCGGCCAGCAGCTCGCGTTGCAGCTTGGCCAGCGCCGGCACGTCGGCCGGCTGGCGCCGCCAACGGGCCTCGGGCCGACGCCGCAACGCGCCCAGTCCGGTGCACGGCGCGTCGACCAGCACCCGGTCGAAGCCCGGCTCGAGACCGGTCTCCCGCCCGTCGACGCGTAGCACGTCGACCGGCAGCCCGCGGGTGTTCTCCGCCACCAGGTCCGCGCGGCGCTCCGAAGGCTCCACCGCCGTGACCCGGGCCCCGGAATCGGCGCCCAGCGCGGCCAGCAGCGCGGTCTTGCCGCCCGGCCCCGCGCACAGGTCCAGCCAGCGGCCGGTGTCACCGTCGACCGGTGCCAGCGTCAGCGCGCGCGCCACCAGCTGGCTGCCCTCGTCCTGGACCAGGGCGGCGCCGTCACGCACCGGTGCCAGACGTCCGGGATCCCCGCCCGGCAGGTACACCGCGTACGGCGAGTAACGGCCGACGGTGCCGCCCACGGCATCGGCCAGCTCCGCGGCGGTCAGCACTCCCGGGCGCGCAGCCAGGTGGACCTGAGGCCGTTCGTCGTCGCTGGCCAGCACCGCGTCGAGCTCCGTCGCCGCCGCACCCAGCGCGTCGGCAAAGGCCTGGGCGATCCAGCGCGGATGGGCGTGCACGAACGCGGCATGCCCGATCGGATCTCGGGTCGGGTCGGGGGCCAGCTCGTCGACCCAGGACTTCTCGTCGCGCCCGGCGATGGTGCGCAGCACGCCGTTGACGAAACCCGCTCGCGCCGAGTCGAATTCGATGCCCGCCTGTTCGACCGTGGTGGACACCGCGGCATATTGGTCGACCCGGGTGCGCAGCAGCTGGTAGCTGCCGAGCCGGAGCAGGTCGAGCAGCACCGGGTTGATGGCTCCCGGCGACCGTCCGGCGGCCGCACCGATGACCGCGTCGAGCAGCCCCCGGGTGCGGCAGGTGCCATAGGTCAGTTCGGTGGCGAAAGCGGCGTCGCGGCCGCTGATCCCGCGTTCGCGCAGCAGCGCGGGCAGGGCCAGGTTCGCGTACGCATCGCGCTCGCTGACGGCGCGCAGCACCGCGAACGCGGCGGCACGCGCCGGGTCCAGCGGCCGGCGCCGCTTGGGCGGGCGAGGCGGGCTCATGATGCCCGCGCGGCGGGGTCGAGCCGGGCGCCCCGCGCCCAGTCGACGGCGTTCATGGGTTTCTTTCCGGGCGGCTGGATTTGGTTTAGCCGCACGGGTGCCGAGCCGGTGCCGATCCACACGCTTTTGCGGTCGACGTGAATGGCGCCGGGCGGCAAGGCTTCTGGGGCGTCGTCGATGCCCACCGGTCCGAGTTTGACTCGCAAATCACCGATGAGCGTCCAGGCGCCCGGGTTGGGCGTGACGGCGCGGATCCGGCGCTCCACCACCGGTGCCGGCAGGTCCCAGCGCACCCGCGCCTGCTCGACGGTGATCTTGGGCGCCATGCTGACCCCATCGGCCGGTTGCGGCCGTGGCGTCAGCGTTCCGTCGGCGATACCGTCGAGCGTGGTGGAGAGCAGCGCCGCTCCCGAAAGAGCAAGGCGCTCAAGCAGATCGCCCGCGGTGTCGATCGGACGGATCGTCTCGGTGACCACCCCGTAAACCGGTCCGGAGTCCAGGCTCGGCTCGATCCGGAAGGTGGTCGCCCCGGTGATGGTGTCCCCCGCGGCGATCGCGGCCTGAACCGGCGCCGCGCCGCGCCAGGCGGGCAGCAACGAGAAGTGCAGGTTGATCCAGCCATGCGGGGGTACGGCCAGCAGGGCGTCGCGCAGCAACGCGCCATAGGCAACGACTGCGCAACACTCCGGTGCCAACGCCGCCAGTTCTGCGACGAATTCCGGCGAATTGGGCCGCGCCGGTCGCAGCAACGGAATGCCGCGGGCGAGTGCTTCGCGGGCCACCGGTGAGGGCTCCGGCTTGCGGTGGCGGCCGACGGGGGCGTCGGGTCGGGTCAGCACCGCGATCACCTGATGGCGGGGCGAGTCGATGAGGTGACGCAGCGCGGGCAGCGCGGGTTCCGGGGTGCCGGCGAAGACGAGACGCACGGGCACAGTCTAAGAAGCATCGGGATCCCCGCCCCGAGCAACAGACCGCTATATATCGAGATCTGCATCCAGCTGGACGTCGGGCTCGCCCCCGGCGGCGGTGAACGCCGTCAGGGCCCGCACCAGCCCGTGGCGCTCCGGCGGCGGCATCTTCTCCACGATGTCGGCGATCTCGGCACGCCGGTGCACGGTGACCCTCCGAACCACCTCGCGGCCGCGCTTGGTCAGCGCGGCGAGCAGCTCGCGCCGAGAGGTCGGGTGTGGCAGGCGGTCGATCAGCCCAGCGGCAACGAGCCGGTCCACCATCCGCCCGGTAGCCGAAGGTTGCACACCCAGCAGGCCGGCCAGCGTGGCCAGGTTGATCGGGCCGCGGTTGGCCAAGATCACCAAGGTCCGGAACTGCGGAATAGTGATGGTCTCGTCGACCTGCGCGATCGAGCGAGCCGAGATGGCCACCAGCAAGCGGGAAGCCGTCAGCAACGCGTCGGTGATGACGTCCAGCGATTCGTCAGCCGTCGTCGGGTTATCCGCTGCCATCGCGCCCCTCCTCCGGCTCGTTCCCGGCCAATAGCAAAGAGTTGAAAGTGTAACAGCCTCCCAATATCGAAGTAAGGGATTGTTTCCGACACATACTATCGCCACAGCGAACGATTCGACACGGGCTACCCGATGTGCAAGGGGTCGATCTGCACCCGAACCGGCTCGTGGTCTTGACGTGCGCTGAGCACACTGACGCCGCGTCGCAGGCTCGCGGCCAGCGCCAGTCCCTGTTCACGGCGGACTCGCACCAGCATCCTGGTCACGGGTGCCCCGGCGGGGGTTCCCGCGGGGCGGCGCACGCCGGGCGGGGGATCCACCGGGCCGAGCAGGTCGGCGCCATCGGGCAGCCGAACTTGGTCGAGCAGCGCCGCCACGGCACCGGCCGCTCCATCCAAGGCCGCCATGTGCACACTGGGCGGCAGGCCGACCTCGGCTCGCGCCGTCAGTTCGGCCTCCGCGTGACCCACCGGATCCCAGCGGATCAGCGATTGCACTGTGGGGATGGAAGATTCGGCGACCACCAGCACCACGCCGCCGTCGCCGCCGGGACGCACCAATGCGGCGGCGCTCATCCACCGCCAGAGGGCGTCCTCGGCGGCGCGCAGATCTTGCCGGCCCAGCAGCGCCCAGGTATCGAGCAGCAGCGCCGCCCCGTACCCGCCCTCTGCGCGGGGTTCGGCACCCGGAGTGGCGACCACCAAAGCCGGGCGGGCGGCGACCGCCGCCACGATCGCATCACCCGCCGAGGTCATGACCGGTGTACCGGCGAATGCCCGGCCGAGCTCTTCGGCCGTGCGCCGGGCCCCGATGACCACCGCGCGTACGGCATCGGATCCGCAACGCGCGCACCGCAACGTCGGTTCGGCACGGCCGCACCAGCGGCACACAGTGCCGGGGCCGCGATCCTGTAACGACAGGGGCCCGGTGCACCGCCGGCAACGGGCGATCGTGCGGCAGCGCCCGCACGCCAGCGACGGGATGTACCCGCGCCGCGGGACCTGCACCAGCACCGGCGCTCCGGCCTCAAGCGACGAGCGGGCGGCGCGCAGCGCGATGTAGGGGATGCGCGCGGTGCGTGCCGCCGGGTCGCGTTCGTCGGCATACCCGCTGTCGTCGAGGGCGGCCACCCGCGGGCTGCGGGCACGCACCACCGACCGGGTTGCGACGATGTCGTGCGCCCATCCGCTGCGCACCAATGCGTGGGCTTCGGCGGTCCGCGCATAGCCGCCGATCAGCGCCGCGCATCGCGCCTGATGCGCGCGCAGCATCGCCACCTCCCGGGCGTGCGGGTAGGGCGCCCGGGGTTCGGCCAGGGTGTCGTCGGCGTCGGCCCACACCATGACCAGCCCCAAGTCGCTCACCGGCGCAAACACCGCACTGCGGGTGCCGATCACCAATCGCGCGGTGCCGCGCAGCGCCGCAAGCCAACGACGGTAGCGCGCAGCCGGCCCGAGGCCCGCCGAAAGGGCCACCACGCCGTCCTCATCGATCCGGGTCGTCGCGGCCCGCCACAGCGTGTCCAGATCTCGCTGATCGGGCACGATCGCCAGTACCGCTCGCCCCGTCCGGATGGTTTGCGCCGCGGCCTCGGCGAATCGGTCCGCCCACGGGTCGCCGGGCAGCACCTGCCAGACGGCCCGGGCGGCGCGGGACTCGGCCAGGGCGGCCACGAACTGGCCGCCGCGGCCGTAAACTTCCCAGCCCGACGGGTCGACGGGGGCCGGAATCGATGTCTCGGGCAGTTTGTGGGTCGCCGTCGCTTCGCGCTCCACCCTGGCGTGCCGGGGCGGGATCGCCAGCCGCAGCACGTCGGGCCGGGTCCCGGCGTAGCGGGCCGCCACGGCGTCGACCAATCGGCGGATTTCCGCGGTGAGTACCGGTTCGGCCGACACGACTCGATCCAGCCAGCCCAGCTTGCCGGCGTGATCGGTGTCGTTGCGGCGCTCCAGCAAGAACCCGTCGACCAGCCGGCCGTGGAACCGCACCCGCACCCGCACCCCGGGCTGGGCGTCGTCGGACTGCTCGGCCGACACCAGGTAGTCGAACTCGCGGTCCAGGTGCGGGACCGACAGCATCGGCAGCACTCGGGCGATCGGTTCCACCTCGACGGGAGTGCGCGCGCCGCCGGCCCGCGTCACCGCGCCCTCGAACCCCGAGTTGTCTTGTCAGCCAACATCCTTACCGCCCGAGACACCGTAACGCCGAGGACCGACAACTATTCTTCGTCAGCCTCAGCGTCGTAGTCGGCGTCGTAGTCGGCTTCGTAATGGCCATCCTCTCGACCGAAGAAGAATCCGGCCGTGATCAGGATCTGGGCCGCGGCGTACAACCACCAGATCGGCACCGCCAGCGCGTCGTTGTACAGGATGAACTTGCCGATGGCGATCATCGCATCGGACACCGCGAAACATACCGCCCCCACCGCGGTCCAGATCGTCGGCAGCTCCGCCAATAACGCCATGCACACCATTGCGGTTAGCACGATCATGTAGACCGTCACCGGAATCGTCAGCTTGTCACGGCCGAGGTGCGGCCAGAACCACGCCAACAGCGAAACGAAAGCCAGGCACACCAAGACGACGCCGGCGAGGCGCCCCCGAGTCGCCCGGGCCAGCGGAACCAATGCCGCCAGAAAACACAAGTGCGCCAACAGGAACGCCGCCAGCCCGAAGGCGAAGGAGAGCGTCCACCACGGGATCGCCAACAGCAGGTCGCCGACGGCCGACAACAGCAGCGCCGGCATCAGCCACCGCCGCTCGCGGACGATGGGGTGCGCGACCGCGGCGACGGTCAGCAGCAACGCCATCGATGCCTTGAACGGCGGCTGCAGGACCCAGTGCCCGGTCAGTGCGCTTCCCGGCGGCGAGCGCAAGGCGAGCACCGTCAAGTACACGCCGTAGGCGAGTCCCGCCCAGCCGGCCAACACCCAGGCACCGGACACCAGGCGGGGTGCGTACGGTACTTCCATGCCCAGCCTGGATAGAAAAGACGACGGGAAGCCAGTCATTGACCCCATTCTGCTGAAGGTACTGGATGCGGTTCCTTTCCGGCTATTAACCGACGATGGTGTCGATGCGGCGCGGCAGCGGTTCCGCGACCTGCCGCGCCGTCCGCTGCATCCCGAACTGCGGGTCGAGGACCGGGCCGTCCCCGGTCTCGCGGGTCCCATCGGCATCCGGATCTATTGGCCGCCAACTCCTCCCGGGGACAGTGCTGGGACCCCCGTCGTACTGTTTTTTCACGGCGGCGGCTTCGTCATCGGCGACCTCGATACCCACGACGGGTCGGCTCGCCAGCACGCGGTGGGCGCGGACGCGATCGTGGTATCCGTCGACTACCGGTTGGCGCCCGAGCACCCCTATCCCGCTGCCATCGAAGACGCTTGGGCCGCAACGCTCTGGGTCGCCGGACACGCGCACGAAATCGGTGCCGACACCAGCCGGATGGCCGTCGCGGGGGATTCGGCCGGCGGAACCATCGCCGCGGTGACGGCGCAGCGCGCCCGCGATAAGGGAGGCCCACCGATAGCGTTCCAGCTGTTGTGGTACCCCTCCACCCTGTGGGACACGTCGCTGCCCTCGTTCACCGAAAACGCCACCGCCGCGATCCTCGACGTCAAGGCGATCGCCGCGCTCTCCCGGTGGTACGCGGGGGAAGTCGACCTGTCCGACCCGCCGCCGGGCATGGCGCCTGGGCGGGCGAAAGACCTGGGCAACCTGCCACCGGCCTACATCGGCGTCGCCGGTCATGACCCGCTGCGCGACGACGGGATTCAATACGGCGAGCTGCTGGCCGCCGCCGGCGTCCCCGTCGAGGTGCACAACGCCGAGACGATGGTGCACGGCTACATCGGTTATGCGGGTGTGGTCCCGGCCGCCACCGCCGGGCTGGATCGCGGGCTCGCGAAGTTGCGGAATGCACTGCATTAACGGATCGGAACGGTACGGTGAACGCATGATTGAGCCGACCATCGCCCGACCGGGCATCGATCCGACCTTCAAAATGTTGCTCGACTCATTTCCGATGACCTTCAACGCCGCCGACGGCGTCGAGGTCGCGCGCTCGCGGCTGCGCCAACTCAAGGTGCCGCCGGAACTGCTGCCGGAGGTGCGGATCGAAGAGCGAACGATCGGTTACGGCGACTTCACCGACATTCCCGTTCGGATCTACTGGCCGCCCGGTGACGATGGGGCCGACCAGGCCCCGCCCGTCGTGGTCTTCTACCACGGCGGTGGGTTCTCGCTCGGGGACCTGGAGACCCACGACCCCGTCGCCCGCTCACACTCCCTCGGCGCCGAGGCCATCGTGGTGTCGGTGGACTACCGGCTCGCGCCCGAGCATCCGTTCCCGGCCGGGGTGCACGACTGCTGGGCCGCGTTGCAATGGGTTGCCGAGAACGCCGCCGCGCTGGGCGGTGACCCGAACCGCATCGCCGTGGCCGGCGACTCCGCGGGCGGCAACCTCGCCGCCGTGATGACGCACCTGGCCCGCGACAACGGTGGACCGGCGCTCACCTTCCAGCTGCTGTGGTACCCGGTCGTCACCGCCGACCTGTCGCTGCCGTCGTTCACCGAGAACGCCTTCGCGCCCATCCTGGATCGCGAAGTCATCGACGCCTTCCTCTCGTGGTATCTGCCCGATCTCGACATCACGGATCCCACGGCCTTGCCCATCACCCTCGCCCCGGCCAACGCGGCGGATCTGTCCGGTTTGCCGCCCGCCTACATCGGAACCGCGGAACACGATCCGCTGCGCGACGACGGGGCCCGCTACGCCGAGCTGCTCAGCCTCGCGGGCGTGCCCGCCGAGCTGAGCAACGAGCCGACACTGGTGCACGGTTATGCCAACTTCGCGCTGGTGATACCGGCGGCCGCCGAGGCCACCAGCCGCGGGATCGCGGCGCTGAGGAAGGCGCTGCACCCCTAAACGCCGCGACGGGAATACGCGCTGGGCGCCACGCCACGCCAACGTTTGAACGCGTGCGAGAAGGTCGAGACCTCTGTGTAACCCAGCCGCGTGGACACCTCCTCCACGGTCAGCCCGACATTGCGCAACAAGTCGACGGCCACGGTGGATCGCGCTTCGTTCAGCAAGGCACGAAAGGACGTGCCCTCCTCCGCGAGCCGGCGGCGCAGCGTTCGCGGATGGATGTCGAGTTCGTCGGCGACGTCGGGAAGCGTTGGGAAGACACCGGAATCGCGGAACAGCTTGCTGCGCACCAGCGCGGTAATGCCCCGGCGGCGCTCGCTGCTCTGCATCAGCACGTCGCACTGCGCCATGCACATTTCCAGTGTGGGACGATCGGCCTGCGGCAGCGGCTCGTCGAACATGGCACGCGGGAAGTGCAACCTGTTGTGCGCCCGGCCGAATGCGATCTCGTGAACCGGCATGAGCTCGAGCAGGGGACGCAGCAGCTCCTCGTCGATCGCCACCTCCGCCTTCATCTGAGCGGCGTACTTCTCGGCCACGGAACGTGTGAAACTCATTGTCGTCGTGATGATTCCGGCGATATCGCGCTCGATGAAGAACCTTTGTACGTCGGCCGGCAAGTGGCCGGCATCCAGTTCGACGAGGCAGTCGTCGGCGGTTTCGAACAGTGTCATGTCGATGTGCATCATGGTCAGCGCGAAGTACCGCACCGAGATGCTGAAAAGTTCGCGAAGGGTCGCACACGACATCGCCGCGAACCCGAACAACCCGAAGTGGGTAAGCGTGAATCTCCTGCCCACGTCGATCCCAACTCCCGTGTCAGCGGGCAGCCGACTCAGCAATCTGCGCACCGCCTCGATCTCGTCGAGCGCGCTGACCATGGCGTCGGGGTTGTTGAGATCGGCCGGCTCGATCGCGGTGCCCGCCAACTGCTCGCCGGTTGGCACCCCGCGTTCGTTGGCCACCTCGCACAGCACCCGGGTCGCGTACACCGGGTGGCTGATCGCCGACAGATCGCGCATACCTGTCCCAAACTCCCAACTGTGTGTCCGATAAACTCATTATCCGCGTCCCTTGTCGTCCATACAGTGGAGTCATGGCCCTCACCGCCGAGCGCGCCGCCGCTTCCCGCCTTCCCGGCACACCGGCCGGACGGCTGAGCTCGTGGACGATGACGCGCGAGGCCCTCACCATCGGATTCGATGCGGGAGACGGGTTCCTGGGCCGGGCACGCGGCCGCGACATCGTTCGATTCCGTTGTGCCGGGAGGCGTTTCGTCTCGATCAGCCACCCCGATTACGTCGATCACGTGCTGCACGAGGCCCGCCTGCGCTACGTCAAGTCCGACGAGTACGAGCCCATTCGGGCCACCGCGGGCATCAACCTGCTCACCGACGAGGGCGATTCCTGGGCCGCCCACCGCGGCCTGCTGAACCCGACGTTTGCCCGGCGCCACCTCAACGGGATCGTCGACCTGATGATCGACCCGATCACGGACGTCACCGACGCGCTGCAAGCGGATACGCGATTCGACATGCACCAGACGATGGTTGAGGCAACCCTGCGAGTGGTCGCCAATTCCCTGTTCAGCCAGGACTTCGGGCCACTGATCCAGAGCATGAACGACCTGGCGACTCGCGGGCTGCGGCATGCCGAACGGCTGGAGCGGCTCGGGTTGTGGGGCCTCATGCCCCGTCCCGTCTACGACACGCTGAATTGGCTGGTCTACTCCGGCGTCCGCCTGCCGCCACCGTTGCG
>Ga0182037_10002240_pt1 | contig 10269 bp, 7 predicted proteins | sample sta12Cox44000082_FD_125974 | JGI IMG/M metagenome (GOLD analysis project Ga0182037, IMG submission 125974) | Lab enrichment of tropical soil microbial communities from Luquillo Experimental Forest, Puerto Rico - statoxic.12C.oxic.44.000.082 | ecosystem: Environmental > Terrestrial > Soil >... | reverse complement strand
ACCTCGAAGCCGCCGGTATTGGAGTTGCGCAGCAGCATGTCGGTGGTGTCGCTGCCGCTAAATCCGCCGAGCGTGACGAACGCCCACTCGGTTCCGGCCTGACCCAACTGGTAGGCCGCCAGGATCGCGTTGTTGCCGATGTCGTAGATCTCGTACTGGCCCGCTACGAGGGAATTGTTCGATCCCCGCAGGATCATGTCGGCGGTGGTGCCGGCGGGCGGCGGCGGATTCGGGCCGAGGGTCGCAAGGAAGCCGTGATTCTGGAAATTGCCGTCCAAGACATAGCCGACGACCTGACCCGCATCGTTGATGCCGGTCGCAAGCGTGCCGTTGGCGCCGATGGGATCGTCAATGGTCGTGTAGATGCCGTTGTTGTAAACAAAGCCGTGGGTTGCGCCGTTGTGGTCTGAGTAATAGCCGGCGATCTGGCCCGCGTTGTTGATGCCGAACGCAAAGGTGGCGCCCGGCTGGGCATTGGGGTCGTCGAGCGTCGTATAGACGCCATGCAAGTAGAAAAAGCCGTGATAGTGGATCCTGTCGGGATCGAGGTAATATCCGACGATCCGGCCGTTGTCGGTGATGCCTTCGGCATAGGTGTTCACGCCCAGCGGATCATCGATGTTCGTCCACGTGCCCGAGTTGTACTCGAAGCCGTGGTAGGTCCCGAAGATATCTTGGTACACGCCGACGATCTGGCCCGAGCCGTTGATCCCTTGCGCCGTGGTGAATACCGAAAAGTTGGGATCATCCAAAGTGGTGTAGCTGCCGCCGCTCTCCAAGAATCCGTGCGTGCCGTTTTTGTCCGCAAAGCTACCGACGATCTGACCCGTGGCGTTGATGCCGGACGCCCCGGTGCCGCTGGTGGCGAAGGGATCATTCAGGGTGGCGTAGCTGCCGCCGCTGTCGACGAACCCATGCTCGCCGTTGTTGTCAGTATATTGCCCGACGATCAGGCCCGACCCGTCGATTCCCAGCGCCAAGGTATTATTGATGCCCAATGGATCGTCGAGGGTGGTGTAGGTATAGACCGGCATGACGCGGCCTCCTCTATGATCGTCTCCCTTTAGGGTCGGATCCTCCGGAGTTGGACAGCATAGGCACCACCGTCCTTCGAACCGTCGTTACCTATCGTCGAGCCACACTTAGACGTGCTGCGGTGTAGTCAAGAACGACTGCTGCGACGTCTCGGCAGCGAGCGGCGCGGTGTTCAAGCTCTCGGCTGCGCCGCTGCCACCACCGCAAAAACCGGCCATCGCCTGCACGAGCTGAGAGGTTGAGCCATCCATCGCCGCAGGATGGGAGCTTGAGTCGAGCGGACCGCCCGAGCTGCCCATGCTGCCCGTGGAAGCCGTCGGGGCAAAGCCACCGAGCTGCCAATCCACGCCGACTTGGCCCAACGAGGCGGACCCTGTCAGTTGATTGTTGGCGATGTTGTAGACTTGGAATGCGCCGGTGTTGACGTTGCGCAATACCAAGTCGGAGGCGCCGGGAGCGCTGACGGGAGCGACGCCCGCAAACTGCCAATCCACCCCAACCGTGCCGATGAAGGCGGTGCCCGTGAGTTGGTTGTTGTTGATGTTGTAGACTTGCAAAGCGCCCGTGCTGCTATTGCGCAACAAGAGATCGCTTTCGCCGGGGACGCTGCTGAAGTTGCCGACGCCGGAGAATCCCCAATCCACCCCGACCGTGCCAATAAAGGCAGAGCCGGTGATCTGATTGCTGTTGATGTTGTAGGCCTGCAGTCCCCCGGTATTGGCGTCGCGCAGGAGCATATCGCTGGTGCCGCGGCTGCTGAAATTACCGATGCCCGAGAACTGCCAGTTCAAGCCGACCGCGCCCATGAAGGCGGAGGCGGTGATCTGATTGTTGCTGATGTCGTAGACTTGAAACCCGCCGGTATTGGCGTCGCGCAACATCATGTCGGTCTCGCCGAGGCTGCTGAAATTGCCGATGCCCGAGAACTGCCAGTTCAACCCGACCGTGCCCAGCGAGGCCGAACCCGCGATGTTGTTGTTGTTGGGGGCGACGTTATAGACCTGGAATGCGCCGCTGGTGGAGTTCCGCAGCAGCATGTTGCTGGTATCGCCATCGTTGAAACCGCCGAGCGTGACAAACCCCCAATCGGTTCCAACCTGACCCAACCAGTACGAGGCCAAGGCGCTGTTGTTGCCGAGATTGTAGATCTGGTATGTGCCATTGCCGGTGTTGCGCAGGACCATGTTGGCCGTGACGCCGGGAGACGGGCTCGGGTTCAGAATCGAATAGGCGAAGAAGAACGGATCGATCGAAGAGGTGACCGCATTTCCGTTTGCGTCGGTGAGTTGGAAATTGCTCGTCCCCGGCGTTCCGGTAAAGAGGCGGTTGAAAGTCACGTTTGTGAACGACGCGTTTGTACCATCATCGGCGTTTGAAGCGCTGAAGATGCCGTAGAACGTGTTGCCGATGCCAGTGAGATCAAAGAAGTCGCCGAGATAAGGATCGAATTGGATTGTCGGGGTGGTGTTGCTTTGGCTGGCAAGAGTGACGTCCTTGGTGGTCGCGAAATCATCGGTCGTCGTCAGCAAATGCTGAGATAGTGTGCCTGTCGCGGGGTCGCCCATCGCGGGGGCATAACTGTTGTAGAGCAGCCCAATGGCGCCGTTCGCGAGTATGGCCACGCCCGGCTGGCCGGACCGGGTCGAAAAGGACGTCGTGAATTTCGAGGCCCAGGTCGCACCGCCATTAAAGGATTCCGTCACGACCAACTGGATGATGCCCGCGCCGTTGGCGCCGGGCGCGTCGGTGTAGGCGACCACGACATGATCTGGGTTGTTCGGATCGACGGCGATTGCAAGATCGCCTCCGGCGATCCGCTCTTGGCCGAGGGTCAAAACCGTGTTTCGTGTGTTGGCGAACACGGCGATGTGAGTGGCGGCCGTGATCCCGATCCCGCCCGGCCCCAAAGCCATGAAACTATCCGCTCCGCCGTTGTCGGAGCGCACGACCACGAGGTCTGAATTGAAGCGACTGCCATTGGCGCTGTTCTCGACCGTGCTGGTCCAGCGGTCGAAAACCGAGTAAACCCTGCCGCCGTTCACGGCAACACGCACCGCCGGACCGTCTTGCCCCACAGCCGCCCCCACGCGGTCGAGGCTCACCGTCGTATAGTTCGAGCCGCCGTCCGTGGAGACGTTTACCGACGCGGTTCTTCCGTTGCCCGGATTGAACTGACCCAGATCGTTGAACGCGACGTAAACGTGGTTGGAAGGGCCGGTTCGGATCCAGGGCTGGTCATTGCGATTGCTGCCCACGTAGTGGTTGAGCTGAGTAAAGGCCGAATGCGTATCGATAGGACCGAAGTCCGGCATGCCGATCATGGTCGCAACCAGCACTGCGGATCCGTCCACTTTCCACGCAATCGATTTGTCATTGTTAAATAGAGTGCCGAAGATCGACCAAGTGGCACCTCCGTCGGTGGAGATGAAAAATGGGGGCACGCCATCGCCGAAGGTCCCTGCGAACATCTGCGCGGGGTTGACCGGATTGACCGCAATGCTCGGCTCGGAGTTTTGATCGCTTTCGGCGCTGTCGCTCTGCGGGATAATGTCGATCACGCGGAAAACGACGGGAAAGTTGGACATGGGTCACTCCCGCTCCGCTGCGCTGCGCGATGTGTCACCAGTAGCACAGTAACTCAGAAGGTAGCGAGCTTAGAATCCGCCATATGCTGCCTATCGTCGGGCCGCTCTCATACGTGCTGCGGCGTCGTCAGCAGCGGCTGCTGCGACGTGTCAGCACCGCGAGCCGTAGTGTTCAAGCTCTCACCTGAGCCAACACGAGATCGGATGTGCCTGACCCATTCGCTGCCGCAACGCCCGCGAACTGCCAATCCAAGCCCACCGCGCCGACGAAGGCCGCGCCAGTGAGTTGGTTGTTGTTGATGTCGTACACTTCCAGCCCGCCGGTCGTGCTGTTGCGCAACAAGAGATCGGTTTCGGGACGCCGCTGAAATTGCCGACGCCCGAGAACTGCCAATCCACGCCGACATTGCCGATGAAGGCGGCGCCGGTGAGTTGGTTGTTAGCGATATCATAGACCTCCAATCCGCCGGTATTGGAGTTGCGCAGCAGCATGTCGCTTTCGCCGCGGCCGCTAAAATTGCCGACCCCCGAGAACTGCCAATTCAAGCCGACCGCGCCCATGAAGGCGGCGCCGGTGATCTGGTTGTTGCTGATTAAGGCCAGTTAAAGACCAGCTTGAGATTCGTCCTTCCCTCAAGCTAACCCAAGCGCAACTTTAAGGCTATTTAATCGATTCTGGCAGAACAAGGTTCACACAAACGCACGACGGCAGGTGATAGGCGGTCGGTGGTCCAACTAGCCATAGTCGCTACCTATCGTCGGATGGCTCTCATGCGTGCTGCGGTGTCGTCAGCAATGTTTGCTGTGAGGTCTCGGCACCGAGCGGGGGAGTGTTCAAGCTCTCGCCTGCGCCTCTGCCGCCACCAAAGCCCGCCATCGCTTGCACCAGTTGGGACGTGTCACCCGGGTTCCCCATGGATCCGGCAGGTGCAGTCGGGGGATCGGCGGCAAATCCGCCGAGCGACCAATCCGTGCCGACCGCGCCCAACGCGGCGGCCCCAATCAGTTGATTGCCGGCGATGTCATAGACCTCGAATGCGCCGGTGTTGACGTTGCGCAAGACGAGATCGGACGCGCCGGCGGCGTGGATCGGGGCGACGCCCGCGAACTGCCAATCCAAACCGACCGTGCCGATGAAGAACGCGCCGGTGATCTGATTGCTGGCGATGTCGTAGAGCAACAAGCCGCCGGTCATGTTGTTGCGCAACAAGAGATCGGTTTCGCCGGGGGCGTTGCTGAAGTTGCCGACGCCCGAGAACTGCCAATCCAAACCAACCGTGCCGAGGAAGGCGGCGCCGGTGATCTGATTGCTGTTGATGTCGTAGACCTCCAAGCCGCCATTATTCGCGTTGCGCAGGAGCATGTCGCTGGTGCCGCGGCTGCTGAAATTGCCGATGCCCGAGAACTGCCAATCCAAACCGACCGTGCCCATGAAATTGGCGCCGATGATTTGGTTGTTGCTGATGTCGTAGACCTCGACCCCGCCGTTGTTCGCGTTGCGCGGGATCATGTCGGTTTCGCCGAAGCTCGAAAAGTTGCTGAAACCCATGACCTGCCAATCCAGGCCGACCGTGCCCAGGAAAGCGGCGCCGGTGATGACGTTGTTGCTGATGTCGTAGACCTCGAAGCCGCCGGTGGTTGCGCTGCGCAACAGCATGTCGGTGGTGTCGTTGCCGAAGAAGCCGCCGAGGCCGACAAATTTCCAATCGGTTCCGACCTGGCCCAACTGGGCGGCCGCCAGGATCGCGTTGTTGCCGAGGTCGTAGATCTCGTATTTGCCGTCGGCGCCGTGCCGCAGGATCATGTCGGCCGTGGTGGCGGCGGGCGGCGGCGGGGTGGGAACTGGATGCTGGTATCCGAGGGCTTCCGTGATCAAGAGGTCCAAGTCGGTGAGGTTGCCGAAGGTGCCTACGAATTCGTTGAACGGGTCGTTCCCGGTCAAGGCGTCGTTGAGAAAGTCGCTGGCATCGGACGTCATGCCCCAATGGGCGAGCACGGTGGCACCGCCGTCGAGTGAAAAGTAAGCATTCGTATTGTTTGTGCTGTTGCCGTCGAACAGACGGTTGTTCTGGCTTACGAAGCGCCATAGGTCGAGCTCGGATGCGGCGCCGCCGATGAACTCCGGCACGCGCCCCATGGCATGTCCGAATTCGTGCAGGAAGGCGGATACCCGCTGGGCGCCGGGCGTGAATTGGGTGCCGATGCCGACGAAGCCGTCGGTCTGGGGGGTAAAGAGCCCGAAGATCACCCCAACGCTGGAGCTGACCCAGAAGTTCGACACGCCATTGATGCTGTTTCCGGCAGGCAGATTGGCGGGGGTGAAGAAGTCGGGCTGGCCGAAGGTCAGCAGGTCCTGCCTCAGTTGCGAATACGTCAGGAAAAATACGGCGTTTGAGTTGACGTCCGCTTCGGAGATGTTCTGGTTGGGCACTATTCCGCCGCGGTACGATCCAAAGCCAACGTCGAACGACACCGAGATGTTATCCGTGAACGCCGCATCGAGGATGTTGATGGCGGTTTGCTCGTCAGCGAGGAAGCTGTTGATTTGGGCTGGGGTGAACGGCCCATCGGTGTTGAAGTCGTTGGTGACCTGGATTTGCATGGCGTATCCTTACGCTCCCTCATAGGCACAGCTGCCCGCGCGACGCGGATCGCCGGGTTTCACAAAACCGTCTCACATCGCGCGCTGGGAATGTGATGGACATCACATTTTCTCGCAATTCCATCCCTCAACCTCAAGACCAGGTGCCCGGCCTCGATACAAGCTGCTTATGAACGATGTCAAATACCGTCGTCCTTCGGCGGCCCTCACCCATGCTGAGGCGGTGTCAACAACGGCTGCTGTGCCGTGTCGGGAGCGAGTGGTGCGGTATTCAAGCTCTCACCTGCGCCGCCGCCGCCAAAACCCGCCATCGCCTGCACGAGTTGGCCGACTTGACTTGAGCTCCGCACGGATGCGGGCGACGCCGTCGGAGCGCAGGCGGCGAACCCGCCGAGTTGCCAATCCAATCCCACCTGCCCCAGGCTCGCGGCGCCGATGATTTGATTATTGGCGATGTCGTAGACCTCGAACGCGCCGGTGTTGGCGTTGCGCAAGACCAGGTCGGACGCGCCGGGTGCATGGATCGGCGCCACGCCCGCGTCAGTTGATTATTGTTGATGTCGTAGACCTCGAACGCGCCGGTGTTGACGTTGCGCAACACGAGATCGGACGTACCGGGCCCGTGAATCGGCGCGATGCCCGCAAACCGCCAATCCAAGTCGACAGTGCCGATTAAGGCGGCGTTGGTGAGCTCGTCCGTCTGTGGCCCCATGCCGCCGGTCAGCCACGCATAAGGTGTTGACTATAGTTCCTATCCCAAAAGTTGTACAACGCTACCACCGCTTCTGCTTGGCTCAACCTCCCGCCTCGTGCAGGTCATCACATGGTTTGTCACCCGTGAGGTGATCGAGGTTCGAACACTGTGTTATGGTCCTAAATCTTGACATGGCCGCGTTCTCCATCCTGAAAACCCGAACACATCTCATCCACGACCTGGAGGCGCGCGTTCTCGATGACCGTCGCCCTGCTGGCCGCGTTTGCTCTGGCCGGCTGCTCCGAGGAGGTCAAGGAAGTCAAAGGAGAAAAGGGGGACGCCGGCGAGAAAGGCGAGGCCGGAGCGGCGGGCCCGCCCGGCCCGGCGGGCAGCAAAGGCGACAAGGGCGATAAGGGCGATGCGGGGGCTCCCGGCACGGCGCTCAGGGTCGTTGCACCGCAATCATCGACCGCTAGCTGCGAAACCGACGAGGTCATGATCAGCGCGTTTTGCAGCGGCAGCTTCAACGTGTATCCGCTGGTCCCCCTGGCGAATGGTGCGCGCTGCGGCAACAACCCCAATTCGACCACCTTGCGCGTGACCATCGTGTGCGCGAAGCGATAGCGCGCGCGTGGCCTCAAGCATGTTGCGGTGTCGTCAGCAACGACGGTTGTGATGTATCGGCACTGAGCGGTACGGCGTTCAAGCTGCGCCACTGCCGCCGCCGAAACCTGCCATCGCTTGCACGAGTTGCATGCCTCATGATCTGTCGGAACTCATGATCTCTCGGAAGGAGACGCGAGAAACGCGCATGATTGCACAGACGGTTAGCGGGCAGATTGACTCGCACCGCAACGGTTGGTCTGATCGGGCTCACCCCTATTGCGGGAGCGCCATGAAGTTGAGACTTGAGACGGAGGGGGCCGCCATCGTCCGCGGCTTTCTCAGCGACCAGGATTTTAGTCGCACCGCCGAGATGGCGGGCAACGCCTTTGCTTTTCTTGACGGCGGCGGCGGCGACACATCCCTGCGCGAAACGTGGATATCGGTCGGGGTAATCTGGCTAACGAATCTTGAACACTGCGTGGCGCCCGAGCTGGCGCGCGATCTGGTTACGCTACTGTCGTGCAGGGCCAACCGAACACTCGGTCTGTCGTATCTGGTCGTCAATATGTGCAGCATCCGCCGATTGACCGACTGGCAGAAAGGACTGCAATGGCATACCGACTACCACGGCGGCGGCACCCACCCTTACGACCCCTTATTCAATATATGGCTGCCATTGACGGCCGTGGGCCGCGAGCAGCCCTCGGTCGAGCTGGTGCGCGGCTCGCATCGGCGCATGCGTGAGCTGCCGCTATCCGAAACCGGGGTCTACACGGACGAATGGGTCGCCGAGCATTTCCCGCCGACGGATCGCATCGCGCCCGAACTGGCGCCCGGCGATGCGCTGATATTCGATCATTTGACGCTGCATCGGACCCAGCCTTTGGATCGCGAAACGGTCTGGCGCATGAGCATCGAATGCCGCGTCACACGCCACCCTGCCTATCTTGTATTGTCACACCCTTCGTCATGGCCACCCGGTAAGTCGCCTCCCCAGCCTCGAAGTCCTCGACCCTAGCAAGATGCTCGATGCATATCGATGCGTTGGAGGAAATGGGTGCAGGGTTTTGTTCCATTGCAGTAACATCAAGCTGGCATCATAGAACGGCGCAAGCTCAATCTGCTTGGTGGGGGCGCAGCCAAGTCCGAAACGGGTCATTCAACTGCCCGATGACGCAAATCGTTCACGGAAATATTGATATCCTTCCACAGTTCCGAGGTCGAAGGCCTCGCCGTGCAGGAGCACCGCGTAATTGGGCACAACGGCTAAGAGCGCGCGGAAGGTTTTCAATAGGTCAACTTCTCCAGTCCGTGTATCGGCGAACCGCGCATCGAGGAACTCAAACACCTCTGGAGGATAGATCGTGCGGCCGAAGCCTCGCAGGGCGGACGTGGAAGAAGCGTATTCAACTGGCTCGATCCCGGTGACTGCCATCACGCCACTCTCGGCAGCGTAGGGTTCGCAGATGAACTTCCGAGCTCCCGGAAAATATTCGAGCTCCGATGGAGGTATGCGGATCAAGCTGCTGAGGACGGCATTCGGAGGCAGTTTTTTGCTGGCCAACTGAAGAATTGCTCCAGCTCGCCCGATGAAGAGCTGATCGGGAATCAATAATGCGAAGCGCTCGTCGCCCACAAACGCTTTTGCGCAGAGAACGGCGTCGCCGAGACCCCTCGGTTCTTCCTGATAGGCGAACACGATGTTGCATCTGCTTCGTAGCTTCTCGGCGGGGCGCTCCGCTTGGCGGGCCTCGGGATTATCGCTTTCAAAATAACGGCGAATCTCTTGCTTGCTCTTGTGGATTACGATGCAGATCTCGACGATCCCTGCGTCAATTGCTTCTTGGACGACGTGATGAATGATCGGCCTGCCCGCCAGCGGAAGCATTTCTTTGGGCGCGCCGCCGGTCAAGGGTGACATACGCCGACCCAAGCCGGCCGCGGGGATGACAGCTTTTCTCAGCACTCGGCGGGCCAAAATCGCGGTTGATGCGGTTGTCTCGGTTAAATGACGCGTGGTAAGCAAGTACATCTTACTTCACGGACTGACAGCCGCTAGTGAACTGGAAAATCCCCTATTTTCGTCATGACCTCGGCCAGGTCGAAGTTGAGTCGCTCGCCAGCGTGCTCAAAGGCGACATTCTGACGACGGGCGAGGCGGTATCGGCATTTGAAGCGAAGTTCGCGAGTTATCTGGGCCAACGTCACGCATTCGGAGTCACGAGTTGCACCGGCGCCCTGCACATGGCGTTGCTCGCGCTCGATATCGGACCGGGCGATGAGGTCATCACTACGCCTATGAGTTTCGTCGCCACAGCGACGGCCATTCTCGAGGCAGGCGCGACGCCGGTCTTTGTCGAGGTCGAAGCGGACACCGGCAATCTCGATCCAGATCGGGTCGAGGCGGCGATAACCGCCAAGACCAAGGCGATCCTGCCGGTTCATCTCTATGGCCTGATGTGCGACATGCGCGCGCTCAAGACGATCGCCGACCAGCATGGCCTGCGCATCATCGAAGACGCCGCCCATTGCATCGAAGGCAAGCGCGACGGGATCCGCCCGGGCGAGCTGTCGGATGCGGCGTGCTTTAGCTTTTACGCCACTAAGAATCTGACCTGCGGCGAGGGTGGCGCGATTACTGTGCATGACGACGCCCTCGCCGAGCGGCTCAAGTTGTTGCGGCTGCACGGCATGACGCGGATGGCGCAGGAGAGCGCGCGCGAAGGCTATCGGCACTGGGACATGGT
>Ga0182037_10002236_pt1 | contig 10276 bp, 8 predicted proteins | sample sta12Cox44000082_FD_125974 | JGI IMG/M metagenome (GOLD analysis project Ga0182037, IMG submission 125974) | Lab enrichment of tropical soil microbial communities from Luquillo Experimental Forest, Puerto Rico - statoxic.12C.oxic.44.000.082 | ecosystem: Environmental > Terrestrial > Soil >... | reverse complement strand
GCTTCAGGCAGAGTCGCGTCCTTCTGAAGCAGTTTCGCCGGCAGCGGCTCCAGCAGTGACGCCACCGGTTCGTTTTCCAAAACCGATCTCTCCAGAGGCACGTGCGCCCAAAAATCCTTGGACCGTCGTAGCGCCGCCTCGGCCAGCAATTCGCGAAGCGGAAGGAAAGTGCTGGACACCTCGGAGAACAGCTCGCTTCCTAGTTGCCGGAGTCGAACCGCGCTACGCGCACGGATGGTCGTCTGATGCGGGCGGTTCCCGACGAGCGCGGCTTCCCCGAAGAAATCTCCTTTCCCCAGGATCGTAAGCTCCTTTCCTCCGGAATTGTCGTCGGTCATTTGTAGGACCTCGACCTCACCTTCTTCAATCACGCTGAAAAACCGCGCCGGGTCTCCCGGTCTCTGGATAATATCCCCCGGGCGATAGTAAGCATGGGCAAGGCGCTTCCGCGCATCGGTGTTCAGAAAACTCAGGTCCCGCGGGAAGAGCACGTCCCAGGTCCAGTCCAGTCCAACCTTGATGCGCCGTGACCACGTCGGGAGCTTGAACAAATACACACTCCGCCACAACAACCAGGCGAGAAAACCCGAGATGTGCATCCCGAACATTTCGGCCACCGCCTGATAGCCACCAATCGAGCAAAGCTGCCCCAGCGCCTTGAATCGAAACGGCTGCGTCGCTTCGCCACGAATAACGCGGACCAGATTCAGTGCTGCTTGCCGGCCTTGGCGTTCCGCAAACTGCGCCGTCGTGGGGCTTGGCTGGTTATCGAACGCGTTGAGAATCAGCGCGCAGTCGCCCAGCGCCCAGGCGTTCGCGTGACCCTCGATTCGCATGTCCGGCGTCGTGCGAATGCGCCCATGTTCCTTCGCCACCGGCAATTCCTGCACCAGCGGCGCCGGTGCGGTTCCAATGGTGCAGACAATCGTGCCACCTCGCAGCATGCGCCCGTCATCGAGTTGCACGCCCTCCTGCGTCGCTGCCACCGCACGTTTGTTCAGGATGACGTCGATACCGGCTTTTTCCATCTTTTTTCGTGCAAACTCCCCAAGGCTCCGCGCCACTTCGGGAAGGATCGCGTCACGCGTATGCACCAGGCTGACGGTCACGTCCTCTTTGCGAAAATTCCGATAGAACCGCGTGCTGCTGCGCACCAGTTCGTTCAGTTCCCCGGCGACTTCCACGCCGCTGAAGCCCGCTCCCACCACGATGAAACTCAAATTCCAACGTCGCCGCTCGGGATCGCTTGCCGCTTCCGCTTCTTCCATCTGCCGCACGATGTGCTGGCGAAGATCGACGGCATCGCGTATCACCTTGAAGCCAAACGCATGTTCGGTCATTCCGGGAATGATGTTTAGGTTGCTTTCGGCGCCGCAGGCGATCACCACGTGGTCGTACGGCATACGCCTCTGCACACCAGTGCCATCGTCGAATTCAAGCTGCGAGTTCACCAGATCAATTCGGTGTACCGGTTCCGTGCGACATTCAACTCCAGGAAGCATCTGCCTTAAGGGCGTCGCCCCTGCATCGGGATTAATCGAAGCGCCCGCGATATCCGCGAGTAGCGGATGAAATACCATGTGATTCTCGCGGTTAAAAACCACTATCTCGCATTCCGAAGCACGCAGCTTCTTGCGTAGTGTCTTGGCAAACCGCACTGCGGCGAATCCGCCGCCGACAATAACAACTCGCACCGCTCCTCCTTCGTGCACAAGCACTAGACTTTAGATAAACGACATCGCCCAACGGAGATATTTTCCTCCCCCCATTTCGGGCGGCATTTGACATGTTGCAGCAGGCGATATCCGCCGGCTATCAACTGCGGGTTGCCAGCGATGATCAGTGTCTTGAGCAAGTTTTCGACTGATCTCGAGGCATCCCCAATGTCTTCTGAAACTTCCTTCTTCCCTCGAATGCCCGTATGTCGCAAGGGAGTACCAATCACCCTAGGACGATTGAAATCTGCTTACCACTGCCCCCCTGAACACAGTAGGCGATCCACATAATCACCCCTTTCCCGGCATTAAAACATTGCGTCGTGCAGGCGGCGCTCTGGCCAGCTCAGCTTCAGGTCTTGACGAAGGCGGCGCGAACCGGAGCCGATAGGATGCTGCGGCGCCCTCTTTGCCGTTGCGTATGGCATGGGACGATGCTAATCATGCTTAGGTTTCTTGGCAATGGATTCGTTCGGTGCTAGAAAGTGAACCGTCCAGCCGCATGTCCGAGATGTGAAGCGGACGTGGCTATGAACCGATGGTTTCGCGCCGCGAAGGTGGCCATCGACGTTTTCGGCGGGTAGGCGGCATGGGGGTTCATACCACTTACCTTACAGGTATGATTACCAGCCTGATTTCATCCCAAGCCGAAAAATACTCCTCGCACTCGGTTCCGCCTACCAAATCGGCTTACAACCCTACGAGTGCTTTGATCGCGCAAATTTGGATGGCTTTCATCCTGGGGGCCATATCTGGAGGAGTTGCCACTCTGCACTTCCAACAATGGGCTTACTCGGAATAGGTTTGATTCTTCTCATGGTGATTCTAGGTTCACAATTCTCGATGACCATCCCGCAGCGTACTTGATTGCGGATGATTCATGGTTCTGCACAAAACATCATCCCGAGCAACGAAACGCCGATTGCTGCCCCGTCGCGCACTTGGGATGTCGATTTGATACGCTATGGCATCGACCATGCGAAGCACACGCCGAACGGTGCCGAGCGCCATAAAGGCCGCATTGCTGACGCTTTTATTGTTGCAAGACCGGCACCCGGCGAACGCCGCCGGGCAAGAGATTCCTCACCTCGATCGCCGGCCAGTCTCAACGCAATTGATCGTGGACGGCCGGCCTTTCATCATCTTCGGCGGCGAATTGGGCAATTCCTCCGCCGGAACCGCCGCTGAGGCGGATCGCATTTTGCCGCGGCTCGCCCGCGCGCACATCAACACCGTGTTGATGCCCGTCGCATGGGACCAACTGGAGGCGGTTGAGGGCCAATTCGATTTTGCGATTTTGGATCATTGGATCGAACAAGCCCGCATGCAGCGTCTTCATCTCGTACTTCTTTGGTTTGCCAGTTGGAAAAACGCTTTCTCCAGTTATGCCCCGGACTGGGTGAAGAAGGACCCCAAGCGTTTTCCCCGCGCGATGGCTCCCGGTGGACATGCGCTCGAGATTCTCTCCACGCTCTCGAAGGAAAATCTGGACGCCGACAGCCGAGCCTTTCGCGCGTTATTGCGGCACTTGAAGGAATTTGACTCCCAGCAGCAAACTGTTTTGTTAGTGCAGGTCGAGAACGAGGTCGGCATTCTGGGCAGTGGACGGGATCATTCGGAGGAGGCAGATCGCCTCTTCGCCGCGTCTGCGCCCGATGCCCTGGTGCACGCGATCCGTGCGCACCCGGAATGGTTCCAGTCCGAGAGCCATCGCGCGTTAAACCCGAACGGGCACACCTGGCAGGAAGTCTTTGGCGACGACGCTTCGGAAGCATTCACAGCCTGGAATTACGCGCGTTATATCGGGCAAGTCGCTGCCGCCGGGAAAACGGAGTACCCGCTCCCGATGTTCGTGAACGCGCAACTCCCTGCACCATCCGAGCGCGCCGGAGAATATCCGAGCGGTGGTCCGCATCCGCACAACCTTGAAATCTATCGCACTGCCACTGCTGCTCTCGACTTCTACTCGCCCGACATTTACTGGCCGGATTTCCAGTATTGGTTTCAGCGTTACGGAGTCCGCGCCAATCCGTTGTTCGTCCCGGAAGCAAAACCCGAGGAAGGGCAGTTTAACGCCTTCTACGCTTTCGGTGAGCGTGCCTTTGGCTTCTCACCATTTGCGGTGGACAGTCTTCCGGATGTTGACGGCACAAGCGACGCTGCCAAGAATCCGCTGGCTCAGAGTTACGAGGTGCTAGAACAACTGCAAGACATGCTGCCAGCAGCCCAACGCGAGGACAAGACTCGTGGGCTGGTTCTTCACGCCAACAGTCCTCGTCCGTCACAAACCGTCTCGCTTGGCGGCTATCTTTTCACCGCGACGTTGGCCCGTTCCTGGCCGACCCGAAACCTGCTCCAGGAGCACGGGGCGATGCTCCTGCTGCAGACCGGCCCGGACGAGTTTCTGATCGCCGGAACGGCGCTGAGCGTAACCGTCACGGTCGACCCCGATGCCAGGAACGGTATCGCCTGGATCGCCAGCGTCGAGGAGGGTTCCCGCGCGCAATCGAAATGGTCGGCCACTCGCCGTCTCAATGGCGATCAGACGAATCAGGGGCGCAGCATTCTTCTCCCCGATCATCGCTGCACCCTGCTTCGCGTCCAGCTCTACACTATCCCCTCCCGCTGAACCGGCCATGGCCAAATTCGCCGCAAGCCCGTGCAAGAGAACGCCAAGCACCGCAGTTCAGGCCGTTTCGGCGTGTGGCTCCGTTTGTCGCTGGCGGACGAAACTGCGGCCGTGCTCTTCCGCACCAACCCAGAGAAGAATCACCAACGACAGAATGGTGACCACTTCGAACCCAGCCAGCGCCCAGCTGTAGCCAAAGCGTTCCCGCAAGGCGTACTCCATCGTATTGGTGGGAGAGGCAAACAGAATTCCCAATTGATAGGCCAGACCTGGCATCAGTCCGCGTGCCGCATCGGCCGCAAGTTCGTTCAGATGAACCGGAATCACGCCCCACGCTCCCTGCACGCCCATTTGCATGAGCACCGCACTGACCACCACGGTGGGCACGCCCACCCCGAAGGCCCACGTCGGAATCACCACTAACGACAACGCCAGCGCCGCCATCATCCCTTTGCGCCTCCCGATGCGTTCCGAGATCGCCCCGAATATGACGGCGCCCACGACCGCTCCCATATTGTAGAGCACCGCGATATCTGCAACGCGCGCCGCCCGGATGCGATGCACTTCCTTCAGGAAATCGGGATACAGGTCCTGAGTCCCGTGGGACAGGAACATCATGAAGGTCATGAGCACCGCGAGATACACGAATCGCCGCCAATGTTGTGCAGCGATGCGCAAAACCTGCCCTGTCGTTCGGACGCGGTGTTGCTTCCAGGCTTCCGATTCCGGCACTTTCGTGCGAATGTACAGCGCCAACAACGCCGGCAGCGCACCAAGCCAGAACATCCAGCGCCAGCCGAGCGTCGGCAAAACGAAACGCGCGGCTAATGCCGCCAGCAAGTAGCCGATCGAGTAGCCACTCTGCAAAAGTCCACTCAGGATGCCACGCCACTTCGGGGGAGCCGCCTCCATCACCAGCGACGCTCCGACGCCCCATTCCCCGCCCATGCCGATACCGAACAAAGCGCGAAGCACGAGGAACAATTTGTAGTTTGGCGCAAAGCCGCACAGCACCTCAATCACCGAGAAATAGATGACGTTGGCCATGAGCGGAATGCGCCGGCCAAAACGATCCGCGAGTAGCCCAAAAACGAGCGCTCCTACGGGACGGAGAGCCAGTGTCGCCATCGTGGTAAACACGATGGCTTTTTTCGACACGCTGAATTCACGCGCCAGCGTGTCGTACAGGAAGACAATCACGAAGAAATCGAACGCATCCAGCGTCCATCCCAGGAACCCTGCCAGCAGCGCATGGTGTGTACGAGGTTTTGCCGCAGCCTGACCCATGTAGTCCCGTACCATGGCACAGATTCACGCGAAAAAGCCAGCCGCCTCGGCAAACGCGAATTTTAGTGCGCAGCAGCCCCTTCGAAATGGGCTTCGATCTCCTCGAGGGTTTTCCCTTTCGTTTCGGGCAGGAAAAATGCCGCGGTGACGAAGTAGATGAGGGTGCACGCCGCGAAGCCAAAGAACATGGTTGCGTAGCCGTATCGGCCAACCGTCGGCAAAAAGATCGCCGCGATCGTAGTAGAAACTCCCTGGTTAATCAGCAGCGCGATGCTCATGCCATTCGAACGAATGCGCGTTGGCATGAGTTCGGAAAGCGCAAGCCAAACGCAGACCCCCGGCCCGATCGCAAAGGAGGCGATGAAACAGTACAGGGTGATGGCCACCAGCCAGCCGTTCTGCTGCGAAGGCAACGGCGTGATCAGGGCATTCTCAATTTTCAATGGCGCCGTGCGCGCCGCATCCAGATTACCGAAAGGGTTCGAGAAAAACGCCACCACTTTGTTCGCGGGAATGCTGCTCTCGCGTGCAACCGTGATCGGCTTGGGCACCGCATCATCGGAACGAACCACTTTCGATGCCGCGCGAAAATCGCCGTAGGAATAAATGATGTTCAACGACGTGGGCCGTCCGCTGATCCGGCTTCCGGAATCGCCATTCCCAAGCAGAAATGTGTCCGCGGTCTTCAGGTCGAACAAGACCGACACACTTTGATCCGGACCGACCATGGCCTGAACGGCATCGCGAGCGTCCACGCGCAGCTTTTCGGTCCTTCGGAACAAGAGCCCGGTGCAAATCAACGAAACGATGATTCCGGCACTGCCCAAGGAGAGCAGGAATTTCCGGCCTTTGCGGTCCACCAACACCATCGCGCCAATGGTCACCAGGAAATTCATGATCGTAAAGATCACGTAGCCCCAATGCGCCTGAACGTCCGACAAGCCGCTCTGCAACAAAATGTTTGTGTTATAGCCGATGATCGAGTTGATTCCGGTGGCCTGGTTACACGCCAAAATCACGCAGGCCAGAAGGAACGGAATGACGTATTTGCGCCGCAGCAGCGATTCCTTTATGTTTGCACCGGCTGAACTCTTCGCCTTCTCCGCTGACGAAAGTTCTTCCATCTCGCGAAGCTCGCATTGCGCTTGCTCCGCGCTACGCGAGCGCAAAAGCGCGTTTAATGCCGCTTCCTTCTTGCCTCCGCGAAACAGCCACCGCGGCGATTCGGCAACGAAAAAGCTTCCGATTACGAATAAAATGCCGGGCGGCAGCGAAACCCAGAAAATGCTGCGCCACGCCGAATCTTTAAACGCAAACAACTTCACGGCGTCGCCGAGCTTCGCCACCTGATCGACGCGGTAACTAAAGTACATGCCGACCAGTGCGGCGCACACAATCCCCAACGTCAACAACCACTGGAACACTCCGGTGCCCTTCCCGCGATCGGTGGCGGCCAGACATTCCGCGAGGTACAGCGGCACAACCACTCCGATCAATCCGGCGCTGACTCCTTGCAGCAGCCGTCCCAATACCAGCGGTCCATATCCCTGCGACAGGGCAATGACCGGAATGCTGACGACAAACATCAACCCACTCAAAATCATCAGTGGTTTGCGGCCCATCCAGTCTGCCAGCAGACCCGCGAACAGCGTCGAGATCACGCTGCCGAGAAGCACCGCTGCCACCACAATCGACAACTGCCCCGCGTTCAGCCGCGAGGTGGCCTCGAGATACGGCAAAGCGCCGGCGATAATCCCGACGTCGACTCCGTACAACAGCCCACCGAGTCCCGCCACCAGTAGCAAAAACCGGTTGTACCCAGACTTGCTCTGGTCGAGAGCGGCCGTAGCTGTACTTGCAATCCCCATGGTTTCCGCCTGTGGAGCGACCTGCAATGTTCGTGTTTCGACGATTTGTGAGTGGGCCCCGCCCGAATCCCTGCAATTCCCGCCTGGTTGGCGGAGACCCGCGCTGGCCACGCCGTACAACCAGCTGAAACGCGGTCAGCCGCTCAGTTTCAATGCCTTTTCGGAGGAAGTCAAAGACTTTCTAAACCGTTTCAATAGCGACGTACCGCTCCATTCGCTCCAACAACTCCATTGGGCACAAAAGGAACCCCGGCTCGCTGGGGGCAACGAGCCGGGGAGGGGGCACAGCCTGAGGGGGGCCTGGAGGAAACCGAAATCAATGAGTCACTGCATGCTCTTGCAGCGCAAAAACACAGATCTTTTGCAGCTCTTCATATGTGAAAAACCACTCTTCGATATTTCCCGCGCGCTCGCGATGCCCGATGCCGGTTTCATTTGAGATTCGCGACAGCTCTTCCACCGGCAATCCGAGCAGGTAGGCCGCCCGGGCACGCGTCACATACTTGGGTATCTGGTTCTCCATGTTTTCTCCCTTACGCTGGCATCAGCGCCAGGCCGTCTTGCTCTACATCCACGATCATGTTCTTGTAGATGTCTACATCCCAGCCTTCGCCGATTCGCATCCGTACCGTGTCCCCGTTCTCTTTGAGGAGTTTGCCGCGCAAGGGCACCTTAATATCACCGAGAGCGACTTGCAGAACCACCGCTTGTCCCAGCCACACGTTATAGCCCGTTTGCATAATCATCCCCTCAAGAGAAGAGGTTTCCTGCTGCGAGGGTAAGGATGAATTGGGAAGAGGAGTCCAACAATGGTACAGCGAGGGTACCTCGCTAGTATTTCCGTACTGTCGGCACACTTTTTCCTCTTCGAGGGGCGCAACTTACAGCAGGTACCTTCGTACTGCCGCTGCGGAACACGTGTCCCATCGCCGCACGAGGTCTCGCTTTGAGACCCTTGACGGCGTGACGGTACCTTTTCACTCCTCATTCCTGCTCCCGACAAAGCCGGCGCTGCGCCCCGGAGTCGCCTTGGCCCTCGGCGGAGGTTTTGCGCGCGGCTATGCGCATCTCGGTGTTTTGCGCGTTTTCGAAGAGCGCCAGATACCGATTTCGTGCATCAGCGGGAGCAGCATTGGCAGCATTATCGGTGCGGCATATGCCAGCGGCCCTCCTCTCGACAGCATCATTGATAAATGTCGCGAGATTCGCTTCCGGGACTTTGCGCGTTGGCGCGTTTCGCGCTTTGGCCTGGCGAGCAACGAGCGGCTTGGCGCACTGATGCAGCGTTTCTTCGATTCACGCCAGCTTGAAGACCTGGCTATTCCCACCGCCATCGTGGCCACCGATCTGGGCACGGGCGACCCGGTCGTATTCACACAGGGTAGCCTCGCGGAAGCGATTCGCGCGAGTTGCGCGTTCCCGGGTTTGTTCGCGCCAGTGCAAATCGGCACGCGACATCTGGCCGATGGCGGATTGGTGGCCCCCGTACCGACCCGCGCCGCGCGCGAACTCGGGGCGGCAATTGTGGTTGGCGTAGCCGTCGGCTCGCACGACGGAGAACGCGGCGCGCCGAAGAACATCTTTCAGGTGGTGAGCCGTGCCGTCAGTGCCGCGCAGAAAAATCAACTCGAGGCGTGGGAGCGCCACGCTGACCTGGTTCTGCGGCCAGCGGTTCAGGGGCTTGCCTGGAACGATTTCGAACGCATCGACGAAGCCATGGAGGCCGGAGCGACAGCGGCGCGCGGTGCGGTGCCACAGATCAAGAAGCTGCTCGCTTCGCTGTGCGAGCCGCCGCGACCATGCGGAAGGCAGGGCGAATATTTGCTGGCACAGGCGCTGCGTTGAAGCGCTCGAAAAAATACGTGCTCGCACGATCGATTCTGGTCCGTGCCCAGGCAGGAAAAGGGGCGAGAATCCCGCTGTCTTCTGTTACCTTATGGTGTGGGGCTCGGTTGCGATCTTGCGTGAGCGCACACCTCCCTGCATATCCGCGATTGCGAGGCTAGTTCCCTTTTGCTCGAAACGATCCGGCACTTCCTTTTTTCGCTCTACAGCCCCGAGGGTCTCCGAGAATTGATCCACTGGGGGGGCCCCCCCCTCGTTTGCACCATCATCTTCGTCGAAACCGGTCTTTTCGTGGGCTTCTTTCTGCCGGGTGACTCTCTGCTCGTGACGGCAGGCGTTTTCGCCGCGGCCGGGGTCATCTCCTTGAAATGGTTGCTGCTGCCAGGAATCCTGTGCGCGATTGTGGGCGACCAGGTCGGTTACTGGATTGGGCGAGGGGCGGGCGCAACTCTCTATAAGCGCGAAGACTCTTTGTTTTTCTGCCGCAGCCATCTGCAACGCGCTCATGAGTTCTACGAGAAATATGGCGGCCGTGCGGTAATCTTCGCCCGCTTTGTGCCCATCGTCCGCACCTTCTGCCCCCCCGTTTCTGGTGCAGCGCGGATGCCGTATGGGCGCTACTTGAGCTACGACATCTTCGGCGGAATCTTCTGGGTTGGCGCCATGATTCTCGGCGGGTACTTCCTGGGGAGGTCGATTCCGAACATCGGTCAGAAGATCCATTACGTCATTGCGGTCGTTATTATTCTCTCGCTGCTGCCCGTGATCATCGGTCTCCTGCGTGCGAAAAACTCTCCTCCCTCCGGCGGACCGTCTTCCGCATCGGCAACCGAGGGTCATTAGCCGATGGCGAAAGACGGCGTTCGGGCCATCATTTTTGATATTGGACGTGTGCTCGTTCGTATTGATCTGGCACGGGCGCAAAACGCTCT
>Ga0182037_10002232_pt1 | contig 10282 bp, 8 predicted proteins | sample sta12Cox44000082_FD_125974 | JGI IMG/M metagenome (GOLD analysis project Ga0182037, IMG submission 125974) | Lab enrichment of tropical soil microbial communities from Luquillo Experimental Forest, Puerto Rico - statoxic.12C.oxic.44.000.082 | ecosystem: Environmental > Terrestrial > Soil >... | reverse complement strand
CTTTGACGATGGCATCGGGGTTTTTTTCGATGTCACGGCTGTTCGAATGGCCGACCGTCGTGCTGTAGCGCTCCATGAACAAAGGGACCCGCCCGTCGTCCACGCGCCAGACCGTGTGCACACGGAAGGCAATCTTCAGGTTGTCGCGGCTCAGGACTGCTTCGTCGCCCGTGAAGTCTTCCGTGTACGTGTACGGCGTGACGCTGACGTTGGTGACGTCGAGGAGCCACGTGCGGCCGGACGAGATCGGCCCGCGCTGGATGCCGTAGAAGTGCGATCGGCCGATGATCGCGCCTTTCGTGAGGTAGCCAACATAGCCTGCCGGCGTGAACGGGTTCGCCGATCCGAGAAACCAGGTCAGGGTCGCTACACCTCCGAGCAGCAATAGAGCGGCGCCAAAGTTCTCGAAGGAGAGAGGGACTCGAGCCGGGGCTGCGACCGGGGAAAGAAGGCCCGTGCGGGTCACGATAGGCTCCAATCGCCGGCGGGGTTAGCTGACGGGCTCGAGGTTGGAGTCCTCGTCCGCCGAAGCCCGCGCCACTGTTGGCGCGCAGGCCGCGGTGAATTCGCCCCTGTGCGCGTGAATCGCGCCGTTGGGTCCCCCGCGACGCCGGTCAAGGCGTCTTAGGCAACAGACAGCATAGCAGAAGGTATTTGATTAGTCAAATTAAAATATTTGACTAGTGGTTACTTCCACGAATTTATGGCCTTTCTGCCGAGTGACTCCGGCGGGAATTCAAGCAATTCGAAGGTCACGCCCGGTGTGCCTTGACTCACGCTGATTCTGGCCAGTGTGCGTTCGCTCACGGAAGGGTCGCGTGGATTCACGCCGCGGTCCCGCAGGACCCGCACGGCGTCGTCGAGGTTCTCGACCTGCAGGCCGATGTGTCCAAAGCCAGGCGGGCTGTCTGGAGTCGCCGGCTGCAGCTCCAGGAACGTATCGCGGCTGATCTGCAGGTAGGTGAACTGCGGCGAGCCGCCCGCGCGCTGGACGGAAAACGCTTCCGGGAACCCGTATTTGTCCATGTAGAAGCGTTTGGCCGCGTCGAGATTCTCGACGCGGATCAGCACGTGATTGAGGCTCACTCCCGGGAGCCGTCGGGTCTCCGCGATGCCCGGTTGCATCATCCCTCCGACAAGTAGACCGGCCACGAACAGTGCGACGCTACGCATGACCACCTCGAAGGAAGGGCCCCAGGGCAGTCTGCCCCCCCGGGGCGAAAGGAAGGCCATTGTAGCGCGCGCCGCTCAATGTCCCGGTGCGCTGAGCGATGGCAGGTACTGCTTGTACGCTCTGGTCCAGTCTTTCTTGAAGGCGTCCTGGGCATCTTTCAGCGGGAGCTTTCCATCGCAGACCAGCTGATGCAGGTGGGCGGCCAACTGGTTCATCGCGCCTACCGTGTACTCGCCGCTTGCGTGAAACGGAAAGAGATTGTCCGGATCGTTGCTGCCGCCGAGGGACACGGGAATCAGGCGCTCGACGTCGCCGCTGTAGCCGTCGGGCCGAATGCCGTACCGCGTCAGCGCTTCCTCTCTCTGCCACTTCGCGATCGGCTTGACCGCTGTTGCGAACTCAGCCGAGCAGAGCCGCTTGACGTCGACCTTGGACGTTGCGCCCGGAGTGTAGTGCCGAATAGGCAGCTGTGCCGCCCCGATTGCCGGCAGAGCGATCACTGATGCCAACGCGAGTCCCGACGCGCGCATGGCCTGCGTTCTCATGATGTTCCTCCCGACTGCTGCCGCGGTCTTCGCGGCACAACGATTGTTCCGACGAATATCTGAACGACCGTTCCATCTTGGTTCCGCGTCTCGCTTCTGATCGTCACGGTGCCTCGATCGGGGCGCGATCGAGACGGGGCGATCTGAACCACCTCGCTGTGCACGTTCAACGTATCGCCCGGGCGGACAGGATAAGCCCACGAGATCTCACCGCCCACACCAACAATCCCACCGGCGATCGGCGCCCCGCCCTCGACCAGCAGGCGCATCGTGATCGCCGCCGTGTGCCAACCGCTTGCCACCAGCCCTTCGAAGCGCGTGGCTTTCGCCGCCTCGGCGTCGACGTGGAAGGGTTGAGGATCGAACTCGGCCGCAAACCTGACGATCTCCGCGGCATCCACGCGACGCGCGGCGCTGACGAATCGCTGGCCGACCCGCAGGTCGTCGAGATGAAGCCGCTCCGATGTGTCCGACGGTGCCGTCATGCCATTAGATACTATATTAGTAGTTACTGACGGTCAACAGGCTCGCGCGGTTCAGGCGCATCCGTCCGGCCGTTTAACGGTCAGCGCCGGGCGCCGGACGCCGACCGCTGATTGCGACGAGTCTCAGGTGCTTCGGGACTAATCGACGGTGGTGCCGGATCCGATCCGACGGCCGCGGAGGCGGGAGCGAGGGCGTGAACGTCTGCTTCTCTGCGGGGTCGATTCGCCCGCACGCGGATCGGCGGCGTGTTCCGGATGGCGATGGTCATGTGCCGCGGCAACGGTCTTCGTGTGGCGATAACTCGCCGCCCCGGCGGCAATCAGCTCATTGCACGACGGGCAGTAGTACGCCATTTCGATCGCGCCGTCGCAGCGGTTGTGGACGAGCGTCAGCCCGGCGTCCAAGTGGCGAGCGCCCCAGATGGCGAGGGCGCGGATGGCCGCGCGCAACCCGACGCCTCGCTCGGTCAGCGTGTACTCCGCCCGGGGCGGATGCTCGGAGTACAGGCGACGCTTGATGACCGCATGATCCTCCAGCACCTTGAGCCGGTGCGACAGGACTCCTGGCGCAACGCCTTTGAGCGATGTCAGGAGATCGTGGAACTTCTTCGGGCCTGTAAAGAGGTCGCGAACGATGAGCAGCGTCCATCGCTCACCGAGGAATTCCAGCGACTTGGCGACCGGACACTCTTGGCCGTATTGCTTCGGCACCCGTCCATTATACGGCTGACCGGGCCGCGTGGACCGAGCCACGGAACCAGGTTTGAGCATCGCAATTGGTAGTGACTATTGTTTTAGTATGTCTTGCGGGCGTAGGCGCCTCATTCGGCGAACAGATCGCCGGCCAAGTACTTCAATCCCGTATCGACGGCGACTGTCGCCACGACCCGACCGGGACCTGATTCCCGCGCGAGTTGCACGGCCGCTGCGATGTTCAGCCCGCTCGACGTGCCGACCAGCAGCCCCTCCTCCCGCGCCAGCCGCTTCGCCATGGCCCGGGCTTCGCTTTCATCAACGGCTCGAACCTCATCGTAAGGCCGATCGGCCATGTGGGGCGGCACGCTGCCGGTGCCGATGCCTTCAACGCCATGAGCACCGCCTCGCCCTTGGCTCAGAGCTGGCGACGATGACGGTTCAAGCGCGACGATGCGCACACCTCCAGCGCGCTCGCGGAGCGCTCGCGAGACGCCTCTCAACATGCCGCCGGTGCCGACGGCGCCGCAAAACGCGTCGATTCGTCCTCCGGTCTGTTCCAACAACTCGCGCCCGATGCCCATGTAGCCGGCGATGGCGTCTTCGTTGTGGAACTGATCCGTCCAAAAGGTCCCGGGCTCGCTCGCAAGCGACGCAATCTCGGTCTTGAACCGTTCGAACAACGCGGGCGTCACTTTCCCGCCGTCGCTCGGCACCATGCGCAGTTCGGCGCCGAACGCGCGCATCGTCAACAGCTTCTCGCGCGCGAAGGCATCCGAAGACAGCACGACGAAGCGATAGCCTTTGGCCGCGCAGACCATCGCGAGCGACGAGCCGGTGCTGCCGCCGGTGAACTCGACCACGCGCATACCGGGAGCGAGAGCACCGCGGGCCTCGGCGCCTTCGATCATCGCGAGCGCCATGCGATCTTTGTACGAACCGGTAGGATTGAAGAACTCCAGCTTGACGAGGATATCAGCGGCGCCTTTTGGGACAACCCGCCGGAGTCTGACGACCGGTGTCCGACCGATGGATTGCAGAACGGAATCGACTGTCGTGGCGATCGACATGGGCCCACGGTACCACACCGCATGCGCCGCTGCAGCGGACGTCAGATGCGCTCAGGCCGCGCCCACCGATGAGCGCATGCACCTCGCCGTGCACAGCCTTGACATCACGGCCGACCCGCCGCGCGACCTCTCGGATCGTCAGCGGCCCCGGCCCGCCACGGCTCCCAGTCATACCAACACCGTGGAGCCAGCTCTTCGTCTTTTGCCGGCATCAACTGCGCGTCCTGCTGGATTTAGAATACCGGTCAAGCGAGGCCTCTTTATGAACATCTCCCTGTGCGCACGTTTGTCGGGGATCATCGCAGTGATCGGCGTAGTCATGACCGCATCGCTCGTCGCTCGGCAGCCCCCGACTGCTCAGTCGCCCGCAGCCGCGGTCCGTCCGACGCCGTTGCGTTCACCGGAAATCCATCCGGACCGTACCGTGACGTTCCGCCTTCTGGCGCCGAAGGCCACGGAGGTGACGCTCAACGGCAGCTGGGACGGCGGCACCAATCTGAAAATGGCCAAGGGCGACGCCGGAATCTGGTCCACGACGATCGGTCCGCTCGCGCCGCAGCTCTGGGGCTACTGGTTCACGGTCGACGGCGTGAAGGCGCTCGATCCGAACAACGCGGAGACGCAGCGCGACGGCGCGCGCTACGACAATCTGCTGATGATCTCCGGACCGGAGTCCGAGTGGTGGGACTTCAAGGATGTGCCGCACGGCACCGTCCAAGCGCTCTGGTATCCGTCACCCACGCTGAAGCTTGCGAGCCGCCGCATGATGGTGTACACGCCGCCCGGGTACGAAACGAGCGGCCAGAAGTACCCCGTCTTGTACCTGCTGCATGGCGGCGGCGGCGACGAAGATGCGTGGCTCACGATGGGCCGCGCGAACATCATCATGGACAATCTCATCGCCGCCGGCAAAGCGAAGCCGATGATCGTGGTCATGCCGAACGGCAACGCCACGCAAACGGTGTCGCAGGGTTTCGGGTTCGGCCCTACGCCCGCGAGGCAGTCCGTTCAAGCGCCGGCGCCGCCGCCGGTTCAGGCGGAACAGGCGACTGCCGGACGGGCGGGAGCTCCAGGTGGCCGGGGAGGCGCGCCCCAGCCGTACGCCGGCTCGTACCCGGAGAGTCTCGTCAAGGACGTGATTCCGTTTGTCGAAAAGCGCCTCCGCGTGCTCGCCACAAAGGATGACCGGGCGATCGCGGGGCTCTCGATGGGGGGCGGACACACGCTTGCCGCCACGAACAACAATCCCGGCGAGTTCGCCTACATCGGCGTCTTCAGCTCCGGTCCGCAGGCCGTTGATGAGACGTTTCAGAAGCAACTCGAAGCCGTCAAGGCGGGTGGTGTGAGGTTCTATTGGCTTGGCGCGGGCACGTCCGACATGGCGCGTGAACGAACGGTGATGCTGTCGGAGCTCGTCAAGAAGGATGGGTTCAACACGACGTATCGCGAGATCCCAGGTCGTCATTACTGGTTTCTGTGGCGTGATTTTCTCGTGCACTACGCGCAGATCGCGTTCGTGCCGGTCTCAAAATCGTAACGACTTGGCTTGTCGGTGGGGGCGGGCCCGCAATCAGCCGGCGGGTCCGTCACTTTTCGAGAGAGTCTCCGCCTGTGCACCCAGAAGCCGCAGGAGAGGACGAGCCGCTCGCTCCATCGGGGTGCCGTGTCTTCGACGCACGGCGATGGCTGATTCAACCGGACCCCTGTGTGAATCGATTACGATACTCCTGATGAGTAAACGGCGTTGGCTTGCAATCGCGACATGCCTGGCCGCGTCGGTGGTCGGCGGCGGCTGCACGCGCGCCGCCTCGTCGCGTCTCCACGCGACGCCGCCCGGGCTCGGGCAACTGCCGTACAGCGACGCCGACGTCGAGTTCATGTCGGGTATGATTCCGCATCACGCGCAGGCCGTCATCATGGCGGGTTGGGCGCCTTCGCATGGTGCCCGCCCGGACGTCGCGGTTCTTTGCGAGCGCATCGTCGTCGGACAGCGTGACGAGATCGCCACGATGCAGACGTGGCTGCGTGATCGCGGCTTGCCCGTTCCCGACGCGACGTCGACGCGCCACAAGATGACGGTGAACGGTGTGACGCACGAGATGCTGATGCCGGGCATGTTGACTGACGAGGAAATGGCCCAGTTGGATCGCGCGCGTGGGCCGGAATACGACCGGCTGTTCCTCGTCGGCATGATCAAGCATCACCAGGGCGCGATCGACATGGTCGACGTCCTCTTCAAATCGTACGGCGCGGCGCAGGACGAGACGGTGTTCAAGTTCGCGTCGGACGTGTACGCCGATCAGTCCACTGAGATCAGACGGATGAACGAAATGCTGGGGAACAGCCAATGAGAAGAACGCGATTGCTGTTGATCAACGGTCTGCTGGCGACGGCTTTGTTCGCCACTGCCGCATTTGGCGTACCCGGGTGTGCGAGTTCCGGGACCAAGGCGCCGCCCGCGACGACTCCCGCCACGCCGCCCGCCGTGTCCGCGCCACCGGCCATGCCGCCGCCCACAGCGACACCGCCGTCAGCCGCACCGCCAACCGCTGCGCCAGCGCCAGCGACCGAGCCCCCGGCGGCTCCGCCCGCCGGTGACGCTGCCGCCGGGCGCGGGGGACGAGGCACGCCGCCACCGCCGCCTCCGCCCCCGCCCGCGGTGATGCCGCCGCCCGTTGCGCCCATCGTGTCGGCGACTCCGCCTACGCCCGATCCGCGTGTCGGGCTCAAGGCCGGGCGCTGGGATGCCGCGCAGGCCGCGTGGAACATGCGCATGCTCTCGACGACGCCTCCGAAGGGGAGGACACTCGGGGCCACGCATTCGGATCTCGCGTTCTCGGGCAACCTCGTCATTCAAGGCAACTACAACGGCTTCGACATTTACGACATCTCCAATCCATCCAAGCCAGTGCTCCTGCAGACCTACCTGTGTCCGGCATCGCAGAACGACGTGTCGGTTTACCGGAACCTGCTCTTCATGTCGTCGGAGGCGACCAACAGCCGCACCGACTGCGGGTTCGAGGGCGTGCCCGAGCCCGTCAGCAAGCTGCGGGTGCGCGGGATTCGCGTGTTCGACATCTCGGAGGTCAAGCGTCCGAAGCTCGTGACGACGGTGCAGACCTGCCGCGGATCGCATACGCACACTGTCGTGACGAAGCAGGGTGACGACGGGGACGTGTACATTTACGTGTCGGGCACGGCCGCGGTGCGGTCGGCGGAAGAGGTGCCAGGATGTGCGGACGGCGGCGTCGACGATCCGAATACCGCCCGCTTCCGTCTGGAAGTTATCAAGGTCCCCCTGCGCACGCCGGATCGCGCGGCGATCGTGAGCTCACCGCGGATTTTCCAGGGTCTGCCGGTGCCGCCCGTCAACGAAGAGCGCGCCGCGCAGGATCAGCGCGACCGCGAGGCTGCGGCAGCTGCCGCCGCGGCACGCGGCGAACGCGGTCGGGGTGGTGCCGCAGGCGCAGGCGCCGGGCAGGGGCGTGGCAATCAAGGTCCGCCGACCGGTCCGAATCAATGTCACGACATCACCGTCTACCCTGAGATCGGCCTGGCCGGCGGTGCCTGCGCCGGCCTCGGTCTCCTGCTCGACATTCGCGATCCTGAGCATCCGGTTCGGCTGGACGCGGCGGCCGACGCCAACATGTCGTTCTGGCACTCGGCGACGTTCAACAACGACGGCACAAAGCTCCTGTTCAGCGACGAATGGGGAGGCGGCGGCCAGCCGCGCTGCCGTGCCACAGACAAAAAGGAGTGGGGCGCCGACGCGCTGTTCACGATCGAGAACAGCAAGCTGACGTTTCACAGCTACTACAAGCTGCCCGCCCCGCAGACGCCCCAGGAGAACTGCGTCGCGCACAACGGATCGCTGATCCCGATTCCGGGCAGGGATGTGATGGTGCAGGCGTGGTATCAGGGAGGCGTGTCGGTGTTCGACTGGACGGATATCGACCATCCGCAGGAGATCGCGTATTACGACCGTGGTCCGATCGACGCGACGCGCATGGTCATGGGCGGCTCATGGTCCGCCTATTGGTACAACGGCGTCGTCGTCAGCTCCGAGATCGCGCGCGGCCTTGACATCTACGAGCTCCTGCCGAGCGGCCTCATCACCGAGAACGAGCTGGCCGCCGCGAAGACGGTGAAGATGCCCTTCTGGAACACGCAGGATCAACAGAAGCTGGTCTGGGTGCCGAGCTTCGCGCTCGCCCGCGCGTATCTCGATCAGCTCGCGCGATCGAACGGACTCACTACGGAGACGATTGCTGCGGCGCGCGCGGCGCTGGATACGGCCGAGCGGCGCTCGGGCCCGCAGCGGAGGACCGCACTGGCGGAGTTGGACACGCGGCTGACCGTCGCCGCGGGTACGGCTCGCGACCCGGCAAAGGTCCGTCTGCTGTCAGCCGCGGTCAGAGATCTGGCAAACGCACAACGTTGAGAACCGCGCGGAGCAGGATGCGCGACCGCAATCGTGGCGTACCCCGAAATGCTGTCGGGACGCCGTGCGCGGTGGAAGCCAGCTCGCACTGAGTTGCTCCTTATGGTTGGTGCTTCAAGGGTCCAGCGGCCTGGTAGGCATTCATAACAGACACTTCATTTCATCGTGTTCGGCCACCCTGCCTCAGACCAACCTATGGAGTTCTTCGGTAGGTACATCGAAGTGACGCCGCACTCCCGCCTCGTCTGGACGAATGACGAAGGTGGCGAAGGTGGGGCCGTCACCACGCGCCTCCGGGAGTACAGGTGGGCTTAGCGAGACGTTCGAGCAACTGGACGAGCTTCTCGTCACCCTGGGCTTCTGTGGCCTCTCTCGTTAACCTCAAGCTGCAGCGCGAGCCACTTGTCCAATTCGCTCGACAACGCCGCGGAGCGCATCGAGCCGGACGCGTTCGCCGGTCTTGAGGGTCCTCGTCGCACGCCTCACATTAGCCAGCGCCGGCAGGCCGTACTCGCGGGCGATCGTCGAGGCATGCGACAGCACGCCGCCGACTTCGACGATGACGCCGGATGCCAGCGTGAACAGCGGCGTCCACGAGGGATCGGTGGCGCGCGCCACAAGAATTGCGCCGCGCCTCATTCGGGAAAAGTCTCCCGGGTCGTGGACGACGACAACCTCGGCCTCCACGACGCCGCCGCTCACCGGATGCCCGCTGAGCTGCGATTCGGCAGGCGCTCCGTTCACCGCTGCTGTACGGATGAGCCGCGCGAGATCTGATTCGTGCATCAGGAGCGGCATCGTCAGCGCCCTGTTTCGTTCACGCTCGGCCGTCCGACGCTCGACGATCTGCCGAAGCGCGCCCGCGTGACGGCGATCCCGGATGGCTGCACCAACCTCGCGTAGTTCGAGCAAGAAGTAGTCGTCACTCCGATCGATCCAGCCCTCAGACACAAATCGATCCGCGAGGGCGAGATGCCACACCCGCAGCGACGAGAGAATCTTGATGAGATCGAATCGCACCTGCTCGCGCCAGACGTAGTACTGCTTGATCGTCCGAATACCCCGACGCACCCGCGGGAGCACGGTCCACCGCTGAGAGCGCGTCAGGCGCTGCTCGAACATCGTCCAGGCATCGAGGGCCGCCTGCTGCTGTCGCGCACGAACCGACGAAGAGACCTCCGTCTCCGTCTGCAGATGCATGCGAATGGCCTCCAGGAGCGGCGTTGGATCTTCGCTGTATCGTGGCAGCGCCCAGTCGGACTCGTACAGCCCTCGGTGTCCGTACTGGGCGAGGAAACGTTCGAACGCGGCGAGGAACGGCGTGCCCTCGAGCTGCTGCCGCAGGGCCTTCAAATCAGGCAGCTCGCCTTCGAGACACTTGATGACGCGATCGTCGCCCCGCGCCTGTTCGGCGAGCGACACCAGGTCGAATGCCTGTTGCGCACTGATTGAGCGCTCGCCAACAGCCAGCTGCGGGTAGACGACTTGCTCGAATGGCAGGCCCACCTTCGCGCAGAGCTTGCGGACTGGCGCCTCGTGGAACACCACGCCGCTCAGCATGAGCACGGTCTTCATTGTTTCGGGCACATTACGCCACCAGTCCTCGAGCACCGCCCACACGTCCGGCGACGTCAGACTGCGCGGATCGGCCGCCGTAAGGCGCGACTGCATCGCGCTCGTCATCTGCTGAAGGTCACGAAGCAGCCGCGGTGCCCGCAGGTCCCGCCAGACCAGACGAAGCATGTCGGGCAGCACCGACAAGCGCTCCGATACGGGCGCCAGCGATGGCTTCTCATCTGCTGGGTCGATCTCCGCGGCGTGTCCCATCGAACGCAGGATCTCGGCTGGCGCGGTTCCGTTCAGCGCGCACAGAT
>Ga0182037_10002224_pt1 | contig 10298 bp, 10 predicted proteins | sample sta12Cox44000082_FD_125974 | JGI IMG/M metagenome (GOLD analysis project Ga0182037, IMG submission 125974) | Lab enrichment of tropical soil microbial communities from Luquillo Experimental Forest, Puerto Rico - statoxic.12C.oxic.44.000.082 | ecosystem: Environmental > Terrestrial > Soil >... | reverse complement strand
TGCTCGACACCCAGCAGCCGGCGCAGCAATGTCTGGCCGACATTGCCAACCTAACGAACAGCGCGATCGTCTGGTCCGGAGGACTGCTCAAACTCATCCCCTATGGCGACCAGCCGCTGACCACGTCATACCAGCTCGTAGAGCTCGGCGGGAGCGTGACAAGCGCCGGCGGTGACACTCTTAGCCTCGTTTTCAGCAATCCCGGGCTGGCGGGCTCGCCGATCACTGTAAGCTACACGACGACCGGCCAAGAGCAGACTTACGCGGCCGTTGGGGCCGGGTTGGCGCAGGTGGTCCGCGGCACTGCACCGCTAACGGCATTCGGCCTCTGGGCCGGGGTCAGCCCCGATGGGCTAATCATTGTGATGCTGAACGCGACCGCGCAAGCAACTTCGCTCACTGCTGGCGCGTCGGGTGGGATCACGATCGCGCTTGGCGGCACCTCTGGGCCGTTCACCTACACACCGAGCACGACTCCGATAAACGGCCTCGGAGAGGACGATTTCATCGTCCAGGAATCGGGAGTCGGGTCCAACAGCGGTGTCAGCCCGGGAGGGACGGCCTTGCGGTCGGGTGCATCACCGGTCACTGGCGGGTTCACCGACGATCCGCTGCATATCGTGCGCTCGACCCCGGCCGATGCCAACAACTACATCCAACTGCAGTGCAAAGATCGCGGCAACAGCTACAATTCGCACGTCGTCGAAACCTTCGACCAGGGAGCGGTCGACCTCTACGGCATCCGGCGCGACACCTCCCTCAAGGCCGATATGATCGTTGACCCCTATCTGACCGGCGCCGTGGTCGCGCAGCTGGTGTTGCAGCGCTCACTACTCTTCCGCAACACCTATACCTTCAAGCTCGGCTGGAAATATTGTCTGCTCGAGCCAATGGACCTCGTCCAAATCACCGATGCGAGGCTTGGCGTCTCAGCCTTGACGGTGCGTATCACTGCCGTCGAGGAGGACGACGAGGGAACTCTGACAATCACCGCCGAGGATTTTTTTGGCGGCTATTCGACTGCCGTTCTGTACGGTAAGCAGAGCACCGCCGGATATATGCCGAATTGGGCCATCGGCCCTGGTGACGTCAACATGCCGCTGATATTTGAGCCGCCGGCGGCATTATTGTCGGGCGACCTCGAAATCTGGGTGGCGCTGTCGGGTGGCCCGAACTGGGGCGGCGCCCAAGTGTGGATCTCCAGTGACGGGAACTCCTATGCTTACGCCGGAACGATCCCAGGCCCGGCGACGCAAGGGGTGCTGACCACCACTTTGGCCAACTATGCCGGCACCGAACCGGATACGACAAACACGCTGTCGGTCGACCTGACGGAGAGCCGAGGCGAGTTGCTCTCGGTCTCGGCGGGCGATGCAGCGAACCTCGTCACCCTGTGCTATGTCGGCGGCGAGCTCCTGGCGTATCAGACCGCGACCCTGACGACTACTTATCATTACGGCCTAAAGACACTGTATCGCGGCGCCTACGGCAGCACGACCGGCAACCACCCGCTGGGCGCACAGTTTGCCAGACTCGATCAGGCGATCGGTCGATTTCCGTATCCCTCGACCTTGATCGGCCAGACCATTTTTCTGAAATTTCCGTCCGCTAATATCGTCGGCGGCGGCGCGCAGAGCCTCGCTTCGGTGCCGGCCTACACCTACACGGTTACCGGCTCCGGCAAGGCCTCGGTTGCGACGACGGTCAGTGGTTCCTTCACCGGCTCGATGACGGCCAATCTCGTCGTCCAGCGCTACGTCTTCGCCGGCACTGTCATGTTCGCCGCCGGGCTGACCGGCGGCCAGGGGACGGCTGGCGTTGCCGCTACAGCGACCACGACCTACAGCATCCGGAAGAACGGCGCGAATGTCGGAACCATGGTCTTCGGCGGCGGTGCGACGACAGCGACCTTTACGATGGCTTCCGCGACAACCTTCATGGCGGGCGACATTTTGACCCTGGTGGCGCCTGCGTCGCCGGACGCGACATTGGCCAACCTCGCCTGGACCCTCGTCGGATCGCAGTGAGCGACGCGTTCGTCTGGCATCACCACAGCCAACAGTCAAAGAGAGGTCCCCTTGAAGCTCGAATCCTGGCATAGCAGCGAAGACAAGCGCCGCTGGAAGATCGTGCGCACCGACAACTACACCGATGTCCCGGGCGAGATCGTCACCGCTGACGAGACCACCGGTGAGTGCAGCCTGCACGTCGGCGGCGAAACCAAGACCTTGAGCTTCGGCCCCGGCGGAATCAGAATCGTCGGGCGGGGAAGATGACCGACGACAAGCGAATATGGCCAAGGTTCAGTCCGGAAATCAATTTCGGGCACTTGCTTCAGGCCACCGTCATCTTGGTGACGATGGGTGGAGGGGCGATCACGAGCTATTTGAGCCTCCGGTCGGATATCCAACAAGTGCGTGCCGATCTGACGGTAAAGGTCAGCGAGCACGAGTTGCGCATCGCCACGATCGAGCGCGCCATCGAAGACCAGCACAAAGAAGGGCACGAATTCCAGGCTGAGATGCGTTCGGCGATCTCTCACGTGACAGACATATTGAACGATGTGCGGGTTCAACTCGGACGCCGCTTTCAGCCCCGTAGCTGATTAGGGCTCGCTGAGCCTGTATGTTTCTTGCTTGATCGCGTGGCGGGCGCTGGTCATCGTGCCATGAGGCGGCAGGAGCACTTGCTATGGGTTCGAGCGCGGGGGTAAGGGTCGCAGCTTTTGTCACGCTTCTCGTCATGGCCGGTTGCGGCAACACGCGCTCGACGGCGTGCCAATGTCCCAAACCAGTCGCCTACGACGAGGCGACTTTAAAGAAGATCTCGGAGGCATTACGCGCCTTACCCGCTGACAATGTCCTCCATCTAGCGATGGAGGATTACGAGAACGAACGCGACGATCTCCGGTTCTGCCGCTAGACCCGATACCCGGTCAGGTTGCTTAGCCGCGGTTCATCCCTGTTGAATTAAAGTCAACAGGTGGCGGCCCAGCACTAGACACGCCGCCAGGCAAATGATCATCAGCGGAATGTAGTTGAGTTTACCCGGCCGGTAAGGCCGGCGATCGAGCACGACGGCGGCGATGAGTAGCACCGCGCAGGCGCCAAGGGCGACAATTGTCTCGGTCAGGTCCATCTGTGGCTCAGGAACGAAGCGCCAGTCGCGAGCATCAGTCAGCGGACACGAAAGGTAAAATCTGCGCACTGTGACACCATCGCGCTCGCCAAACGTGGAGCGGCCAGCCTAGACTTCGGCGTCCAACTCGCGTCGAGTCGCCATGTCCGAAGAATTCTATCGCATCAAGCGCCTTCCCCCTTATGTCTTCGCCGAGGTCAACGCGCTAAAAGCCAAGGCGCGCGCCGCCGGACGCGACGTCATCGATCTCGGCATGGGCAACCCCGACGGGCCGACGCCACCCCACATCGTCGCCAAGCTCGTCGAAGCAGTGCAAAACCCGAGAACCCACGGCTACTCGGTATCGCGCGGCATTACCGGCCTGCGCCGCGCCTGTTCCGCCTACTATGCTCGCCGCTTCGGGGTCGAACTCGACCCGGAACGTGAGGTCATCGTCACCCTCGGCTCAAAGGAAGGGCTCGCCAATCTCGCCCAGGCGATCACTGCGCCGGGTGACATCGTTCTCGTGCCAAACCCGTGCTACCCGATCCATGCCTTCGGCTTCATCATGTCGGGCGCTTCGGTGCGCCACGTGCCGGTCGGCCCGGAATTCGACTTTCTTGGCGAGCTCAAGAAGGCGGTCCAGCACAGCATTCCGGCACCGCTCGCGATCGTCCTCAACTTCCCGGCCAACCCCACCACCCAAACCGTCGATCTCGATCTCTATGGCGAGATTGTTGCGTTCTGCCGTCGGCACAACATCATCGTGTTGTCCGATCTTGCCTATGCCGAAATCTACTTCGACGACAAGCCTCCGCCCTCGATCCTCCAAGTCCCCGGTGCCCGCGATGGTGCGGTTGAATTCTCCTCGCTTAGCAAGACCTATTCGATGGCCGGCTGGCGGATCGGTTTCGCCGTCGGCAATGCGCGGTTGATCGCGGCTCTGGCCCGGGTCAAATCCTACCTCGACTACGGTGCCTTCACGCCGATCCAGGTGGCGGCTACTGCGGCGCTGAACGGTCCTCAGGATTGCATCGCCGAAACTCGCGAGCGCTATCGCGCCCGGCGTGACGTGTTGGTCGACGGCTTGTGCCAGGCCGGTTGGCAGATCCCTGAACCTCAAGCGACGATGTTCGCCTGGGCACCCATTCCTCCGGCCTTTCAGGGGATCGGCAGCCTCGCTTTTTCGGAGCTCTTGCTCGAGCGCGCCAATGTAGCGGTGTCGCCGGGCATAGGCTTTGGCGAATATGGCGAGGGTTTCGTCCGCATCGCCCTCGTCGAGAACCGTCAACGGCTGCGCCAAGCGACGCGCAATATCAAGGCCTTCCTCTCCGGCCGCAACGACCTCGCCGAGCTGCGCCGGAGCGAGCCCACTCTTGCCTCGGCTGGGTCCTGAACGGGGTTCAGCGGCGTTAACGGGGACATCACCATCTCAGCCGTTTGGATTTGACTTCGCCCACCCCCGTCCCTATGTTCCGACCCTCGTTGAGGAACACGGGAATGAAGATCGTCAATTCACTGAAGTCGCTGAAGAAACGCGATAAGAACTGCCGCATCGTGCGGCGCAAGGGACGCGCCTTCATCATCAACAAGACCAACCCTCGGTATAAAGCGCGCCAGGGCTGAACTGAGCGTCGCCAAACCGGCGATGACGCGCCGATGAAGCTGCCGGCGCCGGATGACGCGGTCCTGCGACGGCGCACCGAAATCATCGAAGCGTTACGGCAGATCGTTCCGGGCGAAGGCGTCATCGTTTCCGAGGCCGAACGTCGAGCCTATGAAAGCGACGGGCTGACCGCCTATCGGCAGGTGCCGATGGTCGTCGTGCTGCCGTCGCGCGTCGATCAGGTAGCGGCGGTGCTGCGGTATTGTCAGAAAAGCGGTGTCAAAGTTGTACCGCGCGGCGCCGGTACCTCGCTTTCCGGCGGCGCGTTGCCGCTTGCCGACGCCGTGCTGCTCGGCATGGCCAAATTCAACCGCATTCTCGATATCGATTACGGCAACCGTTGCGTTGTCGCTCAACCCGGAGTCACCAACCTGGCGATCACCCAGGCCGTAGAACGGGCCGGCTTTTATTACGCGCCCGACCCGTCGAGCCAGATTGCCTGCACGATCGGCGGCAATGTCGCCGAAAATTCCGGTGGGGTGCACTGTCTCAAATACGGGCTTACCACGAACAACATCCTCGGCATCGAGATGGTGTTGATGGACGGTGAGGTGATCCGGCTCGGCGGAAAGCACCTCGACGCCGGGGGCTACGATCTGCTCGGTATAATGACCGGGTCCGAAGGGCTTCTCGGGGTCGTCACCGAGGTTACCGTGCGGATCCTGCCAAAGCCTACAACGGCGCGAGCGCTGCTGATTGGCTTTGCCACAACCGAGGATGCCGGGGAATGCGTTGCCGCAGTGATCGCCGCCGGCATCATCCCCGGCGGCATGGAGATGATGGATCGACCGGCGATCCATGCTGCCGAGGCCTTCGTCAACGCCGGATACCCGCTCGACGTCGAGGCGTTGCTGATTATCGAGCTCGACGGTCCGCCGGCCGAGGTCGACCATTTGACCGACCGGATCGGCGCGATCGCCCGCGAGCATCGGGCCAGCGAAATCCGGCCCAGTCGCGACGAGACCGAGCGGCTCGCCTTCTGGTCCGGCCGCAAAGCGGCCTTCCCGGCCGTCGGGCGCATCTCGCCTGATTATTATTGTATGGACGGCACGATCCCGCGCGGGCGATTGGCCGAGGTTTTGACCCGAATACGCGGGCTCTCGCAGCGGCACGGGCTCGCGGTCGCAAACGTTTTTCATGCCGGCGACGGCAATCTTCACCCGCTCGTTCTTTACGACGCCAACAAGCCCGGCGAGATCGAGCGTGCAGAGGCGCTCGGCGCTGACATCCTTAGACTCTGCGTCGAGATCGGTGGTGTTCTAACCGGCGAACACGGGGTCGGAGTCGAGAAGCGCGACCTGATGGGGACGATGTTCGACGAGAGCGACTTGGCGCATCAGCAACGGCTGAAATGCGCGTTCGACCCGGACGGCCTGCTGAACCCGGGTAAAGTGTTTCCACAATTGCACCGCTGCGCCGAGCTCGGCCGCCTTCACGTCCGCGCCGGCCGGCTGCCCTTCCCCGATCTGCCACGGTTTTGACGAGGGCTATCGGGCGCATCCGTAGGCGGCTGGCCAAAGGGAGTTGAGCAGGTGCGGACCGACTTCACGGTGGAGCAACTCGCCGATCCGGATATCGCAGCGTCCGAGAAAGTGCTGCGAACCTGCACTCATTGCGGGTTTTGCACCGCAACCTGTCCGACCTATGTCCTGCTCGGCGACGAACTCGATAGTCCGCGCGGCCGCATATACCTGATCAAAGACATGCTCGCGAGGGGTAGTGTTACCGGTGATACGGTCAAACATATCGACCGGTGCCTCTCGTGCCTGTCATGCATGACGACCTGCCCCTCCGGCGTCAACTACATGCACCTGGTCGACCACGCACGGCGATGGATCGAAGAGAATTACCGTCGGCGGTGGGACGAACGCTTGCTGCGGTGCTTTTTGGGTGTGGTTCTGTCGCAGCCGCTCCTGCTCCGCCTCTCGCTGCACTGCGCGGCTCTAACCAAGCCATTGGCGCGTTTTCTCCCTGGCCAACTCGGGCCGCTATTCGCGATGGCCCCCGACTCGGTCCCGCCTGCGTCGCTAACGGAACGGCCGCGCGTCTTCCTGGCTGAAGGCGAACGGCGAATGCGAGTCGCGTTGTTGCTGGGCTGCGCCCAGCAGGTGCTGGCGCCCGAAATCAACGAGGCGACGATCCGTTTGCTGACCCGCCACGGTAACGAGGTTGTGGTCGCGCGCGGCAGCGGCTGTTGCGGATCGCTCGCCCATCATCTCGGTCGAGAGGTACGGGCACTCGGTTTTGCGCGCGCTAACATCGATGCGTGGGAAAGCGAGCGCCTAGCCTCTGGGCTCGACGCGATCGTGATCAACGCCTCAGGCTGCGGCACGACGGTCAAGGATTACGGCTTTATGCTGCGTGAGGACGCAGCTTACGCCGAGAAGGCGGCGCGGACCGCCTCGCTCGCCAGGGATGTCACCGAGGTGATCGAGATGCTCGGGCTCTCCTCGCCGTTACAAGCCGCCGGCACAATCAAACGCCGGGTCGCGTATCACTCCGCCTGCTCGATGCAGCACGGGCAGCGTATCCACGCCGGGCCAAAGGCTCTCCTCGCCGCGGCGGGCTTCGAACCGATCGACGTGCCGGAGGGACATCTCTGCTGCGGCTCGGCCGGAACCTATAATTTATTGCAGCCGGAGATTGCCGTGGCCCTGCGCGACCGCAAGCTCGCCAACATCGCCGGCACCCGACCGGATCTCGTCGCGACCGGCAATATCGGCTGTATCACACAGTTAGCCCCCGGTTGCGACGTGCCGGTAGTGCACACGGTCGAACTTCTCGACTGGGCCACCGGCGGGCCCGCACCAAGAGCGCTGACAGCCGGTTAGGCGGCTCTTCGCCGGGCGATGGCGGGGATCAATAGCGACAGCGATAGCGCCGCGAAGCCGATGAGAGTCGGCTCGATCCAGCTCGCCCCGCCGAGCATCAGACGCTCCCCGGCCGCGCCTAGATCGACATAGGCGATTGTCATCGGCAACTGGCCGAGCAATGATCCGACCGTATAGGCTCCGAGCGACAATCGTGTCAGGCCGAGCGCGTAATTGGCCACGCTGTGCGGCATGACCGGGATCAGCCGCAGCACCGCCACGGCACGCCAGCCGCCACGCTCGACCTGTCCAACGACGGGCCCGAGGCGTCGGAGATCGATCAGGCCCGAATTGATGTATCGCGCCATCAGAAATCCTGCCATCGCCCCGGCGACGCTGCCTGACGCAGCCCAAACGATCCCCCATCCCATACCGAACAGCAGCCCGGCGACGATCGCCAGCAGCGTGCGCGGGATGAACAGCAGGCTGGCTGCGACTTGGAGGAAAAGAAATCCCAGCGGGGCCGCGGGATAGCGGTCGATCGCTGCGGTAATCATCATGGGATCGAGGATTGCCCGCCAGCGCCAAGCCGATGCGGCCCCAATCGCGAGTAAGCCCAGCAGCGCAAGCCTTAAGGTCCGGCGGCCGCCAACAGGCGGCAGCCCGATGGTCGTCAACTGGGCGCCTTTAGCCGCCATCGCGGCGTTGACACAGCGGGAAGGGGCGCGGTTGCATCCGCGTTCGGCGCTGCTTCGTTGAACAGGCGCGGCCGAGCAGAGCGGTGTTGCAGCCACATGACGCCGAACAGATCAATGATCCCGACGCCCAAACGGTCAAAAATGCCGTACTTCGACTTTCCCCTGCGACGCGCTCTATGATTGACGGGCACCGAACGCACAGTTGCCCCCTCGCGCAACACCAGCGCCGGAAGAAATCGGTGCATATGATCGAAATAGGGTAGATCCAAAAAGAGCGCGCGCGGGAACAACTTTAGACCGCAGCCGCTGTCCGGCGTGCGGTCCTCGAGAAGCCAGCTTCGGATTGCGTTGGCGACGCCCGAGGCCCAGCGTTTCGAGCGGCTGTCCCGACGCTTCCTTCGGTGGCCGACGATCAGCACCGGCGGGTCCGCCGAAGCCTGGCGAGCGAGACCCCACAATGTGGGGATGTCGGCTGGGTCGTTCTGTCCGTCTCCATCGAGCGTCGCGACCCAGGTCGCCTGCGCCGCCTGGACGCCTGTGCGGATCGCCGCACTTTGCCCGCAATTTCGCGTGTGACGCAGCAACCGCATCTGCGGCATTTTGGCCGCGAGCCGCGAGATCTCAGCGACCGTCGCGTCACTGCTGCCGTCATCCACATAGAGGATCTCATATTCAACCAGACCGGCGAGGGCGGCGCAGATCTCCCCTACGAGTGCGGCAATATTTTCGGCCTCGTTCTTTACCGGGATAACGACTGAAAGATCCATGAGGTGGATGTCACGAAGCTTGCACCGACGGAGTGAGCGGCCCGCCGGGTCATCACTGGCTAGCCTTGCGTCGCGAGGAGATATAACACCCCTTGATAGCGCGGACAATTGATGGTGCCCGGCCTTCTTATCTCCAAATGCGCGAACCCCAGACTGAATTCTACTTGCAAATTTAGACCAAGATGCTTCGGCCGGGCACGGACGCCTCTCCCAAAAGACGAATTTCAGCGATCGATCCAGGCGATCCGGAGGATATTTGTGGCACCGGGGGTTCCGAACGGGACCCCGGCGGTGATGACGACCCGCTGGCCGATTTCCGCGATCTTCTCGCGGTGAGCGATCCGAACTGCTTTTTGCACCATGTCGGAAAAGCTCTTGACATCGGCGGTGTGCACGCAATGCGCGCCCCACAAAACGGCAAGACGGCGGGCGGTGCCGAGATTCGACGTCAATACCAGGATCGGTGCCTCGGGTCGCTCACGTGCGGCACGAAGAGCGGTTGCGCCCGAGGTCGTATAGGAAATGATAGCCGCTGCATCGACCAGATGTGCGACCTGGCAGGCCGCGGCGCTGATCGCATCCGAAGTCGTGTGCTCATGCTCAATCCCTGTGCTCTCGAGCATCGAGTAATAGAGCGGATCTTCCTGCACCCGACAGGCAATCCGGTTCATCATCGCAACCGATTCGAGCGGATAGCGTCCTGCCGCTGTCTCAGCGGAAAGCATAACCGCGTCCGCTCCCTCGTAGACCGCGGTCGCGACATCCGATGCCTCTGCCCGCGTCGGCGTCGGCGCAGTGACCATCGATTCAAGCATCTGCGTCGCTACGATAACCGGCTTTCCGGCAACCCGGCAGGCGTGAACCACTTGCTTTTGCACGCTCGGCACATCTTCGGGCGGCATCTCGACGCCAAGATCGCCGCGCGCGACCATCAGCCCATCGGCGAGCTCGATGATCTCGTGGAGATGTTGGATTGCCGACGGCTTTTCGAGCTTAACCATGACGCCAGCGTGACCGCCCACCAGCTTGCGGCCTTCGGCGACGTCGTCGGGACGCTGGACGAACGAGAACGCGATCCAATCCGCGCCCTGCTCAAGGGCAAACGAGAGATCAGCGCGGTCCTTTTCGGTGATCGCCGACAACGGCAGCACCGCATTCGGCACATTGACGCCCTTGCGGTCGGATAGCGTGCCCCCAACCAAGCATCGCGTATCGGCAAAACTGCTGCCGCAAGTCTCGA
>Ga0182037_10002221_pt1 | contig 10302 bp, 8 predicted proteins | sample sta12Cox44000082_FD_125974 | JGI IMG/M metagenome (GOLD analysis project Ga0182037, IMG submission 125974) | Lab enrichment of tropical soil microbial communities from Luquillo Experimental Forest, Puerto Rico - statoxic.12C.oxic.44.000.082 | ecosystem: Environmental > Terrestrial > Soil >... | reverse complement strand
TCAACAATGTCGAAATTGTTGTTGACCTTGGTTTTACCGAAATACAGTGCGGGAGCATCCTTCCCGCCGACTGCTTCCTGCCCGTCAAGCTTTGGCCTTCCCAATTTCGCAGCCATGTCCTTCAAGGTCGCCATAGATTTTGTAACCCTCGGGTCGGCTTGAGCGTGCGCCACATTGGCCGGGTGAGCGTGATGCTTGTGATGATGCCGCGTGTAAGCACTTGCTGCGGTGGTTGTTATTGCGAGCGCTGCGACTGTTGCTAATAGTTGAACTCTCATTGTTACCTCCAATCATTACTCTCCCCGCAATCGGGCAGCGCCCAATCACGAGCAGAATAAGATCTGCGATCTGAGAGAAGATGGCCTGCCGATGGCACAATTGACTGCCGGTTCGCCCTATCGGGAATTCGACACTTCCCGCTGGCAGCTCTGAAAGCAGGATACTTCTAAGGAGCAAGCGACGAGATGCGACATAAACAACAAACGAAGTTATGCGACAAAAGGTGACAGGATGGCGGGGCCTGCTAGCAAATATTTGCTACGCGGGCACATCTGCGGCGCGCTCACATTTTATATCGGGGGACATGCGCGGTTCACTGAAGGGACTCGCGGCGGATTGCGCGAATATCGCCAAGCTGCCGGAACTAGTGCGCCAACGCTACTGTGGCCAGTTGCAGTTCAGTAATAGCCGTTTAGTGCAATACATCCAGGTGAAGGCTTGCAGCTCGGCACTCGCAGCTCGCTCTAGCGCCTCGTCCGGAATATTAAAGGTAATCATTTCCTCGTCAGCTTCAGCTTGGCTATCCGCTTGGTCTTCGACCACCAGAATGCGCTTGCTCATGCCGCTTCCACCTGCCGCTCGACGATGACCGGAAGCGTGAAAGTGAATGTCGAGCCTTGGCCGGGCTGCGACTCGACCCAGATCCGGCCGCCGTGCATCTCAATAATGCGCTTAGAGATCGCGAGTCCCAACCCGGTCCCGCCTTTCTTCTTGGTGATGGCATTGTCGGCCTGCTGAAACTCCTGGAACAGCCTGGCTTGGTCCGTGGATGAGATGCCCGGCCCGGTGTCCCGCACCGATACATGGAATGAGCCGTTGTGCGCTTCCGCCTTGATGGCGATCTCACCTGTATCCGTGAACTTAATTGCATTGCCGACGAGATTGATCAGGACTTGCGTCAAGCGGCGGCCGTCGCCATGGCCGGATGGCAGTTGGGAGGCGACGTCGACTTTGAACCCGAGCTTCTTATCGGCTGCCAAGGGTTCGAGCGTGCTGCGCACCGTCTGGGCAATATCCTGGATGCAGTAATCGGAGAGTTCGAGGACGAGTTGCCCGGCCTCAATCTTGGATAGATCCAGCACGTCATTGATCAGTCCAAGCAGATGCTTGCCGTTGGCCTCAAGGCGCTTGAGGATGCCAAGCATCTTCTCCGCTGGCTCGCCGTAAGCGCCGTCCGCCATCAATTCGGTATAACCGAGGATAGCGTTGAGCGGTGTGCGCAGTTCGTGGCTCATATTGGCCAGGAACTGCGACTTGTGCTGGCTTGCCTCTTCAAGCTGTCGGCTCTTGTCCTGGATTTCGTCAAACAGCCGCACATTCTCGATTGCAATCGCCGCCTGGTCGGCGAAGGTCTGAACCAGCTCGATCTGTTTGTCGGTGAATGGCCGGACCTCGGAGCGTGTCAGCGCTAGGACGCCGATCGGCACGCCCTCGCGCAACATCGGAACGCCAACGGTCGTGCGATAGGAGTCGAATCTCTGCGCCTCGAAATTGTATTCGGGATCAGCTCGCACATCGGCGATATGAACCGCTTTGCCTTCGAGCAAAGCCCGTCCGGCGGCCGTACCGCGTTCTGGTTCGACCGGAATACCCCTGACATAATCCATAAATTCAGGTGAGAACCCGTAAGACTCCGCCCGATAGAACACGCCACCTTTCTGACGAGTGATTGCGCCTTTCTCGGCGTCACAAATTCGCACAGCAGAGGCTACGAGTGTTTGCAACACGGTTTGCAGGTCGAAGGCCGAACGGCTGATGACCTTGAGCACGTCGGCGGTGGCGGTCTGCTGCTGGAGCAATTCACTTAATTCCTCCGTCCGCGTCTGTACTTCGTCGAATAGCCGAACGTTTTCAATCGCGATCACCGCCTGGTCCGCAAAAGTGGTGACCAGCTCGACCTGTTTGTCAGAAAAAGGCCGCTGTTCTTTGCGCTGCAGTGTGAAGACACCAACAACAGTACCCTCCCGCACCAGCGGCACGGCGAGCCCAGTACGAACGCTGACAAAGCTTTGTAACTGAGGACGATCGTATTCGGGATCGGCTAGAACATCTGGAACGTGGACTGTGCGACGTTCGAGAATCGCACGCCCGAAAACCGATGTGCGGTCCGGTTTTATCGAGTAGCTCGCAAAATGCTCGCGCTGCTCCCTGGTAAGGCCGAAGGTCGCGGCGACAGGATAGGTGTCGCCCTCGCGCCGTCGAATAATGCCGGTATCCGCCTCGCACAAACGCGCCGCTGATACGACTAGCGTGTTGAGCACGATCTGTAGGTCGAAAGTCGAACGGCTGATGACCTTGAGCACGTCCGCCGTGGCGGTCTGTTGCTGAAGCGACTCGCGCAGCTCATTGAGCAGCCGCGTATTCTCGATGGCGATCACCGCTTGGTCGGCGAAAGTGGTCAGCAGCTCGATCTGCCTGTCGGTGAATGGCACCAGGGCGCGGCGTTGCATCACCATGACGCCGATCGGCACGCCTTCTCGCATCAACGGCACGCCGAGCAACGTGTTCATTCCGGTGAGCCTCGCGACCTCAGTCATCTTGAATTCGGGGTCGTTGAGAACGTCGACAATCTGTGTGGGCTTCTCGGCTAGAAGGGTGCGGCCAACGACGCTTCCTCGACCCGATGCGATGGGATTGGCCGCCATGAACTGCGATGTCTCGGTCGATTCACGGTATTGCGCCACCTGCCGCCAGGCTTCGCCATCTTGGCGATTGATCGAGGCAATGTCGGCGTCGCTCAAGCGAGCGGCCGATTCGATCAACGTATCGAGCACGGTCTGCAGGTCGAATGTGGAGCGGCTGATGACCTTGAGGACGTCGGCTGCGGCGGTCTGCTGGTCCAATGATTCCCGCAGCTCATTGAGCAGCCGCGTGTTCTCGATGGCGATTACGGCCTGCGCGGCGAAGTTCTCTACCAGTGCGGTCTGCTTATCTGTAAACGGCCGAACCTCCTGGCGATAGATGGAGATGCAGCCGATCAGGTTGTCGTCCTTGAGCAGGGGAACGGTCAGTACAGTCCGAAAACCGCCTAATTCCACAGCCGCGACGACGATTGGATTGCGATCGACGTAGCCCTTGTCCAGCGTTATGTCGAGGTCATGAAACGTCCGCTTTGTTGCTACGATTTTTGCAAGACCCGTCCCCGGCGGGGGATGAAAGACCGGTTCACGCCTGCGAAACTCGGCAAAGGCGACTGGCGCATTGTGTAATGCGCCGACGCGAAATCTTTCTCCGTCATAGAGATAAAGCGCGCCAAACTTGGCCTCGCAGATACGCGCTGCATTCTGCAACATGACCTGGAACACAGGCTCCAGCCCGCCGGGCGACGAACTGATGACCTGGAGGACTTCTGATGTCGCCGTCTGCTGCTCCAACGACTCGGTCAGATCGGTGGTGCGCTGGCGCAACTCATTCAGCAGCCGCGCATTCTCTATAGCGATGACAGCCTGGCGGGCGAAGTTCGTCAGCAGCGCGATCTGCTTGTCAGTGAAGACACGGACCTCCTGGCGAATCATCGTGAATGCGCCAATCAGTTCATCGTCCTTGAGCAGCGGGATCGCGAGAACGGTCCGATAGCCCGCTGTCACACCGGCGGCCACGAATGGATGGTCGCGGGACGGCAGCGTCCTAATATCGGCGACCTGGACCACCTGCTTGCTGATTGCGAGGCGTCCCAGTGGCGCGTCCGGCGGTGGTCGCAGCAGCGGATTGCGCGTGCGCGCCGCAACGAAGGCTGGGGAGTCGTGGTGTGCAGCAACCACGCGAAAAGCATCTGCCTCGCACAGATACAGATTTCCGAAGGGGGCCTCGCAGATGCGCGTGGCATTCGACAACATGGCCTGGAACACGGGTTCCAGGTCACCTGGCGAACTTGAGATGATTTGCAGCACGTCTGAGGTCGCCGTCTGCTGCTCCAACGATTCAGTGAGGTCAGTCGTCCGCTGGCGCAATTCATTGAGCAGCCGCGTGTTCTCGATGGCGATGACGGCCTGGGCGGCAAACGTTTCGAGAAGCGTAATCTGCTTATTCGTAAACGGATTAACCTCGGCACGTCGAAGCACAATTGCTCCAATCGCCACTCCCTCGCGTAGCAGTGGAACAGCTGCAGTCGTCCGAAATCCCAACCGTCTCGCGAAGGCGCTTCCTTCGGGAAATTCCTCCGCCTCTGCGTGGAGATCGGTTACATGAACAGATTTTCGGTCGAGAACCGCGCGGCCTGAAACATGTCCACGAACACACGGGAAACGAGCGCCGACATCTTGCGGAACCGCACCCCAGTGGGCGGCCGTAATACGCAGATACTGCCCGTCGAGTTCAAAAATGGTCACGTCGTCCGCTTCCCAGAAGCGCGCCGCACTTCTAGCGACTACCTCCAGCACGGGCTGGAGTTCGGTCGGCGAAGTGCTGATGATCTTAAGAACCTCCGCTGTGGCCGTTTGCTGTTCCTGGGCCTCGCTCAGCTCGCGGGTGAGCCGGGCGACCTCGGTTTCCTGGCCGGCTGGGGAAGAACTGCGCTGGCGCACAGCCTTTAGGGTTTTCGCCTTGCGGCTTTGCGCGTTAGCCGGTTTGCTGCTTGCTCTGGAGCGCCGTCGCATTGCCCATCACAGCTCAGGACTACGCCGATTTTCAAAGTGGGATTACAGCAGAGAATTGCGATTGGCGAAATGGTCTTCAATGATCAATTAGCGCTGCAAAAAATCCCGAACTCCGCTTACAGCGCAAAATTCCACGCGAAACCTCAGCCTTATCCCAAACTAGCTTGTCCGGCGCATCGACTCAGATAACATACTCACGGGACAGGACTGGGAGGGGGTCTAATGGCATCGCGAATATCGCTTGCGCTAGCACTTGTTGCCAGCGCGATGAACACGCTTGTTGCTTCTGCCCTTGCGACATCTCTGACATTTAGCGTCGCATTGGCCATTACCCAACAATTCGGGACGGCAGAGGAAGCAAGAGCGATGCTGGATCGCGCCGCCGGCGCCCTCAAGACCAACGAGGCTAAAGCGTTGCGCGATTTCAATGATACGAACAACAAATTATTTCACGACCGCGATCTTTACATCTCCTGCTTCAATACGTCTGACGGCAAATTCACTGCGTTTCCCGGTCCGGGGATGGTAGGGATCGATGTTCGCACCTTTAGGCTTGGCGACGATCCGATAGGCCAAAGAGCTTTCGACGTAGTCCAGGCCACGGTGGAAGGAACTGTCTCGACGATGGACTATAGTTTCCCGAAAGCGGGTAAACCCGCCGTCAAGCAGTCCATTCAGACTCGCGTCGGCAATCAGGCCTGCGGCGTCTCTTTTTACAAATAATCTGTATTAGCTTTTCCGCGCGCTTGTATCGACTTTAACCAAGATTCTTGGCTGTTCTCTAATTCCGGGCGCGCACTGGCTTTGCCGGCGACGGCAGCTGCAGTGCTTCCGACTTTCGCCCTTTAGCGTCAGCTCCACGCGCGATAGTGACTTGGGGTAAATTGAGGCCGATGGCCCCGCTGAAAAGCGCAGAGTTCGCCCGAACAGAGGATCACTACATTGTCCAAGCTCAGACGAAAAAGTCGCCTCGTCAGGCTCGCTCAGCGGGATATTGAAACCCTCGGCCTGGGCCAGAGATTTTGGAGCGATCTTTATCATCGCTCCATGACCGTCTCTTGGCCGGTATTCTTTGGCTCCGCTGCCTCGCTGTTTGTAGCGCTCAACGCGGTGTTTGGCTTCCTTTATTCCCTTGGTCATGAGCCGATCGCCAACGCTGCCCAGAATGGACCGCTCGCCTATTTCTACTTCTCGATCGAGACGCTCGCCACGGTCGGCTATGGCGACATGCATCCGCAGACTAATTACGGGCATCTGATCGCGACGATCGAAATCTTCACCGGCATGAGTTTTCTTGCGGTTATGACCGGCCTGATTTTCACCCGCTTCTCGCGTCCGCGCGCCCGTTTCGTGTTCGCCAATAACCCCGTGATCGCGCGCCACGAAGGGCGACAAACGCTGATGATCCGCATGGCAAACGCGCGGCACGACTTGATCTCACGGGCCAACGCGCGGCTGTGGATCATTCGCGTTGAGCACTCAAAGGAAGGCGAACAATTCCGACGCATCCACGAGCTGAAGCTCGATCGCAGCGACCATCCGATATTCATATTTAGCTGGAACCTGTTTCACGTCATTGATAAGGACAGTCCGCTACACGGACTGACAGTGTCTGATCTCACCGCGAGCGATACAATTCTGGTTCTTAATGTCGGCGGCGTCGATGACAACTCCGCCCAACAACTTTATGCGCGTCAGATCTATTATCCGGGCGATATCCGCTGGCAGCATCGTTATAAGGACATCACTAGCGTTTCGCCGCAAGGTCGTTTGTTGCTCGACTACACTAAATTCCACGACACAGTGCCAGAGTAGCAGAGGCTGTCCGCACATCGATCACTTCGATTTCGACTTCTTCATCTTCTTCTTCGAAGGCACGGGGCGGTCCGTGGAGTATGTTTGTGCCTGTCATGGGCGGAGACTGTTTTTTCAACCTTGCCGCTGTCAGACGCCGCGATGTCGTGCAGACCTGAGAACGCACCAGTCGCGGCAGGGCAGACAAGTTCATAATACTCATGGCCCTCCATGTTCGTTGCCATCATGGCCCCGGTTTTTCCATCGATGTAGCCAGTCGTATCTTTCACACTATCGCCGCCAAAATAAATGACGGCAGCGTTGACATGGTCAATGTGAGCGACGTGGCCATCAAACGATACTGTGCGCTCGGCGAGGCTTACGACCACGCCCATTTTGGTGACCGGGTTTATGTTGCTCTCTTCCCTTTTAACATACACTTTTGTCGTCCCGTCGCAGGACAGCGTGATAACTGTCGTTTCCTCCGCTTGGGCCAACGAAAGGCAGATCACTGTTAGCAGCGTACACAGCACGATCAGCATTCGCGTCATGACACCCGGGCGCTCGCTGGCTTTGATTACTGCCGATCTCAGGCGCTCCAATGTAGCATGGCCCTGTGCTCTGAAGCGCAATCGCACCTAAAGCCAAACGGCGTTGTGATGCTTTCTCCCCCACAAAAGAGACGGCGACCAAGCGCCCAGCCCGCATAATCCTTAAATGCCCCCTTCTTTGGCATCGACACCCCCACCGTCCGACATCCACCGTTGAAAAAAATTTTTTGCAGAAACAGAAATGCGAATGTCTGTCGACTAGGCTGAAATCCACGCGCAGGTAACGCTTCTATTCGAAGGCATTGGGTGGGCACGACCACCTCTGTGGGCGCTGCCGGAGGGGGTCACGCCTGCTGACCAGCGGAATTGTATTCTGTCAGTCTCATTTACTTGCGTTCTACATGCATGTTGCATGCATGTTGCATTGAGTTCTGGAGCGGGGAGCTGGGCTGTTGCGAACATGATCCCAGCTCTCGCCGCCGGTAATCAGCCGGCTGCTATCTTTTACGACCCGCATAAAACCTGCACCCACTGCGCATTTCTTTTCCAGTCTTGAAGAACGGAATGGCTTTTTGTGCGACCCGCACTTCAGCGCCAGTCCGGGGATTGCGACCCTTGCGCGCTCCGCGAATCTTGGCTGAAAAGGCTCCGAAACCCCGAAGCTCGACTCGATCCCCGCGACTCAAAGCTTTGACGATTTCGTCAAATATGGCATCGACGATGTTCGCTACGTCTCGCTGGTAAAGGTGCGGGTTCTGAGAAGCGATGCGCCCTATCAAGTCGGATTTTATCATGTCCAGCCCTGGCTCAGAGGTTGGCAAATTGGATCAAGCAGCCTTCCCCTAGGTTTTTGGATATGAAGCCATATATACTCGCGCAATCCTGAACGGTGTCAGTACATGGACAAACTTGAACCAGGTTTGCAAACACCCGGGGCGCGATCCAGTTGCGCCTCGCGTCGTGACCAATGGCACTGCGGCAAAGTTCACGCCGAGAGTGGTATCCACGCAGCGAGGGGCTCGGTCCTGCTAGGTAGGCGTGGTCAATCGTTCGCGCCGCGGTCGCGCAATAGTTTTTCGGTCGCTGCCAGCAGCGTGCATGTGGCCAGTGCTTGCGCGGCTTGGCGCACTTCTTCAATCGGCGGAAATGTCGGCGCGATGCGCAGGTTGGTGTCGTTCGGATCGCGCCCGTAAGGAAAGGTACGGCCTGCTGGCACCACCGCCACGCCGCAATCTTTGGCCAGCATGGCGACCCGCTTGGCGCAGCCTTCCGTCACATCGAGCGAAATGAAATAACCGCCGCGCGGCTCGGTCCAGCGGGCCGCGCCGGTGCCGCCGAGCTGGGCGCGAAACACGTCCTGCACGGCTTGGAATTTCGGCGCGATTAGCCGGCGCTGGCGCTGCATGTGCCGGTCGATGGCGGCGGCATCGCCGAACATCCGCGCATGGCGCAGCTGATTCAGCTTGTCGGGCCCGATGGTGCGCGAGGCAAGCCGCTTCAGATACCACGCCATGTTGGTCGGCGAAGCGGCAAACAGTCCGAGCCCCGCCTGGGCATAGGTGATCTTCGACGTCGAGGCGAAGACCAGCGCGCGATCCGGATGGCCGGCGCGTGCGCAAGCGTCTATGAAGTTGACAAGGTCATCGAGCGTTTCCGTCAGCGTATGCACCGCATAGGCGTTGTCCCAGAGCACACGGAAGTCGTCGGCCGCGGCCGGCATGCGTGCGAGACGTTCCACGATTTCCGGCGCGTAGGTTTCGCCGGTCGGGTTTGAGTATTTCGGCACGCACCACATGCCTTTGACCTGCGGATCGGCGACAAGCCGTTCGACTTCGTCCATATCTGGGCCATGGCCGGTCAGCCGCACCGGGATCATGCGAATGCCGTACTGCTCGCAGATCGCGAAATGGCGGTCGTAGCCTGGCGCCGGGCAGAGAAACGCGATTGGTGTGCGGCTGCGGCTCCAAGGCTCGCCACCGTCGCGCGCGCCGGTCAACAGCGCGAACACCACGGCATCGTGCATCAGCGCCAAGCTGGAATTGTTGCCGATGAGTATCTGTTCGGGTGGCGCACCCATGATTGGCGCGAACAGCCGCCGGGTCTCGATCAGGCCCTGCGGGCTGCCGTAGTAATTGGTGCAATCGGTGCCGTCCTCGGCGAGGCAGTCCGCCCGGCCGGTGACCGCGGTCAATAGTGCATCCGACAGCGCGACCTGCTCGGTCGCAGGTTTGCCGCGCGTCAGGTTTAGTTCGCGGCCGGCCGCCTTCAGTGCGGCGTGAGCAGCCTGCAGTCGGCTGCTCAAATCGCGCAACTGCGCGGTCGAAGCTTCGGGTAGGTACGTCGCGGCTATGGCCTCGGCAGCTTGCATAACGGTCCACCTACGGCGGATATGGTGCCGCTTCAGCTTCGCATGTCGTCATCCGCACTGACAATAACGGCGGCGGCGCCGGTCAGTATCGAGAATCAGCCAATCATTCCGTGCGCACATTTCAGTAGAGCCGCAAAAGCGCGGCAGTAGCTGCGCACCTCACATACGCCTTGCGGAGAGGCAGGAAAGAGTTCATCGGATGAACCCCGGCTCAGCGGAGGATAGACAATGGCATGCCCGCGTTTGCTGACTGCGCTGATTTTGGCGACAGCATTTCCGGTCGATGGCGCACTAGCGCAGATGCCGCCGGCGATTGCCGCGCCAGGCGAGGACATCGTCGCGACATTCCATGCCGAGGGTGCGCAGATCTATGAGTGCAAGCCTGGAAACGATGGCAAGCTCGCCTGGGTGGTTCCGCGAGCCGATCGCGACCCTCCTTCTCGATGACAAGACGGTGGGCCGCCATTACGCCGGGCCAACCTGGGAGCATGGGGACGGCAGCGCCGTCACCGGCAAGGCGGTCGGCAACGCGCCCGGCGCGACGGTGAACGACATTCCCTGGCTCAAGCTGGACGTCGTGAACCGTCGGGGGAGCGGGACGCTTGCGGATGTCACCACCGTGCAACGGATCAACAGCCATGGCGGCGCCGCCCAAGGCGCGTGCGATCAGGCCGGCGCCTTTCGCAGCGTCCCCTATTCAGCAGATTACGTTTTC
>Ga0182037_10002209_pt1 | contig 10319 bp, 11 predicted proteins | sample sta12Cox44000082_FD_125974 | JGI IMG/M metagenome (GOLD analysis project Ga0182037, IMG submission 125974) | Lab enrichment of tropical soil microbial communities from Luquillo Experimental Forest, Puerto Rico - statoxic.12C.oxic.44.000.082 | ecosystem: Environmental > Terrestrial > Soil >... | reverse complement strand
GACGCCGACTGGGCGTTCCTGACGAGCCTGCGCGACACCGGCCGCGAGCGGGCAGAGCAATGGCTCGACACGCGTTTCGACCGCATCGGCGTCGAATCCACCGTGGATCTCCAGTCTGTTTACATGTGACCGATACCGGAGCGGCGCACAACCGACTGTTTCGCTGGCGTCCGGGCGTCGGCGCGCGGCGCAACGAGTAGAACCTTTTCCCGGCCACCCTCAACCAATCCGAAGGAATACGTCATGGAATTCGACAGCAAGTCTCTCTCATTGGCTGCCGCCGCTTTCGCCACGGTCGTCGTGTTGCCGCTCCTCGCCAGCGCCGGGCCGGCGCCAACGCCGCAGTTCACGGCCGAGAAGTGCTTTGGGGTCGCGGCTGCGTCGCAAAACGACTGCCAGACCGCGACGCATTCTTGCGCCGGCGAATCCAAGCAGGCGCGGGATGCGAATTCCTGGGTCTACGTCCCCGTCGGCACCTGCACGAAGATCGCCGGCGGCAGCCTCAAGAGGGCTTAACAACCAGGATCGGGCGGGGCCGCGATCATGACCAAGTGTCGACCGATTCCGAGCCACAGCGTTGGCATCGGCCTGCGCTCGCCGCATGTGTCGGAGATCGCGGCCACCCGTCCCGAACTCGCCTTTCTCGAGATACACGCCGAGAACTATATGGCCGAGACGCCGGCGCTGGAACGGCTCCTCGAGCTGCGTCGTGATTATCCGGTGAGCCTTCACGGCGTCGCCCTGTCCCTGGGGAGCGCCGAGGGGCTCGACTGTAGTCATCTCAGCCGCTTCAAGGCGCTGATCGAGCGGATCGAACCAATGCTGGTCTCCGAGCACTTGGCGTGGAGCGCGATCGGCGGAGCCTATCTGAACGACCTGCTGCCGTTCCCCTACACCGAGGCAAGCCTCGACCTCTTCTGCCGGCATGTCGAGGAGGCGCAGGAGGCGCTCGGCCGGCGGTTGCTGATCGAGAACCCGTCCTCCTACCTCCGTTACAGCGATTCGCCGATCCCCGAGGCGGAGTTCATAACCGCAGTCGCCCGGCGAACCGGCTGCGGGATCCTGTGCGACGTCAACAACATCCACGTCAGCGCGTGGAATTTCGGGTTCGACCCGATCGCCTATCTCGAGGCACTGCCCATTGAGGCGATCGGCGAGATCCACCTGGCCGGCCATCACATCGCCAAGGACGTGAACATGCTGATCGACGACCACGGCTCCCGAATAGCGCAGCCGGTCTGGGAGCTCTACGCCGCGGCGCTCCGGCGTTTCGGCCCAGTGCCCACGCTGATTGAGTGGGACACCAACGTCCCCGCGCTCGAGGTTCTATTGGACGAGGCGCGTGATGCCGAAGAGCTGGCCCATGTGCACCGATATGTCGACGTTGCTTGACCTGCAAATGCGGCTTCGCCGGGCCGTCCTCGGTGGCGACACGGCCGAGATTGTCGCCGCCATCCAAGGCGATGGGCTCGACCCGGCGGCGCGATTGGGGATCTACCGCCATCACGCATTCTCGACGCTCGGCGATGCCCTGCAGAGCACCTTCCCCGTCGTCTGCCGCCTGGTCGACAAGCGCTTCTTCGCCTACGCCGCTCACGAATACCTGCGTGAGCACCCGCCGCATTCGCGTTGCCTCGTCGAGTACGGCGCCGACTTCGCCGACTTCCTCGCCGACTTCAAGCCGTCCAAGGACTTGCCCTATTTGCCGGACGTCGCCCGCTTTGAATGGGCCCTCAACATCGCCGCTACCGTGCGGGAGGCGACCCCGCTGCAGGCGGAGGCGCTCGCCGCGGTTCCGGCACAGCAGGCAGCATACGTCGCGCTGCGCCTGCAGCCCTCGCTGAGCTACTTCGCCTCGTCATGGCCGATCGACATCATCTGGCAGGCCAACAAAGAGGATGAGGTGCGGCCAATCGATATCACGAGCGGCGGCACCAGCCTGGAGATCCGGCGCGCCGGCGAGGCGGTCGCCTGGCGGCGGCTCGACCCGGGGACGTTCGCGTTCCGCACGGCGCTCGCCGACGGCCTTGTGCTCGCCGCCGCGATGGCGGCCGCGACCCTGAGGGACCCCGCCTTCGACCTGACGGCGGCACTTCAGCATGTTTTTGTCGAGGGGCTCGCGGTCGCCTTCATCATCTCACCGGAACAGGAGACCCAGCGATGAGCGCACGCAGCGCAACCTTCGCCGAACGCACCAGCCTTGCCATCCGGCTCCGTCAGGCGATCGCCCTATTGGATCGCTTCCCGCCTTCGATCCTCCAGCTGACATTTCGTATCGCCATCGCTGCGGTGTTCTGGAGCTCGGGGCTGACGAAAATCGCCAGTTGGGACACCACCATTGCGCTGTTCCGCGACGAATACATGGTGCCGCTGCTGCCGCCCGAGATTGCCGCGGTGATCAGCGCGACCTTCGAGCTTTCATGCTCGGCGCTGATCGTCATCGGGTTGGCGACGCGGCTCGCGACCGTGCCGCTCCTCGGCATGACCTTTGTAATCGAGGTCTTTGTCTACCCGGAGTACTGGACTCAGCACCTGATGTGGGCCTCGATACTGCTGTACTTGCTGACGAAGGGCCCGGGTGTCTTTTCGCTCGACCACTACGTCGAGCGCCTTTTTCGTATGAAGGGGCTCGCACGATGACCGCGACGCATGTTCACGCTGCCGGAGGGAAAGGTCCCGCGCAACCACGCCGCCTGCCACAGAGAAGGCGCACCATAACGCTCAATGAACTGCGGACGGGTCATCAACGTATCGCTGACATCTACGGCTTGCCGGTAAACATCGTCCGGGACCCTCTCAATGGCAAATTTACCGCTTGGCTCGGGCAACCAGGGACCTCTGGAGCGGCGAGCGGTCCGATCGTCGAAACGATCGTGCCGCAAAAGTCGCCCGAGGGTCCGCCGAAGAATCACGGCCTGAAGAGAGCAATGTTGACCCACGTTCTGTTAGAACCAAAAGCATGAGGGTGAAACGCGTTGCAGACTCCTATCAGCAGTCGACTGAGGAGATCCAACCCGGTGGGCACGACGTGTCAGCGAGGCGACCAAGATGGGCTCGAAAGCGGTTTCCGATGGCAGTTAGAACGCTGGCACTATGCGCAGCAACGGTGTCGTTGGCACCCCGCGTCTGGGGTGGACCGCGAAGACGAGATTATGCGACGCGCGATGGCTGAGGTGGACGCTCCTCAGTCAGCGCGCGGTCGTGCCGGACACCGCGGGGAATGCAACTGCATCGCTTGCCGAGAACGTCGCCGGCTGAGGAACATGAATGGAAAATGATCTTCTCACGTACCTTATCGCCGGCGCCGGAGTACGCCGCAGCGCCTCCGGTCGCGGCGCCGCCTGAGGCGCCCGCACCCCGGAAGCTCGGGCTGCGGGCGGCGCTGACAGGCCTGGTTCTGCTGACAGTAACGGTCACCGCGGTCGTGATCCACCTGACGTGGTTCTACGCCGCTCGACGCAACGTCGCCGACGTTGTCGGGCAACTCAACCGTCAGATCGTCGGATCGGTCCAAAACGAGGTTCGCGGAACTCTCAATGATGCCTGGTCGGTACAGGAGGCGGTTCGCTCGATCTTCTTCCAGGAGGCCATCAAGCCGACCGACGAGGCCAAGCGCGAATTCATCTTCCTGGCACTGCTGCGGTCTCATCCGACGCTCTCGTGGATCGCCCTCGGCCTTCCCGACGGGGCCTTCTTCGGCGCTCTCAAAGCCGGCGACGACGAAATCGACATGGTCGAGGTGAAGCAGGATCCCGAGACAGGAATTCGCCAGCAGCGGGTCGACAGCTACACACCGCAGTCGGGCGACGTGATGTTTCGCGGGCGCAAGATTACTCCGAGCGACTACGTCGCGACGGCGCAACCCTGGTACCAACGCGCCGTCGCAGAGGACGGCCCGGGCTGGAGCATGCTCTCGGATCTCCCGTACCGCGACCGGCCGGCGATCGTCACCTCGACGCCCATCGTCATAAACCTCGATTTTGCCGGCGTCGTCGCGGTCGTCGTCGAGATGGAACGGCTCTCTAAATTTCTCGCCGGCCTGCAAGTCGGGAAAACCGGCACTGTGGTCCTCCTCGACCGGAACGGCCGAACGGTTGCCTCGGCGGCCTTGGCGGCACTGAAGCAGCAGCGGCGGGGCGAAATGCCCGAGCTCGACATGCTCGCCCGGGACAACCCGATGCTTGCTTCCGTAGCTGGATTGCTCCACGGCAGCAGCTTGAGCCTCGCCGATCTCCGAGAAACACGCCAGCTCCAGACCACTGGCCCCATCGATGGCAAGGACTACTTCGTCACCTTCTCGCCGTTGAACTTCAATAACTGGGTGGTCGCCACAGTGATCCCGGCCAACGATTTTCTCGCCTCGATCCAGCGCAGTGCCATGATCCTGTTGATGGCGCTCGCCGCCTTGACGGTGATCGTCGCAGCGATCGGAATCCTGTCGGCGAACCACCTCGTCGCCGCGCCGCTGCTGCGGATTGCCGGCCAGCTGAAGCACATCGAAGACTTCCGCCTCGATCGCGTCGTCCGGCTTGCGTCGCCGCTGCGCGAGCTCGACGACCTTTCGGGCGTCCTCTTGCAAATGAGCCGAGGGCTAGCGTCCTTCCAGAAGTACATGCCGACGGAGCTCGTTCGAACGCTGGTCTCCCAAGGCGTCGAGGCTCGCCCGGGCGGGAGCCAGCAGACGCTAACAGTAATGTTCACCGATGTCGTCGGCTTCACCGGGATCGCCGAAGACCTCGGCGACCGCGCGGTGCCGGTGCTCGCCCGATATTTGGAAGCGGTCTCGGCGGCGGTTCTGAACCACTGCGGCACCATCGACAAGTTCATCGGCGATGGGGTGATGGCGTTTTGGGGCGCGCCGATGCCCAGCGAGAGACATGCCGTGGACGCCTGCGCGGCCGCCCTCGAATGCCAACGCCTGCTCGCCTTGCAGCGGGCCGAAGCCGAGCGCTGCGGCGGAACCCCGCTGCGGATGCGCGTCGGCATCAACACCGGCCGCATGCTGATCGGCAACATCGGTTCGAGCGAGCGGCTGAGCTACACCGTCATCGGCGATCCGGTGAACGTTGCTAGCCGCCTCGAGCCGCTGGGAAAAATCTACGGCGTCGACATCATCATCGGGGAAGACACGCGCACAGCCGCCGGTGATTCGATCATCGTCCGCCGACTAGATCGGGTGGCCGTCTACGGCCGAATGCGGGATTTTGTCATCTACGAGCTTCTTGGCATGGCCGAGGGCACCAGCGCCGAGATCCGGGGATGGGTGGGGAGCTATGAGGCGGGTCTCGCGGCCTACGAGGACCGGAACTGGTTGGAAGCGTTAAGGCTGTTTGAAGCCGCGGCCGACTGTCGCGGCGGCGATCGCCCGTCGGAGATCCTCCTTGAACGGTGTCGCGCGTGCCTCGCCAACCCCCCGCCCGACGACTGGACGCCGATTTCTCTGCGCGAATCGAAATGATCGGAGGACGGACTGTGCTGACCGAAGCCGACACTCGCAGTGCATTGCCTGCGTTGCAGAAATATGCACGTAAGTTGACGCGGAGTGTTGTTGATGCCGAGGACCTGATGCAAGACACCTTGGTGCGCGCCTGGGCCATGCTCTGTAGTCCGTTGGCCCGCACGGCCTGGAGGCCGTGCGGGCCCGGAGGCGGGACAGCAATAGCGATTAGCAGCAGTCGCTGCATTTCCAGCCAATACCAGGCCAGGAGGCCGGGCAGGCCGATGGTCAGGTCGGGCACCCGCTTGACGAAAGACAGGGCGAGCGCCACCTCGCGCGGAATGCCGAACAAAGCGCCGAGAACGCTAAACCCGCCCTCCTGAACGCCCAATGCACTGGGCACGGGGAAAGCCGCCGCGCGCCGCGCCTGACTGAAGCTCTCGAGGATCATCGGCTCAGTGGCGCTGACCGGCACGCCCATCAACCATAGTGCGATCCAGGTCTCGAGTGCGCCAAGCAGCCAGGCGAGTTCGTGAAGCGAGAAGGCAGCGGCAATAGCCGGCCGGTTGGCGTATATCGCCTGTAGCGATTCATGAAGGCGGATACCGCTACCGGGGGCGGTTGCCGGCCAGCGGCGTGACAAAGCGCCGAGCCCCCGCTCATGCGCGCCGCCGAACCGTTGCACAACGTAGACCCCGCCGAGCGCGAGCGCGGCTATCCCAACACCCCTCGCAGCCCAGGACGCTATTTCTGTGCCGCCGGCTACCTGCATCAGCAGCGCGATGCCGATCAAGGCGAATAACGCTTGCGCACCCGCCTGCAGCAGGAGGTCTACCAAAGCCGAAGCGGCAGCGGCGCCGCCGGCGACACCACTAAAGTTGAGCAGCCGCGCCCGCACGACGTCGCCACCGACCGCGGCGACCGGCAACAGCACGTTGACTGCCTCCCCAACCGTGCGAAGCCCCACAACAACGGGCAGACGCACCGCGGCAAGACCCCGCAACAGGCACCACCAGGCGAGACCGCACACGGCAAGAAGGACGCCGCGGATCACAACGACGATCGCCAGTCCTCCACCGACATCGGCCACGGTACGCAGCACTGCGCGATAGTCGTTCTGGTATAGAAGCCGAAGAACCACCGCAAACCCGCAAAAGGCGAGGCTTACAGAGACAAAGCTCATCGACAGGATGTGGCGCTTGTAAGTTCGTGATCTTCGCATTCGCGCAACCCGGCGGTTAGCGCGTTAGCTGTCGGTTATCTGGCGCAGCATCGAACAGATCACGACCATTTTCGCGATCACGGCCCCGGTAAATCGGTCGATTGATCGGGAAACGCCGCGCGCCGTTGCGGCCCGGATCGCCGGCAGCGATGTCGGCAATTGTGCAACGAGAGGCCAGGCACGGGCACGCGCCTGAGCAATCGCGTCTTCAATCGCGCGGTCCAGCCGCCGATCGAGCTTGAGCGGCGCCAGCACGGTCCACACCAGAGCGAGATAGGCTGGCCAGTGTGCCAGATGACGGTACATGCTGGCGAGGATGGGCTCGCGATGTATTGCTCCCAACCGATTTATGGCGAGCACTACTTCGGCCGTCGACGGCGACATGTCGCTCAACGCAAGCATTGGCGGCAGAGACAATTCCCGTTCCGGTTCGGCTGGGACTGGGATGGCAGCGCTGACGACCACCTCCCCGGGTGGTAACACCCTTTCGAGCCGGAACTGCACTGCCAGGAAAGCGAGCAAGGCCATGGCGTTGGTTCGATCGTAGGCAGCGAGTACTGTCCGAATCCCGGCGATATCCTCGTCTTGGAGACCGGCCGAGCTCAGAACCACCGTTGGCCATGGAGGCAATTTCGGAAAAGACAAAGCCGCGCGCAGTGCCGCTGCCTCCCGGCCCACGGTTCCATTCACATATAAAGGCCGGATCGTCGATCAGACCCACGGCAATCCACCGGGGATGGTTGCAAGGTGGCGCCAGATCAGATTGACGACGCCCACCCGGTACACGCGGCGGATATCTGCATAGATCTCCGCAATCAAGCCGGTCGCCGCACTCTCTGAAATCGCCGGAATGGGATCGCTCATAAATTCCAAGCTTCAACTAGCGTTCACATAACGAGCAGCTCAGACAGCGTGCGCGAAACTGCATCGACCCGGTCGCTCAAGCCTTTGCCTCTGATTTCGGAATAGGGCAGGCAATCCACGCCACAAGAAATGGATCTAGCCTGATCCCGGGAGCTCCGCTGCGCCAAGCATTCGACCATCAGGTGCCTGGACCAGCACCGCGAGACCCTCATCCTCAGCCGGCGGCTCGATGGCGAAGCTGAGCGCCGGCCCGTTCCAGCTGCCGAGCGATGCCAGCATTTTCACCGCATTGGCGTCCTCCAAGGTGCGGCGGGCATTCTCCCCGCCAGCCACCCGTGTCGTGCGCTTCTGGGCGAATCGCACCAGAAGCACGTTGCCCCGCCCGTCACCGGCGCCAATCGCGACTGAGCGACGATCGGCAGCGAATGTCACCGGGGCAATTGTGTTGCGCCGCGCGTCGCGCACGGCGGCGAGCACCTCCTTGCGGTCCGACCCGATCATCTCGCGGGCGCCATCGACGACCATTTGCGGCGTATACACTTGACCAAGATTGAAGAGCCGAGCGTAGGCTCGCTGCCGATCGGTGGAGCTCTGGCTCGAGAACGGGTCCTTCCAGCCGGGTCCGTCCCAGTAGCTGATGTGGAAGCCAAGGGCGACCACATCGCCGCGCCGTGCCAGTTCGCCGAGAAGGGCATCGGCGGGCGGACACGAGGAGCAGCTTTGCGAAGTGAAGAGCTCGACGACGACGGGCCGCGCGTCGGCATTCGCCGGTGATGACATAACCACCAAACCGCTAAGCAACGCGCAAGTGATCGGGACGTAGTGAAATCTTCTCACGAAACCCTCCCAAGACCTTCTGATTAATCAGTCGAGACGGCGACGATAAGCGGCGAGTGCGAGGGCGGCGGCGGCAAGGGCAAAGAGCGCCACCGGCCACATTTCGCATCCGATGAACGCGCCACCTTCGCCCTTCAGGAGCACGCCGCGGGTCGCGCGGACGAAGTGGGTCAGCGGCAGCATTTCGCCGATCGCTCGGGCCCAACCCGGCATCCCCCCGAATGGGAACATGAAACCCGACAACAGCATTGAGGGGAGATAGAAGAATACGGCTCCCTGCATCGCCTGCATTTGGCTTTCCGCCAGCGCCGAGAAGGCAAAGCCCAGGAGCAAGTTGGCAGCGGCGTACAGTGGGGTGGCGCCGAGCAATGCCCAGATGCCGCCGCTCACTGGCAAGCCAAAGAGCAGTTGGGCGAGCCCGACGACCATCGCCCCTTGTGCCGCCCCGATCACGACATAGGGCGACAGCTTGCCGATCAGTGCATCCAATGCGTCTACGGGTGTCGCCAAAAGTGATTCCCAGCTGCCGCGCTCGCGCTCGCGGACAAGGGTCAGCGCCCCCAGCATCAACATGCTGATCATGACGATGACGCCGACCAGTCCCGGGACGATGGTCCAGGCGGTGCGTCTCTCCGGATTGTAAAGCCAGTCGACGTCGATGGCGGCGCCGTCATCCAGCGAAAATGTCGTCGCCCGCTTTCGCCAATAAGCCGTCTCCAGCGCGGCCAGCGCCGGGCGCACAGCGCCGGGATCGGTCGCATCGACGACGACCCTCGCTCGATTTGGTGCGCGGCGAGGCTCCTCCTCGTCAGGAGACGGCGGCAGCTCGATACCGACTAACGCCTGACCGGCGACCACCATCCGTCCGGCCGCGCCCGACGGCAGCGCCTTGCCCACGATCGTGAAATATCCGGTCTCGCCGACTATGCGGGCGGCGCGCTCGACGGAGGAACCGTCGCTCCCGGCAATGGCGATCGAGACATTCTTCGGATCGAGATTTACGGCGTAGCCGAAGAGCACGATCTGGACGGCCGGCACCAAGGCGATCAGGGATATGGCGACGCGGTCCCGCGCCAGCTGCAGTGTTTCAATTCGGGCGATGGCCATTATGCGTCTGAGGCGCCGTTCTACCGCCCACCCCGGGATACGGGGCTTCAAGTCTGACCCCAGCCCATCGGGAGGGACCACCCGAGGATAGCGTCCTCGAGTCGTGCCCCCGCGCGGGCGAGGCTCGCGGAGTTCATCGCCGCGAAGCGGCGCAGGTCGAGTTCCGCGACCGGATCGGCAACGACGCGCAAAACCTCACCCTGCGGATAACTAGCGACGACGCCAGCAACGGTGGTGACGTCGGTGGCGAGTAGCCGTACAGCGGTGCCCGACAATTCGAATACAGCGGCGGGCAAGGCGGCCGCAATCTCCGCGGGGGAGCCCGTCGCCACGACCTGTCCTTCCGCAAAAAAGGCGGTTTGAGAGCACCGCTCGGCCTCGAGGAGGTCATGGGTGCAGACGATCACGCCTGCGCCGGCCGCTGCCAACCCTTCGACGCGACGCCAAACCTCCTGGCGGGCCGCTGCATCAAGACCCGCTGCTGGTTCATCGAGGAGCACGAGGCCCGGCGAATGAACCAGAGACGCAGCAAGCTGAAGCCGGCGTGCCCAGCCCCCGGAGAGCGATCCCGCCGGGCTGTGGGCCCACGGCACGAGACCGAACTCCAGAATGGCGGCCTCAATCTTCGCGCGCGGATTTGTCAGTCCGTAGACCTCAGCACGGAAACGAAGGTTCTCGAATACCGAGAGCTCGGCATAGAGCGACAACCGCTGCGACATGTAGCCGACCCGCTCGCGGATCTTTGCGGCATCGCGCTGAAGGTCGAACCCAAGTACGTGCCCAGCCCCGCCGTCAGGCCTCAGGATCCCCGCAAGCATGCGAAGGGTGGTCGTCTTGCCGGCGCCATTGGCG
>Ga0182037_10002207_pt1 | contig 10321 bp, 7 predicted proteins | sample sta12Cox44000082_FD_125974 | JGI IMG/M metagenome (GOLD analysis project Ga0182037, IMG submission 125974) | Lab enrichment of tropical soil microbial communities from Luquillo Experimental Forest, Puerto Rico - statoxic.12C.oxic.44.000.082 | ecosystem: Environmental > Terrestrial > Soil >... | reverse complement strand
TCATCGCGTGAAAGAAGACTTTGTTGTGCAAGGTGCCGCCGTAGAGCGGATGGGGGTGGCAAACAACCGCCGCGTGGGTCGCGCTCGGCGGTCCTGCGTTGAGGAGGGCTTCGAGCCGTCCGGCGGGGCCGGGAAGGAACAACGAGCGAATGGCGGCGGGGGCGTCGGGCACGGACTTGAGTATAACGGCGAGGATGAGGGGCCACTACCCGCTACACAGTCGCAGCGCACCCTGCGGGCGGAACGCCCGCTCCTCCATCCACAGGGATCGGGTATGCTCTCACGCATGGACTTGTTTGCTTTGACGCGCCGGCTGGTGGACGTCGAATCGATCACCGGCAACGAGGCTGGTGTGGGAGAGGTTCTGTGCCGCGAACTGGCGGCCCATGGTTTTGAGGTCCACAAGATGCCGGTGGAGGGCGATCGTTTCAACGTGGTGGTGACCTCTCCGGGCGCAGCCCGGCCCGAGGTTGTGTTCTCTACGCACATGGACACGGTGCCTCCGTTCATTCCGTCGTCGGAGAACGAGACGCGAATCTTCGGGCGGGGGTCGTGTGACGCCAAGGGCATCATCGCGATTCAGATTGCAGCGGCGGCGCGCCTACGCGAAGAAGGCATCCGGGTTGGGTTGCTTTTTGTGGTTGGCGAGGAGCGCGACAGCCAGGGAGCGAAGACGGCGAACGATCACGCGATCGGTTCGCGGTTCCTCATCAATGGCGAGCCGACCGAGAACCGGCTGGCCGTGGCGTCGAAGGGCACCTTACGGGCGGAGTTGGTTGCCTCGGGACGGATGGCGCACTCGGCGTATCCGGAGCTGGGTGAGTCGGCGATCGACAAGCTGATTGTGGCCCTGACGCGGCTGCGCGCGATGCCGCTGCCCCAGACGCCGGGCATCGGGCCCTGCACGTTCAACATCGGGCTCATTGAAGGCGGACGCGCTCCGAATGTGATACCCGATCACGCCAAGGCTCATCTGCTGTATCGACTGGTAGGTCCTACGAAAGAATTGCGACGGCGGATTGTGGAGACCGTTGGCGAGTTGGCGCGCGTCGATTTCTATCTCGAGATTCCGTTCATGCGCTTCCGCGAAGTAGACGGCCTGCCCACGATGGTGGCTGCGTTTACGACGGACATCCCTGCACTGGGCAACTGGGGAGAGCCGCTACTGACCGGGCCCGGCTCCATTCACGTGGCACACACTGACGGCGAGTATGTCGAGAAGCAGCAATTGACCGAAGCCGTTAAGCTCTATTGCAACATCACCCGGAAACTGTCGTCCGTCCGCTGATCTCGGCGTAGAGAATTCCCCCAACCATTTTGGCCCTGTCGCTCATCTCAACTCCAGGGGCCTGCACAGACTTGGAAGGAGGAACTATGAGAAAGCTTGCAGTCCTGCTCACACTCATTTTCGTTTTTTGTGCGCTGACCTTAGCGCAACGCAACGAACGCCAGGAACGGCCCGAGGGCGGCATGGAGCGGCATATTCCTGAGCGTGGGCCGGAACCGGCGCGCGAGGCGCCTCACCCAGCCCAAAACCCGCAGGAGCATCGCACCTTCCGGGATCAGCCGGGGCATCCGGAAGCTCCGCACGTTCACACCAACGGGGAGTGGGTGGGGCACGTCAGCGGCCGCGACGATCCGCACTATCATCTTGATCACCCTTGGGAACATGGACGCTTCAAGGGAGGGTTAGGCCCCCAGCACGTCTGGCACCTGGCTGGCGGCGGCCCGAGCCATTTCTGGTTCGGCGGATTCTTTTTCAGCGTGGCGTCGTACGACTACGGCTTCTGTGATGACTGGCTGTGGGATTCCGATGAGATCGTGCTCTATGACGATCTGGATCACCCGGGCTGGTATCTGGCTTACAACGTGCGCCTGGGGACGTATGTGCATGTGATGTTCCTGGGAGCCTAGATGCGGTGTTGCGCGGGCTCCGGGGATCACCGGTTGAGGAGCCCGCGATGCCTAAGTTTGCGGCCATCGCGAGGCCGCGGAATGCGCCACTTCGTCGTCCATTCTCCGATTCCTTTTCCTTGCCTCGTCGGCCTTTGCACGGCGGCCTTGCGGCCAAGGCCGCGGCCGCTGCCCTTGTATCCCCCAAAGCAAGTACACTGACAGGCATGTCCACGGAATCCTCCAATGGTCTCGCCCTCGCTTCCTCGGCCTATTTGCGTTCAGCCATGCACCAGCCGATTCGCTGGTACGAATGGGGCGCAGAGGCATTCGCTACGGCGCAGCGCGAGAACAAGCCGATGCTGCTCGATATCGGCGCCGTGTGGTGCCACTGGTGCCATGTGATGGACCGCGAGTCTTACGACGACCCCGAAGTCGCGCAGATCGTGAACGAGCATTTCGTTGCGGTGAAAGTCGACCGCGATGAGCGTCCCGATATCGATAGCCGCTACCAGGTCGCGGTAAGCGCGATCAGCGGGCAGGGCGGGTGGCCGCTCACTGCGTTTCTTACTTCCGAGGGGAAACCTTTTTATGGCGGAACCTACTTTCCGCCGCAGGACCAGTGGGGACGGCCGAGTTTCAAGCGCGTGTTAATCGCGATCGCCAATGCGTACAAAGAGAAGCGCACAGACGTGACCGAGCAGTCGCAACTGGTGGAGCAGACGATTGCGAAGGCGGAAGCGTTCGCGGGGCACAGCGCACGATTTTCGCCGCGGGCGATTGACGCCATCGTCAAATCGGCCCTGGGAATGTTTGACGCCAAGAACGGCGGCTTCGGAAACGCTCCCAAGTTTCCTCATCCCAGCACGCTGGACCTGCTGATCGAGCGCTGGGCGCGAACCGGCGACGAAGAGTTGAAGCAGGTCGTTACTACGACTCTCGAGCACATGGCCAACGGCGGTGTGTACGACCAACTGGCCGGCGGCTTTCACCGCTATTCGGTGGACGAGCGCTGGGTGGTGCCGCACTTCGAGAAGATGTGCTACGACAACTCGGAACTCCTGAAGAACTATGTGCATGCCTACCAAGTCGCGGGGTCGAAGTTCTTTGCGGACGTGGCGCACGACATCATTCGCTGGATGGACGAGTGGCTGAGCGATCGCGAGCATGGCGGCTTTTATGCTTCGCAGGACGCAGACTATTCGATGGATGATGATGGCGACTACTTCACCTGGACGGTCGAGGAGACGCGGGCGATACTAAACGCAGAAGAGGCCGAGGCGGCCTTGCTGCATTTCGACATCAACGAGATTGGCGAGATGCACCACAATCCGGCGAAGAACGTGTTGTATGTCTGTGCGTCGGTGGAGGAACTGGTCAAGCGTTTGCAGAAGAGACCCGAGCAGGTGCAGGAGTTGTTGGCATCCGCGAAGAAGAAAATGTATGCCGCCCGGCTCCAGCGGCCGACGCCGTATGTGGACAAGACGATTTACGTAAGCTGGAACAGCATGTGCATCTCGGCATACTTGCAGGCAGCGGGCATTCTTGGCGTCGCTGGTGCCCGCCATTTCGCGCTGCGTTCGCTCGACCGGATCCTGGCGGAGGCATGGCAGCCGAAGCGAGGGCTGGTGCATGTAGTGGCGTATTCGGATCCGAACGCAGTCCGGCGAGAGGTCCGCGGGATGCTGGATGATTACGCCTTTACCGCCATTGCCTGCCTGGACGCCTATGAGGCGACCGCTGACATTTCATATTTTAGGTTTGCGAAGGCCATAGTGGATGCGATGGTCGAGAAATTCTATGACCCGGTGGGCGGAGGCTTCCTCGACTCCGAAAACGGAAGCGACAGCAGCAACAAACTCCTGGGGGTCCTCGCCTCGCGACGCAAACCCTTTCAGGATTCGCCGACGCCGGCTGGGAATTCGGTGGCCGTGATCGCACTGCTGCGGATGCACGCCTACGCGAATGAGCCAGGTTATCGCGACAAAGCGGAATTGACCATGGAAGTGTTTGCGGGCGCGGCTGAGCAGTTTGGAATCTTCGCGTCAACCTACGGCATAGCTGCGGTGTACTTCAGCCAGATGCACACCCAGGTGGTTGTTGTCGGAGAGGGAGAGGAAGCGGAGAAATTGCGAAGGGCGGCGGCGAGCGCATTTGTCTTCAACAAGGCCGTCATCCAGATCTCGTCCAGCAAGGTCGTAGCGCCCAACCTGCCACCCACCCTTGCGGAAACCATGCCCCACCTGCCGATTGGTCGGCAGGCCTGCGCTGTGATCTGTTCTGGAGGAAGCTGCCAGCCTCCGCTGTACGAGGCCGGGCAACTGGATAAACTGCTCCGTTCTGCCCAGCAACCTGCCGCCTAGGACACACCGAAAGTCTCGTCAACGCAAAAAAGAGGGCCGGGACGAGTATCAAGCTCGCGCCGGCCCGCAGGTAGCAAGATTTCGGAACAAAGTTACTGCCAAGTTACTTTGGTGATCTTGCTGGGTTCTACCGTTTGCCGCATTTTGGGTTTGAAGGTGGACACAAAGGTAGCGGCCCGCCGTCCGGAGCGGCAACTCTAGGGGCGGCGGCTGCTATGTAGGTGCCCACGAACACTAGCATCAGGAGCCATGCCCTGACGGTTCGCTTCATTGGGGTCTCTCCTTGCGTGTAAGTGTGCCTTAGGTAAGGACACCGACACGCGGCCCGGATTATACCTGCCAAAGCTAAATCTCCTACAGGAAATTCCGTAGATTTTCGATTTTCTTCGTAAGTTTCCTGTCAGTTTGACCCTTACACTCCGGGTTTCGCCAGGAATCACAGATTTTTGGGGGCAAGACTTAGACCCTTCGGCTGGCGGGGTCTCAAATTAAGACAAATTAGATCTTAGATCCAGAGCCCAGCCAGAACCCGAAAGAAAGATGGAGTGAAGAGTCAGCTCTTGGTGGCAACCCGCTGTGGAAGGGGAGGATATTCCACGGATGTTCGTCGACGGGAATCGTCCGCCGGATTGCTTCGGGCCAAGCTGCGCGCAGGAACCCTAGGATCGGGGTCGGTGCCGGACAGAGCTCGATCGACCATACTCTCGAACATGGGAATCAGCGAGTCGGGAGCGTGGGGGTGCTGAATGGCGTTCAGGCCTTCCTCCCAGCGCTGGGTGCGGAGTACGTGCGTGGCGGACTGCTGTTGCTCGCTGCCAACCCTCATGTATCCCGCCCAAATCAGGATGGTGACGTTATACGCCACCATGTTGATGAAACTGGTGATGGCCTGATTCTCAACTGTGCCGGTGGAAGCGCTCAAGGCGACCAGGGAGAGTTCCACGCTGGCGAAGGCCCCGAAGCCCAGTGCGATACCGAAGCTCTTCTGCTTCCAGTGTGTGCCCAGGTAACGCGAGAAGACCAGCAGGAACAGCACCAGGCCGCACTGTACGACGCGTACGCTCCGCTGCAGGGTCACGATCCCGGCAACCAGCGGATCCTCCGCCGCCGAATTGGTAGATGCCGCGACCACCAGGGCGACCATCAGCATCACCAATCCTGCCCACTTGAACAGTACCGAGCCTAAGTCACGCAGGGTGTGATAGGGACGGAAAACATCCTGGAAAACTTCGTGGATGACGCCGAAGCCAAGGACCACGCTGATCACCGAAGTGGCCCAATACACTTTGAAAAAAGCGGAGTAGAAGCGCTCTCCTTGCGCTTGCAGAGGGAATGTAAGTGCGAAGGCGGCGATCTGGAAGGCGATGTAACTGAAGAAAACCGGGAAGGTGCGATGCAGCTTGCGCCAGAGCATCAGGCCCAACACGGCTAACTGGAACGCAGGGTGTGCAAACCAGAGGGCGTAATAGGCGAGTTGGACGTTCGGACTCATGTCTATGCCGCCCGCGAAGCCCTCGCGGAAGGGTCAAAATTACGGACTTCGGCCTGCACAAATTCTTTGGCTACTTAACCTTAACAGGTCGAATCGGCGGATCAATGTACCAAGGTAATCGAAAGTAACCATTACCTCTGGAACGGTCCCATAAAGTTCTGCTATTCGACCAAATCTTGTCGGGAAAGCAGGAAAAGGCGTGCGCTAGGCGGGGGAAGGTCACTTGGAGGCGGGTACGGCCGATCTTGAACAGCGAGATGGTCGCGGCCCCCGCGGCCGTGCTGGTCCCGTTTTGCGACGATGCGCTCAGGGCGTGGAGATATAGGCGCGCATCATGCGGACTTCATCGTCCTTCTCTGACAGATCGTGTAGCAGGATGTCGCGCATGGAGACGATTCCGAACAGTTGCTGTTGCTGGCAAACGGGCAGGTGACGGAAACCGTGGCGGCGCATCAGGTAGCGGCAGGTCTCGAGATCGGCGGACGGTTCGACCGTCAGGGGATTGGGAGTCATGACTTCCCCGACCTTCGTGCGCGCTGGATCGCGACCCTCCACCACCACCCGCCGCATGAGATCGCGTTCGGAGAACACACCTACAAGCCGGCCTTCGTGCAGCACCGGGACGGCGCCAATGTTGCGCTCGACCATGGCATGCGCGACCTCGAGCACCGTCTGAATGACGTTGGCGCGGTATGTGTCCTGATTCTTTACGAGATCTTGGATGCACGCCATGTTGCCACCTCCAGGCGAGAGATGGAATGCAGAGATGTCGACGAAGAGCGCGATTCGAGCGGAGTATACGACGAAATTGGAGCGGCAGGTCAAGGAAATCACTGTAGAGGCGGGGCCGATTTCGCGGAGCGAGGCCGTTTTCCGATCCAGCCTTCTCAACTCAGCGCTTTACCAGACCCACGGGAGGATGGGCTTTCATCCAGTTCGCGGCCAGTTTCTTGCCTTTATCGATTTCCTTGCTACTGAGGGCTTTTTCGTATGCTTCGCGATTACGTTGCGCATCGGGGATTTCACTGGTCGAAGCGAGGATCGCGAACGTATATGCGGGTGACCCGATCCGGCTTCATCCCCGAACCATCCCAGTACATTTCCGAGAAGCGCTGCATAGCCAGTGCATTTCCGAGTTGGGCGGACTTGTTGTACCACTTAGCGGCTTCGGAGAAATCAGCAGCTGTTCCTAGGCCCTTCTCGTAAAGGAAGCCAGCGCACATGGCCGCTGGGGGGTAGGGGTCTTTCGCTGCTCGTACACATGAATCCAGGGCTTCGCGATAGTTTTGCTCGCCGCCCTGAGGGATCAGGAGCGCGCGCGGGCCAATTTTTCGGGGACACCGGTACGTTGGCCGCGCTGCGCTGACACGGTTTCGCCAAGAAAAATCATGTAGGAGCAGTTCCACAGCGCGGTGGGGACGCTGCCGCGCGGCCGGCTGGTGAGCACAATGTTGTAGTCGCCGGTGACGGGAAGCGTGTCGATGAGCGAAGGCTGCTTTTGAGGTTCTAACAGGGCGAGGTAGGTGAGGAACCTGTAGATGTCGGTGCCGCCCTGATATCCCTGCACAGCGAAGGAAAGGTCGGCGTCTTCGTTAGCGAAATGCCAGCCGAGCGACGCGGCGAGCTGAATGGCGCGCTCATAGGCATCCGCCGCAAGGACGCCGGGGGCGGGATTGTCGAAGACCAGGCGCAGCTTACGCTCGTCTTCACGGCTGAACTCGCGGACTTTGAGCGATCCGGATTTCGCAGTGGCTTTCCAGTCGACGTGGCGGGCGGAGTCTTCCGGCATGTATTCGCGAATGCGGTAGAGGTCGTAGCCGCGTCCGCGGACGAACGCTTCAATTTCGCCGGTCATCATGGGTAGCACGTCGAGGAATTCGTCGGTGGGCTTGATCGCGGGATACACCAGCGTGGTGCGTTCGATGGGCACGCGGCGCGTCTTGGTGAGAAAGGCAAACGGAAAGCGCGTGGCCAGACCGAAGCTGTTTTCCGAATAGCGGCCGCGGCGCTGAAAGCGAAGTTCCAGGTCGGCGGAGAGTTCAGCCTGGGGAGCGACGTAAGGGAAATAGGCCGATCCCTCGAAGATGCCGGGCGCCGAGCCGTCATGCACAATGCGGCGCACGCGGCGGTCGGGCAGGCGCACCCATTGCTGCTCGGGCGGACGCTTGGGAGGAAACCCGAAGGTCGAAGGCTCCCAGAGCCAACGCTTGACCGACTTCCTTCGCTTCGAGGGCACGACGTGAATCGAGAGCGAGGGCAGCCACTTGCGGGGATTGCGCAGCAGGATGCGACCCAGCACAGGACGGCCCGCGAAAACGTGCTCGGGGAGTCGAACATCGAGTTGGAGATCGCGCAACACGAGCGCGGAGATGATGCCCGATACCAGGATGGCCGCCAGCATCGCGGCCAGCACGATGTACAACAGATTGTTGCCAGTGTTGAGCGCGGCGATCCCGATCAGCAGCGTGGCGAAAACGTACATGATGCCGGCGCGGGTCACTTCGTAATCGACGGCATCCCGCAGCCGGGAAACGACGACCCGCCGCGCGAGATGGGGAATCGTGGTCAGGCCCACGAGCGTGGCCAGCATTAAGGCCGCAGAGGCCAAGATCAGCGTGGCCCAGACATTTCCTGATTCGCGAGAAACGGTGGAGAACAGCGCGGCGGCAAATGCCAGGCCCAGGCCGAGGAGGGCAAGGAAGAACTTGAGCCAAAGGTCGGCGTGTTCCAGACGAACGGCTGCCCAGGCGCGCGCCATCAGGCCGTTTTTGCGAGACTCATCCACGTCAATCGAGATTCTTGTACGAGGCTAGCATTGGGCCCGAGGATCAGCAATCGAGCGAACGTGACGCAGGTGACGGGCCACAGGTCACACGGGCAGGAGGGCGTCTCGGTCATCGGTCGGCGGTCGTTGGCTCGCAAGCGTTCGAAGCTCGCATGCCCCTGCCCTTCGCCCTGGCATCCGGGTTCCGTCACCGTTTTCCCATGTGCGCACGGCGCCAGCGCCAGAGGAGCAAGACCCCAATCGCGGCCGCGAAGACGATGAGGATGTTGAGTTGTTCGACTGCGTCCACGAGCCGGTCCCAATGTTTGCCGAACTTGTATCCGATCAAGGAAATCACCGTGACCCAGAGCACGGCGCCCAGGAAGTTGAAAACGGCGAAGCGTTTCCAGGGCATGCGCAAGACACCTGCCAGGGGCCCGGCAATGACCCGCAAGCCGAAGATAAAACGCGCGAAGAAAACGGTGAGAGCGCCATACTGCTCGAAAAGTCGCTCCCCGCGCTGGATGTGCTCTTCGCGGATCCGGAAGGCAGTCCTGTACTGGTCGAGCAGCGGACGGCCACCGCGATAGCCGATGGCGAATCCGAGGTTGTCGCCGATGGTAGCCGCGCAGATCCCGATCAGGATGATGTAGGCAAGCTGCAGTTCCTCGCGCGAGAAGGCCAGAAAGCTGGCCAGCAGAAGGATGGTTTCGCCGGGCACCGGCAAGCCGGTGTTTTCCAGGAGCAGGGCTCCACCTACCGCCCAGTAGCCGTACTGGGCGATCAATTCTTTCAGGAAGTCGAGGATGGATTGTCCCATGCGGGATCAGTTTCGCAATTTGTATCTTACAGTGCCCGTTAGCTCGTCGAGTGACTCCGAAGCATCAGGCTGGTGCTCGGGCAAGAAAGTCGACGAGCGTGGTGTTGAACCGGTCAGGGGCTTCTTCGTAAGGGAGGTGGCCCACTCCGGGGAAGATTGCCACCTCACAAGAATCGAAATGGCGGCGCAGTTGTTCGGCAGAGTCGGCGGCGACGGCAAGGTCGGCGCTGCCCCAGAGCAACAGCGTGGGAATCGAATGAATGTGGACGATGGCGCGTTCGAGTTCCTGGAGGTCCTCCGTCCAGTGGCGGACGATGCTGAGTCCGTATTGCCAGCTTCCCGGGATGTTCAAGACCGGGGCCTCATAGCCTTCCAGCGTGCCGGGGGGAATGCGTTGGGGATTGCCGTAGAGACGGGCGAGCCAGTGAGGATACGCCCACCGCATGTGCTTCACGCTGCGAAGGAACAAAGCAGAAACCAGTGGGTTGCCGAGGAAGGGCGCCAGCATGCGTCCGTGTGGGGACCAGGGATTGACAGGAGCGACCAGGATGAGGCGGCCGATCTTGAGATCAGCGGCGTCCGCGCACATGGACGCGGCCATCATGCCAACAGCGCCTCCATGCGAGGTGCCGAGCAGGTCAAAGGACGAGATACGCAATGCACGGGCAAATTTCAGAACACGTTCGGAGACAGCACGCAGCCGGCAGTTGAGTTTGGCTGGACGATCGGAGAATCCCGCTCCAAGCTGATCGACGGCATAAACCTTGGCATGCTGTGAAAGGGCCGGGAGGTTGAAGCGCCAGGAAAACGAATAACCCATCAATCCGTGCAGGAGGATCAAGGGGCGCCCGGCGCCGGATTCGAAGTAGCGCATGCGTGCGCCGTCGACGATCGCGAAATGTTCCTGAGGGGACTGCCCGGGTAAAAATTGCAGGTTCAGGGAGGAGATCGGGTCCACGAGCTTTTCTGCTGGGGGCCGGACAACTTTT
>Ga0182037_10002201_pt1 | contig 10326 bp, 8 predicted proteins | sample sta12Cox44000082_FD_125974 | JGI IMG/M metagenome (GOLD analysis project Ga0182037, IMG submission 125974) | Lab enrichment of tropical soil microbial communities from Luquillo Experimental Forest, Puerto Rico - statoxic.12C.oxic.44.000.082 | ecosystem: Environmental > Terrestrial > Soil >... | reverse complement strand
CGTGCGCGCCGCCCCGACGCCCGCAAACAGCCAGCGATTCTGTTTGTCCCAGAAACGGTGTGCTCCCGGGAGATTTTCTCCCGGGGGTTCGCCGATTTTCGACCGGCCCTCGGAGACGCTCGGGGGCTCCTGCTTCATCGTTTCTTGCGCTCCGGCCGTCTCTACGACCACGCTCGTCGCAAACAGCAGCAACAGGAATTTAAGGTTCTTCCGTTTCATGGTTCTCTACCTTGCGGGTGTGCTTTCCTCCCGTATTATCGCGTCGTCGCCCCTTTTTCTCGATACCCAGGCTCGCGGTTCTGTTGCTACTTTCGCTACGTTTTTCCGCCGGGCATTGTCATTCCCATTCCGAGGCGGTATTTTGAAAATTGGCCGCTAAAGTGTTGCCCAAGGAGTAGCTCATGCCCAGCTCCATACTACTTCGTTCCGCCTTTGCCGTCGTTCTGGTTGGCGCATCCCTTCCCGCGGCTTTCTCTCAGTCGCAGGATTCTCAATCCGTCGCGGAGGCCGCTCGCCGCGCCCGCGAAAAGAAAAAAGACTCCGCCAAACCCGCGAAGGTCATCACCGACGACACGCTGGACGTGAAAAAGGGAGATGTGCAAAGTGCGGTTGCCGAAGAACCCAAGATCCCAGGTGCGGATGCCGCCAACCAGCCTGGGAACCGCGCCACCAACCCAGCCACTACCGATGCCCAAAGACAAGCCGCCAAGGACGAAAAGCTAAGAAAAGAAATCGCTGCGGTGAAAGAGCAGCTCAAGGAGGCGCTCGGCGATCTCGACCTTCTGCAGCGCGAAAACCGCCTGGACCAAGACACCTATTATTCCCAACCGAACTTTGCGAGTGACGCCGCGGGAAAGCAGAAACTCGACGACCAACAGCATAAGATGAGCGGCAAGCGGCAGGAAATCGACCGCTTGAAAGGCAAACTCGCCGATTTGCAAAGGTCGCTTGGCGAGTCCTCTTCTTCCTCCTCGCAACCCTGATTCGCTTTCAAAGCATGGTCGGCACAGCGTTGCGCTCCCCGGGCGCACCAGGTGCGCGGCTAGAGAAGAAAAAAAACAGCCTGAACCGCATGGTCAGTCGATACCGTGAATGCGCAGGCTCACCAGTTGATCGATGGTCAGGTCCTTCATGCCGCGGGACTGCAGCTTGCTGATGTATTCGGGCGTGACGCCATGAATGCGCATGGCGATCAGTTGATCCGGCTCCGGGTGCGAATACCCGAGCTTTTGCACGGCACTGATGAAATCCGGCGAAACGCCGTGAATGCGGAAGGCGATCAGCTTGTCCAGCTCCACGTGGTCGTAGCCGCACTTTTTCAGCTCCGCCATCCACTCCGGGGACGCGCCGTGAATACGCATGGCGATGAGCTTGTCCGGATCGGCGCCATAACCGGCCTGGCGAACACTTCGCACCATTTCCGGCGAAACGCCGTGAATGCGAAAGGCAATCAGCTTGTCGCTATCGGTTACCGTGAGCCCCGCGGATCGCAACTCGGAAACAAACTGCGGGGATACTCCATGAATCCGGAAGGCGATGAATGTATCGCTCGCGGAAACGTTCAGCCCGGAAGAACGGATCTGGTCGATGAATTCCGGTGTCACGCCGTGAATTTTGAAGGCGATCAGCTTGTCCGTATCCAGCCTTTGCAAATTCCTCGCTTTGATCTCCTGCGCGAATTTCAGGCTTACGTCGTGAACAGCCATTGCCCACTGCTTTTCGCCGTCGATTCCGTCGAACCCCAATGCCTTCATCTCCTCGACGTATTTCGCGTCGGGGATGAAATGAAAAATTCCCGCGCCCTCGCCGTCGTTCACGAATCCTTCGCATGCAAACCGGCCGGCGTCCCGCGTGATCGTAAAATGCACGTCCTGACGGCCCGGTTTGGAGAGATCCAGTCCGGTGAGTTCTTTCACTTCCCACTCCGAGCTCGAATGAAAGTGATGGCCGCCGCGCGAGTCCATGATGGAGACTTCCACTTTTCCCGGCTCATCGGAGCGTCGAATCGTCCAATCGCCGCTCTCGGCCTGCCCGCGGAGGGCCGTTGCCAGCCCGAACGCCGTGCCGCCCACGATAAGAACCAGTCCCATCACTCGATTAAAGTTCATGGCGCTTCTCCCGTTTCCGATTCCCCTCTGATTCCTAGAGAACACCCGCTTGCTTGAGGGCCGTCAATTTGTCGAGCGTCAAGTTCTGGAAGCCGTGCTTGCGCGCTTTCTCGATAAATTCCGGCGTGATCCCCTGCACTTTTGCGCCGATGAGTTCATCCACGTCCGCGTTTTTGAATCCCGCATCCTGCATGGACTTTACGTACTCCGGCGTAATGCCCTGCACTTTCATCCCGATGAGGTTGTCCAGATCCGGCTTTAAGCCGGTGGCCACCATGGCCTTCACGTACTCCGGCGTAATGCCCTGCACTTTCATCCCGATGAGGTTGTCCACATCCGGCTTTAAGCCGGTGGCCACCATGGCCTTCACGTAGTCCGGCGTGATCCCTTGCACTTTCATCCCGATCAACTCCTCCGTGTCGGGCTTGAAGCCGAGGGCTTGCATGGCTTGGACGTATTCCGGAGTAATCCCCTGCACCTTCATTCCGATGAGGTTCTCCGGGTCGAAGGCGAGACCCAGCCCGCGCATGTCGTTTGCATATTGCGGGGTGATACCCTGCACTTTCATCCCGATCAGTTCGTCGGTGCCGAGCTTCGGAGCAAGGCTGCGCATGTCGCGGATGTATTCCGGGGTGATGCCCTGCACGCGCATTCCGATCAACTCATCCACGGTCGGCTTCATTCCCAAATCGTGGATTTCCTTGACGTAAGCCGGAGTCACGCCCTGCATCTTCATGGCGATCAGTTCGTCGGCGGTCAGGTTCTTAAATCCTGCCGCCTCCATGCCTTCCAGATAGGATTCCTTCCTGCCCGCTTGCTCGTCGTCCTGCTTTTTTTCCTTGTCTTTGCCCGCCTGTTCGGCCGAAGCAAAATGCTTTCCTGCCGTGCGAGCGTCGCCCGGCCGCACCACGATCACACTGCCGCTTTCTTGCACCTCGACGACCGCCAAGCCGGAAAGTGCTTGCTCCCAATTCGCACTAGCTTTGCTCCCCAGCGCGGCCTTGGCCACACCCAGGAAGGCGTTGCCGGCGAGCATCGCTCCCGCCAGGCATGTCACCGCCACGGCCAACCCCGCCACGCGGAATCTTCCCGCCGCGCCATCCAGACCGAGCAGCCGCACCACGCGCTCACTAAGCGGGCCGCGATTTGCCGCCATCGCGAGCGAAGGCGCCGTGCGCCACTCTTCCATCAGCGTGAGCGCGCGTGCGTAGTTCACTGCGTCGCCAGAAACCGCTACAGCCTCGTCGTCGCAGCAGTGTTCGCGCTCCCTGCGAATCCGCTGGCTTACCCACCAAACCGCCGGGTGGTAAAACAGCAGCGTCTCCACGCCGATCTGAAAGAGATTCACAAAACTGTCGAGCCTGCGAATGTGCGCCAGCTCGTGCGCGATGATCATTTCCATCTGCTCTTCGCTCAATCCTGTCAGCGCCTTTGCCGGCAGCAGTACCACCGGGCGAACCCATCCCAACACCGCGGGCGCGTCCAGCCGCAAACATTCGCAATACCGGATCACGCGTTCGAGCCCCATCTTCCTTTGCAGCGCCAAACATTTCTCATAAAGTTCCCGCGCCACCGGCCTCATATCGCAGCGCCGCATCTTCTCGACCAGGAACAGTCCTCCAGCTGTTCGCAAGCTCAGCAGCACCACTCCCAGGAACCATAGCTCCACACACCACAAAATCCCGGCCGGCGGACGCGCCACAGTTACTGGCGCGGGGCTGCTCGGACCCGTCGCGACGGATACGCCTGCCAGTTTCAGCGCGGTGGCAGAAGCCCGTGGCGCCCCGTGCCTGACGGCCGGGTCGTTTTGTCGCCTCAGCCCGGCGAGGGTGATTATCGGTGCCGCCACCATGAGGGCCAGCGTGATCACCGCCAGGGCGTACCGCGTGGCGGCTCGCCGGCAGAGCGCGTTCGCCACGGCAAACAGCGCCGCGAGCGCCGCCCCCTGCCACACGAAATGGAGCAGCGTCCAGCCGAGCGCCTGCTGAAGTTCGGGAGAGATTCCGTGCGCTAGGATTCTCATCGGTTTTTCCCCTCGTACTCATCGAGCAACCGGCGCAGCTCGTCCAGTTCTCTTTTGGAGGTTCGCCGGCCTTCGAGCGCGTGCATCATCAATTCGCTGGCCGAGCCTTCAAATACGCGTTGCAGCACGTCGCCCACAAGCTGCCGTTTGGTTTCTGTCGCCGCCTGACATGCTTCATAGACGTGCGCGCGCTGGCCTTCGTCTCGGCGGACCGTGCCCTTGGCGGTCATAATCTGAAGGAGTTTCAAGACGGTGGTGTAACCGAGGGATTTCTTTTCGCTCAGGGCTTCGTGAACTTCGCGGACCGTGGAGGGCCCGCGCGCCCACAGCACGCGAAGAATCTCCAATTCCGAAGCGGTGGGCTTTTGCAAGGGTTCTTTGAGCATGCGCAGGAGCCTACTACGAAGAGTTTCGTATTGTCAACGAAAATCTTCGTAGTATTTTGCCGGGCGGCATCAGGCCTGATCAGGGCCGGGTTGCGGCCTCCGTCTCGAGGCAGTTTTCCGAGATCTTCGCCTTGCGCGAGCTGGTCGCGCCGAGCGCCTCCTGCGGCCAACCAACCGGAAAGAGAAAAACGGTGAGCAAATCGGAGCCATTTTGCCGGTTTCCTTTTGACACCCACGGCGTATTGGTGTCGGTTGTGCGCCGTGGATGATCAAACGATTGGCGTCACTTCGCCAATGCTGCAAGCTCACCTTGGCTCCAGCACCAGCGGAAGGCCGTTCTTTGCGTTGCCGACGATCACCACCTTGGCGTTGGAGCTAGAGGCCAGCTTTTCGGTGGCCTCGATGCCTTTCCACTCGAGCAATTGCGGACTGATCCCGGTGGCCACGATCTTCTGGAAATCGGCAATGCCTTGCGCCTCGATGCGTTTGCGCTCCGCTTCTTGTTTCTCTTTCTGCAGGATGAAGTTCATGCGCAGCGCGTCCTGCTCGGCTTGCTGCTTCGCTTCAATCGAGCTTTTCAGCATGGCTGGCAACTGCACATCGCGCAGAAGGACGTTTTCGACGACAACTCCTCGCGGAGTGAGTTGCTTGGTCAGCTCGTCCTGGATCTGTTGCTGTACCAGCTCGCGTGCGTTGGTGTAGAGGGCGTTGGCGGTATGCGCGGAAGTGGACGCACGGATGGCCGCGCGCAGCGTGGGTTCGATGATCTTATCCGCGTAGTTCTCACCGATCGACTGGTACACTTCGGCCGCCATGTCCTTATTCAGATGAAAGAGCAGGGAGGTGTCGAGCGCAAGTATCAGACCTTCATTCGACGGCACGCTGGCGCTCTCTTTGACCGATTGCGTCTGGATCGACAGCTTTTCGACCGACTTCAGCGGATTGATCAGGTGCATTCCCTCGGGAAGAGTTTCTCCTGTCACTTTCCCGAACAGCGTTAGTACGCCCACGTTCCCTGTGGGAATCGACGTGGCGCTGGCCATAAGGAAAAACATCCCGAGCAGCAAGACCGCGAGCTGCAGGATTCTTTTTCCGAAGCCGCCGAGATTCGGCGTCCTTGGCAAACCACGCCCGAGTTCAAACCTTGGTGGATCTGGCATGTCTCCCTCCGTTGGGCGGCCCGTCGACACGCGCCGCGCCGTGGCTCGCTCCTCGCGCCGCCGTCTCCCGGCGGGGAGCAACCACGTTTTTCACAGCTGCAACCTTACCACAATATCTTGTGGTGCTTTCTCCTTGACACCAAGGATGACTCGGGGCACAATGCGCGCCAGCAAACGTGCTGTTCCCGCGCGGTCCCTGGTCCGTGACCACAAGCACGGATTCTCCGGCCAGGCGCTCAGCCAATCTGGGTGCGCGCCCCGGTTCGCCAGAGGCGTGCGTCCGCTGCTAGGTGGCGCTGCACCATGGATTCGCGATTTGCGCCTTTGAGGTGAAGCGATGCAATACCTGCCCGGCCTGACCGTGCAATGCATCAATCCGCTGTGCGCGGCCCGCGGCCGCTGGCTGCGCGCGGATACCGCTGGTCCGGTCGCCAACGACGGCCGCTGCCCTTCCTGCGGAGATTTCCTCCGCAACGTCCCGCCGCCGCTCGGTCCGCGCTTGCGCATGCGGCCGCGTTTGCTCGCCGGGCGCCCGCCGCTGCGCCCGCGCTGAAACGAGCGCCACTTTCCTCGCCGATAGCCTCTGCCTCCGTCGAAACGAGACCGATGCTGCGCGCCGCCCGGCGGAGGCCGCGCTTATCCCGAAACACCACCCGCGGGCCGGTTTTTGTACTTGCAGATCTCCGATGCGGGAGAATTGCCGAAAGAATGTCCTTTTTAGGGGTGGTGAGGGGCAGGAAAACGAGACTTGTCGCCAAGGAAACGCACGCTCAGCTCTCGCCGAGGCCTTTCTCGAGGATCTCTTCGTCGGTGAGCCACAGATCGGGTATGTTGGCGGAGCCGAGGCGAAGGATGTCTTGCAGCGCGCCGCGAACTTCGCGAAGATGAAAATCAACGCCGATGCGCTCGAGTAATTCGAGCAGCGCCTCGGCACCGACCGCCTCGATCGGCCTCGGGCGGGTGCCGCCGTGGTTGACCCGATGGTAGGTGACGACGTAAATGGCCTGGGGACCGGCGCCATGTCGATCGATATGAAGAAAGCCCCGGGTTTTGGGCTGGGCCGGGGCGCGCCGGGCTGCCACACCTGAACCGGGAGGGTGTGCGCTCATCGTGTTGGTGTTCTCACCGCTTGCCCAAGGTTTGCTTTCGTCAGATTCTCTTCGAGAGCATCTGGAGCTGGCACCCTGAGCAGCAACCTCCTGAACCCGTTAGATCCGGCAACCGACTCCTCCTTCGCCATGGCCCTTTGCTCAGCTGCAGCCGCTGGTGCTGCCGCAGTTTTCGCACTTGTAGCAGGCCCCGTTGGGAACCATCAGCATGCCGCACTCGCTGCAGGTGGGCGCACCTTCATGCGCGTTGGTCGGCTTGCTGGCGGCTGCCGCCGTGGGAACGGAGGCGAGCGCCGGGAGAATCACCGGAGCGGGAAACGCGGGGCCAGCGTCGGCGTGCCTCCCGCCGTTCAGTTTTAAGTAGTCCGAGGAGATAAACCGTCCGCCGAGCCACCGCGCGATGTAATCCAGGACCGAGGAAACGAAGCGGATGTTCGGATTCGCGGTGATGCCGGAAGGCTCGAAGCGGGTATTCAGCAGCTTGTCCACAAAGACCTTCAGCGGAACGCCGTATTGCAGGCCAAGCGAAATCGTTAACGCCAGACCATCCATCACGCCAGAGAGCGTCGAACCTTCCTTGGCCATTTTGATGAATACTTCCCCGGGACGCCCGTCTTCGTACATGCCCACGGTGATATAGCCTTCATGGCCGCTCACGCTGAATTTGTGGGTGACGGAAGCGCGTTCGTAAGGCATTTTTTCGCGCTGGGCGCGTTGAAACAGTTCGCGTTGCACCGGCTCGCCCGCTCCCGCCGCGGCTTGGGTTTTCTTGTCTTCCTTCCTGGCGTCCTTGGCGGCGCTCAAGGGCTGCGAACGCTTGGAATTGTCGCGATAGATAGCCACGGCTTTCAGCCCCAGCCGCCAGGACTCGATGTAGGCGTTCATGATGTCTTCGACGCTGGATTCCTCGGGCATGTTGATGGTCTTGGAGATTGCGCCAGACAGGAACGGCTGCGCCGCGGCCATCATCTTGACGTGGCCGGTCCAACGGATGGAACGCCCGCCGCCCTCGGGCGCGAGCGAGCAATCAAACACCGCCAGATGCTCTTCCTTGACGTAGGGCGCCCCTTCGATTTTGCCGTTTTTGTCGATGTAGGAGACGATTTCGCTGGATTGCTCGGGTGTGTACCCAAGCCTCATGAGCGCCTGCGGCACGGTGTTGTTGACGATCTTGATCAGCCCGCCGCCAACAAGCTTCTTGTACTTCACGAGCGCTAGATCCGGCTCGATCCCGGTGGTGTCGCAATCCATCATAAAACCGATGGTGCCAGTGGGCGCCAGCACGGTGACCTGGGAATTCTTGAAGCCGAACTTTTCGCCGTGATCGAGAGCCGTGTTCCAGGATTCCTGGGCGGCCAGAAACAATTCCGGTTGAATATGTTCGGATTGGATGCCGCGCATGGCTTCGCGGTGCATCCGGATGACCTCGAGCATGGGCTCGCGGTTCACCTCATGGCCGGGGAACGCGCCCATGCGCTCGGCAATGCGCGAAGACTGCGCGTAGGCTTCGCCGCACATCAGCGCGGTGACCGCGCCGGCCATGTCACGGCCCTCCCGAGAGTCGTACGGCAGGGCCATGGACATGAGCAGCGCGCCGAGGTTGGCGTAGCCCAGCCCGAGCGGGCGGAACTTGTGCGAATTCTCGGCGATCTTGGGGGTCGGGTAGCTGGCATTGTCCACCAGGATTTCCTGCGCAGTAATGGTCACGTCCACGGCATGCTTGAACGCCGGCACGTCGAACTGCCCGCTGGTGGTGACGAATTTCATGAGATTCAGCGACGCCAGGTTGCACGCGGTGTCATCGAGGAACATGTATTCGGAGCAAGGGTTGCTCGCGTTGATGCGCGCGGTGGACTTCGAGGTGTGCCAGCGGTTGACGGTGGTGTCATACTGCATGCCGGGATCGCCGCAGTGCCAGGTGGAGTCCGCAATCTTCATCATCAGGCCGCGTGCACGGAGTTTTTCGACGGGCTGCCCATCGTGGACGTTCTTGGTCCACCAATCCTTGTCTTCGGCCACGGCGCGCATGAAGTCGTCGGTGACGCGCACGGAGTGGTTGGCGTTCTGGAAGAAGATGGAGCTGTAGGCGTCGCCGTCAATCGAGCTGTCGTAACCCTGCTCGATGAGCACATGGGCTTTGCGCTCCTCCTTCATCTTGCATTCGATGAATTCGACGATGTCCGGATGGTCGATGTTCAGAATGACCATCTTGGCGGCCCGCCGCGTCTTGCCGCCGCTCTTGATGACCCCGGCAAAGGCGTCGAAACCTTTCATGAAGCTGACCGGCCCAGAGGCGATACCGCCCCCGGAGAGCGCTTCCTTGCTGCCGCGCAGGGTAGAGAAATTCGTCCCGGTGCCCGAGCCCCACTTGAACAACATGCCCTCGGTCTTCGCCAAATCCATGATGGAACCCATGTCATCTCTCACCGAGTTGATAAAGCAGGCGGAGCATTGCGGCTTAGCCTGGATGCCGACGTTGAACCAAACCGGGGAGTTGAAGGCCATTTTCTGCTCCACCAGCAGGTGGGTCAGTTCATCGCGAAAAGCATCGCGCGAGGCGGCATCCGCGAAGTATCCGCCCTCGTCGCCCCACCGGACGATGGAATGGGCAACGCGGCTGATCAGTTGCCGAACCGAGGATTCGCGGTCGGGAGTGCCCATCTTGCCGTGAAAATACTTGCTTGCAACGATGTTGGTGGCGGTTTGCGACCAGGTTCTTGGAACTTCGACATCTTCCTGGCGGAAGATGGTCGCGCCCTTTTCGTTGCCGATCAAGGCGACGCGCTTTTCCCATTCGACGGCGTCGAAAGGCGATTTCTGGCCGTCGGTAAAGTAGCGCGAAAAGGTCAGACCTTCCCCCGCGCTTACGGCAGTTTTCTCTACCGCATCCGGTTTATTTCCGCTTAGTACGTGCTTCACGGTTGCCATTTCGTCCCTCCCGCGCCATCGGATCCCGCCAAGGTGCGGGGGGACCCTATTATTTTACTCCCCTGTCGGGGGCCATGCTTCGCCTCCGAGTCTCGACCGGAAGCGAATCGAACGCGATTCGCGGCCCTGGGGAATGCTCGCTAACGAAAAAAAGTCGACTGCCGAGCAGTCAGTAGGCTGGTTTGGGCGAAACGCCAATGCACCGCTGTGGCCGCCCATTCCTACTCAGCCTCACAGCAGCTGCTCCGCCACGCTTCAACTCGCGGAGCAAACACAATCGCGCTCGATTTTTTTCGCTAAAGAACCGGGTTGTTTACCGTGGAGGCGCGGACCTTCGATCGCTCTCGACTCGGTCCGGCTGGCGCATCCACGTCCCCCGAATCTGGAGTTGCAGTATCGACGGATGCGAAAAGCCTGTCAAGAGAAAAACGCGAGATATGGCTTATATTTTCGTATCGCGTCTATTTGTAGTGGTCCGTTTTCCCCGCAACTTGTGGCGCTTCAACACTTTTTGCACCGTTTCCCCAGCGTTACACTCGAGGCATGCAAGTGAGGATGAAGCGAAATTTCATCCGCCTGATCTTCCTGGGACTTCTTTCTTCGCAACTCTTT
>Ga0182037_10002193_pt1 | contig 10330 bp, 8 predicted proteins | sample sta12Cox44000082_FD_125974 | JGI IMG/M metagenome (GOLD analysis project Ga0182037, IMG submission 125974) | Lab enrichment of tropical soil microbial communities from Luquillo Experimental Forest, Puerto Rico - statoxic.12C.oxic.44.000.082 | ecosystem: Environmental > Terrestrial > Soil >... | reverse complement strand
CCAGCGTGACCATGGTTTCCGCGTCGTCGACGGGGATCGCGGATGAGATCGAAGCGCTCAAGCTACAAATCGCTCAGCTCTCCTGGGTGAGATCAACGACACGCAGGAATTGGTGGCGAGTGTCAGTGCGCACGATACGCCGCATGATCGCGGACGGCCGACTTCCGGTCACCCCTCAATCCGTTTGCACAGTGAGGGGCTTTCGCTGATCGGGTCAGCTCGGCTCCAGCCGCAGTGTCGTCTGCAGAACCTCGTCGCGAACGATGGACTGTGCGTAGGGGCTCGGCTGATACTTCCGCAAGAATTCGCGGCTGGCTCGTGCGATGGAACCGGCATCGCCAGCCGGGAGCGCCCGAACGCCCAGCCGGCGGCGGGCAAACTCCAACGTGGCGGAGCCGCCCGTCGCGAGGTCCCTGGACCAACGCCCCTTGCTGCCGCGCACCGAACGCACGAAAACCTCCTCATCGGCTACCACCACCCAGATGATCACGGCAGTCGCGGGGTGTTTCTCGGTCCGGATCGCGACTTCCCGGATATCGCGCAGTTCACACAGCGTGTCAGCATCGAACTTCGCCATGACCTCTCTCCGTTATGTGCCGTGGGGCGACCGGCGACATGTGATCGAGCAATCTCGCTCCCGCCAAACCGTTGCCTCGGTCGATCCAAGCTCGTTGAATTCGACCCCGCGCAACGGTGCCTCTGCGACCGAGAAGAATTCGTCGAGTTGTGGCGGCGGCGCAGACGTTGCCGCTGAGCATCGCGTGCGCCTGGCCACGATGATGGATCTGGTGCTGGAACAGATGCAACAGAAGGCGGTCCGCACGCTCCTTCTGCACGCGTGTGCCGCGGTGTACGTGAATAATCCGATTGGCGGCGGCTTCGTCCAGCACCTCGCACCACTGGTTCAACCGGCTGGCGGAGCATACAGCGAGCCTGCTCGCGATGCCGGTCTGCGCATCGATCATCTTCTGCTCAGCCCCCCTTTGGCGAAGCGTCTCACTGTCGCCGGCGTCGATCGTGAGGTGCGAGGGCGTGGCCGATCCCGAGCATGGCGCCCGCCGCAACGGCACGCCCTTCATCAACGCGCAGCCGCGCTTCGGCATCTATCGCGACTGACGCGCAGAGACCCAGACGATCTATTTCGACAAGATCATGTTCTGGAACGCAAACCCGGGGGAACACCCAGACTGGGGCGTGAGCCCGCCGCCCGGATGATCGCCGATGCGGTTCCGACCCGGCGCGGAGGAGGTCGCCACCCTCGCCGAGGCTCAATCGGCCAGCGCTCGCCGAACGGGAACGCAACAGCGGTGCCGGCGGTTTTGCGTGCATCACCCATAGCAGGATGGGGCACGAATGACCAAGCAACTACTAGCCGGAGCGGCCGCTATCGTGTTGATGTCGGGTGTCGGCTCCGCGCAGACCTATCGGCCGGCGCTACCGCCTCCGCCCGGCACACTGGTAATCTCCGCGCCTCGGCGACCGCCGATCCCGGTTCCAGCACGACGACAACAACTGTTGCGCCCCTGACGGTGACCACCGCGAACTAGAGATCCATAAGGAAGTGGACAAGAAGGGCAACACGGTCATCGAGAAGGATACCCATGGCGAAGGGATTGCAGGCAGCACGGAGACACACACGAAGACAGAGACCGACCGCGACGGCGGGACTACGACAACTCGCGAGACGACCACAAAGCCAGGATAGCGGCGGTTCCGGGCCAGGGATGGAGAGGGGGCGGCGCGCGCACCACGGACCTAGCACCTCGGCCCCAGCGCAAGTTGCTCTCCCGATCGTTCGATACGCTCGCGGCCGGAGGCTCGAGATTTCAGCGCCCGCTCATCTCCGCCCCAGCTCGCCAGGAAGACCAAGCTTGCACCCGCGGGCGAAGGGGCGCGATCATCGACAAAAGCGAGGCCGGAGGAGCACCGATGCTGTCACGTGAGGAAAACGAGCTGCTGACCCGCACCGGACCGGGGACAGCAATGGGCGAGGTGATGCGGCGCTATTGGATCCCTGCGCTGCTGGCGAGCGAGATCGAGGAGCCGGATAGCCCGCCGATGCGCGTCCGGCTGTTGGGCGAGGATCTCGTGGCGTTCCGCGACAGCGAGGGCCGGATCGGGCTTCTCGACGAGTACTGTCCACATCGTCGCGCATCGCTGTGGTTCGGGCGCAACGAAGAGTGCGGGCTGCGTTGCGTCTATCACGGCTGGAAATTCGCCGTCGACGGCAGCTGCATCGACCAGATGAACGAGCCCGAGGAAAATCAGTTCAAGCACAAGGTGCGCGTAACCGCCTATCCGACCTGCGAATTAGGCGGCCTCGTTTGGGCCTATATGGGTCCGCCGGAGAAGATCCCGTCCCTACCGAAATTCGCCTGGACGCAGGCGCCGGAAACGCACCGGCACGTCAGCAAGGTGATTCAGGAGTGCAACTGGCTGCAAGGGCTCGAAGGCGGTCTCGACACCTCGCACGCGCCGATCCTGCACCGGCTTTTGAAAGACAATGCGAGGCGCGGCGGCATCAAGCCGTCGAATCCCTATGTGCGCGCCGGCGCCCCGCGCCTTGTCGTCGACATCACCGATTACGGCTACCAGTACATCGGCATCCGGCGATTGGGAGATGCCGAAATGCACGCGCGCACCTACCATTACATCCTGCCGTTCCACCAAATCCGCGCGGCGTCAAACGAGGTCGGCGACTGGGGCGACGCCGGGCACGCCTGGGTTCCGATCGATGATGAGACGACGATGGTCTACAATTGGGTCTATACGCGAAAATCGGCGCCGCTCAGCGCTGAGGACCGGCTCGAGCGGACGATCGGCAACGGACCCGAGCATGTCGACCAGACGACGTTTCGTTCAAAGGCCAACCGCGACAATGCGTACCAGATCGACCGCGTGGTGCAGAGGACCGAGACTTTCACCGGGGTCGACGGGATTAACGTTCAAGACCGCGCGATCCAGGAGAGCATGGGACCGATTTGCGATCGTAGTCGGGAGCATTTGGGTCCGGCCGACAAGGGCATCATCCAGATGCGGCGCCTGTTGCGCGAGGCCATCAACACGGTCCGTGCCGGTGGTAACCCAGCCGGGGTCGCGCCGAGCTACTACGATCTTTATTGCGCGCTGCAGGTATTGGCGCATGACGCCGACTGGCGCCAAATTCTCGCGCCCGATATCGCGCCCGAGAGAATATTGCAAACGGTGTGAGAGCTGCGCCTGCCGTGTGCCTACCGATTATGCCGTCCGAACGTAGTACCGATGGAGACCGCCGAGCCAAGTGACTGATGCGATATGCCCGACTGTCTGCACGGGTCGATGGAACGGCGTATCCTTGTCGAGTGCAAGGGCCGACAACGTCTGAGCTTCAGGGGGGCGAGCGTGAACGTGTTCGCGATCAGACATGGAGAGACCGCGTGGAGCCTCAGCGGCCAGCACACGGGGACCACGGATATCCCGTTGACGGAGAATGGGAGCCGGGTCGCCGAGAAGCTTCGGCGGATGCTTGTCAAACAAAACTTCGCGCTCGTCCTCTGCAGCCCGATGCAGCGCGCGCGTGAGACGCAGATCCACGAGACGGCACCTGGTTGGCTGCTATTTCGAGATGGATGCCCGGGCGGCGAGACACCCCAGCAAGTGGGCGGGCGCGCGGACCGAGTGATCGCCGGCGCGCGAGGCCGATGGCGATGTCGCGCTATTCGCACATGGGCACATCCTGCGGGTGCTAGTAGCGCGCTGGATTGGGTTGTCTGCGAGTTCCGGTCAGCACTTTCTGCTGGATACAGGCACCTTGTGCGTCCTGGGCTATTACCGCGACGTGCTCGCCGTGAGGGTCTGGAACGGACCCCTCATCGGTTAGCGCCCATGATCGGCAGAGAAGCCCCGACCGGGAGGAGGAAGCAATGAGCGAACCCGTGGGGCAGGCAAATAACAAGCGGGCGATCACCCGCGCTCAGTACGACGCGGTTCTGCTCGATCTCGACGGTGTAATCACCGACACCGCCGGGATTCATGCGGCGTGTTGGAAACAGATGTTTGATGAGTACCTTCAAAAGCAAGCGACGCAGAGAGGCGAAGCATTTCATCCCTTCGACATCGCCACAGACTACCGGCTCTATGTCGACGGCAAGCCGCGCTACGACGGCGTTCGCGACTTTCTCAAATCGCGCGGCATAGAGCTCCCCGAGGGAAGTCCCGACGATCCTCCGCAGGCCGAAACTGTGGGTGGCCTCGGGAACCGCAAGAACGACCTGGTCAACAAGATTATCGAAGAGAAAGGGGTCGAGCCTTACGAGGGAAGCGTTGAACTCATCCACCAGCTCCGCCATCAGGAGTTCAAGCTCGCTGTCGTCACTTCGAGCCAGAACTGCACAGTTGTTCTAAAGGCCGCCAAATTGGATGGCGTCTTTGACGCACAAGTCGACGGCAACATGATTCATGCGCGTCACTTGGCCGGGAAACCCGCTCCGGACACATTTCTGATGGGAGCAAAGCTGCTCGGGGTTGAGCCCGGGCGGGCGGTTGTCATCGAGGACGCCCTTTCAGGAGTTGAGGCCGGGTCTGCAGGGGGCTTTGGCCTCGTAATCGGCGTCGCGCGCAAGGGGAATGCCGAAGAACTTCGGCGCCATGGTGCACATCTGGTGGTGAACGATCTGGGCGAACTGGTTGATTGACCAACCCCTGACGGCGCCTTGGGAGGAAAAACACCGTGAAACAGGCCCTCCAGCCGACGCAAGACCCTGGCTGGGTCACCAGCCATGAAGGCTACAACGTGTTGACCGAAAGCGCGGTTGAGTCCCGCTTCGCGTTTGGCAACGGCTTCTTGGGCATGCGCGCGGCTCGCTCGGTTAGCCGGGGCCCGACCTGGGTTAGCTGGCTGGGATATGGCAGATGGGCATCCTGGCCGCGCTGCTACGTCGCTGGCCTTTTTGATGTGCCCAACATCGAACCGCCGGTGCCCGCGCTGGTGCCTGTCGCCGACTGGTCCCGCGTGCGCATCCTGCTGGACGGAGAACCCCTGCTGGGGCGTGAGGGCGAAGTCCACGTCGGCATCCGACAGCTCGACATGCGCCGCGGCTTGCTGCTGTCGACTTGGACGCATCGCACTCCCGCCGGCATCACCTTCGAGGGGCATGAGCTGCGGCTCCTGTCATTGGCAGACCGCGCCGCAGGCCTGCAGCTTCTGCGGCTCTCGATAGACCGCGACGGCGTCGATGTGATGCTGGAAGCCAGCTTCGCGATGGCCGGCCTCGGCATGGAGCCGATGCGACTGGAGCATGACCTTGGCGCGTGGCGCCTGGAGGGCACCGGCAAGGGCGTGGTAATGACTGGCGACGCGACATTGCGTCTCGGTGATAATCCGCTCACCCCGGAGCGTCCGTTCTCACTGCGCTGGGCCTGGCGCTGGCGCTCGGTGGCCGGACAGGTGGCCGAATTCGACCGCCTCGTCGCCGTGGCCCGCGCCGACACCTTGGAGGACGACCCAGCCCCGCACGCCGTCGCCGCGCTGGCGCGCAGCCATGCGCTGGGCTGGCGCGCCGTGCTCGCTGAGCACGAGGCCGCCTGGAATGCCCGCTGGGCCGCTGGCGACATAATCATCGACGGCGATGAGGTATTGCAGCGAGCGGTGCGCTTCGCTGTCTACCATCTGACCAGCACCGCCAATCCCGAGGACGAACGTGTATCGATTGGCGCGCGCGCCCTCACCGGCGATGCCTATCTTGGTCATGTCTTTTGGGACACCGAGATCTACCTGCTGCCCTTCTACACCGCGATCTGGCCGGAAGCGGCGCGGGCGCTGCTGATGTACCGCTTCCACACATTGCCCGGGGCGCGCGCAAAGGCGGCGCATTTCGGCTTTAAGGGCGCGCTCTATGCGTGGGAATCGGCCGACACCGGCGTAGAGACCACGCCCGAGCGCGTCGTCGGAGCCGACGGCACACTGATCGAAATACTGACCGGCAGGATGGAGCACCACATCAGTGCCGACGTCGCGTATGCGGTGTGGCAATACTGGCGCTTTACCGGCGACGACGACTTCTTCCTCCGCGCCGGCGCCGAGATACTGCTTGATACGGCCCGGTTCTGGGCGTCCCGCGCAGTGGCGGAAACGGACGGCAAGCGCCACATCCGCCACGTGATCGGGCCAGACGAATATCACGAGGACGTGGACGACAACGCCTTCACAAATCTGATGGCGCGCTGGAACATTGGCCGCGGGCTCGAGACGATGGAGCTGTTGCATGAGCGCTGGCCCAACCACGCCGCCGCCCTGCGCGAGAAACTGGCGCTCGGCGACGAGGAGCTCGCGGACTGGCGCGACGCGATCGCGCGCATTGTGACGGGCCTTGATCCTGCGACCGGCATCTATGAGCAGTTCGCCGGTTTTAATGCGCTGCAACCACTCGAACTCACCACCTACGCCGACCGGAAGGTGCCCATCGACGTCGTGATCGGCCGCGAGTTGACGCAGCGCTCACAGGTGGTGAAGCAGGCCGATGTCGTGGCACTGATTGCGCTGCTGTCGGAAGAATTCCCCGGCACGACGGCGGAGACAAATTTCCGCCACTACGAGCCCCTCTGTGCCCACGGTAGTTCGCTCAGCACGGGAATGCACGCGCTAGTCGCGGCGCGCCTGGGTGATGCCGAGATGGCACTGCGCTACCTGCGCGCGACGGCGGCCGCCGACCTCGACCCAGACCCCAATACCGCCGGTGGCGTGCACATCGCCGGGCTGGGCGCCCTGTGGCAGGCGGTGATACTCGGCTTCGCCGGCCTCGACCTGAAGGGCGACACGCTCGGCATCGACCCAAGGCTCCCACCGCAGTGGCGCGGTCTGTCGTTCCGTGTGAGCTGGAAGGGCCGCTCCGTGGCGATCCGCATCGTCGGTGACACCGTGCAGGCAACGCTGGTCGAGGGCGAGGGGATGGAGATACGGATAGCAGCTGCGACACGGAAACTGGCGCCGGGCGCGACACAACAGGTGCCGGTGTAAGCTGCCACGGTTCTTTCGAGGGGTAGTCATGGCACTTAAGAATGCTTTCTACGCCCAGTCTGGCGGGGTTAGCGCGGTAATCAACGCCTCGGCGTGTGGCGTTGTGCAAACTGCGCGACAACACCCAGAGCAGATTGGCCAGGTCTATGCCGGGCGCAATGGCATCATCGGCGCGCTGACGGAAGATCTGATCGATACGAGCTTTGAGTCCGAAGCTGCGATCGCTGCGCTCAAACATACCCCGGGTGCCGCTTTCGGGTCTTGTCGTTATAAGCTCGGTTCGATCCACGAGGACCGCGCGCAATACGAACGCTTGATCGAAATGTTTCGCGCGCACGACATCGGCTTCTTTTTCTACAACGGTGGCGGCGACTCGCAAGACACCGCTTATAAAGTCAGCCAATTGGGCGCTGAACTCGGCTACCCAATCGCGTGCGTCGGCATTCCCAAGACAATGGACAATGACCTGCCGATCACCGACTGCTCCCCGGGCTTCGGCTCAGTCGCAAAATATGTTGCGACTTCGCTTCGCGAGGCGGCGCTCGACCTGGCGGCGATGAGCCGTACCTCGACCAAAGTGTTCACACTGGAAGTGATGGGCCGCCACGCAGGCTGGACGACTGCCGCTTGCGCGCTCGCTGCCGAACACGAAGGCGATGCTCCGCACATCCTGCTGTTCCCAGAGGTAACCTTCGACGAAGGTCGGTTCATAGGCAAAGTCGAGGAGGCTTTAGAGCGGTACGACCAGTGCGTTATCGCCGTTTCAGAAGGGGTCAAGCGACCAGACGGAGAGTTTCTCTCGGCATCGGGTTTGAAGGATTCCTTCGGTCATGCCCAGCTGGGCGGCGTCGCGCCGCTCATCAGCAACCTGATAGGCGCAAAGCTCGGTTGCAAATGCCATTGGGCGGTTCCGGATTACCTCCTGCGCTCGGCACGCCATATTGCCTCCGAGACCGATCTTCAGCAGGCCTACGGGGTCGGTCGCGCGGCGGTGGAATTCGCAATCGGCGGAAGGAACGCGGTGATGCCGGCGATCCGCCGGCTTAGCGACGCGCCCTATCGCTGGGATATCATCGCAGCCCCGCTCGCCGAGGTCGCTAACCAGGAGAAGCTGTTGCCTGCCGACTTCATCAGCGCCGACGGCTTTGGCGTAACCGAGGCTGCCCGCCGTTATTTGGCACCGCTGATCGTCGGCGAAGCCTATCCGCCGTTTAAGAATGGCCTACCCGACTATGTAAAGTTGCGGAACGTGTCAGTGCCGAAAAAGCTGACCACGGACTTCGCAGTCTGAAGAATGATCAGCCGCTATACGTTCTGCACTTCGTTCACCGCAGCTCGTTCGAGAAGAAACGTGGCGGCCCGGTCCGCTCTCAGTCATCGGACTTAGGGTAACTCCGGTGGTGAGTGTCGTTGAGCCGCGATCAGTCGGGGAACCGGCTGCGTCGTCGCAGCAGAGCCTGCTCGGGTTGAGCTGGCTCAACTTCTTTCTGTCCGGCATGCAGACCGCCTTTGGACCGATCGCCGCTGCCTACCTGGCGATACAGGGGTGGACAGCCAAAGACATCGGGTTTGCCTTAACCATAGGCGGAGCCGCTAGTCTGGTTAGCCAGGTGCCTGGTGGCGCACTCGTCGACGCCCTGCGGGCGAAACGACTGCTGGTCGCGACCGGTGTGATGACCATCGCGCTCAGCGTGCTGATCTTCCGCCTTTGGCCCAGCTTTCCGTTGGTCGCTCTCGCCGAAGTGTTGCAGGGGATCACGGGGGGCGTGCTTGGCCCCGGGGTTGTCTCTATTACCCTTGGACTGGTCGGTCACGCCCGGCTGTCGGAACGGCTTGGACTGAACCAGCGGTTCGCGGCTGCCGGCGGTGTCGCGGTTACCCTGAGCATGGCCGTCATCGCATATTCCAACTCGCCTTGGGCAATGTTCGTACCCGCCGCACTCGCCATACCGGTGCTCGTTTCGCTGAATCGGATCCGCGCTGAAGAGATTGATTTCGGGCGCGCTTCCGGTGCTGAAACCGCCAATGCTGACCGTCCCCAACGAGCCAGCTACGCGGCTCTTTTGAAGAACCGCCGGCTGTTGATTTTTGGCGCCTGCGCGGCTCTGTTTCAGGTCGCCAGTGCATCCATGATGCCGCTTCTCGGCGGGGGACTAGCCTATGAGGGCAAGCGACAGGCGGCACCGCTTATAGCGGCCTTGATCATCGTACCGCAGCTTCTTGTCGGTCTGCTCGCCCCTTGGGTCGGACGGTCGGCCGAAAAACATGGTCGCAAGCCGCTGCTGCTCGTCGGGTTCGCCGCCCTGCCGATCCGTGCAGTGCTCTTTTCTGTGATTAGTAATTCGTTTGCCCTAATAGCAATCCAATTGCTGGACGTTATCACTGGGGCTGTGCTCGGGGTGATGACGGCAGTGGTCATAGCCGATGTGACCAAAGGAACCGGACGTTTCAATCTCGCCCAGGGAATGTTCGGCACGGTAATGGGCGTCGGTGCCGCGCTCAGTCCGACACTTACCGGCTTGATCGTCGATCATTTTGGACGATCGGCCGGGTTTGCGAGCCTCGCGGCCGAAGAGCTCGTCGCGCTCGTGGTTCTGGCGGTCTTTCTGCCAGAGACGAAGGAGGAGCTCTCCAGTTAGCAGTTCGCCGACTGAAGTGCGCCAAGCTTCTTGGGAGGAACAGCCCGATGATTCACCATGTACCCCTGAGGCCGCCAGCCCGCGACTTTCCGGCAGACGAGTGGAACGTCATCGAAAAGGGGTTTCACCCCGAATTCCTGGCTCAGCTGGAAACGATATTGGCGCTCGGCAATGGATACCTGGGCATGCGTGGTTGCCCGGAGGAAGGCGGCCCCAATGCCGAAAACGCCACTCTGATCAACGGATATTATGAAACCCACCCGATCGTATACGTGGAGGGAGCCTACGGCTTTGCGAGAACCGGCCAGACTATCCTGAGCGTGACCGACAGCAAGATCATCAAGCTGTTCGTCGATGACGAGCCGTTCTGGCTACCCAATGCGAACCTGCTCAAATATGAGCGCCGGCTCAATATGAGATCCGGGACCCTCGACCGGGAGATCCTCTGGGAAACGCCTGCAGGCAAACAGGTATTGATCACATCCCGGCGTTTGGTCTCCTTCGCCAATAGGCACGTGGCCGCTATATCCTACCGTGTGACGCTCCTCAACGCAGCGGCCCCTCTCATGATCTCTTCGGAGATGAAGGCGAACGAACCGAGCGCATCCATCGACGTCAACGATCCGCGACAGACAAGGGATTTTGCCGGCCGGGTGCTCCATCCCCGAGCCAGCTATGCGAAAGACCGCCGGATCGT
>Ga0182037_10002192_pt1 | contig 10333 bp, 9 predicted proteins | sample sta12Cox44000082_FD_125974 | JGI IMG/M metagenome (GOLD analysis project Ga0182037, IMG submission 125974) | Lab enrichment of tropical soil microbial communities from Luquillo Experimental Forest, Puerto Rico - statoxic.12C.oxic.44.000.082 | ecosystem: Environmental > Terrestrial > Soil >... | reverse complement strand
TTCGATCTGGTTGGTGAGTTCACTGCCAACGAGCAGAACCAGATCAGTGGACGCTGGGCCGAGCGCACACGCGGGATCGGCGGTACGGCTATCGGCGGCGCCAGAGGCGAGCGCCTGCAAATCCACGTGGAAAGTGCGGGATTTGCCGCGGAACTCATGTTGCTGACCCGCAATCGGCGGCAAAACGTGACGATCGACTCGCAGGGCGGCGGACAGATCGTCAAAGCGAGCATCACCCTGAACCGGAGCTGAGCGACGGGAGGCGACTTAAGCGGATCGATAACATGGAGACTAGGGCCCGCTACACCCTCATCGGCGCGTTCACGCTGGCCGTCCTGTTTGGTTGTTTCACCTTCCTTTATTGGCTGAAAAATGTGGGCGGATTGGGTGAGCGAGCCATTTACGATATCCGTTTCGAGCAGCCCATTTCTGGAATAACTCCGGGGACAAATGTCCTGTTCAATGGAATCCGTGTCGGCGCGGTGGCGCGCGTCGACCTTGATCCGGCCGATCCAAAAAGGGTCAACACTCAGATCTCGATTGATCCGCAGACGCCTGTGCGCGCTGACACGCTGGTGGACATTACATACCAGGGATTCACCGGCGCAGCGGCAATCGCGCTGAAAGGCGGCTCGCTGGAAGCGCCGCGAATGATGCCTGAAAATGGACACCCGCCCCTGCTGATTGCTGGCCCCGACGTCGGCCGCAGCCTGACCGAGTCGGCGCAGCAGACGCTACACCGCCTGGACGATATCCTCGCCCAAAACGCCAAGCCGCTGAACACGACAATCACCGGCATTGCTACCTTCGCCGAAATGCTCAGCCGCAACACACCGCGCATCGAAGGCCTGCTCGGCGGCCTCGAGAACCTGATCGGGGGAGGTGCGCAGAAGCAGGGCCCAGCGATCTACGACCTTTCGGCAGCGAGCAATTTTCCGGAGGCGCAGAAAACCCTGACAGCGCAGCTCGTAGTGTCCGATCCCAGCGCCATCATACTGTTCGACTCGCAGAAGATCCTGATACGCAGCGAAGCTGGCACCTACTCGAACGTCAGCGATGCACAGTGGGCCGATAATCTGCCGAAGCTGGTCCAGGCGAGGATCGTGCAGAGCTTCGAGAACGCGCGCCAACTCAGCAGTGTGAGCCGCCCACTCGAACAGCTCACGCCGCAATACCGGCTCGAACTGACGATCCGCAGCTTTCAGATCAATGCAGATCCATCGCCGAAGGCATTCGTCGATGTGACCGCTCGGCTGGTCAGCGACAAAGGCGATGTTGTCGCCGCGCGAGCGTTCACGGCGAGCGTTGGGGCCAAGAGCGTCGAGGGGCCGGACGCGGTTTCAGCGCTCAACCAAGCCTTCGTTCAATTGGCCGAGCAGATCGTGAACTGGACGGTCGAGGCGATCTAGCGACCCTCTACCGGCTCCGCTGCCGCGGCGATCACCATCACTTTGGCTCCCTCGGCGACCTGTGCATCCTTGCTAACGGCGATCTCCGCGACGCTGCCATCGAGCGGCGCGTGCAAGGTGTGTTCCATCTTCATGGCCTCGACTATGGCAAGGCGCTGGCCGCGAACCACTTGTTCGCCCGGCTCGACGAGGATGGCGAGCACCTTGCCGTGCATCGGCGCGCGGATAAGCCCGCTGTCCTCCCGGTCGCCGGCTTCATCGAGCGCATGGTCGCGCAGCCTCACGCGCGTTTGCCGGCCATGGCGCAATACATAGATGGCATCGCCCGCCGCCACCGCCGTTGCGTCACTTGCAGGCGCTGTTCCGTCGATGGAAACCGCGACACCCGTCGGGCCGTAAGCGACCTGAGCGACCAAATTCTCTCCGTCGGCGAGTACCGGCAGCGCCAGCCTACGCGCGCCTGACAGCTGGAAGGCATCGCCCGCGTCCCATGGCGAGGGCAGTTCGTCGGGCTCGCGCGCGACTGCTTCGCTCACGCGGGCGGCTTCGCGTTCCATGAGCTTCCTGGCGCCGAGCGCAGCCGCCGAGCGGTCGAGATCTTGGCGAACCGCCCCGAGCTTCTCAAGATTGCGGTCTATGAAGCCAGTGTCGAATTCACCGGTGCGAAAGTCGGCGGCCCGGCAGAGCGAGGCGAGGAATCCGGCATTGGTGCGCGGACCGATCACGATTGTCTTGTCGAGCGCCGCGGCGAGCCGGTCGAGTGCCGCCGCGCGGCTCATGCCATGGGCAATCATTTTGGCAATCAGCGGATCGTAGAACGGCGTCACTGTGCTGCCGGCTTCGACGCCGCTGTCGATGCGCAGGTTCTGCTGCTCCGGGAGTTGCAGGGCCAATAACTTGCCGGTCGAGGGCAGGAAGCCGCGCTCCGGATCCTCGGCGTAAAGCCGCGCTTCCACGGCGTAACCCTTGAGCGACACCTGATCCTGCGTGAGCGGAAGATTTTCCCCCGCGGCGATACGGAACTGCCATTCCACTAGATCGAGCCCGGTGACAGCCTCAGTGACAGGATGTTCGCCCTGCAGGCGCGTGTTCATTTCCATGAACCAGAACGCGCCCTCTTTTAGCCCGCCGGCGCTGTCGACGATGAACTCGACGGTGCCGGCGCCTTCGTAGCCGACTGCCTTGGCGGCGGCCACCGCAGCGGCACCCATCGCCGCGCGCAGGGCGGCGCTCATGCCGGGGGCCGGCGCTTCCTCGATCACCTTCTGGTGGCGCCGTTGCAGCGAGCAATCGCGCTCGTTGAGATGAATGGCGTTGCCGTGGCGATCGGCAAAGATCTGCATTTCGATGTGGCGCGGCGCGTTGACGTATCTTTCGATCAGGACGCGCGCGTCGCCGAAGGCCGATTGCGCCTCGCGCTGGGCGGCTTCGAGGGCCGCGTCGAAGTCAGCGTGGTGCTCGGCACGCCGCATGCCCTTACCGCCGCCGCCCGCCACCGCCTTGATCAGCACCGGATAGCCAACTTTGTAGGCTTGCTGCTTGAGGAATTTCGCGTCCTGCCGCACGCCGTGATAGCCCGCCACCACCGGCACGCCTGCCTTCTCCATCAGCGCCTTGGCGCGATCCTTCAGGCCCATGGCGCGGATCGCCTGCGCGCCCGGCCCAACAAAGACGATACCGACGTCGACGCAGGCTTGTGCGAAGTCGGCGTTCTCGGATAGGAAGCCATAGCCGGGATGGATGCAGTCGGCGCCCGCTGCGCGAGCGGTCTCGATCAGTCGGTCGATACGCAGGTAGCTGTCGGTGGCCGGTGCCGGGCCGATTGGATGCGCCTCGTCGCACATCCGCACATGCAGGGCCGCGCTGTCGGGTTCCGAATAGACCGCGATGGTACGCAGGCCGAGCCGCTTAGCGGTGCGCGCAACGCGGCAGGCGATTTCGCCGCGATTGGCAATCAGGACGGATTTGAACATTGATAGGCCCGGTCCCCGGACCTTATCCTAGCGCGGAACCGGAGGGGCCGCCTGATGGGTCTGCGGCCGTTTTGGCGGCGCTGGTACGTTGCCCTCGCCTGGCGACGGCTGCGCAGCTTGTGCATCGGTCACCTCCTTCCGCAGCGGCGGCTGTGCAGCTTGTGCATCGGTTACCTCCTTCCGCAGCGGCGGTTCGGCATTCATTATGCTCACTGGCGGGATCGAGGCGGCGGAGGGGAAATCATATTTGGCGCCGACGGGTGTACTAGCCGGCGCGGAGGCGCGCGCGACCGGCGGTGACGCCTCCTTCTCGGCTACTGGCGCGGGCCTGTCCCAGTCCGCGGCATAGCGGGAGACATATTGATCGAAGAGCTGGGCCCTGAGGTTGGACTTGATCACGTCGGCATCGCCGAGCCAGTGGAAGGCAGCGCAGCGCTCGACGGTGCAGCCGTCGCGTACGGCGAGCACATGGGCGACGAGGCCGAACCGGTCGAGCTCGATCGAGCGCCGCAGACCGCTAAGAAACGCGAAATCGCCCTCGTTTGCGGTGGTATGGGCCTCCGCCAGCAGATCGAGGCGCGCTGCCACGTAGGCGACCGCGCCAGCGACGGCCTGCGGCCCCGCGAAGACGGCTTTCTCGCAGGCAGTCTCGACCGCCTCGCCGGCGACATCATCGAGGCAGGCGAGCGCCGAACCCGGCGCCAGCGCTTGGGCCGTTAGTTCGGCGTTTCGCTGCGTCAGCGCGCGGTGTTGGGCGGCCCGTTCATCCTGCGCCAGGCGGTCGAGAATCGCGAAAACGCCAAGGCCGCCCAGCGCGAGCGCGATGATCGAGAATAGGACACGTATTGCGGCGGAGCGCCGGAACAGCATCGCCAGCAACGCCACGACCAGCGCCGCCAGCGCGCCCGCAACGAAGGCGGGCAGCACCAGGGGGCTCGCCAGCAGGCTACTCAACGATGCACCAAGAATAGTCAGCATTGGCCTCCGCTACTTAGAGCTACTCAATCTTCGCCCCCGATACCTTTAGCACATGCGCCCACTTCTCGATGTCTTGGCGTAGATATGCGTCGAACTCTTCCGGCGTCTTAACCATCGGGATGGCGCCCTGCTTGAGCCAAGCCTCCTTTACGTCGGACCGTTCAAGGATCTTGTTGATAGAGGTGTTGAGGAAGCTGACGACCTCCTTGGGCGTGCCCTTCGGCGCCATCAGGCCAATCCAGATGGTCGACTCGTAGCCGGGAACGGTTTCGCCTACCGTCGGGAGATCGGGCGTAAGCGGATTACGCTTGACGCCGGACGTGGCAAGCGCCCGCACCTTCCCTGCCTGGGCCATCTGCGACATCACGGTGATAGCGTCGAACATCATCTGCACGTTGCCGGACAGAACGCTGTTGCGCATGTCGCCCGATGCTTTGTGCGGCACATGCACTATGTCCGTACCGCTCATGGCTTTAAATAGCTCACCGGCCATGTGATAGGGCGTGCCGGGTCCGGAGGACGCGTAATTGAGCTTGCCGGGGTCTTTCTTGGCCAGCGCAATGAGTTCGGCCACGCTCTCCACCGGCACTTCTGGATTCACCACTAAAAGCAAATCGGAATAATTAATCGACGCCACCGGCACGAAATCGCGCATCAGCTGATAGGGCTTGTTCGGGATCAGCGACTCGTTTGTGGTATGAGTGTTCGACATCACCAGCAGCGTGTAGCCGTCGGGCGCTGATTTCGCCACCGCGTCCGTGCCGATCAACGAGCCGGCACCGGGACGATTCTCAACCACAAAGGACTGCTTGGTTTCCTCCGACAAATGCTGTGCAAGGATGCGCGCGTAGACGTCTGCCGGTCCACCGGCGCCGAAAGGCACGATCAGGCGGACGGTCCGATCCGGATAATTCTGGGCGGAAACCGGCAATGCCAGGATAATCGGTAACAACAAGGCGAGCGGACGCAGGATGAAACGCATGAAACCTCCCCTTCGGGTACTTGTTTAGACAAATACCAACTGAGCTCCACCCAGGTCATGCCGACCATGGTGCGCAGATCGGTGACGCCGCAAAATAGGACCACACATTGCTCGGCCTCGCTGCAATTGGCGGCGAATCGCACTCGCCGAAGGTCACATAGTATCCAGTGGCCGGCGCCTCCGGTCACGCATCATAGTCAACGGTTGGGACGAAAGTGCGTGCGCGCGGTCAGATACGGTCGAGCTGACTTTCCTTGGCGACGCGTTCGAAGGCTTCGCCGGAACTCTTAATCCGGTACTGATAGTCATCGCCTTCGGAGGGCAACAGCTTGACCACCGTATAGCTACCGCTGGCAGCGGCGCGCCCGAAGCTCGGCGAGGTGTAGTAAACTGTCTCGCCGACTCGGTACTTGTGCGCCATCATCGGAATTTCCGCGCCAGTCGCCAACTGTACCGGCGGCAACGGTGTGCGGATCATCTCGGCCGAGTTGTGTGCCGACTTCGCCGAGAACGAAAGCGCGTGGACTGCTCGCGATGGGCTGCGCGCCGATTTAGACGCCTTCTTAACCGTAATACGATCGTTTTCGACGCATTTCTTGGCTGACCGCCGAGCAGATTTGGAGGTCCGGCTTGCGGCTTTTGCTGAATGTGTACTCATGCTATTAATATAGCAGCTAATTTTGGCTCAGGTGGGAAGATTTTCAAGTAAATTATCATTTAGTTTCAATAGCTTAGCTTAACAGTCTTGGCCTGACGGCAGCATCCCCGACACTGTCACAAACTTGCTCCTGTGTCACAAACTTGCTCCTGTGGCCGCGGCTGGGAACCGCCAAGTCAGGAACCGTCCGGTCCGCCCCGGCGTTCTGCTAGCGAACACGAGGGAGGTATCTGATGCGACTTCTGCTCGGCATCATTGTCGGCGCTTTTCTGACCGTGGGTGGCGCCTATGTGTACGATTCACACAACGCACAGTCGGCCTCCAACACGACTGCTCGCCTACAGCGGCCGCTGGTGAACTGGGACGTGGTCAACACCAAGTGGGATCACCTGACGGAGCGCGTCCGCGCCGAGTGGACCCGCCTCGCCGGCTGACGCCGGCGCAGCGGCTTTCCCATCAACGTCCCTCCCGCTCGCGCTCGCCGACGCAACGCGTGATGATGTAGCGTCGCTTCATCCGGATACCGTCATCGCCTTTTATCAGAAGCGGGCAACGCCCTCCTCGACTTGCTTCGTGCAAGGCGTCGACGAGCGTGGCGTATCGCATCTTAAGCTCCGTGTTGGCGCATTTCCAACGCCAAAGCCCTACCTGCGTTCACCGCAATCAATCCTGTTTGCTCCACTAGACGGTTATGTTTGGATAATGTGTGTGAACCGCGCCGCGCTCAGCACCGCGGTATGCCTGAAGCATGTTGTCGCAGGCCCGTCGGGAGAACAAGATGCGAGCAGCCTATTACGAGAGCAACGGCACGGCGCGCGAGGTTCTGCGAATCGGTGAAGTGGAAACGCCGCAGGCCGGCCCGGGCGAGGTACGCGTCAATCTCGCGGCTTCTGGCGTCAACCCGTCCGATGTCAAATCGCGCCAGGGGACGACTCGCAAGATCGCGTGGCCACGCGTCATTCCGCAAAGCGATGGTGCCGGCGTGATCGACCAGGTGGGGGAGGGCGTACCGAAGTCGCGCTTGGGTGAGCGCGTCTGGATCTGGAACGGCCAATGGAAACGGGCCTTCGGCACCGCCGGCGAATACATCGCCTTGCCCAGTGCGCAGGCAGTGAAGCTGCCAGACAAGATCAGCTTTGAGGCGGGCGCTTGTCTCGGTATTCCGGCTATGACCGCCTTTCACGCAGTCGGGCTCTCCGCAGCCGGCAAGGGCTCCACTTTGCTCGTTTCCGGCGGCGCCGGCTCAGTCAGCCAATACATCATCCAATTTGCCAAGTCGGCCGGCGCGATTGTGCTCACCACCATCTCCTCACGGGAAAAGGCCGCCGCCGCGCGCGAGGTCGGCGCTGACCACACCATCGACTACAAACGGGAGGACGTCGGCGCGCGAGTCATGGAAATCACGGGCAAGCAAGGCGTCGATGCAATGATTGAGATGGATCTTGCTGCCAATGCAAAGCTGATCCCCTCGGTGTTGCGACCTAAGGGCAGCGTGATCGTCTACGGTACTGGCGCGTCGGTGGTGAACCTGCCAGCCTTTTTCTGCCTCACCCAATCCATCCGCCTGCAGTTCTTCCTAGTTTATGAGCTTGCTGCCGACCAACGCGAACGCGCGGTTGCCGCGATCAATCGTGAGCTCGAGCGGGGCCTGATCAATCGCATCGCCAAGCCGACTTATGCGCTGGCCGACATCGCCGGCGCCCACGAGGCGGTGGAGCGCGGCACGCTCGGTAACGTCATAGTCATAATGTGACATGCTTCGCCGCACGCTTGCGTCACGGCGAGGCCTAGAATTTCTCTACCCAGGGACGCAACTCAACCTCCTGCGTCCACGCGCTGCGCGGCTGCTGCAGCACGTGCAGGTAGGACTGCGCGATGGCGTCGGGGTCGAGCAAGGAGTCCGGCGCATCACCGGGCAGCGGGCGGCGTGCGCTGCGGATGCCACCGTCGATGACGAAATGGGCAATGTGGATACCCTGCGGCGAGAGCTCGCGCGCCATGCTTTGTGCCAGCCCGCGCAGCGCGAACTTGCCCATGGCGAAGGGCGCCGACAGCGCATAGCCTTTCACACTTGCCGAGGCGCCGGTGAACAGGATCGCTCCATGCCGCTTTGGCAGCATGCGTTTGACCGCCGCATGTGCCACTAGGAAACCGCCATACGCTGTGATCTCGAGCGCCTTGGCGACTTCGGCGGGGTCGAGCTCGACAAACGGCCCGCGCGTGCGGAAGCTTGCATTGTAGACCACAACGTCGGGCGTCATCTGCGCCGCGTCGAGATCAGCGAACAGGTTTTCGACCTCGTCGCGCTGGACCGCGTCGCAGTTGAAGGCCTTGGCGCCGGTCGCCTCGACAAACTCATTGAGCTTTGCCGTAGAGCGCACGGCGAGCGCGACCTTCATGCCGGCTTTCATGAACGCGCGCGCCAGCGAGGACGAAAGTCCCGATCCCGCGCCGACGATCAGGGCGGAGGCGTAGATCATACTCGTCACATCCTGAACACGCCGAACTTCGTCTCCGGCAGCGGCGCGTTGAGCGCAGCGCTGAAGGCTAAACCCAGTACGCGCCGAGTCTCGCGCGGCGTGATAATGCCATCGTCCCACAGCCGTGCGGTGGCGTAATACGGATTGCCCTCGGTCTCGTATTGCGCGCGAATCGGCATCTTGAAGGCCTCCTCCTCCTCGGCGCTCCAGCTGTTGCCCTCGGCCTCGATATTGTCGCGCCGCACGGTCGCCAGCACCGAGGCCGCCTGCTCTCCGCCCATCACCGAGATGCGCGCATTCGGCCACATGAACAGGAAGCGCGGGCCGTATGCGCGCCCGCACATGCCGTAATTGCCGGCACCGTAGCTGCCGCCGACGATGACTGTGATCTTCGGCACCTGCGCGCAGGCAACCGCGGTAACCATCTTCGCGCCATCCTTGGCGATGCCGCCCGCCTCATAGTCGCGCCCGACCATGAAGCCGACGATGTTCTGCAAGAACAGGAGCGGGATGCGGCGCTGGCAGCAGAGCTCTATGAAATGGGCGGCCTTCAGCGCGCTCTCGGAAAACAGAATACCGTTGTTGCCGAGGATGCCGACGGGGGTGCCGTGGATGTGCGCAAAGCCGGTGACAATGGTGGTGCCATACAGCGCCTTGAACTCATCGAACTCGGAGGCGTCGACCAGCCGCGCGATAACCTCACGCACGTCGTACTGCTTCTTAAGGTCGCTGGGCACGATACCGTCGAGCTCGGTTATATCGAGCGCCGGCTCGCGCGGCGCGACCAGTGGAATGTCGACGGCCTTCTTGATGTTGAGGTTGGCGACAATGCGGCGCGCAAGCGACAGCGCGTGATGATCGTCCTGCGCATAATAATCGGCGACGCCAGACCTGCGCGCATGCACGTCGGCGCCGCCCAGCTCCTCGGCGCTAACCACCTCACCGGTCGCCGCCTTCACCAGCGGCGGCCCGCCGAGGAAGATGGTGCCCTGGTTCTTGACGATTATGGTTTCGTCCGACATCGCCGGCACGTAAGCGCCGCCGGCGGTACAGGAGCCCATCACCACGGCGATCTGCGGGATGCGCAGCGCCGAAAGGTTGGCCTGGTTGAAGAAGATGCGCCCGAAATGCTCTCGGTCGGGGAAAACCTCGGTCTGCGTCGGCAGGTTGGCGCCGCCGGAATCGACCAGATAGATGCAAGGCAGCCGGCTTTCGCGCGCAATTTCCTGCGCACGCAGGTGCTTCTTCACTGTCATCGGATGATAGGTGCCGCCCTTGATCGTGGCGTCGTTGGCTACGATCATACATTCGCGGCCCTCGACGCGGCCAATGCCGCTGATGATGCCCGCAGCGTGCACGTCGCCGTCGTACATGCCGAAGGCGGCGAGCGGCGACAGCTCGAGGAACGGTGAGCCGGGATCGATAAGGTTCATCACGCGCTCGCGCGGCAATACCTTGCCGCGCGCCTTGTGACGCTCACGCGATTTTTCCGAGCCGCCCACTGCCGCTTGTGCACGACGCTGCTGCAACTCCGCGGTAAGCGCTCGCATGTTTTCCGCGTTGCCGCGAAATTCGACGCTGTTAGTGTCGATGCTGGAGGACAGAATCGTCAACGTCCCCTCCTTGGTTTTGCGGGCAAGCGTGCCTTGCAAGCTTGCGGAAGGCAATGGCGCGGGAACTGAGACTCTATCGCGGCAACAGAACTGCCTCGCGCGACGGCGTTCGTGTGCATCACTGACAAGTGGTCCGGGGTAGCCAGAGGAGGGATTGATGAACACTAACCCACTTGTTAGCAAGCGCACCAGCAGCGCTGTTGCTCACCGGCAAAGCCAGGGATGCAGGCAACGTGACCG
>Ga0182037_10002188_pt1 | contig 10358 bp, 9 predicted proteins | sample sta12Cox44000082_FD_125974 | JGI IMG/M metagenome (GOLD analysis project Ga0182037, IMG submission 125974) | Lab enrichment of tropical soil microbial communities from Luquillo Experimental Forest, Puerto Rico - statoxic.12C.oxic.44.000.082 | ecosystem: Environmental > Terrestrial > Soil >... | reverse complement strand
TCGGTCGGCGACGAGGATTCGTACAGCCTGGCCACCTCGGCGGCGCTGAATTGTCTCGCCAAAGCGCAACAGGACCCGGCGGCGCTCGACGTGGTGATCAGCTGCAGCATCACCAAATTCCGCGACGGTCTCACCCAATGGCTCGAGCCAACGATGAGCAGTGCGGTCGCTCGCGGGATCGGGGCGGCGCAGGCGATGACCTTCGACGTGTCCAACGCATGCGCCGGAATGCTCACCGGTGTAACCATTTTGAACAATTGGATTCGGCAGGGCATCGTCGAGCGCGGACTGGTCGTCAGCGGTGAATACATCTCGCAGCTGAGCCAAAACGCGGCCCGCCACATCCGCAACATCATGAGCAAAGAACTCGCCTGCCTGACCCTCGGTGATGCGGGCGCGGCACTCCTGCTCGAGCGCGCTCCGGCGGGCTCCGCGGGAATCGCCCTCGCGGGATTCACCACGGTCGCCGACTACAGTCGGCTTTGCCTGGCCTATCCACAGGGGCACGATCCGGGCGCGCGGATGTTCACTAATTCCCGTGCCATCCAGAAGGCCGCAATCGCCAACACCCCGCTGCTGCTGAATGAAGTGCTTGATGCCGTTGGCATTTCGATACACGACATCGACCACGTCATCACCCACCAGACCTCTGCACGTGCCATCCGCAAGGGGATGGCCCGGATGTCGGAGTCGTTCGGCGACACCCCCCGGCATGACGCCGTCATCACCGTAGACCGATATGGCAACACGGCGTCGACGACCCACACGGTGGCTCTGGTCGAGGAACTCGAGGCCGGACACATCGAGCCCGGAGAAAGGGTCGCGCTGCTCGCGCTGGCCTCGGGATTGGAGATCGGCGTGGTCTTGTTGACCCTGGATGAGGATTTGGTGAGCCGCTATGGGCACAGTCATTGATCGAATAGACCTGGCCCACTCGCGCTGGCTTAACCGGCACAGCGCGCTGCACCTCGCGGTCACCGCCGCCAAGGATTGTCTGCAGGGGGCCGGATGTGACCCCGACGAGCTGGATCTGGTGGTCAATGCGGGTATATACCGCGACCGCAACCTGGGGGAGCCGGCGCTGGCGGCGCTGATCCAGGACGACATCGGGGCCAACGCCGAGGATCCCCACGCCGGTGCTCACGGCACGTTCTCTTTCGACATCGCCAATGGCACCTGTGGGGTGCTGACCGCACTGCAGATCGTCGACGGATTCTTGCGGACACGCAGCATTCACCGCGCCCTCGTGGTGGCCAGCGATGCCGATCCGGGTCATGGAATGAGCGAGCACTTTCCGTTTTCGGCCGACGGAGCGGCATTGTTGTGCCGATGGACCGACGAGGACTACGGCCTGAGCCGCGTGTCGTGGGTGAATGCGACCGATGTGGTACACGAAACCGAGGCATTCTCTGCCACAGTGGGATTCGCCGACGCGCGCAACGTGCTGCGAGTCACCCAGTCGACCGCGATGGACGAGGAATTCGCCGGGGCGGCCGCAGACGCCGTGCGCGCGTGCCTGGATGCGCAATCCGTGCGGTTGGATGACATCGACCTGATCGTGGCCGCTCCGGCCCGTACGGGGTATCGCGCCGCGCTGAGCCGCCTGCTCGGGGTCCCCGTCGAGAAGATCTGCGTCGCAGACGATCCCCGCATGCACACGGCCGCGCTCGCGGCGGCGTTCGAACCGGAGGTCGAAAAGCTCCCAACGGGCGCGCGAGTCTTGTTCGTCGCCGCCGGCGCGGGCGTCACGGCCGGCGCCGCACTGTATCGCCAGCCGCCACGGATCGGAAACGGGTAATCACATCAGCCGCGGTCGCGCTCATCTCAGCGGCGCTGTCTGCTGCTCCAGCTCGAGGATCTGGTGGGTGGTCTTCACCACCACATCGGGGTTCAGGCTTATCGAGTCGATGCCGATACGGACGAGAAACTCGGCCATATCCGGGTAATCCGAAGGCGCCTGTCCACATAGCCCTGAGTGAATCCCGTTGCGGCGGCAGCCTTCCACGGCGAGGCGAATCATCTCCTTGACGCCCTCGTCGCGTTCGTCATAGTCGAACGCCACGACCTCGCTGTCGCGGTCGACGCCGAGGGTGAGCTGGGTCAGGTCATTGGAGCCGATGGAGAAGCCGTCGAAGCGCTTGGCGAACTGATCGAGGAGGATCACGTTGTTGGGAATCTCGCACATCGCATAGATTTCCAGCCCGTTTTGGCCGCGCTGCAGACCGAGATCGGCCATGGTCTTCAGCACGAGGTCGGCCTCGGCGACTCGGCGCACGAACGGGAGCATGATGACGACGTTGGTCAGGCCCATCTCCTCGCGGACCCGTTTCATCGCGCGGCACTCCAGCGCGAATCCCTCGGCATAGGCGGGATGCGCGTAGCGCGAGGCGCCGCGGAAGCCGAGCATCGGGTTGCTCTCAGATGGCTCGAAGCCGCGCCCGCCAACGAGGCTGGCGTATTCGTTGGTCTTGAAGTCCGACATCCGGACGACCACGGGCTTCGGCCAGAAGGCGGCCGCGATGGTGCCGATTCCCTCGGAGAGGCGCTCCACGAAGAAGGCGCCGCCGCCCGGGTAGCCGGCGGTGAGCCGTTCGATTGTCCGAAGAGCCTCAGGGTCGCCGACCTTTTCGGGGTGTAGCAGAGCCATCGGATGGACCTTGATGTATTCGCTGACGATGAATTCCATCCGGGCCAGTCCCACACCGTCATTCGGCAAAAACGACGTCTTGAAAGCGAGATCCGGGTTGCCGAGGTTGATCATGATCTGGGTACGCGGCCGCGCCAGGCCGGTCACTTCGGTGCGGTCGACGTGGAAGCCCACCTCGCCGCGGTACACGCGTCCGGTGTCGCCCTCAACGCACGACACCGTGACGACCTCGCCATCGGGGACGCTCGTGGTGGCATCGCCCGCGCCGACCACGGCCGGGATGCCGAGTTCACGCGCGATGATCGCCGCGTGGCAGGTGCGCCCGCCGCGGTTGGTGACGATCGCGGCGGCGATCTTCATGACAGGCTCCCAGTCCGGCGTGGTGGTGTCGGCGACCAGCACCTGGCCGGGCCGGAAGCCCGACAGGTGCTCGAGGTGCTCTATCCGCTTCGCCACCCCCGACGCGATCTTCTCGCCTACCGACCGGCCTTCGGTGAGTACCTCTTTATCTCCGGGGCCCCTGGCTTCGAGCACGTAGGTCTCCACGGTGCTCGGGTTGCGCTGGGAGGCAACCGTTTCGGGGCGTGCCTGAACGATGTAGAGCCGCCCGTCGAGACCGTCTTTGGCCCACTCGATGTCCATCGGCCGCCCGTAATGCCGCTCGATCGTGCATGCATAGCCGGCCAGCTCGAGAACGTCCTCATCGGTGATACAGAAACGAGTGCGGTCGGCCTTGGGCGTGGGGATGTTGCGGGTCGTGTGCTTCGTCCCACCCTCGGCGAAGACCATCTTCACCGCCTTGTCGCCGACTAGGCGACGCAACACGGCGCGGTGGCCGGCGCGGTAAGTCGGCTTGTGAACATAGAACTCGTCGGGGTCGACGGCGCCTTGAACGACGTTCTCGCCTAGGCCATAGGCGCCCGTCACGAAAACGACGTCGTTGAAGCCCGATTCGGTATCGATGGTGAACATCACCCCCGACGAGGCGAGGTCGGAGCGCACCATCTTCATCACGCCGATCGACAGCGACACCTTGAAATGGTCGAAGCCCTGGTCGATGCGATAGTGGATTGCTCGGTCGGTGAACAGGCTGGCGAAACAACGGCGGCATGCGTCGAGCAGGCTCTCGGAACCCTTGATGTTGAGGAAGGTTTCCTGCTGGCCGGCGAAGCTGGCCGTCGGCAGGTCCTCGGCGGTCGCCGAGCTGCGCACGGCGAGGCTGACCTCTTCGCCGTACTCGTCCTGCAGCATGCGGTAGGCATCCGAAATCTCGGCGGCCAGGTCGTCGGGAAGCCCGGCGCCGTAGACGATCTCACGGGCGCGTTTGCCCTTGCGCGCCAACGCGGCGACGTCGTTTGGGTCGAGATCGTCGAGTTCGGCGTGCAGCGCGTCCCAGGCGCCGGCCCGTTCCAACACGTGTTGGTAGGCGTCGGCGCTGGTGGCGAATCCGTGCGGGACACGGACGCCCTGCCCGGACAGCTTCTGGAACATCTCGCCGAGCGAGGCGTTCTTGCCCCCGACAAGCGGCACATCGTCGATCCCGATCTCTTCGAAGAAGCGAATGTAGTTGAACCTGCTCATGACCCAATCCTCCTTGGGAACGCGTAGGCCTCACGATATGACCGCTTGTGCCGCAGCGCAGCCGCCATTAGGCCCCCATAGCTGAGGACTTCTGACTCTCACCGGGCGGGCGCGCGGGGCGGAAAGTTGTGAGATGGAGCAATTAACCGCCCTGGATGCCAGTTTCCTCGAAGTTGAGGACTCCGACCCGCATGTGAGTCTGGCGGTCGGCGGTGTATCGATCATGGAGGGGCCCGCTCCGAGCTTCGACGAGTTCGTCTCCGCCTTTGCCGAACGCGTGCCGACAATTCCGCGTTGCAGCCAAATTTTGCGGACACATCCGCTCGATCTCGGCCCACCCCAATGGATGGACGACCCGAACTTTGACATCTCGCGGCACCTGCACCGCCTCGCGCTGCCGCACCCCGGCGGCGACGCCGAACTGTTCGAGATGATCGCGAGCGTGATGGAGCGGCGACTCGACCGCGAGCGCCCGTTATGGGAGTGCCATGTCATCGAGGGGCTGAGCGACAACCGGTGGGCGGTGTTGACCAAAATCCACCACTGCATCGCCGACGGCATCGCGACAACCCAGATGTTGGCGGCGTTCAGCGACGACGACGGGGGCGGGGATACCTTCGCCACCGAAATTCACGGCGCCAAGTCGGCGCGGCCCGGGCTGGGTCCACCCAAGATGACCTTGAACCCATTGAGCTGGGTGAGTGCGATTGCGCGGAGCGCGCTCGCCGCGGCCGCGACGGCCGAACACGTGGCGGTTGGTGCGGCCGAACTGACGGCCAGCCTGCTCAGCCCGGCGCCGGCATCGTCCCTGAACGGTCCCGTCACGACGTTGCGACGCTTCAGCGCGGCCCGGGTGCGGTTGGCCGACCTGCAAGAGGTCAGTCGAGCGTTTGGCGTGACGCTCAACGATGTGGCGCTGGCGGCGATCAGCGACAGTTACCGCGCGGTCTTGCTCGACCGAGGCGAACAGCCCGGCCCCAACTCGCTTCGCACGCTTGTTCCGGTTTCGGTTCGCACGGTCAACCATTTCAATATCACCGACAACCAGGTCTCGGCGATGCTGCCATTTCTTCCAGTCGACGAGGCGGACCCCGTGCGGCAGCTCGAGCTAGTGCACAGCCGGCTCACCCAGGCCAAGGCCAGCGGTCAAAGCGATGTCGGCAACGCGATGGTCGGGGCGGCCAAAAGCGTCCCGTTCGCGTTCTCGGCGTGGGCGATTCGCGCGCTGACGCGGTTGCCTCAGCGGGCGGTCGTCGCCTTGGCGACCAACGTGCCGGGCCCGCGGCGCCAGCAGCGGCTGCTGGGCCGGCGGGTGCTGGAGATCCTGCCGATCCCTCCGATCGCCCTTCGGCTGCGTACCGGCATCGCGATGCTCAGTTACGCCGACACCTTCGTCTTCGGGATCACAGCCGATTACGACACTGCGCCCGACATCGATGCCCTCGCTGCGGGAATCGAGAACGGGGTTGCGCAGCTGGTCGAGGCCGGCCGCACACGGAGACGCAAGCAAACGCGGGTCCACGCCAGCGCCGCGATCTAGTGACGCGGAGTATGGCTCTCAGCGGCGGATGCGCCGATGCGCGGTCAGGAGTAAATGGTCGAACTCGGATTGGGAGTTGAGGATTAGGCCGGCGCCGCGGAAGTCGTCGGAGATCTGTTCGGCCAGCAGCCGCAGTTTGACGTTTGCTTCCTGCGACAACCATCTCAGCAACTCGAAGGCGGCATTGTCGTTGATGCCGTAGATCAGCATCAGCATGCCCTTGGTTTGCTCGATGCCGGCGCGGTTTTCGCTGATCTCGGCCAGCTTGGCGGTGACGAGGGCCTCCTGCGCCTGTTCGGGCAGCGGGGACACGTCGATGTAAAACCCGTGCGTCCCAATCACTTCACCTTGGTCGTCGAAGAGCTGATCACCGACGACGACGATATGACGCACTGTGCCGCCGGTGTCGATGATGCGGTGGCGGGTGCTGAACGCCTGGTGGGTGTTCAGAATCTGATCGATGGTGGCCGCGACCTGTCCACGGTCGTCGGGGTGTTTGTGTGCGAGCACCAGCTCGGTGGTCGGCGTGACGGAGCCGGGCTCATACCCGTGTATCCGCTGCACCTCTTCGGACCATTCCCATCGCTGGTCGGCGAAATAGAAACGAAACCAGCCCACCCGTTGCGGCATGCCGTCGGCCCACGCTTGTTCGACGTTGGCCGATTGGCCGTCGAGAACCCAATTCATGTTGGACCCTGACCTCTCACTCCAATCTCGGCGGAGACATTGCTATATACCTATGGCTAATAGCATAGATTTGATATAGCACTATCGACAGTTCAATGCAAGTGTGATAAACAGGTTTTCTGTGCCAATCAGCTAAGGAGATGCCCGATGGCCGACAATCCCGGCGAAGCCGGTGTGCCGGCGGCTGACCAGGGGGTATACGGAATCTCGATCGCAGCTGAGCTTTCCGGCATCCCGGTGCAGTCGCTGCGCCTTTACGAACGCTACGGGCTGCTGACGCCCGCCCGAAGTGACGGCGGTACCCGGCGCTACAGCGCCGACGACTTGGCCCGTCTACACCGCATCAGCGCGCTGGTCGACGTCGGGGTCAACCTGGCCGGCATCGCCCGCATCCTCAGCCTGGAGGATGACAACGCCACATTATCGGCGGCCAATACCGACCTGCAGTCCAGCAACCGCTCGCTGCGGAGCGCGGCGAAGGCCGCACGAACCCAGAAGGCCAACGATCGCGGGGATGCGGACGCGAGATGACGCGTGTCGGTCGACCCCAGAGTGTCAAATCGCGGTGCGCGCGGCCCAGCCGACCACTGTGAAAGCTATTGCTGCCCAGCAGATTACGCTTTCCAGACTTGAAATCGCTCAAGCGGTCACCCTTGGTCGTTATCCGCTTTGCACTTCGTTGTTTGGCCCATAGATTTCGTTTAATGCGTAGACAGGTAAACGCCATCGCTCCATCTTGGCAAGGGTGAGTTGGGGCTCCGCGTGGGTGCAACGCGGCCGCGAGGGGGCGGTGCCGTGACCGACGGCAATAGCGTGATCATCGTCCAGCTGGCAGAACTGGTGGCCAATCTGGACCGCGATGGAGCAGCGATGTCGGCAGGACTGCGCGAACTCGTCGAAAACTGTCCTCGGCACGTGGCGGGCTGCCAATACGCGGGGATAACTCTCGCCGAGAAAAGCAAGGCGGTCACCAGCGTGGTCGCCACGCACCGCTACCCAATGATCCTCGACGCGATCCAGGACAAGTGTCGGGAAGGACCGTGCCTGGCGGCTGCATGGATGCATCACATGATGTACGTCGCCGACCTCAACGTCGAGCAACGGTGGCCGTGCTATCAGCGGCACGCGCTTGAGGAGACCCCCGATCCGGTCGATCGTGTCCTACGAGTTGTACGACGATGGCGACAGCATGGCTGCGCTCAACTTCTATGCCGAGCATCCGCACGCGTTCAGCGACGAATCACTAGAGCTTGGCGGCGTTTTCGCCACTCACATCGCCTTGGCGTGGTCGATGATGCGTAGCCGAGACCAATTCCGCAGCGCCTTGGCGTCACGAGACATGATCGGTCAGGCCAAGGGGGTCATCATGGAACGCTTCAACATCGATGCCGTCGAAGCGTTCGAGCTGCTCACCCGGCTGTCTCAACAGTCCAACACCAAGTTGAGCGACATCGCTCAAGGGCTGATCGACAGCGAACATCCGCTCAAGCCCCGGCATCGACCGACTGAAGGCGCATCCGCGAATAGCATTCACCACCAAGTCATTTCGGACACGCTGTAGCGTTGCCGGCCAAGCGCGCGGAGGCAGGCGGTTTGACCGTTGCCTTGGCGCCTGCTGGAGTTCGCCCGCGTGATGTCGGCGCTCCGCGCCGACCACCCGGTGTTCCGCAGGCGCCGGTCCTTCTCCGGCGAGCCGCTGGTCCGCCGCGGCCAGGACGGGCTGCCCGACATCGCCTGGTTCACCCCCAAGGGAGTGGAGATGACCGAGGAGGACTGGGGCGCGGGATTCGCGAAATCCGTCGCGGTTTTCCTCAACGGCCACGGCATACCGGACCATGACGCGCGTGGTCAGCGGGTTTTCGACGACTCGTTCCTGCTGTGCTTCAACGCCCACCCTGAGCCGATCGAATTTGCTGTTCCACTAAAGGAATTCGGCGCCACGTGGAACCTCGTCGTGTACACCGGACGCGAGGAGGAGACACCCGCGGACGAAGTGCCCGGCGGGGGCGCCCTTACCGTGGACGCACACACCGCGGTGGTGCTGCAAGCCCCCGACGGGTGCTCAGCCGGTTGACACAAATCCGCCCGGACGTTACGTAGCTGCTGTCCGGCCCTATACGCTGTGCCTCCAGCAGCTCGTTACAGGAGAGGGCGAATATGTCAAGGACAGTGGTGGTTGGCGCCTCGAGCGGACTGGGGCGCTGCATAGGCGTCGGCCTCGGGCAACGCGGCGATCAAGTCGCGCTGCTCGCCCGGCGTCGTGAGCGCATTGAGGCGGCCGCTAAAGAGGCGGGGCCGGGCGCGATCGCCCTGGAATGCGACGTCACCGACGAGGCGTCATGCCAGAAGGCCATCAGCGATGCCGCCGATGCGCTCGGCGGGATCGACAACCTCGTCTACACGCCCGGCGTAGGGCCACTGGTCCGCATGATCGACACCGATGCCGAAACGTGGCGGCGCGTCTTCGATACCAATGTCATCGGCGCGGCGCTGGTGACGGCGGCGGCCGTGCCTCACCTGGCGGCGGCCGCGGGCACCGCGGTCTACCTGTCGTCCCCCGCCGGCACGTTCGGGCCGCCCTGGCCGGGTCTCGGAGCGTACGGCGTCAGCAAGGCGGCGCTCGAGAGACTCGTCGAAACGTGGCGGGCCGAACACCCCAACATCGGCTTCACCTGCCTGATCGCCGGGGAGTGCACGGGTGGCGAGGGCGACGGCCAAACGGGATTTAACATCGGCTGGGATATGGAGCTGGCCAGGAAGGCCCACCCGCTGTGGACTTCGCGGGGCTGCATGCCAGGCAAGTTGATGCCCGTCGAGGACCTCGTCGAAGTGGTGCACATGATCCTGCGCACCGATGCGGCGACGTCGATGCCGGTCGTGGTCGCCAGGGGAGCGCCCGCCAGCCCCCCGGCGTTCGCTTAGCGGCCCAACCGCTCGCGGACCTTCTCCACCAGGAAGTGCCCGTTCGACGCCGGCCGAAAAGCGCGCGCCGCCGCGGTCAGCGCGTCGCGGGAATCCGGGGGAAGCTCGATGTCGGCGGCGGCGACGTTGAACTCGAGCTGCTCGACGCTGGAGGCGCCGGGGATGGCGACGACGCCCGGCAGGCTGATCAGCCAGGCCAGCGCGACCTGCGCCGGCTTGGCGTCGACTTCCGTGGCGACATCGCGCAACGTCTGCAACAGCGGCTCGACGCGGCGCAGGTTTTCGGTGCCGAACAGCCGGTTCGTCGCGCGAATACCGCCGGGACGGTTGTCGAGGCCGTACCTGCCGCCCAGCAGCCCTTGTTCCAGCGGGCTCCAGGCGATCACGATGCGGTTCTCGCGTTCGGCAAAGGGCACCAGGTGTTCCAGCGCGCCGGCGTGGGCGAGCGAGAAATGTACTTGATTGCTGATGACAGGCCGCCCGAGCGCCTCATCGGCCTTTCGCCACCGCGTCAGCGAGTAGTTCGAGACGCCGGCCGCGCCGATCTTTCCGCCGTCGAGCAGGTCCCGCATCCCGGGCATGATCACCGAATCGGGGACCACCGGGTTGGGTTGGTGGATCTGGTAGAGCGGGATGCGGTCGAGGCCCAGCCGCCGCGCACTCGCGCGCTCGCGCTGCTTGATCACGGCGGGGAAGGGGGCCACCGGGAAAACCTTGCTGGCCACCGCGACCTCGGCGCGCTCGTCGCCGAGCGCCTCGCCGAGAATCCGCTCGCTTTTGCCCATTCCATAAATTTCGGCGGTATCGAACAGCGTGACCCCCAAGGCCCGGGCACGCTGCACGATGTCACGCGCCGCACCGGAGGCGTAACTGTCGCCGTAGCCCCACTCGCGCGATCCGAATTGCCAGGTGCCCAGGCCGATTCGGCTGACGCGTCCGACTCCCTCGACGTCGACATATTTCATGGGTTTCACCCTACTG
>Ga0182037_10002187_pt1 | contig 10358 bp, 5 predicted proteins | sample sta12Cox44000082_FD_125974 | JGI IMG/M metagenome (GOLD analysis project Ga0182037, IMG submission 125974) | Lab enrichment of tropical soil microbial communities from Luquillo Experimental Forest, Puerto Rico - statoxic.12C.oxic.44.000.082 | ecosystem: Environmental > Terrestrial > Soil >... | reverse complement strand
TACTTCGTCGGTACGTCGCCTGCGGACCGGGCTGGAGTTGTTTCTTGATCCACTGGAAGAGCCGACCGCCTGACGCGGCGCTGAATAGCGCCCGAGTGTTGTCGTAATGAATGATTTGCGCCGAAGGAGGTACAGCCGATTCGATTCGGCGCTTGCAAATTGCGGGCGTGACTGAATCGTCCATGACATGTTGGAGGCGAATGTCTCGCGAGGTTAGTTGCGGCAACCGCCTGACCGGGTCCAGCGCCGAGACCCGTTGGAGGAATTCGGGTTTCAGATAGTCAGGACGTTCCACGTCGGGGATCAGCGACGATCCCGCCATCCAATCGGGCCAGTCCCCCCAGGGATCAAGCAAGTCGAGCACCTTGATCCGCGGGTCCGCGACAGCGGCCAGGATGGCGATGGTGGCCCCAGACCCGGCTCCAAACATGCCGACCCGATTCAAATCCAGATCGCCGCGAGTGGAGAGATAGCTGAGAATCATCTGGACGTCATGGACCGAACTGACCAGCGCTTCCTGGAGTTCACTCACGAACCATTTCCGCATGGGACGATCGTGGTACCGGTGCCCCGTAAGGGCGGATACGAATCCAATTGCGGCAAAGCCGTCTTGAGTGACGCGCTGGCAGTACCCGCGGTCGAGAAACCGTTTCGTTTCGCTCGGGTAACTGTAGAGATACAGGACGACTGGGGTGGAGCGGTCCACGCCCTTGGGCTTCATAACATACAAGTCAATCGGGTCAGCCTTCCTCCACTGAACCCGCAGGAGCTCACGCGTAAACTCTGGGTATTCGTCCTTTTCAACGACGATAGGTCTCTCCGTCTGCAGGCCGCTCGGGGCAAGCGAAAGGGAGTTCAAATCTTCAGGGTCGCCTTGGCGAGCAGACTCGCTGACCTTTCCCGGACTGGGCGCGGAAACGGCTGGGGCCTGACTTGCGCTTGGCTTTGGTACTCGAACCAAGGAGATTGGTCGAGCTGGCACACTTTGAGCCCACATCGACAGAAGTAAGAACAAACAGGCGACACACTGGCGCTTAGGATACTGCGCCCGCCGCGCTCCCAACCCTCTTTTCAAAGCCTTAGATCCTCTCGCCCCCCTCACTCTGGTCGATATCCGCCTGTCTCGTTCTGAGCCACTCCACTCCGAGTGTCCGTCCAGGAAGCGCGCAGCGCCGGGCCAGGGTTAACCCACGTGTTCCCTGTGTTATCGCCCATGAAGCCCCCACCAAAACCATCGTTAAACGGATTGGACGGCGCTGACGATAGGTCAATATTGACCGGGAAGGTCGTGCCACCGTCTGAAGATAGTGAAGCAAACGCCTCGTAGCTAACGTTGTTCGGATCATTGCGACGGTCCAGCCAAGTGACTCCTACGGTTCCGTCTTTCGAGACGGAAAGCCAGGGAAAGAACTGGTCGTTCGTCGCCGTCGGCGGAGCTACCGTCACCGGACTTCCCCAGGTTGCGCCATGGTCCGTTGAGCTTGATACCTGGACCTGCATGAAGGTGCCTGTCCAGTTGTACATTACGGCATATAATCTCCCGGCGAACGATCCGCCACTATTGTCGACACCCATTGCGGGGATTTCGCTTACCGGCTCCGACGTGTTAGGTAAGCAGCCGTAGAATGATGAGCCGCAGCCCGGAGCGAGATTGACGGCGGCCAACACCACAGGGCTGGACCAGGTGTTCCCGCTATCCCTGGACTTGGAAACCATCAACGAGGCCGTGGTGCCACCGCAACCGATCTGAGCAAACGACGTGCAGCGCATCCAGGAAACGTACACGGTGCCGCTGGTATCGATGGCCAAGTCGCTAAATTGGTCCACGTCCGGGAACAACGCCGTGTCAACAGTTGCAGTCGACCACGTCTTCCCATGGTCACGCGAGTTCGAAACAGAAATCTGGCTTTGGAAGAATTGCGTCGAAGGAGGAGAGTCGAACTGAGTGACCGAAATGTACAGGGTATTGAGGTGCGGGCTGCCGGGGTTTGTGTCAATCTGCAGCCACGGCTTGTCCGTGAACCCTCCTGAGATGGTCGGGGTCACCGCGACGGCCGGAGAGGTCCAGGTCGCACCGTTGTTGGTGGACTTTTCAAAAACAATACTGGAGCCGCTCAGATCTAAGTTGGCGTCGATTCCGATGGCGTAGGCGGTATTAAGGCGGTCATACCCTACGCCCGGATGGCCCAAGCCGACCTGGCCCGGAAGGGTCCCCATACAGGTATGCGTCCAGGTCGATCCAGAATTACTGGACGTGTAAAAGCCCAGCATCGATGATGCGCAATTGAAATCGTTGCCTCCGGCTAATAACTGCGTCTTGTTCCTGGGGTTCGATACCAAAGGAGTTTCGTTTACCGGAGCCCCAACCTCGGAGGCTTGCACGTTGGGTAGGACGCAAGGTGTCGGAGTACAAGACCCCGAGATGGTAGTCGACTTCAACAGACCTTCAATCGCGGGTAGCGGCAGCCGGCCCGAGTGGGTCATCTGGGCAACCAGGACGGTACTTGAGATTGGACTAAGTGGCAGCGCAGGCAGATGCTTGGGAGCCTGGGCGCTCGTGGTAAGCGTCACATAGAGCAAGGCAAGCGCAATCGGGTTGCAACAGCCCGCTAGACGAGCAAATGCTTTCATCTTGGCCTCCTTTTGAGATGTTGAATCACGACAGTTCCTGCCGAAAGTGCGCGTACGGTATGGCGCGAATTTGAACGCGGGCAACAACGGGGCTGTGGTCTCACAAACTTCGACTTGCGCAAATCAAACGGCATTGTCTACCGAAGCCGCAAGAAAAGCACCCGTCGAGTGTTCGGGCGCGCTGTTGGCGGCTGAGGCTCCACTTACGAGCGCGCCCGACGCACTGTCTCAAGTAACCTTAACCTTGCTAGTCAACTTCTCGTGCAATACGGCTATTGCCTGAAGCCGGTGAGTTCCTTGCCCGTGTCAGTGATATTGTCCAGGTCTGCCTGTACGGTGAAGACAGCCCCGCCCATATCACCGCCAGCTTCAGCTTTGAGGTGTCCGTTCGAAGGTAACACACCCGCCTGCAGGTAGTGCGAACGGAACACGTGGAGGTGAGCGATGGGCACGATCTCCGGAACGGTCGCGACCTGACTTTGCGCAGCCGAAACCAGAGCGGTTACGCCCGCGGGCGCCGGTGAAGCGGTAGCAACGCGCAGCACGTTCCAGATAGGGTACGATCCGTTCACAACGTTCGGAAAGGTCAGAACGCCTGGGCAGGGAGGTGTACATGTGGGGAGAACGCCATTGCTCACGGTGTAGTGGTCAAACAAAGGGTCCACCCCGTCCACCGCGAGGTACTTGCCGGTGGCGACGAGCGAACTGACGTTGCCGAAGCTAAAGAAGGCGTAACCGATGCTGTCAGTAATCGTTCCAAGCTCACCCACCATTTCGCTAGTGCCGACCACCCTTTGGCGCGTTGCATCAGAATCGTGCGGACCGGTCAAATTCAAGGGGTTGCCACCGGATGCCCCCGGGTTGACACCGAGTTCCTGCGTCGAGTTGACCTCAATGGTCCGGGGGATGCAAAACTCGAAGGTGTTGAAGGTCCCGGAGAGGGGTTCGCGGTTCAGCACATGCAGCGGAAAGTCAGAAAGCCCTGACGACGGTATGAGGTCGCGGGTTCTCGTCAGGGTGCCGTCAAAAACTTTAGACAGCACAAAACGATCGACATTGTTAAACGCCGAATTGCCTAGGTGGCCTGTCAGCGTGTCGGTCTTATTGGCAAGAACGAGTAGGACCTGCGCCCCGACGTTCAGGGTAGTGGAAGCCGGTACCGTCTTACCAGTGATAGGGTCCGTGCCGCTGATGTTGAAGTCGACTACCTGGGCAGACTTGGTGCTGAAAAAGCTCAAAATGCTAGCGCCGACCGGCCCGGGACCGTAACCCAAGCCGCCGGAGGTAAGGGGGGTCAAAGCCCGCGTTGTTCCAAACTTGGCATCCTCAGGCCGGATGTCTGTGGGCGCGGCATTAAACGGTTGGCCATTAAGGTCGGCGATGATGTTCGCCGGAATCGGTTCGTCGGTGGGCAACAGAGGAACAGCGTTGTCGCCTGCCTCTCCTGCGGTAACCCCGGTGAGGTCCAGAGTACCCTTCGGAACTGCATAGAAGAGCCGACTGCCCACTATGGAGTCGATTTTGAGGTAGGCACAGACAGTTCTGTTCGGCTCCGGTGTGTCATTCCACACGATCCAGACGTCTCCGGTTACCTTTGAGATGCTGCTAGAGCGGCTGTCATCTCCTGTCGCTGTACTCTTCTTTGTCCAGTTGTGGTTGCCGCATACCCCGGAAGGGGGTGTGCCGCCATTAGAGATTCGCGCCGCCAAGGCAAACAAGTTAAACGCCGCCGAGGATCCTGCGCCATTGAACTTGGGAGCGACATTGGCGTAGCACTCCGACGTGAGTGACATCACCGCAGCCAGTGACAGCACGGCAGCGGCAAGCTTATACTTCTGCGCACACACTTCTACCTTCATAAACACACTTCCTCCTTCTTCGCTTTTCAAGCGAGAACTCGCTTGTGATTTTGGAACACAGGTCTGAACCCTACAAACCCACACCAACCGTGTTGTCATGCCTAGCAGACTTTCGGTTGAATGGGTGAACTGGGCTTGCGATGTCCCGTGCGAGCCCACCCAATCTGACATCGCACTGTTACAAGAGGATGAGGCAACGGTTAAATATTTGTTTAGATTCCGCTGGCCACACCGCTTGCCCGACGTTTTTGCGAGCGGACGGGGGGATCGCAGTCGAGGAAGGCCGGGGCTGAAAGGCCCAGGCCTTTCATTCAACCCACGCATTGGCACCAGAGCCCGATACCTCATTATTTGGACAGGACACGAACCACTGACCACCAAGGTCAAGAAGTCCTGCAAGCAAGTTACTTCCGCAGGCCGAGGAGCACTACTGCTCCGACCAGCGCGGTACTAAGCAGAACCAGTGACGAGGCCTCGGGAGTGGTGGCCGTAAAGGTTACCACGTCAGTATCGTTGCTGGACACTGTGATCCCCACGCTGGACACGTCTCCTAAAGTCGAAAACGGGCCGATGAAGTTGCTTGGAGCCTCGGTTATGAACTGAGTTGGAGCGACGGTCGGACAGTCGATAGTTGGGTCCCCGCCGGTAAATGGTGCCGACTCGACGCAAGCTTGCATTTGACCATGCAAGTTACTTGCGACCGTAATCACGTCGCTGATTTTCCCCGGACTGTCCAAGAGTTCGATCTCGGACGGCCCTCCAGCCAGCGCCAAGTTTGTGAAGTTTACCACTACACACTCGGCGCCCGGGCTTCCACCTCCCGGTCCAAGAGTAAAAATGTCCGATTGGCCAGGCGTGTTCAAGGTCGAATTGAAGAGCATCATTGACGTTGTGCAAAGGGCATCAGCGTGCGCATTTAAGGGCAAAGCTAGAGCGACGCCAATAGATGCACACAAGACAAATATCGAGAACCTGCGAGACATTGGTTCCTCCTGTTGGTGGGATTAAGGAACCAGGGCGACCATCCGTGGAACGAAGTGCCACCCAAACCCGAAAACGGCTTGCCGTACCGGCCGCGGGACTTTGGCTTGAGCTGGTTGAATCGCGCCACGGTTCCCCCAGTGTCCATTGCAAACAAGCGGACGCTGACATTGTACTGTTACAGAAGTATTAGGCCCTGGTTAAGAGTTTGTTGAAAGTTCGGCGCACCATTCAATCCCACCATGCTGCTAATAAAATAGGTATACAAAAAGAATAAACTAATTTACAATACGAGTAAATAACGCAATCCGAAACTCCTAAAAAATACAGACAACTTGGGCTAAGCTCCCGCGCTTGTCTAAAAGGTCAGTTTCGCGCCGAACTGAATAGTCCGTGGCCGATGGGCGTCAACAGGATGAAGGAACGAGCTTCCTAACAAACAATTCACGCCGCCGGAGTTCGGATCAGCAAACCCAGCCAGGTTTTGTTGGCCACCATAGCAGCTTATGGTGTTACTGCCCGTATTGCCGCGTTCCGGATTGTAGATCCGAAACTGGGTGATGTTGAAGATGTTGAACGCTTCCGCGCGAAGCTGCAGGGCGACCCTTTCTCCGATCTTGAAAGTTTTGAGCAACGACATGTCAAAATTCACACGCGTGGGATTTCGCATGACGTTCCGCCCTGCATCCCCGAAAGTAAGACCCTGCGGAGCCGCAAAGGCATTAGGGTTGCCCAGGATCGGACCAAAGGTTTTGGAGTTGTTGGAGCCGGGCGGGGCGTGGCCGTACGGGTTCCCAGCCATGTCCGGATAGGAGCCGGCACCCGTTCCGCTCGCCACCCCAGCATTGTCCAATACCGAAATCCCGTTGACGCCGCTGCCGCCGTTGATGATGCTGAAGGGCGTGCCTGTCTGAAAAGTGGTGAGTCCGGAAAACTCCCATCCGGTGGCGACCTGTCGTGTGAGCCATGAAGTCGTGTGAGGCTGAGCGAGTTGCGCGTCCGACTTGTACAGATAATCGAACAGGCGGCCGAGACCTGCGAATGAAGGAAGTTCGTACACGTAGCCGACGTTCAGCAGGTGCCGCTGGTCGAAGTTGGATACGGCGTAGTTGGACCGGAGATTAAACGAATTCACCAGGGTCGAGTCGAAGCGATCCGAGGAATCGTCCATCGACTGCCCGTAGGTATAGGCGAGATCGATGTTCAGCGGACCCGCCGTTCGGCGCAATGTCGCCTGAAAGGCGTTGTAACGGGAGTTCGCAATGTTCTGTAACGAAAAAATCTGGCCTAGGCCTGGGGCAAACTGTCGCAAGCTGTTGACATTCGGGAACTGTTTGCTGGCGCTGGCCCCTGTCAGCTTGATGCCAAAGCAGGCCGCCTCCAGGTTGATGAATCCTGGCTGCGCACTGGTGAGGGGTTGGCTGTTGATCGTGAACGACCCGCCATCCCACGTGTCACAAACCGCTGAGGTGGCGGGCTCTCCTGGTACGAAAGCACGGGCAGGGAAACAGGCGGGCAGGCTGGGAATACACGTCGCCTTCGTGCTCCCTTCCGCCGCCGAGAAGGGGTTATCAGCGCTGTCCAGGGGCTGCAACTGGTTGCTTTGAAGTTGGGCCGTCAAGTGCGTCCCCTTGCTACCGACGTAAGCGACCGTTGCCACTATAGAGTGCGGCAGTTGGCGTTGCACGCTGAAGCTCCACTGCTGCACGTAAGGCCAGACCACTTGGGTGGGAATACCGGTGACGTTCAGCGGGTAGGCAACTCCAGCCCCTGGCAAGCCACAGTTTGCGGCCATCCCTCCCACGCCTCCGATGCAGGCATAGCCATTGGGATTGTCCTGCGTCATGTCCAGCACGAAGGGCGCGCTGCCCTCGAGCGACCCCGTATTGGCCTCGTTGCCGGTGCCATGGAAGAAGAAAATGCCATAGCCGCCGCGAACGGAGGTCTTCCCGTCACCCACCGGGTCCCAGGCAAATCCAACCCGCGGCGCAGGATTAAGCCAAGTGATTCCATGATGGACGGTCATACAACTGGGCGGCACCCCGTGCTTGCCGCATTGGATGAGACCGTTGTAAATCCGGGGGTCCAGGTTGCTGAGGTCCAGCGGAATGGGTTGAAGGGTGCTTGGATCCTCAAGGTTCCCGGCGAGGGGATTAACCGCCAGAGCTGCCGCGGAGTTAAATGCTGCCGGAACAAAGTTGTACATATCATCGTATTTGGGGTGCCATCGCCCGAAGATACCCAGGCGCAAACCGAGGTTCAAGGTCAAGCGCGGTGAATAGTGCCAGTCGTCCTGCACATAAGGCTCCGCGGTTTGGTAACGGTTGTAGTATTTGTACTGCGCGCTGTCCTGCTGAAACGCGCGGATGCTGCCTTTCAAGAAATCCGCGAACGCGTTGCCTGTGCCGTTCAGACTATTGACATTGCTGAAGGTCAGGAGGCCTTGCACGTCGCCAGTGTTAGCTGCGCTGGCATCATCAATCTCATTCCTCTCTCCGGCGACGACAAGCACGCCGAATTGCACATTGTGATGCCCTACCACGTGGGTGGCGTCGTCGCGCAGGCTGGTTGTCGGGTTGGAGTGCTGCCATGGCTCAAAGGAGGGGTCCACAGCAAATCCAAATCCACCATAGGCGGCGTTGGTGCCGCTGATTACCATACCCGGTATCTTGTTGCCAAAACCGTTGTTAAACAAATATCCCATGTTGAGGTTCGGGGGCCGCTGCCATTGGCCGCCGGGACCATTGATGTCCGTCAGCGTGATGTGGTCGCTCGTGTAACTCAAGGTCACGTTGTTCACAAACGAAGGTGAAACAACATGGGAGACGGCGGCCACCATGCTGATTCCAGGCCCCACGAAGTTGTTTTCAATTGTTGGGAAGCTGTTTTGGACGAAGGGCCAGATGGGCGTCGTATTCACCGTGTTCCAGGAGTCGTGGATGTAGCGAAACGTCGCCCGAATCTTAGAATTAACCATCTGATCCACCCGGAACAGCTCTTCCCTCCAGTTGGTGGGCGGGGAGACAACCGCGTCGTAACATGAATTAATCGATGAATTGCAACCCACAGTGTTGTTAGGAGCGGGAATATTGCCCGTGCTAAGCAACTCTGCGGCCGTGGGATCGATGGGGACCTGATTGCCCGGGAAGCTCTGAAAGTAGCCGGAGGCCGCACCGCCATAGATGTCCGGGGCCGGACCCACCGCCGGGCAGTCGGGAAAAGCTGTTCGCTTAAAGAGAACTTGTTGCCCCGTTCCTGCAGTCCCCGGCTCGGCAAAAGGGCAAACGTCACTAAAGTTTCCGCTGCGCTCCATCAGCGAAGGTACTCCCTGGTTGAAATCCTGCGGCGTGAGCTCGCGGCGGACCTCTTCCGAGAAGAAGAAGAAGGTCTTTTCCTTTTGGGTGTTGTAATGGCCTGGGATATAGAATGGCCCGCCAATCGTACCACCGAAATCGTTCCTTCGATAAAGGGGAGCGCCATGGGTCTGGTCAAAGAAGTTACGAGCGTTCCAGATTTCATTACGAACGAACTCGTAGGCATTACCGTGAAACGCGCTCGTGCCGGATTTGGTTGCTACCAAAACGGTGCCCGAGGCGCTGCGCCCGTACATGGCGCCGTAGTTGGAAGTCAGTACCTTCAGTTCTGAAATGGCGTCCAGGCTGGGAAACACGATCAGGGTGCTCTGGCTTCCGTTGATGCCGGCGTTCAGGACGTCGCTTCCGTCGACGTCAAAGGTGTTGTACTCCACGCGCCCACCGTTCACGCTGTACTTAACGCTGCCCTTGATCCCTACCAGAGCCTCGTCCTGGCCTGTTTGATTGCTCACGCCCGGCGCCAAGGTGATGAGCTGGGTGAAGTTTCGCCCATTGAGCCCGATGGAGGTGACCTCCTTTTGGGTGATCGTCCCTGCGAGCTGCGCTGTTTCGGTCTCGATCTGGGCAGCTTTCTCGCCGGCCACGTTCACCGACGTAACTTCTTCAGCGGGTTGGAGGGTGGCATCAACGCGGGCCGTCTCGCCGGCGACCACCGTAACCGCACTGGCGGCAAAGTCCTGGAAGCCCGGCTGAGATATGGTGACCTGATACGTTCCCGCAGGGAGCCCCGCCACCGAGTACTGGCCGGCTTCGTCGGTTTTCGTGTCCCGGCTTAAGCCCACGCCATTGCTGATCCTCACGGTGGCGCCGGGGATCACCGCCTCGGACGGATCTGTCACGGTTCCCTTGATGGTTCCGCCCTCTTGCGCCCACAAACTGCCCGAGAGGCTGAGGGCTGATATGAAAGCGCAGCAAAAAAGCGTCAGAAATGTCAAAAAGGACTGCCCCCACAGGGAAAATTCACTTATCAATATGCCGCCCATCAGTTACTCCACGATTTCGGGAGTGTTAAGTCCAGATTACAAACGGAGAAATGTGTGGAAAACACGGAGAAAGTTGTGGAAAACGCGGACGAATGTGTGGAAAAGTCGCCGCTCGAAATTCGCCCGGCACTTCATTAGGGCGTAGGATGACCTGGTGTAACTCCTCGGTTAATAAGTCGTTTGTTAAAGTCTGCACTTAAGACTTCTCACACGGGACTCACTGCAGGAGACTGTGGACTTTCGTCAGCGCAAATGGGAAAGTGTGGCCTTATCACGGACCGTGATCACGTATTGGACACGCTGTTTCCAAAACTCGGTCACGTCCTTTGAGTGATGGTTGGAAATCTCAATGCCACGTTCTTTCATCACTCTGACAGCATGAGGATTAAGCTGTGTCGGCTGGGCGCCGGCACTGGCGGCTTCGAAGCGATCTCCCGCGAAATGGCGTAGAAATCCCTCCGCCATCTGGCTGCGGGATGAATTCGCGGTACAGACGAACAAAACACGGGGAGTGTTCATCAACTTCTCCT
>Ga0182037_10002183_pt1 | contig 10366 bp, 12 predicted proteins | sample sta12Cox44000082_FD_125974 | JGI IMG/M metagenome (GOLD analysis project Ga0182037, IMG submission 125974) | Lab enrichment of tropical soil microbial communities from Luquillo Experimental Forest, Puerto Rico - statoxic.12C.oxic.44.000.082 | ecosystem: Environmental > Terrestrial > Soil >... | reverse complement strand
TAAAGCCCGCTAACTCAAGGCATTGACGCGGCACGGCTGAAGCCGTGCCCTGATACAAAGCGATGGCGGGCGCGAGTTCTCAACGTGGCGCCCCAATTGAGAAATGTAGAAACTCGAGGGCACGGCTTAAAGCCGTGCCCTGATACGGCAAATTTTTTGCGCGAATTCGCGTCACCAAGAACTAGCCAAGATCTCAGTTCTGAGTAATTCAGAACTTAGATTGATATTCGAATGCTCCTTCTGGCACTACTACTCATGGCTCTAACCAATATGGGCGTCACCCTTCCGGCTGGCGAACTCCCTCGCGGCGCAGACCTTGTGTTGACTCACGGCAAGATCTGGACCGGTGAACCTAACGACGCGGCCGGCCAGAGGATGGCGCCGGCAGCATCCGTTGAAGCGGTAGCCATCTCGAACCGCCGCATCCTTGCTGTAGGAACGAGCGAACAGATGCACGCCTACGTCGGGCCCAACACCCAGGAGATCGATCTCGAGGGCCGGATGGCGATTCCCGGATTCATCGATGCTCACGTACACTTCATTCAAGGCGGCTTCCAGCTTCTGGCGATCGATTTGAAAAATACGCGCAGCGAAGCGGAGTTCGTCGAGCGCATTGGCGAGAAGGCGAAAACGCTCAAGCCGGGCCGCTGGATGGAAGGCGGCAACTGGGACGAAGAAGCCTGGCCGGACGCGAAGCTCCCTACGCGCTGGATAATCGACCGCGTCACGCCCAACAATCCGGTGTTTCTCAGCCGCTACGATGGTCACGCCGCGCTCGCCAATACGTTAGCGTTGAAGCTGGCGGGCGTCACCAAGGAGACGCATGACCCGGCGGGCGGCGTGATTGTGCGTGACCCCCACAGTCTGGAGCCTACCGGTGTGTTGAAGGACGCGGCCGAGGACCTGGTGGCGAGGGTGATTCCGCGCCCGAGGCAAGACGAGTTTGAGGAAGCGCTGAAAGCCGGCTTGGCAGAGGCGCGCCGGGTGGGCGTGACTTCGGTCCAGGACATCAGCGTGGACGCCGACTCGCCCAATAGCAGTTTCACGGGCGAGATTGAGCTGCTGCGGCGCGCCGAGGTTGGGGGTTGGCTCACCTGCCGCTTCTATGAGATCACACCTATCGCTCGCTGGCAACGACTGGCCGACGCTGGCCTCGAGCGGGGGATGGGCAGCGACTTTCTTAAGATGGGCGCTGTGAAAGGCTTTGCGGACGGATCGCTTGGCTCCCGCACGGCCTGGATGTTCGACCCCTTTTCCGATGACCCGGGCAACCGCGGCCTGCCGCAGCCGTTGATGAATCCCCCCGCCAAGATGGAAGCAGCCGTCGCCGGGGCGAACCAGGTCGGGATTCAGGTGGCGATTCATGCCATCGGCGACCGCGCTAACGCCGAGATGCTCGACGTTTTCGCGCACGTGGGTGGCGCCGATACCGCTCGGCGCCGCTTTCGCATCGAACACGCCCAGCATCTGCGACCGCAGGATATCCCCCGCTTCGGCAAGTTGGGCGTTATTGCCAGCATGCAGCCCTATCACGCCATCGACGACGGGCGATGGGGAGAGAAACGCATCGGCCACGAGCGCGCCCGCTCGAGCTACGCCTGGCGCTCGTTGCTCGAGGCGGGCGCACCCCTGGCGTTCGGCACAGATTGGCCGGTGGCGCCGCTCGATCCGGTACTCGGCGTCTATGCGGCGGTGACCCGCGCTACGCTCGACGGCAAGCATCCGGAAGGATGGTTTCCGGAGCAGCGCCTAAGCATTGAGCAAGCCTTGCGCGCCTACACTCAAGGCAGCGCATACGCAGCCTTCGAGGAGAAGGAGAAGGGCACAATCGCCCCGGGCAAGTTGGCCGACATTGTAGTGCTCTCCGATGATCTCTTTAGTGCGCCGCCGGAAAAGATCAAGGAAGTCCGCGTCGTCACCACCATTGTTGGGGGTAAAGTGGTGTTTCGATTCTAGCCCTTTGTACTACACCGCGGCGCGGCGAATCGCCTCCAGCAACTGGCGCAGGCGCGGGACGGAGACCGGTCGGCCGCCGAATCTAAGCAGGGTGTAGAGTTCGGTGAACTCCCGCACTTCACGGCCGAGCCGCGTGACGGCAATCTGGTGGGCAAGCTCTCGCGGCGTCTGCGATACCGCGCGCTCCACTCCCTTCTTGCGTAAAATGTGCAGCAGTCCTTGGTAGACTAAGGTAGCTTCGTCGGCACTCAAGGCCGCGTCGTGGTGGCGAAGCCTCCATAACCAAAACAGACGAAGCCGGGCGAGCGAGCCCTCCGTTATTGCTAGCGCCAGACCACAAAGCAGGGTGAAGGTCAGGCACAACCCAAGCAACTTGTGGCGAACCAGCCACCTCTCAAGGCCGGCAGCCATTCCCCCGCCCTGTCGTTGAAGATCACGAAAGCGGTCACGAACGCTTTGCTGCAGTTTCGAGGACTGCCGGTCTAATTCCGTCGCTAGCCGGACCTGGTGGCCGAAATCATAGTTGATGATCCACTCGCTCCAAAAGACGCTCAGGGCGTCAAGGTAGTCATCCATTTCGCTCCAGGTCTCCGCAACCTGATTTGGATCCGCCGGAGTAGGGTCAAACGGTATCCAGCCGTATCCGGGGAAATAGACTTCCACCCAAGTGTGCGCGTCCCGAGCGCGCACCACAAAATCCTTGCCAACACGGTTGTAGGAACCTGTCTGGAAGCCGTTGACGAGGCGGGAAGGAATGTTGACCGTGCGAAGCATCAAGGCCATGGCACCGGCAAAGTACTCGCAATAGCCGTGCCGGGACTTGACCACGAAGCTCCCGATGGGATCGGCGGGGTCGATACCCTTCGGGTCGAGCGTATAGCCGAAATTCTGGCGCAGATAGTTCTGGATGGCGAGCGCGCGGTCGTAGTTACCTGGGGCTGCAGCAGTCACCTGCCGGGCAAGGTCGGCCACACCCGGATTCAGTCCCGGCGTGCTGAGATAGGTCGATCGAATGTCCGGAGGGTAGTCGGTTGATGTGCGGCGCAATTCCTCAGGTGGAGGAACACCCGCTTCCGTAACCACATCGTACCCAAGGAGTGCGTTGTCGCGCTGCGGGTTGTGAAGGGACTGGGTCTGGTCGAGGGAAAGCAGCCGGAAACGTCCTGTCAGTTGGCGCGCCGCCGCGGCGACAAACAGGACATCGGTGGAAATTGGCTCGAGCAGCACCCGGTAACGCAGCGTCAAGTACCCACGGGTCTGCCCACCCTCGGGTGACGGCAGGAGGAAGCGATCCGGAGAGGCAGGAGAGACCGGGTATTGGCGAGTGTTATCGTTAAACCAGCGCCTTCCGTCGAAACTGGTCAGCCCGACGCCTCGCCACTTCACGCCCTTAAATTGCCCGGGGCTGCCTTCTATTCTTACTCGCATGACGACGGCGTTGGATCTTTTGATTTTCCCGATGTCGCCGAGGTTCACCGTTTCCGAAAAGCCGCTAATGTGTTCTGCTTGATTTGCAAGAGCGGTTAGGTATCCCGTGCGGTAGCGCGGGAGAACAAAAAACAAGAGCGACGCCAGAACAACAACACCGAAGGCCACCGCGACGCTGGTGGTGAGGAGTGCTTTTTCGACGGCGCCGCGGCTCTGGCAAGGCCCAGGGGCGGATGGCCATGCGTTCCTACCTGACTGGCCGCCAGCCTCGCTGGAGTGTTTGATTTCGTAGGCGACAAAGGTGGACACGGAAAAGAGGATGTAAAGTGCCAGTCCGGCGAGATACGCCATGCTCACCGTGTAGACGGCGGCGGTCAGAACCATGAGGAATGAGAGAGCGGCGAGGTACCCGTAGTCGCGATAGGTTCGAGTCGAAAAGACTTTGATGACGGTGACAAGCAAGACCAGGTGAACGGTGGCAGCCAGTATCCGATCCAACAGTGCGGGCCCCGGAGACAAAATGAAAAGATCCAGAGCGTAAAAGAAGATGCACAGGATACCCAAGCGGGTTGCGGTAGCGGGTTGCAGGTTGAAGTCCGATCCGCCCGCGTACTTCCAGAGCCTTAGAACTAGGGCGGCACAAAATACCAGCTTGGAAGGAGCATCCAGTTTGCCGGTAAGGGCCAGCGTGATGAAGCTTGTCGCCAGCATGAGCAGCAAAGAGACCTCAAAGTAACGGTCCACGACGGTGGAGGAGTTCCTGTCGGCGGAATGGTCCTGGACTTGACGGGCCATCGGGAGTCCCTTGGCTCAACTCAATTCTACGTCAAATGGTCTTGCCCTGGGAGTTTTTGCGTGTAGAGCACCCAGTGGACGTGATTTGCAGGGTCAATCTCCAGACAGCCGAGGTAAGAGCTATCGCGGCGCAGTTGGTGATCGAGGTATTCCTCAACACTGCGGATGAGCCCTTCAGCCGCAACGACGTAAATTGTTCGATATTTGCAGGCGAACGTCCCTGCTTTTTGCCCCGCGGAGACAGCCGAAGAATGTATCTTGCAGCGCTGGGCGTAGTTACCACGGTGCTTTGCTTTCATCCACCCGAGAATGAAAGGCTACCATCATCGAAGCGGTATATTACATGCATGACATAATGAGGAGGAAATCGTCTAACCCTGTCGAGTTCGAAGTTCTGCGACTGTATGCAGTCGGCGCGCCGCTGCTCGGCCTGCTCGATCACCGGCACCCTGCCGAAGCGCATCACGCGCTCAAGGTCGAAATCGCTCCCAAGTCCATCCTTAGATACAGGCAGCGCGCTTGTTAGGCCGTGACACGTATCTTGCTGTGTAGGAACTCCGGGGCGAAATCCGCCCCGTTGGCCCACACGAGGGTGCAAAACTCGGGATGGATCTGGAACTGGCTAAAGACGAGCGGGTCGCGAAGCGGCTCGAACACGGGACCGTACAGTTCTGAGCTGAGGTCAATTTCTCCGGCCGTACCGTCTCGGAACCGAAGCCAGACCGTACGACCACCAACATAGCGAGCTTCAACCACATCGTAATCCATAGTGGTTCACTCCAACGGAGGGATGCGCGTGAGTGGCTCGTGCTGACGCGCATGCTCCCAATTCTCCATCAATTCTTGTTTGTGAAGCGCCGCCCATTCAAGCCGCGAGCCGGAGGGCGCGACCTGGAAAGTCACCTCGCACCACACCTGATTCGATCTCGATGCTTACTCTGTACTCTCCGTAGACAGCATGAAAGTGCGGGGCTCCATGTTCGCTGAAGAACATACCGATAACAATACCCAGAAATCGAGAAATCTCGGGCACGGACTCACGAGGGCCTAGCGAGGTAGTGCATCAGCCATATCATGTTTGACGCGTCGGCTGCATTCCCTTCTTCGAAGGCCGCCTCGATGGGCGGTTCTTATTCCTTGGCTTTCGAGAGGCTAGCCACTTTCGTAGCGATTCACGGCTCTCTTCTGATTACCGCCCGGCCAACAACCCTGCAACCGTCAGGTCTTCGTCCAAATCAGGCCAATGGATGTAGGCCCCGTCCCCAAAGATTTCAAGATGATTCCGTTCCTGGGGCGTGCCATGCCAAAGGCGAGGAAACCACACCAGGGGCACGATTATGGTCCTGCCATCGACCAGATCGACGGTCAGAGCTTCCTCGCTTACCTTGGCCGATTGAGCGCGCGCTGCCTGTATGTCAACGGCCAAAGAACTCATACCAGGCCTTGGACAGTCGGCATTCCATCGCAATTCTATCCCAAACCAAGATTAGCATGGGTCGGGGGCCATGACATCCGTTGGTCCGTCTAACGTCTAAGTTCACGTCTAACGTAACGACCGTAGGTTGAAATCGCGCGTCTGATTTGCTATGGTTAGGAGGCCTCTGAATGATTGTCGGGACGGGTGTTGATATTGCCGAGACTGGGAGGATCGCTCAGAGTCTCGAGCAGTTCGGGGAGCGCTTCCTCAAACGAATTTGTACACCCGCTGAAGTCGCGTATTGCGAGAAGTTCAAGAACAAGGCAGAACGCTACGCCGCTCGCTTTGCGGCGAAAGAAGCGGCATTCAAGGCTCTGGGCACCGGGTGGGGCCAGGGAGTACGTTGGCTGGACGTTGAAGTCACCCACCAACCCAGCGGCAAGCCGGAACTGGTTTTGACCGGTCGCGCACAAGAAGTGGCGCGGGACCTGGGAGTGGCCCGCGCATCGCTATCCATCTCTCATACCGACCGGTACGTGGTGGCGCAGGTCATTCTTGAGTCCGAGGGCTAAATCGCATGCCCGCCTCCTCAGATGTTTTGTGGCAGCGTCCGGTGTTAACCAAGATGCCGTGTGCCCGGAACCGGCGAGGATCGTTGTCAGGCGGTCACGGAACTGCGCATGTACCCGGTGCTCCCCGTGGTTGGCTGGTGATGCTGGTGGTTGCGATATGGTCAGCCAGTACGCCGGTCAACGCCCAATCTGAAGCCACCGGCCAACACCCCGTCGAACTGAACCGCAAAATGGCGTCCCGACTCCTGGTGAGCCAAGTCACTCCCGAGTATCCATCGATTGCCCGCGTCAATTACATTCGAGGTCAGGTCCGGATGCTGGTCACGGTGACGCGCTCGGGAAAGGTGAGCTTCGCCCACGTGCTTCAAGGACATCCGTTTCTCGCTGCCTCGGCTTTGCAAGCCATTCGTCAGTGGGTTTACCGGCCTTTGGTGACGGCCTCGGGCCCGGCCGAGTTTCAGACCACGGTCGACGTGAACTTCACCCTCCGAAGCATCAAGGCGGATCGGTTGCCGCCCGATCCCGATCAGGACTTGGATCGGCAGGTGCGCCCGCCCGAAGCACTCGAGATGTCACCGGGCGCCATATCGGCCGACGGCGTTCGCATGCGAGTGCTGGTGAACGACCGCGGTCGCGCGATTGATGCCACTCCTCTAACCGGGCGTCCTGCCTTGTTTCGGGCAGCGCGCCAGAGGATCGAAGGATGGGAATTCCGGCCGGCGCGTTGGGGCAACTTCAAAGTCCCGTGGTATTTGGACGTGACTGTTCCCATGGACGGTGTCGACCCGCGCCAGGACGAGACTGAATCGCTCCGCAAGGCACCCCCGGGTATGTGAGAATGCGGCTGAACCGAATTCGTCATGCTGATCCCGTGACTCGCAGCCTGACGCTGGGGATCATGCTGCTTGCACTCGGCACAGTCGATCTCAGGGGGAAGAAACGCGCAGAAACGCAGTTCAAGTACCTAGGGGGCACAGAACAGATGCCGAAGGGGTGCGAAGGCAACCTGGAGTTAGGCTCTGCGGCATTGACTTTTCGCTGTGCGAGCGGTTCGATCAGCGCTCCCTATTCTTCCATTAGCCTCATGCAATATCGGAGCGACATCAGCCGACTGTTGAAGATGAACCTGGCATGGAAGGTGAAGCCAACACCGAAGCACAGTCGACAAAACAGATATTTCACGGTCCTCTACAACGACGCAGGCAGCACCCGGGCCATCGTATTCGACGTTACTCCCCAGGTGATACAACCCTATTTTGCCGAGATCGACCTTAAGTCGGGCAAGCGGGTTGAGGTCCAGTCACATGAGGAATACTATCAGTAAATCATTCCTGACAGGGGATTACCGAGGGCCTTCATAGAAGTATCCGGCGCGCGCGCGGATTTTTACCCCCGGTCGCTTCACGCGGACCTCAATGCGGTGAAAGCCCTCCAGAGTCAGGTCGTCCGGAATGTAGGCCAGTTCGTATTGGCTGTGGATCTCGGAGGCGACCTTGTTCAATTGCTCCTGCAGAGCTTTCTTTGACCAGTGGGAATAGAACACCCCGCCGGTGTAGCCGGCGTACATTTCCAGGAGGCTCGACGCTAGAGCGGAGCGGATGATCTCCCCGGTGGCGATCATGATCGGCACGCCCTGGATGGGCGTACCCCAGACGTTCTCGGAGTTAGTCGGAGTGGGGACCATTCCCGGCGGAAGCGGTCGGGTGACGTTGGTAATTAACGGATCTTCCGCCTGGGGCTGCGGCTTCTGCAACAGCAGCGCTTCAGCGGGATTAAAACCCAGCCCGTAGATCGTGACCTCCGCATTAGCCGCGTGTCGCACAACCTCCTCAGTCTTACTCTCACTCCCACGATCAAACCCGTCGGAAAATGCCACGATGACTCGTCGCTCCGACTGCGGCCTTTTGCCGAGCAAGGCGACCGCCTGCTCCAGCGCGTCATTCAGACGCTCCTCGTCGCCGCGCGCTGTAATTCCCCGCAGAGTCCTACCGAGCTCGTCGCTGGAGTTGCTGAACCCCTGGGCAACGCGAACCTTATCGTCAAAGAGGATGACTGCCGCCTGCCCCCTCTCGCCCAACAGCAGGGCGGAAAACACCGAACCCAGCGGGCGCACGTGGTCGAGCAGCGGCGCCACAGCGTCATTCGTCTGGATGACGATGACAGCAGCGATAGGGTCAGAGGAGATCTCAAAGCGTTCAATCTTCTGGGGTAAGCCGTTGTCGAAAATCTGGAACTCGTTTTCCTCAAGATCGTAGACGAACTCGCCCGAGGGTTCGAGCGCGGTGACGGGTGTCGAGACGAGCGGCGACTGGACCCGAATCTTTTCGAGGTCCTCCGGCAACTTCTCTTGTTTTGGAGGCTGTTTCTTGGGGGCAGCGAAAACCGGCGGCGCCCCGGCCACGTCTTGTCCCGCCGCTGCTACCGGCACGACCGCCAGCGCGAGAGCGGCGGCTGAGAGCAAACAGCGGATCGTCAGGCGATTGCCATTATGAACACTCAGGCTCACGGCCAGCTCCGGTGGCAGAAACTCTCCACTCCAAAGCTTTGGATGAGACCGGCCGACCAAGCGTTGCAGCGCCCGGCGACCGTGCTTCAGATATCCGTGCGCAACAACGCGGCTGAGCCGCAATCAAAACCAGATTCTCGGTGTCCTCTGTGCCTTTCCATCCTTAACACGGAGCACACTGAGCATCTGAATGACCTCGGTGTCGAGCCCTCTCTGCCACGAAGGGCACAGAGGCTCTACCGAGATCAGGAAGAATCCACGCGGCGCGCGAAGGTGTTACAACTAAAATGCGCGACTACTTATGACAGTGCCCTTAGGGTGATGACAGAGGCAAGACGATACCGTTCCATCCGCCGTTCTGTTTCATGCCAACCACCAATGCCTCTTCACTTCCCGTACTCGCAGCCACCAGCTGGCCGTCTTCAGACCAAAGGGCGCTCTTGCCTGCGGATACCGACCCTCCGGTCACGCCACTGTAGTTTGCCATCAGGACGGCCATTCTGTGCTCCAGTGCGTAGTTTTTCAAAAGCGCCGCTTTCCGCGTATAGCCGTCCTCGGTGATCATCACACCGACGGCATACACAGTTGCTCCGCGCGCCGCAGCTCTTGCCGCGTGCTCCGGGTGCGCGGCATCCGCACAGATCGCCAGAGCAACTGTTGCATCCTCGACGAGCAGTGCGGGACCACCGGGCCCGGACCTGAAAACTCCTTCTTCGCTTTGATGGACGTATTCCTTTGTGTAGGTCAACACCGAGCCATCGGAACGAACCGCGAACGCCGCAATGCGCAGCTCGTCATGGTCGTCAAGCATCGGTGTACCGACCACCACGGTCATCGGAGCGTGTGTTGCCAAATGCCGCAAAGGATTCAAGTCGGAGCTATCCGGGCGGAGTGCATTCGATCGTGCAGTGGTTAGTTCATATCCAGTCAGAGACAACTCCGGAAAAACCAGCAGCTGAGCTCCACGCTCCGCCGCCATATTGCCAAATCGTAGATGGTGAGTGACATTCCCCGAAATGTCACCCGGGACCGACGCCGACTGTGCCGCCGCAATGATAAGGCTCATACAGGAACCTAAGCGCCGATGGCGCGGCCCTTACTCCTCGCGCCAGACTGCATAGGCAGCAGACGCGACCAAAGCGAGAAAGATGACGCCACTCGACAGCAGAAGGTAACCCGGGGACCGGCCAAAACCCTCGGCAAAGCTCCGGAAGAACTCCCGCGCCCAGTCCGCAATCCCGCCCGAAGATTCGGCGATGCGCAACACACTCTTTGATCCACCTAGCCAGCCCAGAACCCTTGGCCACTGCCAGAACCCCAGTCCTAGTAAGGCGAGGCCACCAAAGACCCGCACCATACGTTCAACCCATGCGATCGGCTGGGCGGCATATTCTTCGGCGGCTCGCCGCGCAGCAAGCTGGGCCTTCCACCACACCAGGCCGGCGCTCGGCAACCGCATTTCAGTCTGGGCCTGCCCCTCCTCGAGGCGCAGCGCTTCGGCCACCAGCACTACCTCGGAGCAGGCCGTGCAGCCGGCGGCGTGCCTTCGAAGCTCTTCACCCCAGGGACCCGACCAACGGCCCGATCGCAAGGCATCCAGGACTTGTTGCTCTCTATCACACTGCGGAATCTTCATAAGCTTGCTCACTTCACGTTGTTCGAACGATATGCCCGCCTAACGCCGGCCTCTAC
>Ga0182037_10002182_pt1 | contig 10367 bp, 8 predicted proteins | sample sta12Cox44000082_FD_125974 | JGI IMG/M metagenome (GOLD analysis project Ga0182037, IMG submission 125974) | Lab enrichment of tropical soil microbial communities from Luquillo Experimental Forest, Puerto Rico - statoxic.12C.oxic.44.000.082 | ecosystem: Environmental > Terrestrial > Soil >... | reverse complement strand
CGCCACGCTGCCGGCCACGCCGATGACGAAAGGCACGGGCCGGTCGGGGTTTTGTTGAGGTTCGCCGAGGAATTCCGCGGTGGCGGCGAACAGCCGCTGGCGGGCGGCGACCTGAAGGGGAATCAGCCGGGCCAGCGGCAGGTAAACCTCTTCGACTTCCAGCAGGTCGATCTGCTCACCCAGACCGCGCAGGCCGATCAGTTCCTCTTCGGTGAGGGCCAGCGGCGTCGACATCCGAAGCGCACGCCATTGCTTTCGGTCGAACTCCACATAGGGGCTCGGCTCGCTAAGCCGCGGCATGGTGTCAGTGTCGCAGGGACGGACGCGCGCCCGACGGCTGGGATGGTAAAAGCCCGGCTGGATAGACTGGCGCCCGTGACTGCCGCACCCGACGCTCGCACCTCAGCCTCCGTAATGTCGGCCCCGCTCGCCGAGGTCGACCCCGATATCGCCGAGTTGCTGGACAAGGAACTGAACCGGCAACGGGACACCTTGGAGATGATCGCTTCGGAGAACTTCGTGCCGCGCTCGGTGCTGCAGGCCCAGGGCAGCGTGCTGACCAACAAGTACGCCGAGGGTTTACCCGGCCGGCGCTACTACGGCGGGTGCGAGTACGTCGACGTCGTGGAGAACATCGCCCGGGACCGGGCAAAGGCGTTGTTTGGCGCCGAGTTCGCCAATGTCCAGCCCCATTCGGGTGCCCAGGCCAACGCGGCGGTGCTGCACGCGCTCATGACGCCGGGGGAGCGTCTGCTGGGTCTGGACCTCGCCAACGGCGGACACCTGACGCACGGCATGAAGCTGAACTTCTCCGGCAAGCTGTATGACGTCGGCTTCTACGGCGTCGATGCGAAGACGCATCTGGTCGACATGGACGCGGTGCGGGCCAAGGCGCTGGAGTTCCGGCCCAAGGTGATCATCGCCGGCTGGTCGGCCTACCCGCGGATTCTCGACTTCGCGGCGTTCCGGTCGATCGCCGACGAGGTCGACGCCAAGCTGTGGGTGGACATGGCGCACTTCGCGGGGCTGGTGGCGGTCGGTCTACACCCATCGCCGGTGCCGCACGCGGACGTGGTGTCCACGACCGTGCACAAGACGCTCGGTGGCGCCCGTTCGGGCATGATCCTGGGCAAGCAGGAGTACGCCAAGGCCATCAACTCGGCGGTGTTCCCCGGCCAGCAGGGCGGGCCGCTCATGCATGTCATCGCGGGCAAAGCGGTCGCACTCAAGATCGCCACCACCCCAGAATTCGCCGACCGGCAGCAGCGCACGCTTTCGGGAGCGCGCATCCTCGCCGACCGGCTAATGGCGGCCGACGTCTCCATGGCCGGCGTTTCGGTGGTCAGCGGCGGAACCGACGTGCACCTGGTGCTGGTCGACCTGCGCGATTCGCCACTCGACGGCCAGGTCGCCGAGGACCTGCTGCACGAAATCGGCATCACTGTGAACCGCAACGCCGTGCCCAACGACCCGCGGCCGCCGATGGTGACGTCCGGCTTGCGCGTGGGAACACCGGCGCTGGCGACCCGCGGTTTCGGGGACGCCGAGTTCACCGAGGTCGCGGACGTGATCGCCACCGCGCTCGCGAGCGGCACGGCGACAGACGTGTCGGCCCTGCGGCAGCGGGTGACGCGGCTGGCCAGGGACTTCCCCCTCTACGAGGGACTCGAGAGCTGGACGCTGGTCGATCGCTGACCGGCAATCGGGCCGCGACACGGGCCGGGAAATTTCACGAAACCTGTGTCTGAGGGTTACAGTTACCGCATGGCACAGAAACCTGTCCCTAACGCGCTGACCCTCGAACTCGAGCCGGTCGTTGGAGCGAACATGGACCGCCACCTCAGCACTGAGGACCTCTGGTTCGCCCACGATTACGTGCCGTTTGACCAGGGCGAGAACTTCGCTTTCCTCGGCGGGCGCGACTGGGACCCGTCCCAGATGACGCTGCCCAGGACCATCACCGACGCTTGCGAGATCCTGCTGCTACTCAAGGACAACCTCTCCGCCCATCACCGCGAGCTCGTCGAGCACTTCATTCTCGAGGAGTGGTGGGGGCGCTGGCTGGGCCGGTGGACCGCCGAGGAGCACCTGCACGCCATCGCGCTGCGGGAATACCTGGTCGTGACCAGGGAGGTCGACCCGACCGCCAACGAGGAGGCGCGGGTCGAGTACGTGATGAAGGGCTACCGCGGCGACACCTATTCGCAGGTCGAAACCCTGGTGTACATGGCGCTGACCGAGCGCACCCACGCCGTCTTCTGCCGCAACCTGGCCGCTCAGGCGGAGGAACCCGTCCTGGCCGGACTGATCGACCGGATCGCGCGGGACGAGGTGCGGCACGAGGAGTTCTTCGCCAACCTCGTCGCCCACTGCCTGGAGTACACCCGCGACGAGACGATCGCGGCGATCGCCGCGCGTGCGGCGGACCTCCAAGTCGTCGGCGCCGACATCGACGCCTATCAGGACAAGGTGCGCAACGTCGCCGACGCGGACATTTTCGACGCTGCGGACCTGCGGCAGGCGATCTCCGACCGCATCACCGAATGGGGAGTGGCCGGCGAACCGGCGCTCCGGCAATTCGTTATCGGCTAGGCCAAGCTGCGCGTTCCGGCACATTTCGCCGCCGGTAATTTGTGTCGCCCTCGTGGTCTCGGCGCGCCTGCACGGCGCCCGAGCGGCCACGAGAGTAGCGTCGTTCCCGATGGTCAGCGACATGCTCTGCTGCCAGGGCGGCACCTCTCGTCACTACTCCGGTAGTTCTAGGCAGGACCGGGCCCGGTCCTGGTGCTGCGGCTCCCGCCGAACTGCCTGTGCGGGTCCGCGCGGGCTTGGCCGCTCGAGGAGCGCTTCGTGACCGAAATCCGGACCTATGTGCTCGACACCTCCGTGCTGCTGTCCGATCCGTGGGCGTGCAGCCGGTTCGCCGAACACGAGGTGGTTGTTCCGCTGGTGGTGATCAGCGAACTGGAGGCCAAGCGCCACCACCACGAGCTGGGCTGGTTCGCCCGTCAGGCGTTGCGTCTCTTCGATGATCTCCGGCTCCAGCACGGACGGCTGGATCAGCCCATTCCCGTTGGGACACAAGGCGGCACGCTTCACGTCGAACTCAACCACACGGACCCGGCGGTGCTGCCCGCGGGATTTCGCACCGACAGCAACGACTCTCGGATTTTGAGCTGCGCCGCCAACCTCGCCGCCGAAGGCAAGCGAGTCACGTTGGTCAGCAAGGACATTCCGCTTCGAGTCAAGGCAGCCGCGGTCGGCTTGGCCGCCGACGAGTACCACGCGCAGGATGTCGTGGTCTCAGGGTGGTCGGGGATGCATGAGATCGAGACGGCCGCCGAGGACATCGACGCGCTGTTCGCCGACGGCGAGATCGATCTCGTCGAAGCTCGGGATCTGCCCTGTCACACCGGCATTCGGCTGCTGGGCGGCGGCTCGCACGCGCTGGGCCGCGTCACCTCCGCCAAACGCGTCCAGCTGGTTCGCGGCGACCGCGAGGTGTTCGGGCTGCGTGGCCGTTCCGCCGAACAGCGCGTAGCGCTCGACCTGCTGCTGGACGAGTCGGTGGGCATCGTGTCGCTGGGCGGCAAGGCCGGCACCGGCAAGTCCGCGCTGGCGTTGTGCGCGGGTCTCGAGGCGGTGCTGGAACGGCGGACCCACCGCAAGGTGGTGGTCTTCCGTCCGCTGTATGCCGTGGGCGGCCAGGAGCTGGGCTACCTCCCTGGCAGCGAGAGCGAAAAGATGGGCCCGTGGGCGCAGGCGGTGTTCGACACCCTCGAGGGCCTGGCCAGTCAGGCGGTGCTCGAGGAGGTCCTGTCCCGGGGCATGCTCGAGGTGTTGCCGCTGACCCATATCCGAGGCCGCTCGCTGCATGACTCGTTCGTCATCGTCGATGAGGCGCAGTCGCTGGAGCGCAACGTTCTGCTGACCGTTTTGTCTAGGTTGGGTACCGGATCGCGGGTGGTGCTGACCCATGACATCGCCCAGCGCGACAACTTGCGGGTCGGCCGCCACGACGGGGTTGCGGCGGTGATCGAGAAGCTCAAAGGTCATCCGCTGTTCGCCCACATCACGCTGCTGCGCAGCGAGCGGTCGCCGATCGCCGCACTGGTCACCGAGATGCTCGAGGAAATTGCCATAGCGCAGTAACGGGCCCTGACCTGGGCTCGAGTGTGCGCTGACGGCGGGATTTGAGTCGATTCGTCACCCCGTGCGCACAGTCAACGCCCCGATCTCACACGGAACCCCGGGTAGGCTGCCAGGGTGCCGAAACGACCCGACAGCCAGGCCTGGCGCTATTGGCGGACCGTTTTCGGTGTCGTCGCGGCCGCCGCCGTACTGGTCATCGGCAGCCTCACCGGACACGTGACCCGCGCCGACAACCTCGGCTGCTCGGTGGTCAAGTGCGTCGCGCTGACATTCGACGACGGGCCGGGACCGTACACGGACCGCCTGCTGCAGATCTTGAAGGACGCCGACGCCAAGGCCACGTTCTTCCTGATCGGCAACAAGGTCGCCGCCAACCCGGCCGGCGCCAAGCGCATCGCCGATGCCGGCATGGAATTCGGCAACCACACGTGGGAACACCCCAACATGACGACGATCCCTGCCGAGGACATCGCCGGTCAGTTCTCGCGCTCCAACGACGCGATCACCGCCGCGACCGGCCGGGCGCCGTCGCTGTGGCGTCCCGCCGGTGGGCTGTCCGACCCGATGGTGCGCCAGACCGCGGGTCAGTTCGGTCTAGCCGAAATCCTCTGGGACGTAATCCCTTTCGACTGGATCAACGACTCTAACACGGCCGCGACGCGGTACATGCTGATGACGTACATCAAGCCCGGCTCGGTGGTGTTGTTTCACGACACCTATTCGAGCACAGTCGATCTGGTGTACCAGTTCATCGCGGTGCTCAAGGCTAACGGCTACCGCTTGGTGACGGTCACTGAGCTGCTGGGGCAGCGGGCGCCCGGCAGCAGCTACGGTGGCCGGGAGAACGGGCCACCCGTCAACCAGCTGCACGACATCCCCGCCAGCGAGATCCCCACGTTGCCCAACACGCCCTCACCCAAGCCGATGCCCAACTTCCCGATCACCGATATCCCGGGCCAGAACTCGGGCGGACCGAACAACGGTGCCTAGAACGCGCCGAGCGGCCGGGCAACGAAAGTCCGCTCGCAGGTTGGCGATTCGATATGCGATCGATCTCGCCGGCAGCTATGTAGCGGCCGTCGTCAGCGCGAGCGCCATTTTGATCCCGCTGAGGGGCCACACGTCGGTTGGCTTCGCGGAGAAGAACACCCCGACGGTGGCGGTGCTGATCGTGCTGGGAATCATCAGCGTCGCGGTGGCGGGTGTCGTGAGCATCGCTCCTTCGCTGCGTTGGTTTGCCGCGGGCAAGGAACCGAATCAGCAGCAACGAGAAGCCGCGATGAAACTCCCCGGCCGCCAATCGGTGATCCTGTTTTCGGCCTGGGGAGCTGCCGGCGCAATTCTCATGCTGCTCAATCGCAACGGCGGCGCCGCTCTGTTGGTGCCGATTCTGCTTGGCGTGCTACTCGGCGGGCCGGCCGCCGCGGGCACGGGAATGCTGCTTGCGCAACGCACCCTGCGCCCCATCATGGGCGCGGCCACACTGGGTTCCGAGCCCCGGCTTCTGGTACCCGGTGTGTTTGCGCGTCTGGTTCTGCTGTGGTTCCTGTGCAGCGCAGTGCCCATCGGGGTGATTACGACTCTGGTCGTTCTTCGTTCCAACGGCTGGCTCATCCAGAAGTCCGCGTCGTTGGACGTGCCCGTTCTGGTGGTGTCGCTGGCGGCGCTGGTGCTCGGGCTGCCGACGATGATTCTGACGTCGCGATCCATCGCCGATCCGTTGGGCGAGGTCGTCGACGCGATGGCGGAGGTCGAACACGGCCGCATCGGAACGTACGTCGGCGCGTACGAACGCTCCCAAATCGGGCGCCTGCAAACGGGATTCAACCGAATGGTCACCGGACTCGCCGAGCGGGACAGGTTAAGAGACCTGTTCGGCCGGCACGTCGGAACCGACGTCGCCCAGCGCGCTGTCGAAGAGGGCGCATCGCTGTCCGGGGACGTGGTCGAAGCGGCGGTCCTCTTCATCGACCTGGTGGGCTCGACGCAGCTCGCGGAAAGCCGCCCGCCACAAGAGGTTGCCGACGTGCTCAACGACTTTTTCCGGATTGTCGTCGACGCGGTCGACGAACATCACGGGCTGATCAACAAATTCGCGGGCGACGCCGCACTCGCCGTCTTCGGAGCCCCGTTGCGCACGAGTCAACCGGCGTCGGCGGCTCTGGCGACGGCACGCGCGTTGGCAACACAGCTGCGCCGCTTACCCGTGGTCGATTTCGGCATCGGGGTCTCGGCGGGCCAGGTCTTCGCCGGCAACATCGGTGCCGAAAACCGTTACGAGTACACGGTAATCGGTGACGCGGTCAATGAGGCCGCGCGGCTGGCCGACCTTGCCAAGACCGCCGACCGGCGAATCCTGTGTTCGGCGGCGGCCATCGACCGAGCCGACGAGGCCGAACGGGCGCTCTGGGCCGAATGCTATTCCACCGTGCTGCGCGGCCGCTCCGAAGCCACCCAAGTCTCGGCGCCGGCGGACCCGGCTACTGGTTGACCTTCAGCGCAGCGATGACCCCGTTGACGACGGCCGCCAGACCCGCATCGCCGATGGGTGATGCGCCCATGAACATGGTGACCGGTTTGGTGTCGACAGCGATGATGACGACGGAGTCGCCCTTCACGCCGATCGACTTGTCGGCGATCGTGACGTCGGCGTCCACCCGGGCGGCCTTGACCCCGTCGACCTTGATCGACGACGTCTTCTTCGGGCCCAGGGTTGGCTGCGCGTTCGAGTAGCCGGGGCCGCTCGCTATGCAGTCCATCAACTTCGACGCTTGCGCGTTGACGTCCATGCTGGTGACGAAGTTGGTAATGGCGACCTCAACTAGGGTCATCCACCCCTTGGCGTTGGGCACCTCCTGGCCGAGGCCCACTGCACCGATGAGGTTCGGGCTCTGGTCGTCTGAGAACGGCGCCCATCCGGGTGCCGCGGTGTCCGGGAAGGACAGCTTGCCCGCGGTGACCGGGCCGCCGCCGGCGGGCTTCTCACCGCCGGACACATTGGGCCCGCAGTCGGTCGCCGTCTGCTCGGAACTGTTCGGTTGCGACGTCGGGGCGGCTGTCGTCGCCGAGGGCGGGGCCGTGGTCGACTTGTTCCTGCTGCTGAGGCCGATCACCAGAACTACCGCCAGCGCGATGACGCCCAAGACCGCGACCCCGGCGATGATCAGCCATGGCGCCTTCGAGCGTGGACCACGCGGCGGTGGTCCGGGCGGGTACGGCCCACCCGGCCAGCCGGGCGGAACTTGCTGGCCCGGGGGGAACTGCTGGGGTGGGTAGGCGCCCGGCGGATAAGGATTCGCGGGACCTTCCGGCGGGCCATACGGGCCACCCGGCGGCGGGTACGGGTAGCCGCCGCTCGGTTGCTGGCCGCCCCAATATGGGTTCTGGCCATAGGGATTCGTCCCGTAGGGATCCTGACCGTAGGGACCCCCAGGAGGAGCCGTCATTCCCGAACCACCCTCACCTAGTCTTGCGGCTTGACCTTGGCCATCGCCAACACGTCGAGCCGGCGGTCCAGCTCCTCGATCGACAGCTTGTCGCCGATCAGGCCGCGGTCGATGACGGTCTGGCGAATGGTCTTGTGTTCCTTGAGCGCCTGCTTGGCCACCGCGGCGGCCTCCTCGTAGCCGATGGCCGAGTTCAACGGCGTCACGATCGACGGCGACGACTCGGCCAGCTCGCGCAGACGCTCGACGTGGGCGGCCAGCCCGGTAACGCAACGCTCCGCGAACAACTTTGAGACGTTGGTCAACAGCTTGAACGACTCGAGGATGTTGCGGGCCATCATCGGGATGTAAACGTTGAGCTCGAAGGCGCCGTTCGCACCGCCCCAGGCGACTGCGGCATCGTTGCCGATCACCTGCGCGGCGACCTGCGTAACCGCCTCCGGCAGAACCGGATTCACCTTGCCCGGCATGATCGAGCTGCCCGGCTGCAGGTCTGGGAGCTGGATCTCGGCCAGGCCGGTCAGGGGGCCCGATCCCATCCAGCGGATATCGTTGGCGATCTTGGTCAACGAAACCGCGATGGTACGCAGCGCACCGGACGCCTCCACCAGCCCGTCACGGGCGGCCTGGGCCTCGAAAGAATTAGCGGCCGTGCGCAATTCGGACAAGCCCGTCGAGGCGATCAGCGTCTCGACCACCCTGGCGCCGAAGCCGTCGGGGGCGTTGAGGCCGGTGCCCACCGCGGTGCCGCCGATCGCCAGCTCGCCGAGCCGGGGCAGCGTGGCCCGCACGCGCTCGATCCCGGCCTCGATCTGGCGGGCGTATCCGCTGAATTCCTGGCCGAGCGTCACCGGCACGGCGTCCATCAGGTGGGTGCGGCCCGACTTGACCACGGTGTGCCACTCGCGGGCCTTGCTTGCCAGCGCGTCCTGCAGCACCTCGAGTGCCGGGATGAGGTGGCGCACCGCGGCCTCGGTGGCCGCGATGTGGGTGGCGGTCGGGAAGGTGTCGTTGGACGACTGCGACATGTTGACGTCGTCGTTGGGATGCACCGCGACCCCGTTGGCGGCGGCGATGGACGCGATCACCTCGTTGGTGTTCATGTTGGAGCTTGTGCCCGAACCGGTTTGGAAGACGTCGATGGGGAACTGGTCGTCGTGGAGGCCGTCGGCGATCTCGGCTGCCGCGGCGATGATCGCGTCGGCCTTCTCCGGTGCCAGCAACCCGAGGTCCTTGTTCACCTGCGCGCACGCGCCCTTCAGCAGGCCCAGCGCGCGAATCTGCGTGCGCTCCAGGCCACGGCCCGAGATCGGAAAGTTCTCCACTGCGCGCTGAGTTTGGGCGCGCCACAAGGCTTTTGCGGGTACCCGAACCTCGCCCATGGTGTCGTGCTCGATGCGGTACTCGGCGTCGGAGCCGGCTTTATCCTCTGTGTCCTCAGTGGCCATAGATTGGCTTCCTTCTTGATTGGGGCTTGATTGGGTTGTCAGGGCAGGGGATAGGCGGCAGTGCTGTCGCCGGTGAAGTCGATGGCGGAGTATTCGTTGAGCTTCGAGAGCCGGTGGTACGCCTCGATCATGCGCACTGTGCCCGACTTCGAACGCATCACGATCGAGTGGGTGGTGCAGCCGCCGGGGTAGTAGCGGACGCCGTTGAGCAGGTCGCCCTGGGTAACCCCGGTGGCGCAGAAGAAGACGTTCTCACCGGACACCAGATCCTCGGTGGTCAATATCTGGTCCAGGTCGTAGCCGGCGTCGAGCGCCTTGCGGCGTTCGGGTTCGTCTTTGGGCGCCAGCTGCGCCTGAATCGCGCCGCCCATGCAGCGGATCGCGGCGGCGGCGATGATGCCCTCTGGGGTGCCGCCGATACCGGCCAGCATATCGGTGCCCGACTCCGGCCGGCACGCGGAGATCGCGCCCGCGACGTCGCCGTCGGTGATCAGCCGGATGCGGGCGCCGGTGTCCCGCACGTCCTTGATTAGTTGAGCGTGTCGTGGCCGATCCAGGATGCACACCGTCATGTCGCGTACCGACAAGGCCTTGACCTTGGCGACGGCGCGAATGTTCTCGGCGATCGGCGCGGTGATGTCCAGCACGTGCGCGGCCTCGGGTCCGACGGCGATCTTGTTCATGTAGAACACCGCCGACGGGTCGAACATCGTGCCGCGGTCGGCGACCGCCAGCACCGAGATGGCGTTGGGCATGCCCTTGCTCATCAGCGTGGTGCCGTCCACCGGGTCCACGGCGAAGTCGCAGTCCGGGCCGTCGCCGTTGCCGACCTCTTCGCCGTTGTAGAGCATCGGGGCCTGGTCTTTTTCGCCTTCGCCGATGACGACCACCCCGCGCATCGACACCGTGTTCACCAGTTCGCGTATCGCGTCGACCGCCGCGCCGTCGCCGCCCTCTTTGTCGCCGCGGCCCACCCAGCGGCCGGCGGCCATAGCACCGGCCTCGGTGACCCGTACCAGTTCCAGGGCCAGGTTGCGGTCTGGGGCTTCGCCCCGCGGCCGCGCCTTCGACGGGTCGCGGCCCGCGACGGTGACCGAGCGGTTGCCCTCAGCTGCCATGGTTGGTGATTGTCCCAGAAGCGGATCGGTCAGCGGGAACTGGGATACTCGGGAGATGACCGAGGAGCCGCGACCGAATACCGACGTAGGAGAGCCGGCTCCGGCGCCCAGGCCCGCCAAACCGCGGCTGCTGCAGGACGGCCGCGACATGTTCTGGTCGCTCGTGCCGCTGGTCGTTGGGTGCATCCTGCTGGCGGGCATGG
>Ga0182037_10002178_pt1 | contig 10377 bp, 10 predicted proteins | sample sta12Cox44000082_FD_125974 | JGI IMG/M metagenome (GOLD analysis project Ga0182037, IMG submission 125974) | Lab enrichment of tropical soil microbial communities from Luquillo Experimental Forest, Puerto Rico - statoxic.12C.oxic.44.000.082 | ecosystem: Environmental > Terrestrial > Soil >... | reverse complement strand
GCGGCGGTGGCGCCTGATATGCCGTTGCTCTGGTTCTCAGGGACCACCTGGGGCTGACCGGCACAATCAAAACGGCGACGCGGGCAGATGCCGCAACTTGAGGTCAACCGTTCGCTTCAGGTCGTCGCCAGCAATCCGGATCGGCCGGACTATAGCCGGACTAGTCCGGCGGTGATCACCAATAGCGTGAGCCATCGGGCATGCAATAATCACCCCATCCTCGGCGACCAAGATATTTCAACCTGACACTCCTTTACGATGTCTGCGGCACGCTAGGCAACTTCGGGAAGCTAGCAACGCCTCGCCAGATTCAGTTTGCTTAGAGCTGATTTGCTGATCTTCATGAATGGTCATCGTTGCTGATCTCGCGTCTCCCAGCTCCTCGGAGTTCAGAGTCCCTTCGCCCATCTATCATGGGCAGCGGACGGATAACCTGCGCGGCTCTGATGACACAGCAGTGAAGCGGTCGAAAAGGGGTACGAAAGCGGCGTTGCGTTGTACCGCGTTTACGAAAAACATGGGAAATCAGTTACATTGGGAATACGGTGAGGTGCGAGAGTGGTTGAATCGGGCGGTCTCGAAAACCGTTGAACCTTTACGGGTTCCGTGGGTTCGTATCCCACCCTCACCGCCAGATACCAAAAACACCCGGGTCCGGGTCGAACCGGCCGCGTTTGCACGTGGTTGCGCGGTTCGATACCTTTCATTGCTCAAACGGGCTCAGAGACCCCCGGTGATGAGGTGACAAGCCCAAACAATTCAGCGCCGAGAACGATATCGGTGAATCTCGGAAGGCACCTGAGGCCGAGAGGCTAGTGTCTGGCCTTGCCCAGCGCGATCCCGCGAATCCGTTTCGTAGGCTACTGGCAGATGGATGGGATACAGAACACAAATTCGTGTTTTGGGCATTCATCAATGGCATTGGATTCCCAGCGGGCTCTCGCTCCGTTTTGCTCGCAAGCCAGCAAACCAGAGCTCGCAGCGGTGATGCTGGCAAACAGACCAGCGCCTCAAACCGTATCAAAACCTTTTCACTGCTCTTTGACCGTATCAATAACTTCGAAAAGAGCCAGGCGTCTGTATTCTGACGAAGACTCAGGGAAAACCGGTCGTGAGCGGATAGAACCAGCCACCGATAGGCCCCGGCAAGCAGGCCAAGCCGGTCGAAGCGCCGCGCTCTGTAGGCCACGACGTTGGCGGCTCCGGCTTGTTGCGCCGGCTCACGAGCGGTATGATGCTGGTATGACGAGATCGAAGATCGCTATCAGTTTGCCCAAGGATCAACTCGCCAAAGTCCACCGGGAAGTCCGTGCCGGACGAGCGGATTCAGTGTCGGGTTACATTGCCCGAGTCCTGGCGGAACATGAGAAGCGCGAATCCCTCCAGGTACTGCTTCGCGATTTGATCGAACAATATGGCGAGCCACGGGCAGAGGACATCAAATGGGCAGAGCGCGCGCTCGCACCGCGAAGGCGGGGATAACGCTGGATACCGGCGCGCTCATCGCCCTCGATCGTGGTGATAAGCGCATGATCGCCTTGCTCCATCAGGCGTTGGCGAAAGGCTGCGCCTTTCGAGTGCCTTCGGGTGTTCTGGGACAAGCCTGGCGCGATGGTCGTGTTCAGGTTACCCTAGCACGGTTCTTGCGTAGCGAGGAAGTTGAGATTGTTCCTCTTGACGAGCAACTTGCCCGTTCCTGTGGAGAACTCTGCGGCGCCACCAACACGTCAGATATTATCGACGCGTCAGTGGTGATTCTCGCCAGAGGGCGGCAAGACCCTATCGTCACAAGCGATCCGCACGACCTGCGGCTTCTGGATCCGGCAGCTCCAATCATCCCTGTTTAGACTTCGCACCGGGTTATTGCAAGGGTCGCGTGGTTCAGCAACACGATCCGCGATTAATTAATATTAACGGCGCAGCGTTTACGAACTAATCTTGGCGTATAAACGGCATGTCGTACAAGTGCCCGCGTCCGGCGAATGCACCGGCGGTCAGAAACAGCAATACCGGACTTCATTCCGGCGGGAACCGCTTTCGCCGCTGTAGTTTGTATTTCCCCACTTAAGAACAGACGTAGAGACAACAGTCAGAGGATATTTTGCGTTCCAAACGAAGAGGCACCCCGAACTCTTATTCCTACCAAATGAGTAGGGGACGACAACCACCTTACTGCAATACCGCGCTGACGAAGTGACGCGCGACTCGGCGGTAGCGAGTTCCCGGCGGGAGGCCGGAGTGGCGGCCGCGAGGTAGATCCTCCTAATCCGCCGCGCTCGCGCCCCGCCCCCTTTTCGACAGTGGCAGATGGATCAATCGGATGCGGCGTGTGTGCTCTGTCTCGCTCGCGCCATTCGGCGCGAGGTACGAGCGCCGGTAGCGAACCTGCGCGCCAGTGTACCGCCGGCGTGCCGCATCGGTTAACGAGACGTCAACCGAGTGCTCTTCGCTAGGTTGCATCCCCTCCGGCAAATAGAAGTAGAGCGCGTATCGCTCGCGGAGGCGCTCGAGAGTTTGCTCGAACGCCGCAGCTTGATCCACTGCCATGCTGTCACCGCCCGATTGATTCGCGATCTGGGATGTGCCGGCCGATTGCGTGCGCGGGGTCCTCGGATATGATCCAAACCTGCGAGGAACCAGGTCACCGAAAATGTCTCGCGGTCGGTCGTCATCGAATGACGGTGGACGCCGGTACGCGGTTCCCGTATGCAGGGCATCCGGTGCGACCAGAGCGCTCAGAACAGAGTCTGCGCGTGCCAGTGCACGCAGGACCGCGGCTTCGTTTCGGCTACGCTCGGTCTGGTCGTCGGTGACGATGACAATAGCCCGGCGTGCATCGCGTCGCGCGTTCAGCTCGACATAAGAAGCGGTGTCCAACAGCCCGGCGGTGATATCGGTGCCTCCTTCGAAAGTTTCGCGATCGAGCACGCTTTCGAGCTCCCTGTCAGCATACAGGCGGCTGGGGCGAAACGGAATGCGCAAGCGCGTGAAGCGATCGAATACCATCGTAGCGATCCGGTCCTGGTCCCCCAGCGCGCGCAGAGCCTGATGCGAAGCGGTAGTCACGCGCCGGATGTGTGGCTCCATGCTACGGCTGACATCCAACAGCAAGACGACGTCAACCGGCATCTTCTCGCTTTGGAAATTCCGGATCTCCTGCGGCTTTCCATCCACACGCAGGATGAAATCCTGGACTCTGAGACCGCGAATAGGATGGCTTCCACCATCCACTACCTGGGCATCGACACGTCCCAACGAGACATCGCTACGAAAAGTAACAGGCGGGTCATCGGCTGGTGTGGTAGCGACAGCCGCCTTGTGGGCGGCCAACAGGCATAGGGCGGCGATCGTCAAAAGGACGTACGTGCGTTGCATGAAAGACCGATGCAGCAGAGCAGAGCGCGGTGGTACATTCCTTGTAGTGGCCGCGCCGGAATGTAATTAATATTACTCAGCGTCGTCGGAGGAGCTCTTCCATGCGGTTGCTAGAACCGGCGTCAGAGAGGGCCGGACCCGACTAGAGTTCGTTATGACATGCGCTTAAACCGGCGCAAGTGCGATCGCCCAGCGGGCCCGCAAAGAATTGCTGACACACTGACAAGGCTCGCAGCCACCACGCGGTCTGGTCCCGCACCTTGATCCTGGCGGCTGCCGAGCCTCCTTAAGCGGGCTGTGCGTGGATAGCGGCCTGGTAATGAGGTCGGACCCGTCTGGCGTTCTCTAGGCCGGCTGATGGATCTCGTCGGCGGCTACTGAGACGACGCCGAGTTCGGCCGCGACCGCGTCGATGGCTTGCCGATGTCGAGGTCCACTTGGCAATCGGGGGTGAAGTACCGGCCTGTGGTGAGACCGGAATCCTCACTTGCCAGGAAAGCCACCGTCCCGGCCACCCGTCGCGCCCACGGTGGCGCGCGCGAGGAGGTTCGCGGTTATCCCGTTCGGCGCGAGCTTGAGTGCGTTGTAGAATGTCGCATGGGTTGCCCGACCGATTCTGGGACGTTGTGACAATGTCAGGCCTGTTCCCCATCTGCGGGCGTCGAGAAACAGGAGGAGACGATGGCCGCGACGGAAGTCGTTCCTGGGTTGTACATGCTGGCGCTGGGGCCGGTAAATGCGTTTTTACTGGTCGCGTCGGACGGCTGCACAGTCATCGATACCGGGCTGCCGGGAAACGCAGCCAAGTTGATGGAGGCACTAAAAGCGATCAAACAAACGAACGTTCGTCGCGTTCTCTTGACGCATGCGCACCCAGATCACATCGGTAGTTTTGCGGCCCTCAAGAGCATCACCGGCGCCGAGGTCTACATGCATCGTGCTGATGCTCCGATCGCAATTTCTGGCAAAGGCTTCCGTCCAATGAAAGCGGCGCCGGGTCTGCTGCGCGGCCTCATGTTCCGGCTGTTCGTTCGGCCGGTGTTAGCGGTCGAAGGAGCGCCTGTTGAACATTTCTTAAACGACGGAGAGGAACTGCCAGTCGCTGGCGGTCTGAAAGCCATTCATGTGCCCGGCCACTGCGCTGGCCAAATGGCATTTCTTTGGCGTCGGCATGGTGGCGTGTTGATCGCAGCCGATGCGTGCAGCGACATACCACGTTTGGGGTTAAGCCTCGGTTACGAAGATCTTGAAGAGGGCAGGCGCAGTTTGCGGAAATTGAGTGCCCTTGATTTTCAGGTGGCATGTTTTGGCCACGGCAAGCCGATTCTCAAGGATGCAGGTCTGAAATTTCGACGCTTATGGACCTGATTGCCGCTTGATCCAGTGCAGTCCACTCCAACGTTGCTGGCCCGACTGCCTTATCGAGCAAGTCACGTACCGGGCAGTTCACCCCGCTCACCTCCGGCCACGAATAGTAGCTCTCTCACGGAGCTAACAACGTCAGCACCCGTTGTGCAGACGCGGTGGCGCCGGCGTACTGACCGCCGGTTAGCTGCCGTCGCAACACCCGCAGTTCAACTGCGGCCGCATCGAATTGCGAGTTGTACACATCCCCGCCCGTTCCCTTATCTAGCCGACGAATGGTTCCCCTATCCTCCACCCATCGAATGGCTTCGTCCAGTTCGGGCAACTCGACCTCTGCAGGCGAGGAGATCGCCCTTTCGAGAATGATTTTGACCGCCCCGTAGTTCATGGCCGGAACATAACATGGTGGGCGGATTTGCTCGTTGTCTTGCAGCAAGAAGCCATTTGCCTCGGGTGAACAATGAGCAGCTAGCTGCTGTATTGGGACCCAATCTGTTTTAGGGGTGCCGGGGAGAGCGATATCTGGACCGTCCCCTTCGCGGGCGGCGTGGCCCACCTGCTGATTTCCCATCCCGCCACCGAGGCGCGTCCTCTGTATTCGCCGGATGGGAAATGGCTGGCGTTCATCTCCGCGCGCAGCGGCGCGGGGGATATATCCGTTCTGACGTTCAGCACCAGCCAGCTGAAGCGCATCGTTCCGTTATGTTCAGGTCTCTGGGTTTTCTCGTCTTCCAGATCGCTCCTACCACTGCAATAGTGCCGCAGGGCAGCTGAGACTCTTACTTCCGGGCGGACGTGCTTCGTTACCTCCGCACGCACCGGGTCGGGTCGGAGGTGGGCGTCGGGTATCGCCCAACGCTGGCCACCGTCCGCCGCTCAAACCGGGTATACAGATTTTTGGAGTAGTCTCCCGCATCCACGATAGGGTGAGACTACACAGAAACCGACTTTGAAAAGACACGGGAGGCCCAGGACCTAAATTGCACCCACGCGCTGGAAGCGTTGTCCTCGATCAGCTCCTTAACCGGCAGAGCGGACTCCGGCTGCCTCATGATCAGTTCGTCGAACCGTATTCCGAGTTCGTCTAGTAAACTCGTGCGAGTGTGTTTGAATACCCGCCATGAGAGCCAGGGCATCTGCCGGTCTCTACCGATGGTCTTTAGCCGGCGCACCGCGATATTCTTCTGGTCGATCGGCTTCCCGGCCTGAGACGCCAAAACGAAGTCGTCCGGCCGGGTAAATTTTGCCCGTTGGCTCTGTCCGAGCAGAAGACGAAACAGTGAATTAGGAATTGGCAGATTTCGATTGCGGCTTCTCCGAGTCACGCCGCTCAACCGACTCCGGTTGAACCGCCTGCGGACGGCAATCGTTCTCGGCGGAATCGGCTCTCCGTCCACGCTGGACCATGTCTCCGATAAGTTCACGAACTTCCATTGGAGTCCGCAAATCTCCTCCATGTTCATGCTCGTGAGGATCGCGATCAGCGCCATTTCCCTTTCGGGATACTGCATCGCGCCCAGCAGGTCACTCATTTGAGCGCGTGTCAGTGTTCGCGCTTCCTTGCGGGTCATTCCCGGCAGTGTCACCAGGCTGGCTGGATTGTCTCCGGTGAACAAATGTCTTCTCTTAGCGTGAGAATAGATGACGCTGACCACACTGCGGATGTGAGTGATGGTCTGGACCGAATACCCGCGCGCCACAGCGGCCGAGATGAGCCGTTGGACATCCCCCGGCTGCACATCGCAGAGCTGCATATCGCCTAGGTAAGGCCAGTTTGGGACCGTTTTGAGCTTTCTATTCGGCGCCGTTACGTCGAGTTGAAAAATGCAGTCTACTTGTTCCGGCTTAAGCACATGCTTCATGATGGCCCGGTAATGCGTCCGACCAGGAGGGCTCTTCACCCTAACGTACTCGGGCACGAACATGGTCTTCACGAACTCCGCAAGGGTTATCGCGGGTTGCGGCGCCCGCGCGGTCTGGTCCAGTCCTAACTCTGAGCCCCCAGACGCGGGAGCGATCCGTGTGAGTTCGCTCCCACGCGACTCCACGACAACACCTGCACCCATCTACGCCTCCCTTTGGCTCGATCTCCCACCACGCCTGCGTCCGGGTACGAACCGGACAGTCGTAAGTGTTATTCCGGTATGGGGCCCTCTGCCCGGAAATTCCCGATCACCACATTCACGACTCAGCACTCGGCCGCTGTTCGAGAAAGCCATCCAATAGGATTTGCCCGCCTTGGGTTTGCGGTTGGGCATCTGGCGAAAGACCACGAGGTGCCCGCCCTTTTGCTTGCCATGCATTCTCCTCCGTCGCCAACCGCGACGCCAGTCCAGCGGTCGAGTGTTCGAATCTTGTTCTCATCTTGTAGAGGCCGGCTTTCGAAACAGGCCTTCATCAAACTTGGGATTGAGTACCACCTTCTCGATATTGATCCTCTCAGGCGGCACCGGAACATCCGGAAGGCCCGTGGCGGTTCTCGCTACCGGCAAAACCCTCGTCTCCAGAACAAACGGGATCTGGAGCCCTTCCACCGGTCGGTAATCTCGGAAGTATTCTTCCGTCGGATGGTCGGTGCCATCCATACGGCGCGGCTGCAACTCCATCTTGGCCTCCAGGAAGGTCTGGGCGTCGATCCAGACATGAAGCGCTTGGGCGCTCTTCATGGTCATCTTCACCTTATAGGTATCGCGGCCCTCAACTTTATCCATGCCGACCAATTCGATGCGGGTGCCCTTCGCTGCGTAATCCACCAAGAGTCCATCGAGGTCCGCCTGTGCTGACGACAGTTTGAGTTCCTCGTCGGTAAACGGCTCTACCACCCGACGGTTCAGGAACGGCCGCAGCTTCCAGCCCTGCGCGCCGTCATACACCTGAATGGCGGTCTGGCCCGCAAACTCCAACTCGAACCGCATTTTACGCGGCCGCTCGAGTTCCATCAGAAAGGGCAATTGGACCTCTTGCGCCGGCCGGCCGGGCATCGCCGGCAGGCCGCCACCCTTTCCCCTAGCCACGGCGACCTGTTCCTTGGTCTGAAGCGTCGCCCGCTGATTCCCGCCTACGCCCAGTTTTCCGGCTAGCGACATGGTTTTGACTGCCCGCCAAGCCTGGACGCCGCCGCGGGCCGCCACGTTCCTGTCGACGATCTGCTCGGCCGTGAGCGCGGGAAGCGGCGCGACTGTTTCCGCCGCCAGCAAGGTGACAAATCCGAGAACGCTGGTCAATATCAATACGTTTCGATACATCAAGTAATCCTTAATTACGAAATTCAGAAGGACCGGAGGATCCGGTCCGCAGGCTGAAAGCCTGCCCACAGTTCTCTCACTCCACCACGAGTCCGTCGGCTCGAAAATTGCCGATCACCACATTGACCCGGTCGCCGCGCTTCACCCGGCGGCCCACGTTGGAAAAGCCCATCCAGTAAGACTTGCCCGCCTCGATGTTCTGGACGGCCTGGCGCAGTTGGCCGACCTTTTCCAGCACCGGGACCACCAGGCTGACACCCGCCTGGGGATCTTCGAGAGAAGGCTCGAGCTTCTTATCGTTGAGCGGCTTGGCCTTCTCCGGATCTGTAACCCGCCAGGAGAACCGCACCATCTCGCCTGATTCCGCCCACTTCACGCTGAACGAATCGACTCCCCAGGCGCCTTCGTAGAACATCTGCGCGCGATGGGGAACGCTTGGCCGATACCGGAACGGAGCCGCAGCCGTCGCGGGCTTGGCAGGCGCCGCAGATTGTGCAGAGGCAATCTGGAGCAGGAATCCGCCAGCCAGAACTCCTGCCACCCGGATTGCCTTTCCCCCAATTGAGCTGTGGTAGAACATTGCTGAATTCCTTATAAGCAAACTAACCGCTGCCTCACGGTCTGAGCCGCGACCGTAACGGAGCGGGATTTCCTCGTTTACCGCGGGTAGCTGCCCACCTTGTGCCGGCATCACAGGCTTGAACATTTCTGATATCTCCTTGTCAGGCTCTCAAGCTGCCGGACATCCAGTCTCGAATGTCCGGCAGCCCAGGGGTTGCTTAGTTCGCGGGGAAGGTGTTGCCGTTGAAGTTTAGCAAGGCGTCCTGTACGGAGACGTACGCGGTTGCCGTGCCGGTTGGATTGGGCCCGCAGGCCAGCACGCCGTTGACCAGCGGGCAGGGCGTGTAGGTCACGAAGATCGTGCAACTGCCCCCTGCGTTGATCGTGGGGAACGGCGCCACATTGCAGGTCCCCCCGGTGATGCTGAAGAGGGCGGTCGCGTTGGGCACAGTAACGGGAACGACCGACGGCGGCGCGATCAAGCCGATCGCGGTTGTCCCGATGTTCGTGACGGTGATGATGCCCGTCTTCGCGGACGTGCCCCCGGTGTTCAGGGCCGGCGAAGGCGCGGAGAACCGGACCAGCATCGCCGTTATGACGAACGGCAACCTGGTGGTGGCTCCCCCCGCCGTGGTCACGCCGATGTAGAAAGTCCCCGTGGCAGCGGTAGGCGCAATTGTCAGGCTGAGCTCGATCGTGGAGGCATCCACCACGGTACAGATTAAATTCGCCGTCCCGCAGAGGGTGTTAGCCGTCGGAGCCGGTACCGGTACGGTCCCCGGTATCACCGCCACCGATACGCCGGCGGGCAGGGTGCAAGTCCCCGTGGCCGCCGTGCACAAGTTGATGGTGCTCCCCGTGGCGGTAGTGGTCCCGCTCGGGAAGCCTTGGCCCAACAGGGCCACGCTGACCGTAGTCCCCTGCGGCGCCGTGGGTGGAATCGGGCTTACGCCAGCGGTGGGCACAACGACCTGGTTCAGGACCGGCAACGGCAACGTCGCGACCGTGAACAAGAGGACGTTGCTGGCCCCGCTGGGCGTGGTGACCGAAACATCGCGGGTGCTAAGCTGGGCGTTGCCCGCGATCGTGAAGGTCGCGGTGATCTGGGTGTCGCTCACCACCGTAAGGTTGGTGATGGTCACCCCTCCGCCGGTGATGGTAATAGTGCCTCCGGTCAGGCCCGTGCCGGTCAGAATCACCGGGACCATTTCGCCCAGCGAGCCTACGCTGGGAGCGATCGAGGTCAGAGTCGGCCCCCCTGGGTTGATCATAAAGCCTCCGAACTCGACCGCGCCGGGGTTCATGTTGGGGGGGCCGGGATCCGGCCGGTTGTTGCCGAAGAAGTCACGCCCCGGCGCGGTGACGGTCGTCACGCCGCTGGCGCCGATGGTTTCGATGCAACCTCTCACCGGTGAGCTGCCGGGGAGGCAGGGGACCGTCGGCGAATCGGCGCTGAGCGCGTAGTTGCCGAGCATGACGTTGGTTGTCCCGGTGCTGGTCACGGGGTTCACCATGGACAGTGGGCCCCAACTCATGTTGACCCAGTTGTTGCCTTCGTCCACGGTCGCCGTGGGGGTCAGGCTGAAGACAGGGTTCGGCACTATGGCGTCCGAGATGCCCGGAGGCACCTGCCAGCCGCAGGGTACCGTTTGTCCCGCGGCATCCAGGCATGTAGCCTCGGGCGGCACGCGCGAGCCGTTGCAGTACTGGTGGACAAGCGGCGGGGCGCTCATCGAGTTGGTGCCGCTGTAACCCGAGGTGCTGGTGAGCACCCCGCGCAGCGGGTTGAGCGTGAAGCCCGAGCCATGGTTGCCCGGACCCGTGTCGTTGC
>Ga0182037_10002174_pt1 | contig 10385 bp, 9 predicted proteins | sample sta12Cox44000082_FD_125974 | JGI IMG/M metagenome (GOLD analysis project Ga0182037, IMG submission 125974) | Lab enrichment of tropical soil microbial communities from Luquillo Experimental Forest, Puerto Rico - statoxic.12C.oxic.44.000.082 | ecosystem: Environmental > Terrestrial > Soil >... | reverse complement strand
CGCCTGGCTCGCCCCCACCGACAAAGAGCTTGCCGAACGCCTGGAGCAATTGAGCAAATCATTATGAGGCCCAGGCGTTCGAAAGACCTCTTGTCTTACGCGCCGTTGTCGTCAATCGGCTGCCGGGAACGGGATTTCGCTCGCCGGAGACTGGCGCGCCAAAAGGAACCTGAAGACGATATCGCTGCGCAGAGACCGGAAATCGGAGACCGCCACGCGCGAGAAATGGCCGCAAAAGCGGCCTTCGTGCTCGCAGGTCTTAATATCTAGGTTTCGGAAGACTGGGTCGAACCTGGGACCCGCTGATTAAGAGTCAGGGCGCATTTGTTTAAAATCAATGACCTGGAAACAAACTGCGTCCCTTAAGCCGCGTTGATTTTGTTTGTGAATTGCTCCGACCCCAAACCGAAAACCGTTCTGCGCTGGTCTTCGAGTTAGGCTTCTCGAACTTTCGACGGGCGATATCTTCAAGTCCCTTTTATCCTACCGGCCATGGTACGCCCATCGACGCGTGGTGTTATCAGGCGCTCATCTACTGATTTTTGAACTCGCGGAAGAGCCCGCCATCCGCGCAAAATGGAAACGATGGCTTTCGATCAATTTTCGCGACCGCTGAGGGCAATTCGCATCAAACTACCTTATCGCGGATCACCTGGGCGTACGGCACAGTATTCGCAAATGACGGACGTGCCTCCAGCCGATCTTGCAAGTGGGCAAGATTGGGATATTTTTCGCGCCACCTGAACTCGCTCATACGGACCCTCAGCCATCCCAGCAGGCTCCCAACCGCGATGTCCGCCAGCGTGAATCTATTGTCCACGCAAAAGGGCTTTTCGCCAAGCAAGCGCGAGATTTCTTGCACGCCGCCTTCCCGCTTGCGCAGCTGGCGTGCCATCCATTCTTCGCTGCGGGCACCTTCCGGCCTTGCTCTTTCCCAGAAAACAAGCACACATGCATCGCAAACGCCATCGGCCAGGATTTCGAAACGCTTCACGAGCAGAATGTTGTCCTTGTCCTTCGGCATCAGGGACGGCTCAGGATGCTGAAACTCCAGCCATTCGTTCACGAACCTCGATTCGTAGACCGTCTCTCCGTTCTCGCAGATCAGGATCGGCAGTTTCTCAAGCGGATTGAACCGAGGTGTCTGGGTGTCGTTGTCCCAAGGAACCTCTGTCATGAGCTCAAATGGGATGCCCTTCTCGGCGAGCTGTATCCTGACCTTTCTGGCGTACGGACTCGGCGTCGCGCTAATCAAACGATACATGACCAGCCTACCTTTTTAGAAGCGGACAGACGCTCTTCGCGAGTGGAAGAAATGCTTCCTCCGCAGGAATGGTCGCTTTGATTTCGTAGTAGCCCCACGGGTATTTCGATTCGCTAGGTTTCTTGACGCGAGCGACATACATGTCGTGAATCATGCGGCCATCCTCGCGGATCCGGGCATTCTTGGCGAAGAAGTCGTTGATCGGCAGCTCCTTCATTTTTTTCATGACAGCGCCCGTTTCATCGGTACCTGCCGCCTGCACCGCCTTGAGATAGTGCATGGCGGCGGAATAGTTGGCAGCCTGGAGCTGTGTCGGCATGCGCTTGGTTCGCTCGAAGAACCGCTTCGACCAGGCCCGCGTCTCATCATTCATGTCCCAATAGAACGCGGTCGTGACCACCATATCCTGGGTCACATCGAGCCCGAGGCTGTGGATGTCCGTGATGAAGAAGTACAGACCTGCCAAGATCTGGCCGCCTTGCCTCAGTCCAAACTCGTTCGCAGTCTTTATGGCGTTGACGGCAGCCTGCCCCGCCGTAGCGAAGCCAACAACCTTCGCCTTCGAAGCCTGCGCCTGGAGAATATAGGAAGAAAAGTCGCTCGTGTCGGTAGGATGTCGCACGGCGCCCAGGACCTTACCGCCGCCTGCTCGAACGATGTCACTTGCGTCTTTCTCAATCGAATGTCCGCCCGCGAAATCGATAGTAATGAAATACCAGCTGTCGAAACCCATCTTGACCAAAGTCGAAGCAGTGCCTTTAGCGAGTGCATAGGTATCGTAGGCATAGTGAATGCTGGTCGGAGTGCATTCCTCATTGGTGATCCGACTGGTGCCAGGTGAGACCGCGATCGCGATTTTGTTCTTTTGCGCGGCAATACTGACAGAGGCCAGCCCTGTAGCGGAGTTACCGAGGTCCGTGATCATGTCGACCTTGTCATTGTCGAACCAATTTCGAGCAATATTCACGGCAACGTCCGCCTTGTTGGCGTTATCGGCGACCACAACTTCGATCGGCTTGCCAAGCACCTGAGCGCCAAAATCGGCGACCGCCATTCGAACAGCGAGTGCTGCTCCGGGCCCCGCGATATCCGAGAGAAATCCGGTCATGTCGGTGAGCACACCGATCTTCACGACACCATCGGATATTTGGGCGTCAGTCTCGGTTGCAGAGCAGGCAACGCCCGTCATCAACGCAATCGCCGCGGCGGAAAGCAAAACTTTCAAAATTCTCATTGCGGCATCTTTCGTTATTTTGCGTACCTGCAAAGCGACGGCTTACTTACTGCCTCGCGCCCACGCAAGATCGGTTCAGATGTCCGCATAACATTGCTTCTCGCTCGCACTCCCTGGGTGGATCACCGCCCCAGATACCGCGGGACCAACTTGCTGCTCGTACTTCCAGAGCACAGGCCTGGCGATCGGCATGCGCTTCCATTCCGCTCATGCTGCTCGCTACTACCAGGGACCTCGGTGGCTCCTCGCCGGAGCATTCCCGCTGGTCGCCGTCATGGCTAATGTCGACACTAAATCAGGTACGTATACCGTTCGAGCTCACGCTTCGGGCAGACTATTTGGCGATTTTTAGCATTGCGGTCTGGTTCACAACGCCAAAAAGTGCGCAGGCTCTGTGCAAAGATTCCACAACATTTGGGGAGCCCACCCGCGTAATGTCGACTCTTACCGCTCGCCGAGCAGCAGCGGATCGACAGAAGTTGACCACTTGAGCGCTCGCAAGGAGAAGGTTGAACGTGTTTGACGGACACCTTCGATCCGGTAAAGCCGTTCCCGAAGGAATCGCTCACTGTCCGCGTTATCCCGTACGGCCACCTTGATTAGATCGTCGTATCTCCGGTCACCAGATTGGCCTCTAGGACCTCTGGCATACGTGCCGCGATGAATTGTCGTCGCGAAGAGGTTCTAATGGAGCAAATCATCAGTGATCATGGGGAAGCCGAACGACGCGCTGGCAAGTGCATGGGACGGAGGCCGAGCGAAATGGCGGAAGAAAACTATCTAAAGATGATGACCGACCTTTGGGAATCGGCCAGCAAGACCGCGTCGGATAGCCAGAGGAACCTGATGCAGACCCTGGCAACCCGCATGGGCACGAGTTTTCCTGTGCTATTCGCACCGTTCTCACTGGCGACGCGGCATCGACGAAAGCGAGCGAAACGTTCCGCGGCCTTCTCGATTCTCTTATGGCGGTGCCCGACGCCATGGCGACAGCCACGAGTCAGACAACGATGGATGCGAAGACGGCCGCACTTCTGCAGAAAATAGTGAACCCGCATGAGTGGCTCGCGGTCTCGGGCTATGCGGACAATGCGGTGCGACAGTTCGTTGAAGGACCGAGATACGCCGATATCGGTCAGATCGAGCAGAAGTTCGCGGCGCTGGTCACGGCGTGGAACGATCTGCGGATGCGGTCGATAGAGCAGAGCACCTATCAACTCAATGCGTATGCAAAGGCCGCGCAGGAGTTCACCAGCAAACTGGCCGACGCCGCTAAGGACAAGCCTATCGCGTCGCGGGCGCAACTTGTCGCAATGTGGGTCGACATCGCGAACAAGCATCTCTTCGAGGTAAACCGCATGCCGGAATTCTTGACGAGCCAGCGGGAGCTCTTGCGTGCCAGCACTGCGTTCAAGCGCGCGCAGAAAGGGCTTAGCGATTATTACGGTGAACTGTTTGGCATCCCGACGCGAGGTGAGATCGACGACCTCACCAAGACGGTTGCCGACCTAAAACGACAGTTCCGTGCCGAGCAGCGGCGACGCAAACAGAGTGATGCCAAGTCGATGAATGGGGAGAATACCCATGGCGCAATCTGAACAAACCGCAACGATCCCGGCTTCAGCGATCCTCAACAGCGTGAACGATCTCGGCCGACAACTTGCACAAAGCGCGAAGACGATAACGGAAACTCGCGACGTCGAGGTCGAAATCGGTACCGCGGCAAAGGCGGAGGTGTGGCGGTCCGACAAGGTCGTCCTATACCGCTACAAGGCGACAGCGGAGCGGAAGCTGAGGACGCCGCTCCTTCTCGTCTTCAGTCTGGTGGGACGCTACACCATCCTCGATTTGCAAGAAGACCGCTCGATGGTGCGCAACCTTCTGAAGCTTGGAATCGACGTATTTGTCCTCGACTGGGGATCGCCATCGCTCGCAGACCGCTACCTTTCGATGGACGACTACATAAACGACTACCTCGATGGCGCGATCGACGCTATCCGAGAGATCGACGGTGTCCCGAGCGTCAACCTGCTCGGTGTCTGCGAGGGCGGTACGTTCAGTTTATGCTACGCGGCTCTGCATCGGGAGAAGGTCGATAATCTGATCCTGATGGTGACGCCGGTTGACTTCCATGCCAAGGATCCCAGCGAACCGTTGGGCCACGGACTTATCAACCTGTGGTCGCATAACCTCGAAGGGCGGGACATCGACGAAATGATGGACGTCCACGGCGTGTTGCCGGGCGAATTGATGGGATCAATCTTCACGTCGATGAACCCCGTACGCAACGCTCTGAAGTACAATCTCGATCTGCTCGAGGTTGCGGACGACAAGAAGAAATTTCTCAACTTCCTACGCATGGAAAAATGGATCGCGGATCGGCCGCATCATCCGGGCGAGGTCGCCAAGCAGTGGATCAAGGATCTCTACCAAGACAACAAGCTTATCGCCAACGAACTTGCGCTCGACACACACAAGGTGAAGCTACCGAACGTGACCATGCCGGTGCTCAACATCTACGCGCGAGACGATCACATCATTCCGACGGCGATGACACGTGGCCTCGGAAAGCATATTGGTTCAAAGCAGTATACCGAACTCGAGCTGCCGGCGGGCCACATGGGCATCTTAGTCAGTGGAAAAACCCAGCACATACTCGCCAAGGGCCTCGCCGACTGGATGTTTACCCAGCAAGCGAATCTGTCGGAAAACTCTGCTTCGCAGGGGGACGCTGATTGAAGCTCCAGAATAAGATCATCAGCGCTGACGAGGCGATCGCCGTCATCAAGGACGGCGATACGGTCGCGGTGCAGGGTTTCGTTGGTATCGGCGTTCCGGACGAGCTGATTATTGCGCTCGAACGGCGGTTTCTGGCGACAGGTCATCCGCGCGACCTCACCCTCCTGCTTGCTGCCGCGCCCGGCGACGGCAAGGAGCACGGGGTCAACCGTCTCGCTCACGAGGGATTGTTCAAACGCGTGATCGGCAGTCACTATGCGCTTGTCCCGAAGCTTGCGGCCATGGCGGTTGAGAACAAGTTCGAGGCCTACAACCTTCCGCTCGGAACGATCTGCCATCTCTTCCGCGACATCGCCGCGCATCGACCGGGCAATTTTTCGAAGGTCGGCCTGCACACGTTCGTCGATCCGCGGCTCGGCGGAGGCAAGCTCAATGCTGTCACCAAAAAAGAAATCATCGAGCTACACGAGATCAATGGTGAGCCGTGGCTGTTCGTCAAGTGCATTCCGATCGATATCGCCTTCGTCCGCGGGACGACTTCAGACACAGACGGGAACGTCACGATGGAGCGAGAGTCGCTGACGCTCGACAGCCTCAGCATAGCGACGGCCACGCGCAATTCCGGCGGGCTAACGATCGTACAGGTCGAGCGCGTCGCTGCTAGCGATTCGCTCAATCCACGAGATGTTGTCATTCCGGGTGTGCTCGTCGACTGTGTGGTAAGAGCCGAGCCCGCGAACCATCGACAGACCTATGCCGTCGACTACAACCATGCCTTCTCGGGCCGACAGCGCGTGCCACTCGACCATGTGCCGCGGATGGAACTGAACGAGCGCAAGATCATCGGGCGGCGCTGCGCATTTGAGTTGCCGCTCGGCGGCGTCATCAACCTCGGCATTGGGATGCCGGAAAGTCTTGCCGCCGTGGCAGCCGAAGAAAATTGCTTGAAGCTCGTGACGCTCACGGCCGAGCCGGGCGTCATCGGCGGCATCCCCCAAGGCGGACTGGATTTCGGCGCCTGCCTCAACCCATCCGCGATTATCGGGCAGCACCAACAGTTCGACTTCTATGACGGTGGCGGTCTTGATATGGCATGCTTGGGGATGGCACAGGCGGACCGCAACGGCAACGTCAACGTAAGCCTCTTCAACAACCGGCTCGCCGGATCGGGCGGTTTCATTAACATTTCACAGAACGCCAAGAAGGTCTTATTCGCGGGCACGTTTACGACGGGCGGGTTGAAGATCGCAGTCGCGGACGGCAAGCTGACCATCCTGCGTGAGGGCAAATCGCTCAAATTCCTCGAACACGTCGAGCACATCACATTCAGCGGCATGTATGCCAAGGACCGGAAGCAGCCAGCGCTCTATGTCACCGAACGCTGCGTGTTTCAGCTGTCACACGAAGGCCTCGAACTCATGGAAGTCGCGCCGGGCATCGACATCGACCGCGACATTCTCGCTCATATGGGCTTCTGTCCCGTCACGAAGAATCCGACACTGATGGATGCACGCATCTTCTGGCCTGAGACTATGGGGCTCGAGCGGGAGTTGACGGGGCTCAGGACCTCAGAACGGATCACGTACGACGCGTCGCGCAACGTCCTCTTTCTCAATCACGAAGGACTGCATCTCAAGACGCTCTCCGACATCGAGCAGGTACGTGCCGTGACCGAGGCGCGCTGCCGCGAGGCCGGCCGGCGCGTAACGGCAATCGTCAATTACGAAGGTTTCGAGATCGATCAGTCGATTAGCGACGCATATTTCACGATGGTCGCATATATCCAAAACAGGTACTACAAGTCCGTTTCGCGCTACACGACTAACGCATTTATGCGGCTGAAACTTAGCGACGCGCTTGCGCAGCGCGAACTCGGCCCGATGTTCGAGTCCGGTAGGCACGTGCATCAGGTCGTCGAGAGCGGAGGAACAGATGAAGGCGCTCCTTAGCAAGCTACCCGGCGGTCCAAGCACGCTGGTGCTTGAGGACGTGAACACGCCCAGACCAGACCGTGGTCAAATCCTCCTGTCTGTCAAAGCTTGCGGAGTCAACTTTCCTGATTCGCTGATCATCGAAGACAAGTATCAATTCAAACCTCCGCGCCCTTTCTCACCCGGAAGTGAAGTTGCAGGCGTTGTAGCCGCAATCGGTTCGGACGTTTCCCGTCTCAAAATTGGAGATCGAGTGATCGGCTGGCTGAATTGGGGTGGTATGGCCGAGGCCGTCATAGTTGAGGAAGATCAATGTATTCCGATGCCTGACGAAATGCCGTTCGATGAAGCGGCTGCCTTCATCCTCACGTTCGGCACTTCGTACCACGGCCTGAAGGAGCGTGGCACTCTGCGCCCTGGCGAAACACTGCTGGTGCTTGGGGCGGCTGGCGGTGTTGGCCTCGCTGCTGTAGAACTTGGAAAAGCAATGGGCGCCAGAGTTATCGCGGCGGCATCGTCTGCGGCGAAGGTTGATGAGGCCAAAAAGCACGGTGCTGATGCCGGTTTGGTTTACTCGAGAAGCATAACGACATCCGAGCAAGCAAAGGTTTTAGCGGAATCGTTCAAGGAAGCATGCGGGTCGGCCGGAGCAAACGTCATCTATGACGCCGTCGGCGGACCATATGCCGAGCCTGCCTTACGAGCCATTGCGTGGGAAGGGCGATATTTAGTCGTTGGATTCCCAGCCGGAATCCCTCGAATGCCACTAAATCTTCCATTACTCAAATCGTGCCAAGTCGTCGGTGTTTTCTGGGCAGCGTGGATAAAGCGCGACCCTGCGGCGTTCGAAAAGAGCACGCGTGAGCTCCTGTCGTACTATAAGCAAGGGAAAATCAAGCCGACGATCTCCGAGCGTTTCACCCTCGAACAAGGCGCCAACGCGATACGGTGGTTGGCCGATCGGAAGGCTGTCGGCAAGGTTGTGATCATGATGAGCTAGTTCCAATTCAACCCTTTTTTCGGTCGAACTCGTTCGTCACTTGTGCCCCCACGCCGCCGAGCGACGATCTCGAAGCTTGCCGCATTGAGGATGCGTTCATCGTGCGCTGCGTTGGAGTGCTGATCGCAACAATCTAGGCGGCCTGGTTCTTTCAGTTGCTGGGAATTTCGCAAAGAAGATTGCCCTTGCGGCTACCCCACGCTGCATCTTGATGAGCCGATGTTGTATTGTGGTGGTCGGTTGCAGTAGACCAGTTATTCTGTAACGCTGCTTAGCGGCTTCGCGATCACGTCCGTTGATATGGAGGGAAAGCCAGGTGAGCCTCGATCCAGACAACCAGCAAATCCTTGACATGATGCAAGCGGCAGCGCGCCCGCCAGTACACGAGTTGCAGCCGCAGGAGGCTCGCAGCATGTATCGCGCTTCGCGGGGCGCCTTGCAGCCCGAGCTCCCGGAGATGGCCGAAGTGCGCAATCTGGCGGCGCCAGGACCGAATGGCGATATTCCGCTCCGGCTCTACCGAGGAATGGGAACAAAGCCGGGCGCCCTTCCCGTCCTGATATTCTACCACGGAGGCGGTTATGTCATCGGCGATCTCGACACTCACGACTATGTCTGTCGGAAAATTGCAAACGTTACGCAGTGCTGCGTGATTGCTGTCGACTATCGGCTCGCCCCAGAGCACAAATTCCCTGCGGCGATCGAGGACAGTACTGCGGCGCTGCGATGGATTGTAAAAGAGGCCAATAGTCTTTCGATCGACCCGGCCCGTGTCGCGGTCGGCGGTGATAGCGCCGGCGGCAATCTGTCGGCCAACATGGCGCATCTTGCGCGTGACGGCGAAGTACCGCCGCTGTGCTACCAGATGCTTCTTTATCCCGGCACCGACATGAGCATGTCTCAGGCATCGTATAGGCGTGACTTCACACAGTTCCCGCTTTCCATTGAGGCCATACAGTATTTCGTAGGCCACTATCTTCGCGATAAGAGCGATTACACTGATCCACGCGCTGCCCCGCTTCTTGCCCACAACTTCAAGCGACTTGCTCCCGCGTTCGTCTTGACCGCAGGTTATGATCCGCTTGCCGACGAGGGGATGGCCTACGCGCGTAAGCTTGAGGACAATGGTGTGCCCGTCACGCTCCTGCATATGAGCGATCAGATGCACGGCTTCCTTACCATGGGCCGTGTTATTCGCGCTGCTGATCTCGCGCTCGAAATTGCAGGCGCCGCACTTGCCCGGGCATTTAGGCCCGATTCTGCGACTGGGGAAGCTCGTGAACTCAAAGGTGTCGCGTTTGGTTGATCAATCTGACGATCGTCTTCGATTTATCAGTTTTCCCGCAGGATTCCGGTCATAGCTTTTAGACAAAAGGGTAGCGAGAAACTTACGAACAACTCTTCACGCACGAGCAGCATGCTGCAAATCGAACTCAACACTGGGATTTTCTGACGTCCTTCGCCAGCGTCGATCCGAGAGTTGTCGACTCGATGAACCCAAGGGACGCCGTTGGGCGGCGGCACAGCCCGATATAAGCTGGCCCCTCTGGTGGGTGTCGCATATTTCAATTGATCGTTTCTTTTTCGCAGAATAGCTTCGCGCTACGTCCCACTCGCGGTCGGCAGGAGGGAGATGCGCTTGAGCAAGATGATCATCGAAGCTCGCGTCAACGAATATGCGATGCGCGATCTGAACCCCAATGTGCCGTGGACCGCCGAAGAGATCGCTGACACTGCAGCACGCTGTCGCGAGGCGGGAGCCTCAATTCTCCACTTTCATGCCCGCGCCCATGACGGATCACCGCTTCAGACGGTCGAAGAGAACGCGGAGATCATCCGTCGCGTTCGCGCCAAGTGTGATATCCTGATCTTGCCGACACTTGGCTTCTTTTCAAACGACGAAGACTCCGCAAATCGCATCGATTGCATGGTTCAGCTCGCGAAAGATCCGTTGACAAGACCCGACATTGCGCCAATCGACACCGGCTCCACGAACCTTGAAACATTCGATCCTGCGACCGGAGCGTTCGGCCATGCTGACCGTGTTTACCGCAATGATACTTATGCGCTGCAGCAATACGCGCGTCGGTTGAAGGGGGCAGGCATCAAGCCGAAGTTGGTTTGCTGGTCGATTGGTTTTATCCGGCGGGCGGCGGCGCTGATGGATGCCGGGCTGGTCGATGAACCCGGCTATTTCCTGTTGAACATGACCGATGG
>Ga0182037_10002171_pt1 | contig 10387 bp, 11 predicted proteins | sample sta12Cox44000082_FD_125974 | JGI IMG/M metagenome (GOLD analysis project Ga0182037, IMG submission 125974) | Lab enrichment of tropical soil microbial communities from Luquillo Experimental Forest, Puerto Rico - statoxic.12C.oxic.44.000.082 | ecosystem: Environmental > Terrestrial > Soil >... | reverse complement strand
CATTCGTGCGCCACCACGGGGTACTGGGCGCCTTCGTTCGCGTCTACGCCCGCGACCAAGTGGCCATACCGGCGCTCATGCAGGCGACTGCGGACCTGCCTGGGATCGAAGTCGTCACAGACGCCGAAACTGCCGCCCGCGAGTACGGCCTCCCGCTGGATCGTGAGGGGGACTTCATAGTCATGTCAGATGCGGCCACGGTTATCGGATCGCGTGCGGACCAACACGATTTGTCCGGCCTGGCTGGCCATCGTCTGCGCTCGCACGGCGGCTTGCACGAACAGCGCGTGCCCTTTCTTGTCTCACATCCCTTGCGGTTGGACTTCCTAGTGGAAAAGCACAATAAACTGCGGAATTTCGACATCTTCGATGCCGTGCTGAATGGCCTTGCTTGAGCGCGCAGCAGCTGAAAATGCCGGCCAGAGATTTTTTCATTCAGCAAGTGATGGTACGGCTCCAGCAGCGAACAGCAATCCAGTTTTGCAACAAATTCCTCTCGAAAGTAGATACTGCCAAAAAAGTGGCGCCGGAGAGCGAGGACCGATAGAAATTAGCGGCGTTTAGCTGGTCAGGGCTTCCCAACTTTGTGGCACAAGCCGATTGCCATCCGCGGCGCGCTCGTTCTTTGCGCCGGTTTCCTCGTCCTATTTATGGGTGGGGGCACGCGCTTTGTTGTCGGCCTCACCCTAAAACCCATCGTCGACGAATTGGGTTGGAACCGTAGCGATCTTGGCGCCGCGGTCGCCGTGTTTCAGTTCGTGTCGGCGGCCGCGATGTTTGTCGCGGGCCGGGTGACAGACCGCAGCGGGCCGCGTCTTGTGCTGGGGAGTGGGCTCATTCTAAGCGGCTTGGGCATCAGCTTGATGAGCATAATCGCCGCGCCTTGGCACGCGATCCTACTCTATGGTGTCATCTACGGCCTCGGCAACGGCGCGGCCTCTCTGATCCCGGTGGGCGTGATGGTGACGCGCGTGTTTTCGACGCGCATGGGCATCGCCAATGCTGTGGTGATGGCAGGGATCAGCGTCGGCCAGCTTGTCATGATCGCCGCGCTGACGGCGGCCCTCGTCGCTATGAACTGGCAGTCGGTCTACCTGTTGCTCGGCTTTGCGCATCTTGTGCTGCTGCCATTCCTCATCGCGGTCATTCCGCGAAGCACGGCGGCGCAACAGAAGAGCGTGCGGTCTAGCGACGGTCTTGGAGTGCTCGCGGCCACACGCACGCGGCAGTTCTGGCTACTCATTGCGGTCTATGCAATCTGCGGCTTTGATGATTTTTTCGTCACGACGCATGTAGTGGCGTTCGCGCAGGACCGCGGAGTAGATGCATTCCTTGCCGGCAACCTGCTGGCGTTGATGGGACTCACTGGGCTCATCGGCGTGGTTGCCGGCGGGGCGCTGAGCGACCGCTCAGGTCCAGCCTGGCCGACCGCACTTTCCTTCGTGGCGCGCGTTTCCGTTTTCGGCCTTCTGATGGTCGACCAGTCCGCGATCTCGGTTGCCGTATTTGCGTTGGTGTTCGGCGCAACATTCCTGGTTACTGCACCTCTCGTCGTCGTCTTTGTCTCCGAGAGCTTCGGCTACCGCCATCTTGGTGCGCTTACGGGCCTAATTACAATGGTACATCACATCTGCGGCGGTATCGGCGCCTATTTCGGGGCGGCCGTGTTCGATGCAACGCGCAGTTATAATGGCGCCTTCCTGACCGTGCTTGTTCTGTCGCTGCTGGCGCTGGTGTTGTCGATGTTGCTCGCGCGCCCGCGCGCCACCCCGCGCACGGCCTAGCTAAGACCGCCTCGCGGCGGTCCCTCTGAAATTCGATCAGTGTCTCGACTATTCATACGCCAGCCTTCCGCTGTGCCAGCCGAGCAAACCAAGTGGTGCCTACTGGCAAACTCCTGCCGCTCAGGGGTTCGCCTTCATCTCAACTCTGATGCCGTGGATCGTCTTTTCGGAAGCGTTGAAAACCCGTCCGAGTGGTTGCGGCGCCATGTTCACGACCAAACATCCTTGGCCATTCCAATTTTGGATCGCCTGCATGACGTCTCGGTTCGGAGGCAGTTTAGTGCCATCTGGGGCAAAATCGTGTACTGGCCCCTGGACCTGGTCGAACACGAACACCGATGGCCATCGATGATGATGGATGGGCTCTTCGTCGTTTGGCTCCAAGGTTACCTCAAGCACACGAAGCCGCTCGTTCTCGAAGATGACTTTGTGGTGTCTCGGAGCAGCTACCACAGCATCTAATGCTGGATCCCAAGTAGATGGATCCAAATCTGCACGGTTATCGGGCATATTACCCCTCGTCAGTTCGGGTCTGAATAGAATAACGCGAACCAAGGTTATAGGTCGCGGCGCGCAGTGCAATCGTCATTTGTCCGCTTCGGATCATTTGCTTCATTATTTTTACGATGTCCGCACCAGGTCCGCTTTACCTTTGATTGCGACCGTAAAAGCAGGTGCTTAGTTCTACGTCGGTTTAGGGCCAAAAGGGGAATCATGCAACGCAGCAAATAAGATCGTTATTCGATCACCTCGTCGGCGCGACTGAGCAAGGCTGGCGGAATATTAATGCCGAGTGCCTTGGCGGTCTTGAGATTAATGATCAGCTGATACTTAGATGCTTGCTCGACCGGCAGGTCCTTGGGTTCTTGGCCTTTGAGGATTTTGTCCACGTAGAGTGCGGCGTGCCGATACATGTAATTGAAATAGAACAGACGAGGAAAAGCTAAAGACGGTCCCACCCGCAATAACAACTGCCTTCCAGCGGCTTTAAATCGGCCACCTCTACCTCCAGCGCGGCCAAGAAACTTACTCGGTACTCGTAACCACTTTCAGACGCGGCGTTTCGAGGTGCATGACATTGCGATATGCAGCTAGATAGTCCATGGCCATACGTCGCGCGGTGAATCTTTGTTCAAAACGCGCCCGCACCTTCTGGCGATCTAATTCGGAGATCCGGCCGACCGCGCTGACCGCCGAGATCTCGTCTTCCACAATCAGGCCGGTGAGGTCATCTTCGATGATCTCGGGCACAGATCCACGATTGAACGCAACCACCGGCGTGCCACACGCCATAGCTTCGATCATGACAAGCCCGAATGGCTCGGGCCAATCGATCGTTACGAGCAGTGCAACCGCGCCGCTCAGAAACTCTGATTTTTCCTGGTCACTGATCTCGCCGATGTATTCAATAAAGGGCGAATCCAGAAGCGGCTTAATGACTTCGTCGTAATACTCCTGATCCACGCGATCAACCTTGGCTGCGATCTTCAACGGTATCCCGCATCGTTTGGCGATCCGGATGGCGCGGTCGATCGATTTTTCCGGTGCTATACGGCCGAGCACGCCGAGGTAAGCGGGCTTTACCGGGCGTGGTGACAGCAATTTCTCGGGGACCCCATGATAGATCGTCTGGATCCAATTCGCCTGCGGGACCGGCCGTCGCTGCGAATTTGAAATCGAAATGAGCGGTGTCGTGCGAAATGTCCGGAACACGGGCTGGTGCTCCGGCAAATCAAGCCTGCCATGCAAAGTTGTAATGAACGGCGTTTGTTGACGGGCAAAAAGCGAAAAAGGGTAATAGTCCAGATGGAAATGCAGCAAGTCGAATTCATGACTGAGCTGGCGTACCCGTTCCAGCATTACGATGTGCAGAGCATTTGGATCACGTATTGAGCCATCTAGCCGCAGAGCGTTTGGCCATGTCGCCTCAAGCCTTGCCGAGGTATGGGAATCTCCGCTTGCGAACAACGTCACGTCATTGCCGAGGGTGACGAGCTCTTCGGTCAACCAGTGAACGACCCGCTCTGTGCCGCCATAAAGTTTGGGAGGGATTGCTTCAGTCAACGGGGCTACCTGCGCGATGCGCATCAGCTTGAACTCCTTAATTTTTTTTAATCCGCTGGACTTGAGACGTCACACCGCCTGAAAAAAGCCGCCGAAGCTTGGAACGTTTCCGGGTCAAGATGGTTCCCAAAACTGAAATGGATGGGGTACGTACGGTGTTCCAATGCAGATTGTATTTCTAGCGGCATCGTCGCAGATCTCACATGTGATGTCTCTGGCCAGTCGCCGCGCATGGACAACCTAACCAGCTACGCAGGCCGGCCTTTTTCGTTTGTTGGCCATTATTTGCGGTCACGTTGGCGTTCGCATGCGGCAATTGTGGCGGCAGTTGCGGCAGCTGTGACCTGTTCGGTCGGCACCCAGTACGGCGTCAAAATGCTGGTCGATAGCCTCACCTTAGGTCTATCGCACAACGTCTGGTTGTCCTTCCTGCTATTGTGTTCGCTCATCGCTGGAGACAATTTGCTTTGGCGCGGCGCTGGCTGGCTCGCGAGCACAACCTTTGTCAAAGTAACCGGTGATCTGCGCCGTGACCTGTTTCGTCACGTGACCGGTCATGCTCCGAGCTATTTTACCGACCAGCTGCCAGGAACGCTCACCAGCCGGATCACCGCAACCTCCAATGCGGTCTTCGCAATTGAGAATATGTTCGTGTGGAACGTGCTGCCGCCGTGTCTGGCGACGGTCTCGGCAATTGCCTTGGTTGCAACGGTCAGCACTTCAATGGCGGCCGTCCTGAGTGTTGCCGGGAGTGTGGTTGTCGTCGCTATGTTCCGCGTGGCAGCGGCCGGAAAACCTCTTCATCACGATTTTGCCGCCAAGGCGGCAGCCGTTGACGGGGAGATGGTCGATGTTGTTAGCAATATGCCTGTCGTCAAGGCGTTCTGTGCGGTAAGGCGCGAGCTTGATCGCTTCGGCGCGACGGTTGATTGTGAAATGGCGGCGCGCAGCCGAAGCCTCCTTTATCTGGAAAGGCTGCGGGTTGCACACGCCGTCGTAACCGCTGTCTTCACGATTGGACTGGTGGCATGGGCGGTTACACTTTGGCAACGCGGCCAGGCCACGGCTGGCGATGTTGTTCTTGCCTGCACATTGGGACTATCCGTCCTGCATGCCACGCGCGACCTTGCGGTCGCCCTCGTTGACGTGACGCAGCATGTCGCGCGGCTTTCGGAGGCGCTTGCAACACTACTGGCTCAGCACCAACTGCGGGATCACCCCGAAGCTGGCCCGCTTGTCAAACGGGGCGCATCCATAGAATTCGACAATGTCTCGTTCAGCTATCCCGGTGGCCGCCGTGTTTTCGGGACATTCAGCCTGCGAATTGAATCAAATCAGCGTGTTGGATTGGTCGGCGAATCCGGTGGCGGCAAATCGACTCTGTTCGCTCTGCTCCAACGCTTTTATGATGTGGAGCGCGGCCGGATCCTTATCGACGGCCAGGATATTGCTCGTGTCACACAGGATAGCCTGCGTTCGGCAATCGCACTGGTCCCGCAAGATATCTCCCTTTTCCAGCGATCGATCATGGAAAACATCCGATACGGTCGACCCGACGCAACCGACGAGCAGGTGGTGCGAGCGGCCAGGGCGGCACGATGCGAATTCATCGATGACCTGCCTGCGGGCTTCGCTATGGTCGTCGGCGATCGCGGTGTCAAACTCTCGGGCGGCGAGCGCCAGCGTATCGCCATTGCACGCGCTTTCCTGAAGGACTCACCGATCCTTTTGCTTGATGAGGCCACGGCCTCTCTGGACGGCGATTCCGAGGAAGCCGTTCGCGAAGCCCTCGGGCGCCTGATGCAGAAACGTACCGTGATAGCGATTGCGCATCGGCTTTCGAGCTTACGCAATTTCGACCGTATCGTGGTGCTAAAGTCCGGTTGTGTGATCGAAGATGGTTCACCGGATTGGCTGATGAAGAGCAAAGGCGCCTACTACAAGCTAATGTGCCGCGAAGTAAGCCGTCTGACCAAGCGTGCCGCATAGCCAAATTGTCTGCTTTCTCAAGGATTGCAGGCCCATGTCTCGTCGCGTGGAACCATTGCCAATCAAATCGGGTTCTTTATTGCCTTTCTCCGTTCGGACAAGGAGGGCTTCGTGCACGCGCGATTGGACGTCGGCCTTATCCTGACCGCGATTTTTCTCCTGATGCTGCAGCAATTCGTGCCGGCCGCGGAGGGTCCCGAGTCGCCGGCAGAGGCGAAACCCTCCGTTACCGTTATCGATGGTGCGGCCGTGCGCGGGATTCTTGGCCGGACTGTCCAAGGCGCTGATGGCAAGGACATGGGTCGTATCGTCGACATCGTCGTCGATCCAGTAGGGCAGGTGCGTGCCGCCATTATCGATTTTGGCGGTTTTCTTGGGGTTGGCAGCCGCAAGATTGCAGTGAGCTGGGGCGCTTTGCATTTTGCCGGTGCGGTGAAGAAGGGCGACAATATAGAGCTCGAATTGACCCGAGATCAGTTGAAGGCCGCACCCGAATACCGGGAGGGCAATCCGGTTGTAGTAATCGGCTCAACTGGCGCCTTGGAGCCGCTGGATCTACCACCCTAACTACACCGGAGAAGTGACCTGTTTGCGCGAGCAACGCAGCGTATCGACACATCGACCTCCGGCCGCGACAGAGAGCCGACCGCTCGATCAACGAACACGCCTCAGCGCGGCGGACCTTCGGTTCGCAGCACGCGTGGCCTCGATTGGTTTGTGTTCTTTCTTGCCGATGTGCAGACCGGTTTTGGCCCCTTCATCGCAGTCTATTTGACAACGGAGAAGTGGACCCAGGTTGAGATCGGCCTGATCCTGTCCGTGAGCGGGTTGACTTCTTTGCTTGGCCAGATGCCGGGAGGAGCACTGGTCGACTGGGCGCGGTCCGAACGGTTGGTCGCCGGTTTGGCTGTAGCAGCGATCGGTGTGAGCGCTTTGGCCTACGCGGTCTGGCCGATCTTTCCGATCGTTCTATGTGCTGCGCTGCTCCAGGCGGTCAGCAGTTGCGTGTTGGGCCCGGCGATTGCTGCCATCAGCCTCGGCCTTGTTGGTCGATCAGCCATCAGCCGGCGATTGGGACGTAATGCGCGCTTCGCCTCCATCGGTACTGGAGTCGCGGCGGCTGGGATGGGTACATTTGGATATTTGTTGTCGAGCCGAGCCGTATTCCTTGTGACGGCTGCTCTGACGATTCCAACAATATTGGCGCTTGCGTGCATACGAGCGGACGATATCAACCCCGACCGGTGCCATGGTGCCATCCCGAGAAAAGATGACACAGGCCCGGCGACAACCAGCATTGTGATGCTTGCACGCAACCGGCCGCTGCTCGAGTTTGCGCTGGTTGTCATGTTGTTTCACTTCGCCAACGCGGCAATGCTGCCGCTGATAGGAAGCTTCATGACAACTCAATCCGCTGCCTGGGCGCCTGCGCTGATCGCGGCCTGTATGATTGTGCCGCAGATCGTAGTCGCAGTGATGTCTCCGTGGGTTGGCCGACGGGCCCAAACTTGGGGACGCCGCCCGCTCTTACTCATTGCGACCGGCGCGCTCGTCTGTCGCGGAATACTGTTTGCATTTGTGCGCGATCCGCATTTGCTCGTCGTAATCCAGGTGCTTGATGGCGTGGCGGCCGCGGTCCTCGGTGTTCTGGTGCCTTTGGTAATCGTGGACGTCACGTATGGATCCGGCCACTTCAATCTGGCGCAAGGAGTTGTCGGCACCGCGACCGGGATGGGTGCCTCGGTCAGCGTGCTTTTCGCTGGTTATTTCAGTGATCGTTTCGGCAACGAAGTCGCATTTTTGTCGCTCGCGGTCAGTGCGGCGATTGCGCTCGCTTTGGTGTGGCTGACGATGCCCGAAACCCGGCCGCAGCTCGATCGTGCTCAGGAGTGATCATGTCCGTTACGCCGGCATTTTTGGGTCTGCATGTTTCAGGGCAAGTGCTCCTCGCCTCTGACGATCCGGCATGTAAGATCCTCGGTGCACTACCAGGCGCCCCGTATGCACGACAGCAATCGTCAGTACCGCCATTGCCGTTGCCTGATGCATAAGCGCGAGGGCAAGCGGCGTCTCAAAGATCAATGTCAGTATGCCAAGCACTGCCTGGATGGTGACCGCCGACACTAGTATTAAAACTCTAATCAACGCCCTACTTCGGCCTAGCGTCCGCGTAATGTCGACAGCGTGGATGATCACAAAGAGCCATAACGCATAGGCCATCAGGCGATGTTCGACCTGTACGGTCAGGACATTCTCAAACAGGTTACGCCACACCGGCTGTAGGGTAAGCATCGCCTCGGTGCTTGGTATCAGCGAGCCATCGATCAACGGCCAGGTCGGGAAAATCGGCCCGCCCCGCAAACCGGCTAGTAACGCACCGAAGGAGATCTGAATCAAGATAAGCACAATGAGCACAACCGCACACGCGCGCAGTCGCTTGGGCGCATTGACCATTGCTCGTGGATCGTGTGCTACAGCAGTCCACACCACAGCAGTGTAGATCAGACAGGCGAGCACGAGGTGCGTCGCCAAACGGTATTCCGAGACTTCAACCCTGTCAGCGAGACCGGACGCCACCATCCACCAGCCGACCGCGCCTTGCAGCGCGCCGAGCGCGAAGATGGCCAGCAATCGCTTTCGAAGGCCCCGCCCGATCCATCCGCGCCACAAGAAAAACAATAACGGCAAAAGGAATATTACGCCGATCAGCCGCCCCAACAGCCGGTGCGTCCATTCCCACCAAAAGATTGCCCTAAACTCGGAAAGTGTCATCCCGCTGTTGAGTACCTTGAATTGCGGGATCGCTTTGTATTTATCGAACTCTGTCTTCCATTCGCTGTCGGAAAGCGGAGGCAACGTGCCTATCACCGGCTGCCATTCGGTAATTGAAAGTCCAGACTCGGTAAGGCGAGTCGCTCCCCCGAGCAGTACCATAGCGAAGATCAACATTGCCACCGCATAAAGCCATATGCGGATAGCGTAACGGCCGCTATCAGAGCCGACAGAAGCTATCATTGTTTTGGTCTACTTCGTGAGACACGACGCATCACACAGAGTGCGTAACCATTTGGCAATCCCTGCATCTAGTCAATTCCGGACCAACCTTATTTTTTTTGCCGTTTCACCAATGTCGTGACAAATAGCGCATTTCTTCAACGTAGTAGCTCCAGCTGTAAGATCCTGTGCGAATGAAAATCCAGTCGATCCGACAATCAAAGCGGTGGTTAGTAGGAGCTTCTTCATTGCCATGATGGATCCTTTCGGAGTGAGATAGTGTTTTGTAAAAGTGAATTATTCGGTGCTCTGTAGATGAGCACCTTTGCGTCAGTTGTGATGTGAGCCAAGCGCCTTGTGCAGGCGCGCGTCATGGGTTTCGAAATGGCGTGAGAACCAGGCATCGAGCCGTGTGGTCAGTTCAGCACTCGCGACTTCGCGCTCCTCGAAATCGTCCATAATGTCGCGAATCTCATCGAGCAATCGCTCGTGATCGGCCTTGTGTTGTGTAATCTGGTCGTACCCGCGCTCGCGCATGAAACGTTCCTCCAGCGCAAAATGCGCAGAAATACCCCGGAAGAGGTCACCAAAAAATGCGCTGATTGAATCCTCGTTCTCTTTTGCCCCCAATTTGTCGTGCAACCGATTGATGAGCGCGATCAACTCCTTGTGCTCGTGGTCGACAGCGTCAATGCCGACGCTGTAATGATCCTTCCATTGCAACAATGCCATGACCATCACTCCTCAGCGGAAGACAAACGCACCGCGTTCGGCACGAAAATCGATGACAAACATCTGGTCGGGGACGAGAGTAACCGCCTGCTCACCCGAATAGTCGAACCCATCCGTACGTGGCGTGTCACGCATGCGGACCGCAATATCATACTTGCCTGCAGGCACAACGAAGCGCTGATAGACCCGCGAGGGTCCATCACCCGCAAGTCCCGTCGGCGGCAGACTCTTGCTGAAAAGCGTTTTCTTGTTGAGATCAAGCTCGACGTAAATCGGACGACGACCGCGCGGGCAATCCTCCACCCGCCGCATGTTCGGTGGAAGTTTTGCGATTTCTTGGGGCGTCAAGCGGCGGCATTCGGCTTTGCGATCGGCGCCATGCACAAAGGTAAGCATGACGATGGCCGATCCACGGGGGATCTGCCGATAGGCCGGCCAATCGGAGAACGCGGCAACGGCGGCGAACAGTGTCGCGATCACCACGAATTGGCCGGCCATGCGCAAATAGTTCATGGCGCAATCCCCACCTGGGAAGGCACGGGCTCTTCGCGCGAAGATATCGAGGGTGTCGATTGCGGCGACCGTAATATCTTACGTGGGAAGGTTGCGAGCTTCTCAGCAAAGGTGGCAATTTCCGCGGCCACACGGCGAGCCTCCAGCGCGGAACCCAAGATCATTGCAATGCGTTCACGCGGCACGCGCGTCCGTAGGTAGGGATCGCGTGTTCCGGCGATACGTTGCTGAGTCCAGGCAATGCCGAGGCGATTGAAACAGGCGCTTTCCGCGCATCCGGCAATCACCACGCCGTCCGCAAGATCACGGCT
>Ga0182037_10002170_pt1 | contig 10388 bp, 11 predicted proteins | sample sta12Cox44000082_FD_125974 | JGI IMG/M metagenome (GOLD analysis project Ga0182037, IMG submission 125974) | Lab enrichment of tropical soil microbial communities from Luquillo Experimental Forest, Puerto Rico - statoxic.12C.oxic.44.000.082 | ecosystem: Environmental > Terrestrial > Soil >... | reverse complement strand
GAGGGAGAACTTGCGTGGGCTCGATGCGGGCGCTCGTTGGCGGCGCTGGACCTGACTGGGAAGAGCGCGAGGTCGATGTGCCCATTCCAGGCCCCGGACACGTGTTGATCCGGGTGCATGCGGCTGGGCTCAACCGTGCCGACTTGTACATGTTGGAGGGGTCATACAACCCGGACTCCAAAACCAGTGCGGTCTTCACGGCTGGCCTCGAATTGGCGGGGGAAATCGCCGCAGTGGGTGACGATGTCACCAGTGTCGGAGTGGGAGACCGCGTCTGCGGCGCAGGGTTGGGCGCGTTCGCCGATTACGCGGTGTTGGATGCCCGGCACGTAATCCCGGTTCCCGCGTCGTTGTCGTGGACCGACGCCGGCGCACTGCCGGTCGGCATCGCGACCGAGCACGACGCCCTGGTAACCCAAGGCGGGTTCACCGCGGGCCAGAGCGTGCTGGTGATTGGGGGGACAACGGCAATCGGGTTGATCGCCGTGCAGATGGCCAAGGCACTGGGAGCCTCGGTGGTCGCGGCGACGACCACCTCGGCGAGCAAGACGGCCGCGCTGACCGCGGCGGGTGCCGATGTCGCGATCAACACCTCCGCCGATCGATTGGTCGATGCCGTTGCGAAGGCAACGAAGGGCGTCGGCGTCGACGTTGTGCTGGATCACGTGGGCGGCCAACTCTTCGCCGATGCGTTCGCCGCCACGCGACTCGGCGGCACCGTGATCAACATCGGGCGCCTTGGTGGTCCGCAGTCCACCATCGACTTGGACACGATGTCTTTCCGTCGCCTGCGCGTCTTCGGCACCACTTTCAGCGTGCGTACACCTGACGAACTCGCCGCGGTGTGCGCCGCGGTCAGGCCGGAGGTCATGCCCGCGGTTGCAGACGGCCGCATCCGGCCAGTGGTAGACCGGGTGTTCAACTTCGAAGACGCGGAGAAAGCCGCCGACTACCTACGCACGAACCAAGCCGTGGGCAAGCTCGTGCTGCGCGTGAGCGAGGACTGATGAACCATCCACCCGAGCGCAGAACACAAGAGGAACGTCGCGGCGAAGCCGAACGGCGGCTCGTCGAAGCGGCCGCCGCCATGGTCAGCGAAGCCGGCCCGGCAAAGGTCACGCTCGCCAACGTGGGAGAACGCGCAGGCTATAGCCGAGGATTGGCCTCGCATCACTTCGGCTCAAAACGCGCGCTGATGCAACGCCTGGTCGAATCCGTGACGTATCAGTTCCGCGAGGCTCTCTTCGACCAACAAGAGTCGAGCGACGCACTCGGCGAACTGGGCACCCTGATCGACATCTACTTCGATGTGGTGTCCGATCTACAACCCATCAATCGCGCCCGCCTCGTGTTGTGGGCCGACGCGGTGGCCAATCCATCCGAAGACATCCGACCGGCAATGGTCAACGCGGATCAAGAGTTTCGCGAAGAAATCGAAAAGCGTCTGCGCCAAGCCATCGCCACGGGCCAGGTGCCCGAGACAGTCAACGCCCACGGTCTGGCCACGGTGATCATCGCGATGCTCCGCGGCGTCGCGTTGCAGTCACTCATCGACGATCAGATCGACCTCGCGGCGGCGCGCTTCGAGATCGAACAACTCCTCCTCAACCGACTACAGAAAGAGCAAACACAATGAGCCGCACCTTCGGCAAGATCGCCCAGATCGGCTACGTCGTGACGGACATCCACGCCTCCATGGACGAGTGGGTCCGCAACGGCGTCGGGCCATGGTTCTACATCGACAACGTGGTCACCGATTTCTTCAGGTATCGCGGCAGCGATTCCGACCTGAAGATGAGCGTCGCCATCGCCAACTCCGGCGACATCCAGATCGAACTGATCCAGCCGCGCAGCGACGCCCCCTCGGTCTACAAGGACTTCTTGGACTCGGGCCGCCAAGGCGCACAGCACATCGCGTATTGGAGCACCAACTACCAGGCGCTTTACGACGCGGCCGTCGCCGCGGGGTACACCGTGGCGCAGGAAGGCAGCATCGGAGGCGAGCAAGGCCGATTCGCCTACCTCGACACCGAATTCGACCAGGGCACGATGATCGAGATCAGCGACATCAGTGGGCCGAAGGGCCAGATGTTCGCCTACGTCCGCGACGTCGCCGCCAACTGGGACGGAACCGACCCCATCCGGATGCTCGGATGACCACCACCGAGTTCGCGTACCCCGACCTTGACGCGCTGGGTCCCGATCTACAGGGAGCGGTCACCAGCCGGGCATCACTGAACATCTTCCGGATGATCATGCACTCCCCTGGTCTTGCACCGAGCTTCCTGGCGATGGCCGGCGATGTCCTGCAACACAACTCGCTGCCCGCCACCTGGCGCGAACTAGTGATCCTGCGGGTCGGCTACCGCTACCAAGCCCGCTATGAGACCTATCAGCACGAACGAATCGGCCAGGCCATCGGGCTCGACCAAGACGCCATCAGCGCCGCCGAATCGGGATCGACTGAGAAACTCGACCGCCATGCCGCTGCCGTCCTGAGACTGACCGATCTCCTGCTGGACAACCACACCCTCACCGACACCGAACGCGACGACGCCCTCAAGACGCTGACCGTCAATCAGTTGACCGACCTCACCCTCACCGTCGGCTTCTATCAATTGGTCTGCAACTTCCTCAACGCCTTCGGCGTCCGCCCGGAAGAGGCCCGCGAGCTGTGAGAGTCCATCACCTCAACTGCGGCACCATGAACATGCCCACCGCACCGATGGTGTGTCATGTGCTGCTCGTCGAAACCGACAACGGGCTCGTCCTAGTCGATTCCGGCTTCGGCTCGGACGATTGCGTCGCACCCGCCCGGCGGACGGGACCGTCGCGCCACCTCACCAGGCCGGCATTCCTGCACATCGAAACCGCCGCGCACCAGATCCAAAAGCTGGGCTTCGACCGCCGCGACGTGCGACACATCGTGCTGACACACTTCGACGCCGACCACATCGGGGGAATCTCCGACTTCCCCGACGCCGACATTCACGTAACCAGCGCGGAGGCACTCGGGGCGGTCCACGCACCGTCGGTGCGCGAGAGGCTGCGGTATCGCCACCACCAATGGGCCCACGGTCCCAAGCTCGTCGAACACAGCCCCGACGGGGAGGCATGGCGCGGATTCGCAGCCGCCAAAGAGCTCACCGAAATCGCGCACGGCATCGTATTAGTCAGCCTGCCCGGACATACCCGAGGGCACGCCTGCGTCGCAGTCGACGCCGGGCGCCGCTGGGTCCTGCACGCCGGGGATGCCTTCTACCACCACGGCACACTCGACGGTGCCGCGTCCGTCCCACGCGCCCTGCGCCTCATGGAAAACGTGATCGCCTTCAGCCGGGGCCAAGTCCGCGACAACCACGCCAGGCTGGCAGAACTCCACGCACGCAACGAATCTGACCTACTCATCGTGTGCGCACACGATCCCGAGTTGTACCGGCGCGCCCTCGCAGATGGTGCCGACTGACCGCACTTTCCGCGCACGGCGCGGTGTGGGTCCGTGGGGTTCTCCTCTTCGCCCCTGTGATTGATGTAGACCGGCGGCGCACCGACCGGCTCGCTCACCTACGGCGTCGTTACCTTCGTTCTTTCCGTGACGTTGACCATCGCCTGCTACGTGGGCACGACGAGCCGGACACAACAAAGCACCGTCCAACGAATTTCCAGTAGCTTCTAACTATGAGTGATGGCTATGGGAACGGATTTGGCCACTGATGCGGACGCACGGATGGTCCGGCGCGGCACCGGCCTCGGACGCCGAGGCCATCGACAGAATCCTCGCTGCCGCCAAACGAGCGATTGACAAGCGTGGCAGCGAGATACGCATCACGGACATAGCGCGAGAACTTGGCGTGACTCGCCAGACGGTCTATCGCTACTTTTCAAGCACCGATGCGCTACTGGTAGCGACCGCCATCTCGGAAGCCGCACCCTACCTGGATGCCCTGACCGAGCATCTGGCCGAAATCCACAATCCTGCCGAGGCTGTCGTGGAGGCCATTGCCCACACGCTCGAACGCTTGCCTGAGGAACCGTACCTCGGGTTGCTCCTCTCATCCGGTCGCAGCGGAGCATTCGCCGCCGGAGTCACTTCAGATACCGCGCTGAGATTCGGGCGAACCATGTTGCAACGCTTCGCTGTTGACTGGAACGCGGTCGGGATCACCGACGATAAGCTGGATGCGCTCACCGAATATATGCTGCGCATACTGCAATCGTTTGTGATCGACCCTGGCCGTCCGCCGCGCCGAGGCCAAGTACTACGCAACTACTTGGCCGAATGGGTCGCACCGGTCGTGTTGGGGCTTCAGACCAAAAGCGGACGGAAGGCGATGCCACGACGGCCGGCACCCGCGACGCATGGCTCGCGCAGGCGTCGAACAACTGCGTCGCCCCGTAGTAGCGCCTGACACGAGCCACTCACGCGGGCTGCGCAGTTCCCGGTGCCGTTCTTGCCGACAAACCCTTTCGCAATCTCTAACGACTGCGCGGACGCCCGATAGGGGGTTGACCGTGTTCCAGACCATACAATATCGTAATATGTATGGTCGATGTCTTGTCCGTCGCAGGACCAGACGAGGAATGAGCTCATGACCGACTTGAAGGTGCGTCGCCTGCGCTTCGACTTCACAGCGCCGGTGCCGATGGTCTGGCACCCCGAAAACCCGAGATTCTCACACGCCGTCAACCTGATGTCGTTTATCGCGATCTGCTTCGAGAAGATGATCGTGGAGGCGGTGCAGGAGGCTAAACCACGCTTCACCGACCCCGAGGTGGCATCGGAGGCCAACGCGTTCCTTCGCCAAGAAGCCCAGCACGCCAACGCTCACCGCCAACACGTCGCAGCTCTCATCCGGCGGCACCCGGGCTTGCAAGAAACCTTCGATGCGATCATGGCCTCGTATGACCACGTGACCAGTACGAAGCCCCTCGCATACCGATTGGCCTACATCGCTGACCTGGAGGCGACGTTCACACCGTCGTTCAGATTTCTACTGGACAACGAGGACACCATGTTCCGGCCAGGGGACGACCGGGTAGCCTCCTTGCTGCTGTGGCACATGGTCGAAGAGGTCGAACATCGCAGTTCGGCGTTGATCATCTACAACGCCGTGGTCGGGAGGCGACTATATCGCCTGCGCATACTCCCCAGCGTTGTCCGCCACATCATGGGCACTCTGGTTCCGATCTATGTGGACGGCGTGAATACCCATGTGCCCGAAAAGGACCGAGTTTTAGACCTCCGCGTGATGTCAGTATCGTGGCGCATTCGCGAGCAACTGCGCAGCCTCATGAGTCGGAATGGGTCCGGCGGTAATCTCACACCCCCGATGCTCAAAGCCGTCGACCGCAAGGACAAACGCCAGGCATTGCGAGGACTGACCCTGAGCCAAAACCCTTACTTCGATCCAGCGGACGAGGCCCTCCCCTCATTTGCAGGCGAGTGGTTTGACCGCTACGAGCGCGGCGATGATGTCACCCACTGGTACGGCAGCCAAGCCGCCGCGGTCGGCATTCAACGCGGATAACGGGGAACACCTGGCAAGCCTCAACCCCCGCAACTGCGCGAGCATTCGACCACACGGTCAACGCGCTGCAGCCTGAGACCAGCACCGCTCAGGGTCGGCTTGCACGGCTAGACCATCGCGAGCCAGGCTGTTAATCGGTGACCGCGATCGGCCACCGAGATGGCCAACGCCACGATCAACGGCTTTAGGAAGGAGACAGCGTGGGTGTCCCGCAGGAGATCCGGTTCGACGGGGTGCGAGTGCGCTACCACAGCGCCAAGAGATACGACGAGTTACTCGCCGCGCTGCTGAGCGACATCGGCGAGCAACCCGTGTCACTGGACGACATGGTGCGGACGTCAAGCGATTGGGAGTCTTTTCAGCGGGATGTTGAACCCCTCTGCGGGCCAGGCGGATTCATGTTTGTTCGGGCTGATCGACCACGGCGCCTGGATCACCAAGGCGGGCATCGAGCGCAAGGTGATGCGCGTCATCCTCGGCAACCCATTGATCGCCATCACGATGTTGCGGCATGACGTGACCGCGGGCCTGTTTGCCCCCGTCGAGTTGCTGCTCGTCGATGAGGGCGATGGCAGCGGCCTGACCTACGTCAAGCCGTCGTCGCTGATGGTCGTCGAGCCGAATCCCGAATTGCTCAGCGCCGCGGAGGAACTCGACGCCAAGCTGGCGGCACTGGCCACCAAGGTGACCAGCGGCCAGTAAATGCAATTGAACAGGGGATGGTCACGCGACCATCGTCGAGCGCCTGAGCTAGGCGGTTCACACAAGCGGGTGCAGCGCTGCGTCGGCGACTGGTACGACCCGGATGAGCACCGAGGCGCTGGTCTCAGCCTGTGACCCTGGTCGCCCTATCTTCCAGATACGAGGCCAGGCCGAGTTTCTCAACGAGCGTCAGCCAATCCGCGCCGGAGACCAGATAATCCGGCTGACCCACCTCATACACCTGGCCGCGCCACGAAAACCGAGAAACGTTGCCCTTGACTCCTCCTGCGGAGTACGAGGTCCGAGGCCAGGCGGGGTCGGGGCTATCGGGACATCCGATGGTCAGCGGTTGCAAATCAGCAACGCGCACGACCAGGGCCGCCGTCGTCCACGTACCCGCGCGATAAACGTAGGTTCTGTTCTGTGCCGGTGTCGCAGTCACCTGCGCAAGCCAGGCCGAGGTAATCAGCGCATTGCGGTTCAGGTCGACCACCCAGATGGCATCCTTGCCCACGTCCATGGCCAGGCCCGGTCGCGGCGGGTTTGCCTGCAGTTGTCGCAACGTTCCGAGGTTGTTGAAAATCCCAAAACCCGAGTACGAGAACGATTTCGAAACGTTCGGATACAGCACACAACGAGTCGGTTCCCCCGGTGCGGGCCCGCGTGCATCCAACCCGCTCCGGCGGCCAACCATGGCGAGCAGCCCGGCGAAGTCTGAGGTCCACATCCACGCGTCGACGCTGCCCGTGGGCGGCGCGTCGAGCCGTGTTCCATTGGCAACGCGGTGATCTCGTCCGCCGACGACAAAGCGGTGATTGCCACGGTGCAGGTGAAGCGCCGCACCCATCGTCAGATTGACAAGCCCCGCAGGAATCCATACGCCCAGCTGCGCATCGGCGAATGAAAAAACATCACCCGGCCGCTGATCGACGGTCAGGCCATCGCTCGTGACGCAAAGGAGGATCTGTTTTCTGCGATCCGCTCGCCCGAAGAACCGGGGGAAACGCAGAAAGAGGAAAATCCCGCCAATCACGAGGATGCCGAATGCGAATACCCCCGGCAGGATGTAGCCGATCGGGCCAAAGTTCCGCCCCAACGTCATACCGGCTATGGAAAGCACGAACATCAGCGCGGTGTACGCGCCTATCGACCCGTATATGAATTTGTACATCTGCTTGGTGCCGGGCGGGGCCGGGAATGCCACGAAACGGCCCGACGCGGCCGCGTGGTCCGGGCCTGCCGGTGGCAGATCTGCACCGCGCTTCTGCGCCGCAAGCTGACGTTCCAGCTCGGCTATGCGTTTCTCGGCGTCGTCCTGGGCCACCACCAAAGGGTCCCACCCCGGAGCCACTATTGCTGCAAGTCGGGCCAGCGTAGTGCCGTCATGGACGACCAGGTCGGGCCGTCGCGGTGCTGGTGCCCAAGATTTGAGGCAACTTTTGCGACGAGTTCGACAAGGGCTTTACTGTGTCGCTCGGACACTGGCTCTGGTGGTCTCACAACTTTAGTTTTGAGATCAACGGCAATAGGGATAGATAACCGCCCGTCCGCTCCTTGGGATTGGCTCTGTCTGGCGCACACACTGGCAGAATTGTCACGGGATCAGTTAACTCCGGTCATCACCGCGGCTACGCTCCTGGAGAAACGTCGAGCGCCTTACCGACCGGGGGCTGACATGACAGAACTGCCCGACCCGTCACCCGATCCGCCGCCAAACCCATACGAGAATTTGCAGCGGCTCGGTGTCGCGATCGATTCACCGGAGGAGCTGTCGCCGACCGAGCAGTCGACCATCCTCGCCAATCTTCGTCAAGCACTGGGGCAAGAAGACGATGAGAACGTCCGCGAAGACATTCGGCGGTTGTTGCGTGCGCTTCGGCGCCGGTCAGAAGTCACCCTCGCCACTGCCGATGAAATCGACGATCTGCTGCGTCGCTCTCCCGGCGCCGGAGACGCCGCGGCCCCGCCTGAACGGGAATCAGATGCAGCACACACCGCCAAAACCAGCACGCCGGAGGCCGTCTCGCCCGCGATATCAGTCGGAGAACCGGCCACAAGCGCCGCGAACGCTGAGCCAACCCAACCACGCATGGGCATGACGCCCAAGGCCGTCGCAATCGCCGGCGCCGCCATGGTGGCGGTTATTGCGATTGCCGCAATAGCGGTGTTTCTTCTGAGTTCGGCCAACAAATCCGCACCAGCCACTACCGCCCGACCTTCCACTGCTTCTGCTCTCGTCGATGTCGAAGCGCTGGAAGGGTTGTTACTCAGTCCTGCGGAAATCAACACGGTCATGGGCGTCACCGCGATGACGGTCACGAAAACGTCGACCGAGCCGTACGACGACACCACGACTATCTCAGACCCAAACTGTCGAGCGATCGGCGACGAGGCGGAGCTGTCGGCATATGCCGGCAGCGGGTTTACTGCCCTCCGCGCGCAGGCGCTGAACCCACGCACAGGCGCTGAACAACGGTTGACCGCATATGTGGGTGAGGCAGTCGTGTTGTTTCCCTCCACCGATCAGGCGGCCGCTTTTCTCCCCACAGCGCAGCAACGGTGGCAAGCATGCTCGAACGGGTCATTCACCTATACTCCGGACGGCCAGCCAAGTATGGTTTGGGACCAAGGCCCCGTTACCGCCACCAACGGCACGCTGCACAGCACCGCAACTCAGGAAAATAGCAACGGCTACACGTGTCAGCGGGCTCTGACGGTGACAAAAAACGTCGCAATCGACGTTGACGCATGCAGCCACAACCCGGCTGACTCCGCCGTCAAAATCGCCCACCAGATCGCCGCCAAAGTGCCCTGGCAGTAAGGAAAGGCCATTAGGGCCGGCGGAATGGATTCAATCTTTGCCCGCACGAAACAATGGCTCGCGCCGCAGGCACCTCAGATATGGATTGGCGCCCCGCACACGTGATGGCTGATCGTCCGACTGGCGCCATACCTCTCATTCCATTCGTTCGACCCATTGGGCCCGAGATGGTCCCGGCTCGAACGGATCGCTGAAGTACTGCGTCTCGCGCACCACTTCCGCGCCGTCGATTTCCATGATGCTGACGACGTAGGACGGTCGCCCGTCATACGTCAGGACGAGTTCGCTGATCCAAAGATCGTCACCGCCCAGCATGCGGCGCACGGTGAAGCGTTTCGCGTTCGGCTGGGCGACGCGCGACGCCTCGATGTTGGCTCGACCCCGGATGCGCTCGCCCGATTGCGGATACTCGAGAACCGCATCAGCTCGGTAGATTTGGTGCTCGGTCGCAAAGTCGTTGACGTCGGAAGCCGCCCAGTGGCGCTGCAGGGGAACCCGCACGTCGTCATCACCCATGGCTATCTCCTCCCAGTGGGATGCATCAATGCCGCACGATAACGCTCTCGGAGTCGGCTTGCAGCATTGGCGCGGCGGGAGGGCAATCCCGCGGGGAATGGGCAGCCGAAAAAGTAACGGCCCCAAGGCTTTGCGGCGGCTAGGCCGCCAGCCCGTCGTCCCTGCGTCCCTGCACCGCTTGCTTCTTCGCGCGCCGGTCGCGCCGCCAACCGCGCACGGTGGCGATGGCGGTCTTCAGCCCGCGCCGGCGTCCGGTCGCCGGATCGGTGCCCGCGAAATCCGCCTCCAGTTCGGCGAACATCCGCTCGCTGCGGGTCTCCGGGGCGTCGTCGGCGTCGTCGAGCAGGTACTTGTTCGGCAGCGATAACTTCGCAATCGTTCGCCACGTCTTGCCGTACTGCACCAGGAATGAGCCTGTGGTGTAGGGCAAGTCGTACTTGTCGCAGACGGCGCGCACCCGCACCGCGATCTCATGCAGCCGGTTGCTCGGCAGATCGGGATACAGGTGGTGCTCGATCTGGTGGCACAGGTTGCCGCTCATGAACCGCATCGCGGGCCCGGCCTCGAAGTTCGCGCTGCCCAGCATCTGGCGCAGGTACCACTGGCCCTTGGACTCGCCGATCATGTCGGTCTTGGTGAATTTCTCTGCGCCATCGGGGAAATGGCCACAGAAGATGACGGCGTTGGCCCAGACATTGCGGATCGCGTTGGCCGTCGCGTTGGCCGTCAGGGTGGACCGATAGCTCGCGCCGGGTGACAGCGCGGTCAGCACCGGGAAGGCGATGTAGTCCTTGAGCACCTGGCGACCGGCCTTGGCCAAG
>Ga0182037_10002167_pt1 | contig 10395 bp, 11 predicted proteins | sample sta12Cox44000082_FD_125974 | JGI IMG/M metagenome (GOLD analysis project Ga0182037, IMG submission 125974) | Lab enrichment of tropical soil microbial communities from Luquillo Experimental Forest, Puerto Rico - statoxic.12C.oxic.44.000.082 | ecosystem: Environmental > Terrestrial > Soil >... | reverse complement strand
ATCTTACCCGCGGTAAGAGCATCGCGGAGGCTTGAAAAGACGTCCGCCGCAGCCGCATCCGCCGCAGCTGCCGAACCCATGGCGTAGAGCCGCTCGATTTCGCGCTGAAGGTCTTGCATGGCAGGCATGAACCCCCGGCGAGTCACGGTCTTGGACTTGCCGGGGTGAAGGGCAGTATAAATGTTCGCTGATGCCGGCTCCAGCGTATCCCACGCCCAGTGTGCGGCCGGCATCGAACGATCACATGGCTTGGATCGACGAATTACTGGAGCGCACTTTGGTGTTGGTGGCGCATCCGGACGATGAGTGCATTGCCTTCGGCGGCTTGCTGCAGCGTATTCAGCATCCGTTGGTGGTTTATGCCACGAACGGATCGCCCGAAGATCCTTATTTCTGGGGCAAGTACGGCTCGCGCGAAGCGTATGCCGCATTGCGGCGTCGCGAAGCCTTGGAGTCCATGCGCACCGCGGGCGTGAAAGATGTGTTGTTCCTCTCCGACTTGCCGGGCGGAGAACGCTTCGTAGATCAGCAATTGTTTCGGCACTTGCGGCCGGCCTTCGACCTGCTGGCTGAGATTGTGCAGCGGCGGATGAATACCGCAGTGCTTACTATGGCGTATGAAGGTGGGCATCCCGACCATGATTCGTGCAGCTTTCTGGCGGCACAGTTGGCAAAGAAGTTCTTAATCCCCTGTTGGGAAGCGCCGTTGTATCACCGGCGATTCGATGGCAGTGGCGAGTTCCAACAGTTTATCCAGGCAACTGGTGAGGAACTTGAGGTGAAGCTCAATGCTGCTGAAGAAGAAGCCAAGCGAGCCATGTGCCGGGCCTATGCCTCACAAGGTGATTTCTTGACTCGGTTTGACGTGAAGCAGGAGAAGCTCCGGCCGCAGCCAGGCTACAACTTTAGCGAGCCGCCGCACACAGGGATGACCAACTACGAAATTTGGCAGTGGGGGATGACTGCGCGGCAGGTGTCACGGGCGTTTACGGAGTTTCTAAACTCAGTGGCCTCAAAGACTGTAAGCGAGTGATGGGTGCGAACGAGGCGGATGTCGGTCCTGTATGTCGCATATCCGCTGCTTGCGGTGTCGGAGGACAGTGCAGGCGGCGCCGAGCAGGTATTGTTCACGCTCGCTTACCAGAGAACTGCAGCCGGGCATCGGACGACCGTGGGCGCTGCCGATGGCTCGCAGGTGAGTGGCAGACTGTTAGCCACAGGAGACACGGTAAGTGGCCTTGACCAGTACGAGCGTCGTGAGCGCGAGCACACCGCGGCCATACTTGCGTACTTGCGTCGAAATCCGGATGACTTCGACTTGATTCACGACATGAGCGGCAGCTTTTGGCGATATGCCAGCGAGTGTGACCTGCCCATGCTGGCGACTTTGCACCTTCCTCGCTCGTTCTACCGCGATGAGTGGTTCAGGGGATTGCCCCCAAACCTGTACGTTAACTGCGTGTCGGAAGCTCAGGCGCGGAGCTTCGCCGGCATGTCGAATCTTCTTGCAGTTGTACAGAACGGAATCCGCGTCGAGCGGTTTCCCTTCACAGCCGAGAAGCGCAACTACGTACTTTGGCTGGGGCGTGTTTGCGAAGAAAAAGGGCCGCATCTGGCGATCCAGGCGGCGGACCAGGCAAACCTGCCCTTAGTACTGGCTGGGCAGGTGTATCCATTTTCCTACCATCAGCGGTACTTCGAGCGTGAGATCAAACCGCGCATCTCTTGTGCGCCGGTGCAATTTGTGGATACCCCGGGTTGGGCGCAGAAGATCGAACTGCTGCGACGTGCGCAGGCCCTTGTGCTCTCGAGTACCACGAAAGAAACCAGCTCGCTGGTGGCGATGGAGGCCATGGCGTGCGGTACTCCAGTCGTGGCGTTTCGCCGTGGAGCGTTTCCCGAGGTAGTGGCTGATGGTGTGACGGGATATGTGGTCGACACCGTTGAAGAGATGGCCGGGGCGCTCACACGAGCGGACGTAATCTCGCCACCTGCTTGTCGCGCGCGTGTAGAGAAATACTTCACCGCCGAACGAATGCAACGGGAATATGAAACGCTGTACGAGCAGGTCCTAACCCGCACCCAGAATCGATTCGCAGCCTGACCTCTGACCGGGCGGACGAAGATTACCGGATTGCCGGATGTGGTTGCAGAAGCCCCACGTCTGCGGCAACTTTCTCCAGCTTCGTACGAGTTTCCTTGCGCACCGGAACCAGGGGCAGCCGCAAGACTTCGTCGATCCGCCCCATCAACGTCAGAATGGCCTTGGCGGGGCAGGGGTTTGACTCGAGGAAATTGGCCTGCATCAGGGGAAGATATTTCTTGAACAACAGACGGGCTGCCTGCCATTTGTTGGCGAGGGCAGCATGCGTCATAGCCGCCATTTCCGCGGGTATTTCATTGGAGACAACGGAGACAATGCCGGCACCGCCGAGCCCGATGACGGCCAGGGTGATGGCGTCGTCGCCGGAAAACACTAGAAAATCTTCAGGTACCGACGCACAAACCTCGGCGATCTGCGCAATGTTGCCGCTAGCCTCCTTCACAGCCACAATGTTCGTATGTTGGGCCAGCCGCAATAGCGTGGGTGTTTCGATGTTCGTACCCGTGCGTCCGGCGATGTTGTAGAGCATCAGTGGCTTTTCGGATGCCTCAGCGACGGCGACGAAATGCTGGTAGATGCCTTCTTGCGTCGGCTTGTTGTAGTAAGGAGTTGCGGTCAGAACGAAGTCCACGCCAAGCCGCGCCGAGATCTCCCGTGTCCTGGCGACTGCTTCACGAGTATTGTTCGATGTAGCGCCGGCCATAATAGGCACCCGCCCGTCGGCGGTCTCAATCGTCAGGTCAACCACGCGCAGCCACTCGTCGTGTGTCAGGGTCGGCGTTTCGCCGGTGGTGCCGCAAGGCACCAGGAAGTCGATACCCGACTCTACCTGCCAGCGGACAAGATCGCGGAGCGCTGCTTCGTCGACGCTGCCGTCTTGCTTGAAGGGAGTTACCAGGGCTGTTCCACAGCCGCGCAGTTTCATGTAGGAAGGATAATCGTTCTTGCGGTGAAAGTGTATTGGCGAGATGGCTACTTTGGGCTTTGACCATCAGCCTGCTTGGCAGCCTGGGCTGCCGCCTCTGCTTGACCTTCTAATTGCGATACGTACTTCTCCATTAAGGGCCGAAGTGCCTGCATCGAATCCGCTAATATCAGCGGTGTCTCTTTCAACAGTCTCTGTCCTAACGGCGACTTATAGAAGTCAAGCAATGCCTGAATATCAGAGTGAGTGTAGTGCCGCTGGTAAACGGGAACTATCGCAGCATCTAATTCATCGATTGGGAAAGCTTTGGTCATCCTCTGGCCAAAATTGCGAGCAAATTCCTCCGCCGCACGAATTTGTTGTGGTGTCGCGTTGGGGTTCTTACGCTGGTACAACTCGGCGGCCATACTCATGGCCTGTTGAGCCGCCCCAGTCCAGGCGAGCTGCACGTTATTGCGCGCTCCGGTGATTTCCAGCAGCTGCTCAACATCTTCTTTCGTGGCCGCATCGATCTGCTGGCAAAACGCCGGTGTCAAAGTGACAAAAAGAAGGTCAGCAAGCTGATCGCAGATTTCACGGCTGCCTCCGGAGGTAAGTTGCTGAAACATTATGAAGCTGCGACTTGATTTTGACCATCAGACGTGGCCGAAGACATCTTTGAAATCGAAAAAGCCTTGCCTGCCGGCAATCCACTCGGCAGCCAGCACGGCACCCTCAGCGAAGGTGCGGCGCGATTTGGCCTCGTGCGTCAGCACGATGCGGTCGCCCGCCGACGTAAGTTCCACCGTGTGGGTTCCGGTGATGTCGCCTTCGCGCTCGGAAGTGATGTCCAGGCGGGTGCCCGCCGCCTGCTCCAGTGCTCGCTGAATGGCGAGAGCGGTGCCCGATGGGGCGTCCTTCTTGTGAACGTGGTGACGCTCGGTGATGTCTCCGCGATAACCGTGCAAGAATGCCGGAGCTGCCGCTTGCACGATCTGGAAGAACAGGTTCACGCCGTAGGAAAAGTTGGTGCCGAATACGAAGCCGGTTCCTGCTCGCTCGACAGCCTGACGAACGCGATCTATCTCTCCATACCAGCCCGTGGTGCCAACAACCATGTTCTGGTGCGCGTGCAAGCAGGCCTCAATGTTCGCCACCACGGCGTGCGGGGTGGTGAAATCAATGACCGTGTCGAAGCTGCGAAGATTATCAGGAATAAGCCAGGAGGCGTTGGGATTCTCCCCTGCACCGATTACCCGCACCTGATGTCCTCGTTCGTGAGCGACGTCGGCGACCATAGCGCCAGTCTTACCACGACCCAGTACAAGTAGTTTCAGCCGATTCGTGCTCAATCGAATACCTCGGGATCGACGTCGGCGAAGAACTCGGTATGCAGGCGCCGCACGGCTTCCGGCGCATCGGATTCATCCACCACGAAGGTCATGTTGATCTCCGATGCCCCCTGGGAAATCATGCGCACGTTGATGTTCCCGACTGCTTTAAACACCTGTGCTGCTACGCCGGGCTTCTCTCGGATGTTCTCACCGACCATGCAGATGATCGCCTGCCGGCCTCGATATTTGACCGACGCCAGCTCCTCCAGGTCGGCGGCGATCTGCGGAATTGCCTCGTTGGAATCAACCGTCAGCGAGATGCTCACCTCCGACGTCGATACCACATCGACAGCACAGCGATGGCGTTTGAAGATTTCGAAGACGGTTGCAAGAAAGCCGTGGGCCATCAACATGCGAGCGGAGACGATCTCAATGATGGTGATGCGGCCTTTAACGGCGATAGCCTTGAAGAGTGAGGTCGATGGCGGCGTCTGTGCCAGAATGCGCGTGCCCCGGTTAGCAGGGTTGCGCGAGTTCAACACCAGCACCGGGATGTTTTTCTCGACGGCAGGCAAGACTGTCGCGGGATGCAATACCTTGGCGCCGAAGTAGGCTAGCTCCGCGGCTTCCTCAAAGCTGATCACCTTGATCCGGTGGGCATCCGGGCAAATACGCGGATCGGTCGTCTTCATGCCGTCGACGTCCGTCCAGATCTCGATGCGCTCCGCGCTAAGCCCGGCACCGACCAGCGCGGCTGAAAAGTCGGATCCGCCCCGGCCAATCGTGGTAGGGATCCCCTCGCGTGTCGCGCCGATGAACCCACCCATGATGGGCAGGCGTGCGCCTGCGATCAAAGGTTGCACATGAGTTTGCAGCCGCTGGTTAATCTCACTAACCTGGGGCGCAGCGCGCGAATGCTGCCCATCGGTGATGATGATCTGCCGCGCATCAATCAGCGAGGCTGGGAGGTGACGGGTGAGGAAGGCTGCTGTCGCGATCATGCTGGAGAGGCGCTCGCCGAAAGAGACGACATAGTCCGAGGTTCGCGGCGTGAGCTCTCCCACGGCGGAGATGCCGCGCAGCAACTCATCGAGCGAGTCGAACTCCGCGCCGATCTCGGTGTGCAGTTCGGTGTGGAGTCCTGTGCCAAGCAGTTCGCCGGCAACGTTGTAGTGGCGCTCGCGAAGGTTGCGGCAGATGTCGAGCGCCTTGTCGCGCTCTCCGTTACCTGCTGCCACGGCCATGGCAAGCAGCTGATCAGTGACTTTCGCCATGGCGCTGACGACGACGAACGGGCGCTCGTCCAGACGGCTCTCGACGATGCTCGCCACGCGATCGATGCCGGCGGCATCCTCGACCGAGGTGCCGCCGAACTTCATCACGATCACGGCCGCACCATCCTTATGCGTGGGGAAAACCCGTCCTCAGCGGTCACGCCAGGTAACCCTGCACCTTCAGGAGTTCGGCGTTGAGGAGTGCCGCCCCGGCGGCGCCGCGAATCGTGTTGTGCGAGAGAACGGTGAACTTGTAGTCGAGCACGCCGCAAGGACGGAGGCGCCCAACGCTTACTGTCATGCCTTTCCCGCGATCGACGTCGAAACGCGGCTGCGGGCGATCCGGAGACTCGTCGTAGACGATGGGCTGCGCGGGTGCCAGAGGAAGCCCCAGTTGCTGCGGCGTGGGATGGAACTCATTGAAGGCCGCGATGATCTCGGCGGGCGAAGCTTTCTGCCCCAGCTTTACGGAAACCGACTCGGTATGGCCATCTTCGACCGCCACGCGATTGCAGTGCGCTGTCATGCCGAAGGAAGCATCTTCCACACGGCGGCCGCTCAAACGTCCCAGCAGCTTGCGCGTTTCTTCCTCCATTTTTTCCTCTTCTTTGGCGATGTAAGGAATTACATTGCCGAGGATGTCGAGTGAAGCCACGCCCGGATAGCCTGCGCCGCTTACGGCCTGCATGGTCGTAACGAAGATAGACTCGATGCCGAACTTCAGTTGTAAAGGAGCAAGAGCTACCACTAGTCCGATCGCAGAGCAGTTGGGATTGGTGACGATGAAGCCCCCGGACGCGCGGCGCCAGCTTTGACACTCGAGCAGCTTGAGGTGATCGGCATTGACCTCGGGAACGACGAGTGGCACATCCGCTTGCATGCGGAAGGCGCTGGAGTTGCTGACGACCGCACATCCCGCCGCCGCAAATTGTGGCTCAAGCTCGCGCGCGATGCCCGCGTCAAGAGCGGCGAAGATGATGCGTGGTGATTCTTCAGGTGAGGCATTCGACACAGGCATGGAGCGCACTTGTTCGGGGATGGGCGTCTTCAGCCTCCAGCGCACAGCATCGCCGTAGCGTTGGCCGGCAGAGCGATCGGACGCAGCCAGCCACGCGACCTCGAACCACGGATGGTCCTCGAGCAACTGAATGAAGCGCTGCCCGACTACACCGGTAGCGCCAAGAATGCCAACTTGCAGTTTCTGATCAGCCATTTTTTATGGAGAACTAAGTTTATAACAATTCTTCGTGATGCCGGCTCTATCCGACGTCCGTCTCCAAGTCCGCCGGCGCGGGAATCAGCATCCACCTGCGACAAGCTGTAGTCCATGTACAATCTCTCTCGCCACTTCTTCGGTAGTCCTTCCCCCGGTGTTCACAATCAACTCGGCCGTGTGGTATTGGGGAAGTCGTTCCTCATAGAGTGCGCAAAACGCCTCAAAATCCGAGGCCAGCGGCCGCGAGTTGTCGTCAGCCGACATGTCTGCCTGGCAGCGCTGAAACATCTCCTGAATGGGCGCCTCGAGCGAGACCACACGAACGCCTGATGTCTTCAACAGGTCGACATTGCAACGTTGGATGAACGTGCCACCTCCCAGCGCAATGACCCCGATCACAGAAACGCCCGCGAGCAGTTTGCGCAGGGTAGTGGTCTCAATCTCCCGGAAGCTGCCTTCCCCGTGAACACGGAAAATGTCCCGGATACGCTGGCCGTGTGCGCGTTCAATCTCATCATCCAGATCGAAAAACTCGCAGCCGAGAAGATCCGCCAGCGCCCGGCCAACGGTGCTCTTGCCGGCACCCATGAAGCCGGTGAGAGCCACAATCGTAATTGATTCCATGACAATGTCGGCTCCTACTCGCGAGTAACGTTGGTGGTGCTTACGCCAATCAACAGGCTCGAGAGAAAGGAGCCCAACGATGATCATTATAGGATTACATTTCCACCAAGGGTTTCAGCAAATTGCTTCGGTAGATACAGACACTGGAGAGTGACCGAAGAAATGCATGGGTCGAACTGAGTTGAGAGTGCTCGACACCGCCGGCATTGTCAGAGAGGCCTGTTGCCGTCGGTTAAGTGGTGGTGTTTCCTCGGGTTGGGGCACGGATCTAAAGATGGAGCCAGAATTCGGCTCGTGGCGCGATTCTGACATCGCGACGACCGCGCCTCCTGAGTCTGCTACTGAAGTCGTAGTGAAGCGAACCAATGTTGTACTGGCGGCCAACCGATGGGAGATGAATGATTCCTTCCGGGTTTCACTATCCTTCTGGTTAATCCGGGTGAGGAGAGGCGCTATGCGACTCATACAGATTGGTGAAATCAAGGAGAAGACGGTCTGGGAAGCCGTGCAAGAGACGGCGGCGCAGCAAGTCGCGGAAATCGAACAGCTGAAACGAGGCGCGGCAACCCGAGCCGCCTATTACAACCGGTGTCGCATGCGGTGCTCGTCGCGGAAGGGTGTGGCTACCGATCCCTGCGCGCGGTTGATGTAGTTCCCTTTCTCTCGACGGGAATACCACACCCTCAGTCGTCGTAGCCGGCTGTCGGAAACCAAGATCTATGGCGATTGCCGGCGCCAACTTGCTCGAACGAACCCACTGGCGCGAGTGAATCAATGTGAATAGGGCCTAGTACTTGCGCATGTGGATTTCAGTGCCGTTTCGCTCGAACTTCACCTCGTCCATCAGCTGATTGATCAGATAAATGCCCCGGCCGTGATTGGCGAAGACATTCTCGCCCCTACAGGGATCGGGCACCGCGAAGGGATCGAAGCCGCTGCCCGGATCGCGCACGATGATGAGCATGCCGCGTTGCTCATCGCATCCCACACAGCACTGGATCTTTTTAGAGGAGTCGTTCTTGGCGCCGTGAACGATGGCGTTGGCGAGGGCTTCACGAAGGGCCGTTTCGATCTCAAACTCTTTGCCGGCAGCGCACTCCATGCGCCTGGCCATCTCCATAATACCCTCAACAACCGGACCGATAGCCGTGGAATCGGCGTTGAGCGTGACCTCAATACGTATCATCAGCTTGTCGCGATCGAACTCTACCGTGGGAAAGCAGCCCGGGTGCATCGGAGTGATTCCCATTTTTATCGCCGTGCCGCCTACTGTGGCAGAAAACGTGTCAGCCGGTCAAGCAGCAAGCCATAAAAGGGACACAAAACCGCCACTTGGGTGCTAATAATCTGCAAGAATCTCTAGGGACCTTTCCCTTTGCGGACGGTTGAAAAAATGAGAGCAGAAACGAACCAGCTGCCATTAGGACTTGTTCGCCGATGACCAGGCATGACATTAGTTAAGCACGGCTCCTGCAAGAATTCATTTCTTTCGGCAACGTTCAGGTGGATGACAGCCTGAACCACGGCGGAAGTCGAGAGCGGCTCAAGTAAGATGGTGATCATTCTTTATGCACAAGAATCTGCTCTCTCTCATCCTGATTGGCCTGCTCTCGTCTGTCGCAATTGCCGAAGACCTCACGGTGGCTGCCGCCGCCGATCTGAATTACGCGCTCAAAGACCTGGCCGAACGCTTTGAAAAGGAAACCGGAAACAAAGTCAGGTTTTCTTTCGGCTCGTCAGGGAACCTGTTCTCGCAGATCCGGGCGGGCGCTCCCTTTGATCTGTTTTTCTCAGCTGACGCTGATTATCCTCAGAAGCTTGCAGCTTCGGGCCTGGTGGATCCGGACTCTGTGCGCACGTACGCCATTGGACACCTGGTGTTGTGGGTTCCTAACAATTCAAGCCTTGATCCGCAGAAGCTGAAGATAAACTTGCTAACCGAGTCGGAAGTGCGGAAGATTGCCATCGCTAATCCTCTGCATGCACCCTATGGCCGCGCTGCCATGGCTGCGCTGCAGCATTTCGGAATGGAAAAGAAGCTTGCAGCAAAGCTCGTGTTCGGCGAAAACATCAGCCAAACGGCGCAATTCGTGCAGTCAGGCAACGCCCAAGCAGGGCTGATTGCACTGTCGCTGGCCTCGTCTCCAACCATGAAGAATACGGGCAAATTCTGGGTGCTGCCTTCCGAGTCGTATCCTGAGCTGCAACAGGCTGCGGCCATCGTTTCCGCGTCAAAGCATCAGCAGGCCGCGAAAGCTTTTCTCGATTATCTGCTCTCACGCGAGGGCAGAGCAGTTCTGGAGCACTATGGATTTCGGGCGCCGGTGGGGCCATGATCCTGCAAGCCCTGATGCTGACACTCCGGCTCGCCATTATCGTTTCTGCGATCCTGCTCGTGATCGGTTTGCCGGTGGCGTACTGGCTCGCGTATTCGCGTTGGCGCGGGAGATTTTTCGCCGAAGCGCTGGTCTCCTTACCCATCGTCCTGCCGCCCACGGTGCTGGGATTCTATGTCCTCGTTGCAATCGGCCCTCTCAGCCCGTTTGGACGTTGGTATCAGTCTCTCACCGGACACGGACTCGCCTTCAGCTTCGAGGGGTTAGTCATCGGATCGGTGCTCTACAGCTTGCCCTTCGCAGTCCAGCCCATGGCCGCGTCGTTTGCCTCGGTGGATCGTGAACTGCTTGAGGCGTCGGCCCTGCTGGGGGCGTCCGGTTGGCGTACCTTCTGGCGTGTTGTCCTGCCGCTTGCGATGCCTGGCGTCCTCACCGGCACGGTGTTGAGCTTTGCACACACCTTGGGGGAGTTTGGCGTGGTACTCATGATCGGCGGTCAGATTCCCGTCGCCACCCACACCGTTTCGATCCTGATCTACGACCAGGTGCAGGCGCTGGACTATGACGTCGCCCCTCACCCCGCATTGTTGTTCCTGCTGCTCT
>Ga0182037_10002162_pt1 | contig 10410 bp, 19 predicted proteins | sample sta12Cox44000082_FD_125974 | JGI IMG/M metagenome (GOLD analysis project Ga0182037, IMG submission 125974) | Lab enrichment of tropical soil microbial communities from Luquillo Experimental Forest, Puerto Rico - statoxic.12C.oxic.44.000.082 | ecosystem: Environmental > Terrestrial > Soil >... | reverse complement strand
TTTGCAATTGCACTTGCCCCATCCTGTTCTGTCATTCCGATAACGTGAGGTACTGCAACAGTGGCGGGTGGTACATTAGGCCAATAGGTATCGTAAATAACTGAATGATCGTAAACGCTGGTAAATCCAATCTGGACGCCAATCAAATTGCATTGTGCCAATTGCGGATAAGTGCTGAGCACAAAATCCTTTGATGGAATACTAGGCAGAGGCCACGCAAGCCACAAATCCTTTCGCCAGCCTAGCGATAGAACCTCCATCAAATCATTACGATCGCAATAAATGGTTGGCCTTAGTGCGGTCCATTTTTCACTTTCAGCAACTACCGCATTCCATGCGCCAGGCTCTACATCTCTTACAACGTCAGATGGTACGGGACTGCCGGTAAATCCCTGGTCAATATGAATTGTTTTCAGTCCCAATCCGGCAACGTAATTCCAATCGTCTGGTGTCCATCTGACTGTAGGATCACCGGTGTCATAACCAGCGATTAGCTGATTAGTCTTTAGGAATGCCGGATCAATCTTATGCAAATTGGCATGAGTACAATCGACCATAAAACGACTAGCCATTGTTAATCTCTCCTTTCTATATTAAGTTTACCATACTGTTATAATTCTTGTCAAATTAATGAGAATGGAAAATCTTAGCTTCAATCAATAGTGCTATTACATTCAATGAAAATGTCAAAAATACAACAATGCCCAAAACGGTAAACTTGAATTGTTCAAGTACCCTTATTCTCGATTCATGGTCCGCGAATTGCGAAATAGCAGGCTCTAGCCTAGCAATTGTCTTAACCATTTCCTGTTGCTGCAAATAAATATCCCTCAGAGTAATAGTAACCTGCAAATTACTATCGCTATCCGGCATCATTGCACCGGTTTAAATCCCTCATCCATTACCGCAATGGTAACAGGACCCGTTCCCGTAAATGACGCATACAATGGTTGCATACCATCATAATCCGGAATTGTACCCGGTACAGATGTATTGGTCATTGACCATAGCGCGGTACTCCCGCTAGACAAAGGGTCTTGTGTTTTAGCCAAAAGCAATGTCGTTGTAGCCGGAATATTAACATTAAACTTAGCCTTATAACGATTATACCGATGCGGGCAAATCTGAATATAAGCGGGTGCTAGTGGGACATTAAAAGTATTCCATGCAGTCGAATCCGGTGCCAGTTGTTTTGTTACAGTTTCAACGACAGTAACCGGAACCGGATTAGGGAACCATTGTTCAGGTCCTTGTTCTTGTTCCAATTTTGGTGTCGTAATTTCCGGTGTCAATGGCGCATCGGAACCATACATTTCATCACTTGTAGAAAAGAATTCAGCGCCATATGTCATTTAAGGTGCCCTTCCATATCTTTTCTTTTGCTGCATTAGTCTTTGTGCTGTTGCTTCCCTTACTTGCCTACGCTGAATAATCCTATCCGCTCTTTGCCTGCCCGCTTTCCTGACAGTGTATGCCCTTCCTACCGGTGTTGCTTTTACAGCCTTTTTAGTAACCCCGCCAGTTTTCTTAGCGCTTCTTTTAGCCGCTTCCTGACCAGGACCGCTAGTTGCCGCTTTAATACCGACATAAAGCAAAATAGCACCAATACCGAATTCGGCTACCCTAGTCCATGTACCTTTTTCGGTTAGCCTATGAAAAAAGTCACCGATATCAGCTAGTGCATTAAGCGGATTACCATTCTTAATGCTTTGCGCAGCGGAAGAGGCAACACCCAGAATGCCGACGTCGTTTTGCAAACCCGCACCCAGACCAGCACTAATTTGCTGCGCAAGACTACCGCCAGAAGGATTAGCTGCCATTGCATCGGCCTGCGTTTGGAATGGTCCCTGAAACCTAGTTATTCCCTGATATGTTCCACCCAATACCAGCGTATTATATTCGTTTCCGCTATCTGGCGTGGATATCAATTTTGCGTCTTGCGGTCTAGTACCCGCACTTGCTTCCGATACGGGTACTATCCACCACCAAACTGTCGCCATTACGCGCCATAATCAGGCAACGGGAAAGCTGTAGAAGTTGCATTGGATTGCATACCTTCAACTTTACCGCTAGTTGGGTTAACTGCATTAGCGTGTTTAAGGGTAAAGTCAATAGCAATAATTGTCAATCCGCCAATGGCGAAGACTTCCGCACTTCTGGCCAATCCTGCAACTAGAAGAGTAAACACGGTTGCAGCATAAAGCGCTTTCCGTTCCGATGACTCAATATCTACGTTATATGGTTCTACTCTCCTTATATCAGCATGGGTCGGAACGAAATGCTGAAAAATCAGAACGTCAACAGCACCAACCAGAATACCGGCGGTTATACCATTCTTAACAGCCATTTTAATTCTCCTTAAACCGTAACGCTAACAGTAGAACCTTTAGCAACTAGTACGCCAGCGGAAGGATTCTGAGATTTAACCTTCTTAGCACCATTCTTGCTAACCGGCGGACCATGCGGGTGCAATCCTGCTTTAGCAATTATCTGTGATGCCTGCAATTCTGTTTTACCGATAACATTCGGAACGGCAATTTGATTTGTTCCCGGCGGAGGCGGAGGCCCGCCAGGAGGACTAGTAATAATCCCGCCGCTAGGCGGATTAGGCGGATATCCCTCTGCTGCAATTGCCGCTTGCACAATTGATGCCTGGTCTGCTGACAATTGGCCGCCAGTTAGGTAAAGTCCCAATGCGGCCAATACTTGCATACCATTATAGCCTTGGGCGGTAAGTGCGGAAACTGCCGCTTCCGACCATTGTGCGTTAGTAGTGGCTTGCTGCTGCACTGGATAGGGAACACCCCCACCGTAATATCCTAGTGATCCATATGAGCCGCTTCCGCCAGAACCATACGAATCCAATCCATAGGGCCCGTACCCTGCGCCTTCTGGCTGATATGTGTAATTTCCGTATTCTTGCGAATAGGGTTGCCCGGTAGTTGGGTCTATTCCTTCTGACGCATATGGTTGTCCAGTGTTAGGGTCAATTCCCGCTTGCTGGTTTTGTGTTTGCGTAGTTGCCTGGTTCTTTTTATTATGACGATACCAGAACACTGCCCCGATTCCGACCGCGCTACCACCCAATATCCAAGGGGTTGAAATTTCCCTTCCCATTATTTGCATTAGTAATACCCCATATCTTCTGACTCATAATCGTATGCAGAAGACAATTCCAAATCTGGGGTTCCCATACCTGCATCGGGTGGGGGGGTGCGCTGCAATGCCATTCTTTGGAATTGCTCATTTGTTTCTAGATATGTTTGCGGCCCGGTTCCGAATGTGCGGTAACGGAATGGACGTGGAATATCATCAATCTGGAATGGGAACATATCGTAATGCCTTTGGTCGCCAGAATAAACCTTTGTCTTCATAGGCACTATACGAGAATCAATAGAAGTTCTGGGTTCGTCTGCACTACGTCCCAAAGCACGATTATTATTAAGTGTTTTAAATCTCTGTTGCATTGACGTTTGGCGTTCATATTGATCTGGTGATGATGGTTTAACCATATCGCCAGAATGACCAATATCAAAACCGGAACCTAGCTTATTAACCCATCCTTCATTAACAGTTTCAGTTGGGATTTGATTGGATGCTTTATAGTCTTCATCATGCTGTCCGGCACGAATCCGGTGAATAGCATTTTTAAATAGCCTGCCAGAATGCCAGGGAATATTTGTTTGCGGAGGTATATTCCCCCTTACTTGTGTTGTACCTCTCCCCAATTCCGGCCAATCAAAATCATTAACTACCGGAATACCCAAAGTGGCAGATTCTGTAAAAACGTCCAATCCGGCAATATCTTCGGGCTGATAACCAAAAGTCTGTTCTGTAATAAAGTCAGGTACACCCATATTTGCGGGTGTAATGTTTTGCGGCAATTGACTATCTGGCGGAACCCTTTGCTGCAAATATGGCGGATTGGCTCTATATGCGTGAACAGGATTAACGCCAGTGCCCCACCTTTGTGCTCCCTGCTGAGCAACAATATAATCTCTCGCAAATGCTTGCGTATAATAGGAATATGGCATTTAATATTCCTCTGTTCCCGGTAGTGTGCTTTTCAATCCTGCACTTTTACCATGTAGATATTCAATGTAAGTAATGACACCTTCAAGTGTGGCACCTAGAATAATAGGAATACGGTATTTCTTGTCTACTGTTGCGGCAACACCAACCAATAGCGCACCTTCAATAGTCCCAATATTTACCCACTTCATTAGCGTTGGAGCGCGCTTATCTGCATTCAATTCCGTTGTCTGCGGGCTAGAGCAAGCCTTAGCAATAATTTCCGCCATAATACCAGCGGATACAAGAAAAGCAACTCCCCATGAACCGCTAACCGTTAGACTCGCCACTGGAATTCTTTGCTATCTTATCCGCTTCTGCCCAAACATCGGACAATTCCTTTGCCTTAATTCCTGCTATTCGCATACATTCCGCACCACTAATCATGAGAATAATTCCGGCCATTTCCCATTTACTGGCACTTAGTGCTTTAAGAAATTTTGCCATATTAACCACGTTCCACTGTACGAATACCGCCAGCGGTAGCATTAGATGCCTGTACTGCAAAACTACCCAATTGCTGGGAATGCGTACCAATTGCAACGATAACACCAATCGCTACCATTCCGGTAACAAGCTTTTCCAGAAGACTCATTTTTGCTTCGCTTTCGTTGGAGGTTGGCTAACCAATCCACCTAGTGTATCTATTGCAGACTTACCATTAAACTTAGTTGTGAATGCGCCGATCATGGCAATTGCCGCTATTCCTGTTGCCGCTTTATCGTTAATCTTTGCCAGACCGTCAAATGCCGCAGCAAGAAACAAAGTAACAATAGGCACTTTCCAATCAAGATTCTTTGTCTGATACCATTCGTTAGTAAATGTGACAGTACCAGCGGTAATAATCATAACTGTTGCGGCCGCCATTAATACCACCCATTAGATGTTTCATGTGCCCATGCCGAACTAGGATCACCATACGTATTAGCGATATACGCAATTCCCCATGTAATCTGAGAGATTACGTCACTAACCCCGCCTTTATCTTTGGGCCATCCCAACCTTGGGTATTTACTATATGGTCTTGCCTGGGCAATTCCGTAAGCAAATACAGAAGCATCGGGAGGGTCAAGACCGGAAACTCTAGTATCGGCAACATTAGACCACCCAGATTCCCTATTCCACAAACTGACCAAATCTTGCCATTCCTGGCCTACAGCCCACGTAGGATGACTAACCGCCAATAGTGTCCTGGCAATTGCCTGGTTTTGGTTTGGCGTTCCAGATGTTACGGGAACCGCGCCACCAGGAATGTTAGCTTTTGGGTTCAAACCAGATTGGCCGGTAACGACATTCGCCAATGACGAATAATCGGTACCGGCAATCTGATTTGTCGTTGCAGCAGTAGAAGGGTCTTGCCCGCCAATTAGCAAACGAACTACGCTAGTAACAGATTTTCCCTTAATACCAGACCAAAGGAATATTCCGCCAATACCCGCAATTATCAGGTAAGTTCCCTTTACTGCCATTGGTTTATTCCGAAACGCCAGAATAGCGGGGAAGATTAATTCCAACGCCGGTAGTGGAACGAACCATATTAAGCACCCAAGGACCAACAATCATGCCCAATGCCATATTAGTAACAACGGCAACGGGATGCTCTTTAGCGAAACGAAGTGGATGCATTTAATTACCCTTCCCTATCTGCCCAAGCATTATCGCCCGGCACTACTGCCTCTTCTGGTGCGCGCCAGCTATTAGGATCAAATGGCGCCCACTTATCGGCATCCTGTCCTTTTTCACCTGCCCTTTCCGTTTCGTAATGCATTGCATTACCGTTAGGGTAAACAAGATGCGCCTCACTGCCACGCGGAAAACGATTTTCTATAAATGCCTTTGCACGCGATTCCGAAACGCTACGGAAAATAACCTTGCCATTGTGGCTAGGGTGCGTAAGCACTACCTTATGAAACTGCGGAGCATCATTCTTAACATCTTCTGTTACTGTTTCAGTCATTATCTTTTTCCTCACGCTATTAACTGCCACCGGTAAGCATTGCAGTATCCTGGTGCCTAACTTGCGCATTCCCGGCACCTCCGCCACCACCAGGAGCAACATAATTTACAATTTCATAAAGGTTACCGGCAACACCCATTGATGCATTAAAAATAAAGTTGGAACCGGGCGAGGTAACCAAATATGTCCTGCGCGTTTCACCACCAGGAGCCTTAAGGAAAAAATCCTTATTAAAGAAGATACCGTAAACGCCGTTTTCCTTACCTGGGCCAAGGTTAGACGCAGCGGCAGTAGCCATTGGACCGCGAGTATCAAACGCAGCGTTCGCATAACCGAAAATCCGGCTAATTTCCGACTGCCATTGTGCTTTATTGTACTGCGTCAAAAGGAAGTTAGCCTCATACTTAAGGCCGATAAGAGGATCGGGCCAGTTAGTTTCCCCGCCAGAACGCGCACCAGTGTTATCCCTGTAAAGGAAAAGATATTCCCTAAAGGGATATCCGAGACCCGTAATAAGTTGCTGGTTAATTGTACCAGCGGCGGCAACGGGAACGCTTCCCTGCGTCCAGTACTGCGTCGTCCCGTTAGCGGGAGGTGCTCCGGCAATTTCCCTACCCTGCTTATCTGCCTTACGCGGTTCCCAGTAAAATTCCTGCAATCCCCTTACCCTAACCGACCATGCGGTAGCGCCGGTAAATGCAGTTACCGCACTGTTAAGAGTCATGATAACGGTAAGTGTTGCAGTGTTGTTAACCGATGCAACAGGACCAATCGGGTCACGGGAAACAATTTCAAGCGGAATTGCAAGAATGAATGTTCCCGCTGTAGGCGATGCGGTATAAACAGAGTTAAACGATGGGTCATCAAGGAAGTAGTAACCACCATACTTATTAATGACAAACCATGTATAACCATCAAACGGTCCAAAAATGGATTCGTTGTTAACATCATTAAGCTGAATGGTGTTAAACAAAATAAATGGTGCATCTGCGGTAAGTGCAGTGCCCGCAGTAGTCGTATATGTAACCAGGAACCAAAGACGTGCAAGCCAACCTGTTCCCTGCAATGTCCAGGGGAGCAATGCACCACCAGCGGTATTAGTAAACGTCTGGTCATAGTCTCCCCCTTCCAATACGTCTTGTGTTCCAACTAGAAATGACCTTTTACGCGCAGGTGCTTTAGCAGGACTAGCACCTCTATTGGCGACACTAGGTGGCATTTAAATTATCTCCCATGATATATGGTTAACGCGATACGTTGATATGCTGGGGTTAGATATCAACAATTGCCAGGTAATCTCCGCTTCTACGGAAATACAATGCTTGTGAAATTGTAGAACCATCTGCAACGGTCGTTGTTTTCAATTGTCTAGACAATTCAATTAGCTCGCCTGGGTCAACACCTCCAATCTCAGAATATCGCCTCTGATTATCCCTATCCGGATCATAAAAGATAAACAAATGTTCCGCTTGGTCATAAACCATATAAGAAACATATCTTCCACGCTGGACTAGGGACCACATAGCGCAAACGGGACGGCCACGCATTAGGGGACCTTCGCAATCTTTGCGCAATTTAAGATCAGTGTGTGTCTGGTGCGCTTCATCTGCAACAATTATTACCGGATTTTTCGCGTTCGCGTGGTAACTATTGTGAATGGCACGTCTGTATTCTCCGGCCAAATGCGTATTCTCAGTTTCCGGGGAATCCATCGGCGTTTCCAGGGGACGCAATATGTAACCTCTGCGCTCCCGGTGCTTGAACTTTCTTGAATAAGTAGATGGAGGCCATGAAGATATGATTGGCAGTTTACCGGCCTTTGACAATCGTTCAATTGTTTTATCTCTCCCTTTTATCTTCCCATGCAAAACAACTGCCTGCATTTCCGGATGCTTTTTAGTAACCGAAACAAGCAATTGTCCGGCCAGCATTGTTTTACCTCTCCCGCTAGGACCAAGGAAAGTTACATGCTGCCCGGCATGATAATCTTTGCCGAATTTTTCAACAAATGTTTTACGCGGAATAACGTCAACGTCGGCCATTGCATAGTCTGCATTTCTTAATTGCACCACAAATGCGGCATCTTTTCATTTACGTCGCCTAAATGCGATAAGAGGATCAAGTACAGGAAATATAGGACGTGTAATTTTTTGCTCTTTTGCTTGCGGGAGAATCATATCCGGTGAATCCGGGTCAGAAAGACGCAAACCCTTATCGTATGCTTCTCTGTGAACATCTAGCCATAGTTGCGCGTCTTTTGCTGACATACCGCCTAGACAATTCCGGAGACACAGATAAGTGAAATGGAATTCGTTTGCCTGGTGATTAATTGCGTCTTGACGACTTGGGTAAAGAGTGTAGTTAGTGGAACCGTCGGCCAGTGCAACAGCAATCCAAGAGTGTGCAATTTCATCTAGGCTATTGCCCACAAGAATAACGTTAATGGCGTCCGATAGCCTTTTTCCGCTATCGGTAACCTTAACGCATTCAGCGCAAATCTTGCGCCTATGCTTACACAATACCGCCATTTAACTAATAATCCTCTGCTTTTTCAGTGCCGCTTTTACCTTTGGGTCATCAAAAACTAGCTTGGTAAGTTCATTCGGTTCGTATGTTTGTGACTGAAAAATGCCTTTAGTGCCAGACCAGAAGATTAGCTTAACGCGAATCGGGAGAGTGATAGCTTTACCGAAAGGTAGCTTGACTTGCAATCCTGGCTCTTTTTCGATTACCTCACCGCGTGCTTTTGCTTCCTTTCGCATTTTGCGCATTTCCTTGCGGGTAAGTGATATCTGGTCAATTTCCTGCTTATGATTACGCATAAATTGCAAACCCATTGGAATGGCGGTAAAAATAAGCGCAATGGCGGGAGATTCCGGTGCAGTAATAATATCAAGTATCTTTTTTGTTTTGTCGCTAACGTCTGACATATCCGCTATAGATTGCGCAAGGCCGGGTCCGAAATGCAATAGTGTTGCAGCGTCTGCATAATTCTCAGCGCGAATTGATGCAATAACACCAGATTTAATCATTGCGTCAATCTTCGCTTCATATTCTTTGGCGGAAGCGGAAGACGTATGCTTAAGCATAGAAGCATAATCCGGGGCATCAAATATAACCGATGAATCTACCTTTCCGGTATATTCGCCATTCTCAGTTTCTGCCCAAGTATCAGTCACAATATCTCCTTTTTGGGGAATGGGCAGAGGAAAAAGAGAGGGAAAACCTCTGCCCATTCCGACATATTATTATCACCATTCAGAAGATGATAATTGGCGGCGGCCGTTATACAAATGATATCGCACAAAGCCTTGCATGTCAAGCCTTTTTGTGGTACTATTAATTGTTGGGCATGCCATTTCTTTAAATGAAAGGAAAAGGGAGAAAAATGGCGGATAAAGACGTTACGGTACACACACCCAGGCCATTCGAGCGCTTCATTTCATATGTGCAGGAAAGGGCCGAAGTTGATTCCGCATTTGCACCCGCTGACGAATTGGTAGAAAAGCAAGCGGACAACATTCTTACAGTTAACAATGTCGATGAACTTTTTGAGGCAATGGAACTTGCCGGACTCGACAATTTCCAGAACCTTGAAAATGGCGCCGAAATTACGATTCTGAATTATAGGCTTGTTAAGTCTAATCGTGAGGACCTTTCCGGTAAGCTAGGCGCATTTGCTATTGTGCAGGCAGTAAATGAGGATGGAGAGGAATTGGCACTTAACACTTCTATTCTTAGGATTGTTTCTTTCCTTAGAATGGCAGAGGTGCTAAAGCTTTTCCCGCTTTCAGTTAAGGTAGTTAAGCAAACTACAGTTGCCGGATATGAAGTAATCACGCTTGCTAAGATTAAGTCAAAGCCTGTTAAATCATCTGTCGCTTAATTGTCAAAGGGCATTTATTATGCCTATTCGGTATGGGGTATTCTCAGAAATGGGGATACCCTATGCCTAATGACGATAGAGATGAAATAGAATTTGAACCAAGAAACCGTTATGATGCTGTTTGGGAAGATTCTGTTTCACAATACATTATCGACGATATCAGAGAAAAAACTGGGTTTACTGAAAGGGAATTGGTCCAAGAGCATCTGTCAATATTCCTAGCCATTCCCGGTATAACTGAAACGCCACGTTCCGAACGATATGAATTGTGGCAAGATTACTTGGATTCAATGGTTGAAGGTGCTTTTAAACAGGATCGTTTCTTTGAAATTGTCGGTATTGATCGCGGAGATTTTGATTGGCACGCATGGCGTGAGGCAATGGGTTATCCGCATGGAAACCGTAAATGATTTCAGATTTATTCGTTTCCCTTCTGTATATACTGCACAAATGCGAATACGAACAGAAAAAAGACGCGAGAGGCATATCCGGTATA
>Ga0182037_10002159_pt1 | contig 10419 bp, 10 predicted proteins | sample sta12Cox44000082_FD_125974 | JGI IMG/M metagenome (GOLD analysis project Ga0182037, IMG submission 125974) | Lab enrichment of tropical soil microbial communities from Luquillo Experimental Forest, Puerto Rico - statoxic.12C.oxic.44.000.082 | ecosystem: Environmental > Terrestrial > Soil >... | reverse complement strand
TCGCTTCGCATTTTCGCCAGCTCGCGCTGAATCTGCGAAGACTTATTGAACGGCAGCATAACGCGCGATGAAAAGATTTGAGTTGATTTGGGCCACGTTGTTGGCTGGCTGGCAAGATTGCCGGTTTAACCAGAGGCCAGGATGGAAGTAGAATCGCGGGCGGCAGCACGAGTGTCGTCTTTATCAACGCGTTGCCATTTCACGTTCGCATAGATCTGTCCAAGATCGTCTCCTGAGAAACCGTCGTACCGGTCTGTCATCGCGGCGACGACTTTAAAACTGAACGCTTCTCTTCGAACATCGTAGAGTTTCGTCTTGGGAGTATGGAGGGCAAGAGTGACGAAATAATGACCTGGCAGGAGCAGCCGACTTGGAATCAGCGCGGTCAAAGTATGCTTTCCGGCTGATTCCACGGACAATGGTGGTTCTGCCATCGACACGGTCGAGTAAAAGAGTCGTTCGTGCTTAAAATTCAGAACAGCAAAGGAAAACTGCAATCCCTCGATTTCGCGGCGCACATCAAACGAACACTCTAATAAAACTGGTTCGTTCGCGCTGAATGAAGTAGTGGCCCGGCCTTTCGGCGCATACAAACCTGCAAATCGAAGGGTTGCGTCACTGTCGATCGGAGAAAAATTGATCTCGGGTGCCTGATCGCGTTCGCCGCCCAAGTACTCCGCCACGACTTCAACGCTCTTACCCGCTTTGGCAATTCCACCGCGGCGCAGAAGAATGCATCGCGAGCAAAGATGACAGACGGCGTCCATGTTGTGGCTGACAAAGATCACCGTCCGGCCTTCGTTGAAGGCGACGTCTTCCATCTTGGCCAGACATTTCTTTTGAAATTCGGCGTCTCCAACGGCGAGCACTTCGTCGATCAGGAGAATTTCCGGATCGAGATGGGCGGCAACGGCGAAAGCGAGCCGCACATACATCCCGCTCGAATAACGTTTTACCGGTGTGTCGAGAAATCGTTCGACTTCAGCGAAGGCGACGATCTCATCGAATTTGCGCTTAATCTCGGCGCGAATCATTCCGAGGATGGCGCCGTTCAGAAAAATATTTTCGCGACCGGTTAATTCCGGATGAAAACCGGTTCCGACCTCGAGAAGCGCTCCGACACGGCCATAAACGTCGACTGCGCCCGTCGTCGGCTCGGTGATTCGATTCAGAATTTTCAGAAGGGTGCTCTTGCCGGCGCCGTTACTGCCAATGATGCCAAGCACTTCCCCGGCTTTGACATCGAATGATACGTTCTTCAGTGCCCAAAATACTTCTGATGTCGATCGCCCTTCACCGCGCAATCGCTTGAGCAAGCGCCGCGGCAAGGCCAGGAGTTCGTCATGAAGCGTCCGGTACCGACCAAAGCCGCCAGCGTGATGAACGATCTTGAAAGACTTGCTCAGGTTCTGAACGGAAAGCGCGATATCGGACATTTTCGTCGAGCTGAAATCAAATGATGTCGGCGAACTCGCGTTCTACGCGGCGAAAGAAATAGGCGCCAGTGAACAACGCGACGACCGACATGCCAACGGTGATCCAGAACATCGGCGTATTTAGCGCGCTCTTGCCCAGCACGCACCAGCGAAAGCCTTCGACGAACCCGACCACCGGGTTGAGCGAAAAGAGGATCTGCCCCCGGGCCGATTGGATCATGCTCGTCGGATAAATGATTGCGCTCGCCCACATCCAAATTTGGAGAAAAAGCGGCAGCGCGTAATTCGTGTCGCGATACTTTACGCTTAACGCGGAAAACCAAAGTGCGACACCAGTTGCAGTGATGGCAGTCAGAAACAGAAATCCTGGAATGGCGAGCAGGCGTATTGTCGGCACCACATGGTAAATCGCCATGAACACGAACAGCATGATCAGCGTCACGCCGAAATCGACCAGTGTGGAAAACGTGTGGGAGAGGGGGATCAACATTCGAGGGAAATAAACTCTTGAGACGAGCTGTGCGTTGTTGACCAGGCTCGTACTGCTGCGTTGGCCAGTCTGCGAAAAGTAATTCCAAATCGTCAGGCCACAAAAAACAAACAACAGATGCGGTGCCCCATCGCTCGGCAATTTTGCGACGCGTCCCGCAATTATCGCCAGAATGGTTGACGCGATCAACGGTTGAAGCGCGACCCAGGCGATTCCCAGCGCGGTTTGTTTGTAAATCACTTTGATATTCCGCTCGACGAGAATCCACAGTAGGTCGCGATATTGCCAAAGCTCTCGCAGGTTCAGCGCGGCCCAGCCTTTGGTGGGCCGGATACGAAGCGTTGGCTCAGCAGGTACCGCAGGTGAAGGAGTCGCAGTTCGCAAGGTGTCGCTCTCGGGCACAGCGATGAATGTTCCCGTATTCAGAAGAGGAATTTTAGGAGCAGCCGTCTCTCAGCGCAAGTGACCCCAGCCTGAACTCAGCGCGCATCCTGACGCTTTTCAGTTAGAAACCAACGGTAACGCCGACGATCGGCGGCATCGTCACATCCACAGTCGTGGAGCTACTTGTCTTCCCCCACGAGTCCGAAATCGGAACGGCCGCTCACTCTCTCTCGCGCACACTACTTAGTGAAATTAGGATCGTCTGGCGGCTATTTTCTTACGAGACGTTAATTTCAATCGGTTTAGGTTTGGCCTTTTCGTTCCTCGGCAGATGCACGGTCAGCAGGCCGTTCTTGAATTCCGCCTTTACCTTATTGCCATCGGCGTCATCGGGCAGGATAAAGCTCCGCAAGAAAGTGCCGAAGCCACGTTCGGTGCGGTGATATTTCCTTTTCTTTTCTTCCTTCTCAAACTTGCGTTCGCCAGTGATCGTAATCACGCCGTTTTCGAACATAACCTTGACGTCTTCTTTTTTCAGCTCGGGCAACTCTACCTTGATAAGATATTCCTTTTCGTCTTCGGTGATATCGGCCAACGGCGTCCAGTCGGCCAAGGTAATTCCTTCCCGACCGTGTCCATTTGTGCGGCGTAATGGCCGGCCGAAAAGAGTTGAGAGACGGTTTTGGAACTCTTCCATTTCTCGGAATGGTTCCCAGCGAGTAAGCGTTTGCATCTGTCTGTTTCCTTTCGTTTTATTTATTGGTTGCGTTTCAAATTATTGTACCGCCATGCTAAAAAAGCCGCGTATAGGACTTTAGTCCCAACGCGGTCAAGGGCCGCAAAAAGGTGGGGGCACAACTTCGTGGCGTAGCCGACCCGGACTCCGGATCCGAAAACTAGTTGGTGGTTGATAGAACGCTTTGCTTTAGTTGAGAGTTGGCATCGTGTGAGTTAACCAACTGAACGACCGAAATGAAAAAGGCGCTCATCACCGGCATTACTGGCCAGGACGGAAGTTATCTCGCCGAGCTCCTGCTCGAAAAGGGTTACGAAGTTCACGGGATCATCCGTCGCGCCAGCACGTTCAACACCGCGCGAATCGATCATCTTTACGCCGACCCGCACATCAACGGTGTGCGAATGTTTCTGCATTACGGCGATTTGAGCGACTCAGTGAATCTGGTGAAGCTGCTTTACAACTTAGCGCCGGATGAAATTTACCATCTTGGCGCACAAAGCCACGTCCGGGTCAGCTTCGACATTCCCGAGTACACCTCGGACGTTACAGCGCTTGGCACGATCCGAATTCTCGAAGCGATCCGCGAAGCGAGATTGCGCTCGCGTTTTTATCAAGCCTCGAGCAGCGAAATGTTCGGCAAAGCCCAAACGGTTCCGCAAAACGAAAGGACTCCGTTTTGGCCGCGAAGTCCGTACGGGGTCGCGAAGGTTTTTTCGTATTGGGCGACGGTCAACTATCGCGAGAGCTATGGGCTCCATGCAAGCAACGGGATTTTGTTCAACCACGAAAGTCCACGGCGTGGTGAGACTTTTGTGACCCGAAAAATCACGCGGGCGGTCGCTGCAATTAAGCAAGGACTACAAAGCGAGTTGTTTCTCGGAAATCTCGAGGCGAAACGCGACTGGGGTTACGCGCCGGAGTACGTCGAAGCTATGTGGCGGATGTTGCAGCAGGACAACGGTGACGATTTTGTGATTGCAACCGGCGAAACGCATACGGTGCGCGAATTTGTCGAGGCGGCGTTCGAGGCGGCCAATCTCGATTGGAAAAAATACGTGAAACACGATCCGCGCTACGAACGTCCGGCGGAAGTTGATTTGCTAATTGGCGATTCGGCCAAGGCGAAAAACATTCTCGGTTGGGAACCAAAAGTGCGGTTCAAAGACCTGGTCCGAATCATGGTCGACGCGGACATGGAATTGCTCTCGCCGTGATCCAGAAATCGGACAAAATCTTTATCGCCGGCCATCGCGGGATGCTGGGCAGCGCGCTCACCCGCACGCTCGAAGGGCAAGGGTTCGTCAACCTGATCAAGCGCGATCGGAGCGAGCTGGATCTCAGCGATTACGCAGCTGTTGCGAACTTTTTCGGGGAAAAAAAACCGGAGATCGTCATTTTGGCAGCGGCCAAAGTGGGCGGGATCAAAGCCAACAACGAGCAGCCGGTCGAGTTCCTACTCGATAATCTCCGTGTTCAGAACAGCGTGATCTCGGCCGCGCACGAAAAGGGGGCGCGCAAACTTCTCTTTCTTGGCAGTTCCTGCATTTATCCGAAGTTTGCGGCGCAACCGATTGTAGAAAGCGCGTTGCTCACCGGGCCGCTCGAGCCGACCAATGAAGCCTACGCCATCGCTAAGATTGCCGGGATCAAATTGTGCCAGGCTTACGCCAGCGAGTACGGGGCGAATTTTATTTCGGCGATGCCGACAAATCTTTACGGGCCTAACGACAAGTTCGATCTGGAAACGTCGCATGTGCTGGCGGCGCTTTTGCGAAAAGCGCACGATGCAAAGAAGAGCGGCGCCCTCGAGATGGTGGTCTGGGGGACCGGTACACCGCGTCGTGAATTTCTGCACGTGGACGATTGCGCTAGAGCTTGTCTGTTTCTTCTCGAAAACTACGACTCGCCGGAAATCATCAACGTCGGTTGCGGCGAAGATGTTGCGATTCGTGAGCTGGCCGGGGTGGTTTGCGAAGTCGTCGGCTTCAAAGGCGAGTTGAGTTGGGACAAAACGAAACCGGACGGGACACCCCGAAAACTTCTCAATGTCTCCAAATTGCGTGCGCTCGGTTGGGCACCAACGGTTCCGCTTCGCGACGGTATCGCGCGAACTTACGATTGGTTTCTAAAGAACGTCGCTTAGCGACTTCGCGTAATTGCAAAATTCTGCCGCAAATATGTGGTAAAAAGGGTGGTTATCCTGCGAAGACTCAAAATTACCGCTTTGCCGTTTTCGCGCAGAATCACGCAGTTTCTGTGTCCGAAATTGTCCGAAAATCGGAATGCCGCCCCGCTCGTTCACGCGCGCACACGTAAGGCTGTGAAAATTCCAGTCACGCTTCGTCTCAAGAATGCCCCACTCTGCCGAAGCTCGCCTGGACCGAATCAGGAGTCGGGTCTAGAGCTAATGAAATGAAAATAACTAACTCAAGCCTCCTTCTGATCCTGGTCATCACTGCGGTCGCTTTCTTAGCCGGCTGCGCCGAGTTCCAAACCGACAACACCAAATCGTTGCTTTCCGCCGCCGGCTTCCAAGTCCGCACTCCGGAAACAGCAAAACAAAAGGCGGTCTACGCCTCGGTGCCGAATAACAGAATCGAGCGCGCCAAAGTGAACGGCAAAGTCTTCTATGTCTACAAAGACGAGAAGGCCGGCGTGGCTTACATCGGGCGAGAACGAGAACATCAGCGCTACAAGCAGCTCTGCGCTCAGAAGCATTTGGCAGCGAAACCGGAAGAGACGATGACCAGATCCGCGGCGACGAATTCGTACAAATACTGGGGTGTGGGGGCGACGCTCTTCTAAATTAACTGATGTGCAGTCGCTGAGCGAGCCACAGGCAAGAATGGGCCATGAAATGCCTGCATTTCGGGATTCGTGAGGCAAGCGCAAGGAAGATCGTGTCGCTGAACCGTGTTACTCCTTTTCTCCGCTCACTTTTTCTGCGTCCCGAGGTTCTCCCCGACTTCGTGCTTTAGTTTCGATGATCTCTTACTAATCTTGTGAGCCCTCGTCTCCTACATCGTCGTCAGTTTCCAGCCAGGTCTTGTCGGGATTATACCGATCGATGCTCTGGAACATCTTCAGCGTCTCGGGCCCGAGATCTTTCTGGTAGACGACTCCATCAGGGCCAACGATGAACGTCTCAACCCCGGTGATCCGGTACTCAGCCGGCGCTGCCGCCAAAGCGAATCCGCCAATCATTGCTCCTCCGATGACGAAATCCATTTCTCCCATCGGGGCTGCTGGCCCCTGTCCCTTTAGTACCTTGAAGTAGTAACCGTGATAAGGTTTACCTCCCCGCGCGACATAGCCCTCCTCTAGAGCCTTGGCGATCTCTTCTCCGACCGGGCCACCCCAGGTTCCGTCCTGATTTTGCCAGGCCAGACCATCATGTTTGCCTGACGTGCTGAGAATTTTCTGAGCGTATTGGTGCACATTAGAATCATCGTGCAGGGCCTGGGCATATTCGTGTTGGGCCTCGTCGAAGCCACGACAAATCGTAATCGCATCCAGCTCATTGCTGCCGATGCGCCGATTCAGGATTTCCTCACGGCCAATCTTGGTATCAAATGACCACTTACCCTTGCGTTTCACGATCGGGATCGGAAGCGTCAGATCATCATTACCAACTGAGAGGATGGCGCGATTTGGGTCTTTCTTGTCGATTTGAACCGACTTCTTTTCCTTTGCTTTGGCTGCGAAGGCGACGGCCCGATTTTTGTCCATCACCGCATCTTCCGAACTGATAATGTCCTCGCCGTCCGGGCCGAGGATTTCTTTGAGCGCAGTTACATCGAAAGATTCCGCTGCGGCAAGCAGGCTATCGGCTGCCTGATCCGGAGTATCGAATTGCTTTTGGTTTGGGGCCGGTGCCGCAGTCTTTTTTTGTTCTGGCTCTGCCGCGGCGAGCGACGCCGCGATCATGGCGGAATTAACAATCAGGCAGGCGATCAAAAATAGTTTCGGCGAAGTCATGGCTCCCCCGTGTCTTCATTTGTTTTGCTCCTCGAAAGATCGTTCATCGCCGCCCTCCTCCGCCACCGCCGCGAAAGCCCCCGCCACCGAAACCGCCACGGCTGAAACCGCCGCCGCCCATGCTGTAGCCGCCTCGACTACTGTTGAAACTGCTGCGGTAGCCGTCCATGCCGCCGCCAAATGCGCCGCCGCGGCTACTGTAGCTCGGAGTTATAGATACACTCCGGTTGCCGACGCGGTTGGTGGCACTTGCGCCCGACGGACGCGTGGTTGGCCGGCTCGCGCTACCGCGCGCCGGACGAGTAGACTTAGCCGTGCTGCTGCGACTTGGACCCTTTCCGCCAGATGGAAGCTGCGACGGCCGATTGCTCGTACCGGCGCTTGGACGATTCCCTTGGGCGGGACGGCTGCTCTGTCCACGATTGGCTTGTCCAAATCTCTGGTTAGTCCGTCGATCTGCGTACGGTGTATTGCCGCGGTGAGCGGGATTGTGCTGCCATCTGTTACCTCTGTTACCCGGCCCGCGATTTCCGAGCGGATTAACCTGGTTCCGGTTGAACTTATTGTTGATGTCGATGTTGATGTCCCCGTGGCCCCAATCGCAATTGCCCCAGTGAGCTACCCGGGGACCTAGAATAATGGCGGCCCAGATGAGACCCATTCCCGGATAGTAGCCGGGATAATGATCTGGATAATAGGGATAGACGGGCGGGCCGTAGATGTACTCCGGATCGTAATATGGAACATAGACGACCTCAGGATCGGCCGGCTCAATGGTGACCACTTCTTTCCCGCCTTCTGTTTGCTTCTCCACCTTCTGATGCAAGTCGGTTTGCAAAGTTCCTTTGTTCTGCGCCTTCGCCCGCATGCGTTGCACGGCGTCCATTACATCGGACTGTTGAGCGAGAAAGGCGTTCCCCAGTTCCGTCGTCCATTCGATGTTGCTGGCCATGCGTTGCAGAGCTTCTGGGTACGCGGCCATGGATTGAACGCTCGGATCCCATGGCTTTTTAGCGATGGCATCTACCAGCTTCGTGTCCTTTAAATTTTTGTTTCTTTCCAACCACTGTTGAAGCTGAATCACCTCGAGCGGATACGTGGAAGCGGCCAGCGTCTGGGCCAAGAGTAGATCCGGATAGAGTGCGATCGGCGCGACCAGTGAATCCAACTGATCATTTGAGAGCTTAGGAGCTTCTTCCGGGATTACGGTTGGAGTTGGCGTTAGAGTCGCCATCTGCTGCGATTGAGTCTGAGGCGATGGTGTCGCTTGCTGCGCGATGGAAAGATCTTGGCCTAACGACAGTAGCGCGACGCAGGTTAGGATGGCAAGCCGGTCACAAAATGGATTGGTGGGGAATTTGAACTGGAGATCTCGTAGTTTCATACACCGTCTACTTTTCTTAAGTGTCGTTTTCCATTCGGTAGCTCTGGCACTCTGGGGCGTTGGTGTCCGCCTGACCATTGGACTTAAGGCGTATCCAACTTCATAATGTTTTCTAACGAGGATTCAGACGACCTTAACGCCTGTTCGGTCTTCCGGATCACCGGTAACCGAAATGGCCTGTTTTTGTGCAGAAGCACGCAGTTTCCAGGGTCCGCAGACTCCAGATTTGCTCGCTTTCTCTAGTTGACCTTCCTAAAAGAACAAGATCGTGAGCGTTATTGGAACGGTGGAGAGCCTGTGGCGTTATCCGGTCAAGAGCATGCGCGGCGAACAATTGGATGAAATGTTCGCGGGCTACGCCGGAGTTTACGGTGATCGCCTTTTCGCTTTCGAGAGCTCAGCCAGCCCAAAAGGATTTCCGTTTTTCACCGGACGCGAACAGCGCCAAATGATTCGATATCGGCCGCACTTCCGTCATCCGGACAAAGCGGCGCAGCCCGTTAATTGGAAGGAAGCGGAAAAACTGCCACCAGGAGCAAATCCAATTTCGGCAAATACCGCTGATCTGATGATCGATGTTGAAACACCCGATGGGGAAATGTTCGCGATTGATGACCCGGCATTGGTCGACCAGCTCTGCGGCGGCATCGACCCGAAACACAAGCTCACACTACTTCGGTCCGACAAAGCCATTACCGATTGTCGCCCGTTGTCGATCTTCGCCGTGCAATCCGCTAAAAAACTTGGCGAAGAAGCCGGCGTCACCGTCGACAAGCGACGGTTCCGAGCCAATGTCTATTTGGATTTAATATCGCCCGAAGCGTTCGTGGAGAACAAATTTGTCGGCAAATCTCTGCGCATTGGATCGAGAGTGGTTGTTTCAATCGTGGAACGCGATCCGCGCTGCATGATGATCACCCTCGATCCCGAGACCGCTGAAAAAACGCCGGCGATTTTGAAAGTCGTCGCACAAGCCCATGATGGAATGGCCGGCGTTTACGGCGCGGTGTTGGCCGAAGGAATGATTCATAAAGGTGACCAGGTCGAGTTGCTAAGCTAAATGGCACAATCGGAGCGCGATTTTCCGAATGATCCTGTCTAGACTGGTTGCAAAAGGCGTCGGCGAAGTAGAGAAAACTTTTCCGAACGGTCTTGAACGAATTGTGCGGGCGATGAACGTTGGTATCTGCATTGTTGCCGGGGTTGGTGTTATTGCGGACGCCCAGACTCGCTCCGACGAGTACTTGCAACTGCCTTCACAAGCCAGACCGGTCCAAGGAATCGTAATGCCCGTTCCAAAAGAGATATTTCGGACCCTTGATCAATTTCATAGCGCGAATTGGCCTGCGATAAAAAGACCGGAGATCGCAATTTGGAAATCACGTGGAGAGCAAGCGCAGATTGCCTCGCTACTTGGGATTACTATTGCTGAAGGATTTATCGCGATGGAGGCCAAGGATTCGGCGGAAGTAAAAAGCATTGGCAACAGCGTGTTGAAATTATCCCGTGGTCTCGCCGTGGAAGAACGCGCGCTGCGACGCAGTCGCAGTATCATGGAGCACACGGAGAGAGCTCAATGGGGGGGCGCGCGCGACGAATGGGACGGCGTCTTAGCTGATCTTGAAAACGGAATGATCGAAATTAAAAGCATGGATCTGGCGCAGTTGGTAAGTATCGCCGGATGGCTGCGCGGAACAGAGGCCCTATCTGAACTTGTGCTTGAAGATTATTCAGAGCAGCGGTCCGAATTGATTCGACAACCCGCCTTACTTGATTCGCTCGAAAAACAGATTCTCGCCATGAGCCCAGTCATCCAAAGCGATCGGATTGTTGCTCAGATGCTACAAGGGCTACGCCGTATTCGTGCACTTATTATAATAGATAACACTCCAATCACGGAAGCGGCGGTGCGCGAGATTCACGGGATCTGTTCGGAGCTGGTTCAACTGTCGGGTAGACCGAGCGGCTAGGGATTAGCGACCCTAACGGGATTCGAAACCAAACTAGC
>Ga0182037_10002157_pt1 | contig 10422 bp, 9 predicted proteins | sample sta12Cox44000082_FD_125974 | JGI IMG/M metagenome (GOLD analysis project Ga0182037, IMG submission 125974) | Lab enrichment of tropical soil microbial communities from Luquillo Experimental Forest, Puerto Rico - statoxic.12C.oxic.44.000.082 | ecosystem: Environmental > Terrestrial > Soil >... | reverse complement strand
GGACTAAGGCAGTGCGAACACCACCAGCGCGTCGGAGCCCGCGGGCGCCGGATCGTCGAGCGCGCTCAACCCCGCGGCCACAATCGCGACATACTGTTTGCCGTTCTTGCCGAGATAGGTGATTGGCACAGCGTGGGCGCTCATGCCGAGCTTGGTACCCCACAGCTCGTGGCCGGTTCTCGAATCGAAAGCCCGGAAGCGGTGATCGTTGGTGGCTCCGATGAACACCAGGCCGCCGGCAGTCGCGATCGGACCGCCCATGTTGTTGCGGCCGGTATGCTGCTTCGCTTGTGGCAACTCCGCGGTGATTCCCAGCGGCACTTCCCAGGCGAAGTCGCCGGTGTACCCATTCACGGCGATGAGCCGGCCCCATGGGGGTTTCTGGCACGGCCAGGCATGTTCGCCACCGCGGGCGACGTTGCCAGAGCGCGGATTGCCTTCAGCCCACTGAAAGCGCGAGGTGGGGCCGAGCACGCTGTTGCGGTCGTACGGCACCGGCGCTCCGTCGGCCTTCTTTTCCACCCATCCGATGCTGGCCTCGTCCTGTGTGTTCACGAAGACGTAGCCAAGCCTGGGATCCACGGCAACGCCGCCCCAGTTGGCACCGCCGATCGAGCCGGGATAAAGCACGGTGGAAGGCGATTGGCCGCCCGGCTCGCGGTAAACGTAGGGCGTGAACGGTCCCTGATTGACAAGACCGCCGCTCCGCTCGGCCAGATCGCGGCAGAACTTCGCATGGTCTTCGCTGGTATCGGCGGCCGTGACGATGTCCTCGGGCTTGAAGCTCACGCGCGCGATGGGCGGGGGCTTGGCGGGAATCGGCTGGGTGGGCGAACTCTGCTCGCCCGGCGCGTGGCTGGGCGGCACCGGCCGCTCCTCGACGCCGAATACAGGCTGCCCGGTGACGCGGTCAAGCAGGTACATGTACCCGCTTTTGGTGACTTGGGCGAGCATCGGAACCGCCTTCCCGTTCACGGTGACATCCAGTAACCCGGGGGCCGGCGGCAGGTCGTAGTCCCACAGGTCGTGGTGGACAGCCTGAAAATACCATTTCAGTTTCCCGGTCCGGGCATCGAGCGCGACCACGGAGTTGGCGAACAGGTTATTGCCCTTGCGGTCTCCTCCCCAGTAATTCGTATTTGGACCGCCGAAGACGGTGTAGAGGATGCCGCGCTCGGCATCCACAGTCAGCGAGAAGCCCCAGTTGTTGACGCCCGAGCGATTCTTCCAGCTGTTGCCTTCCCAAGTATCATGGCCGGTCTCGCCTGGCTGGGGAACGGAGTGGAACTCCCACAGGGCTGCGCCGGTGCGGGCATCATAGGCGCGCGTGTTACCCGCCATTCCCGTGGCCGGCGCTTCGGAGGTGTTGGCGCCGAGGAAGAGGATGTTCTTATAGACGACCGGCGCCGAATCATACGGCACAGCGAGTGCGACCTCGCCCTCTTTGCCGAAGCCGGGATCGAGCTGGCCGGTACGGGCGTTGAGCGCGATCATTTTCCGTGCGCTGGTGAAGATGAGGCGCGGCGGGCGGCTGGTGTCGCCCGGCCAATAAGCGAGGCCGCGGCGCGACAGCGTCCCGATCTCATACCGCCAGATTTCCCTTCCGGTCTCCGGTTCCAGTGCCACGATCGCTTTGGCCGTCCCTAAATACATCACGCCTCGGACCACGATGGGGGTAAACTCGGAGCCGCCGGTAATACCGGCTGCGGTCGATTCGAATCCTAGGTGATACGACCAGGCGCGCGTGAGGCGCGCGACATTGCGCCGGTTGATTTGCGACAGCGGGGAGTAACGCGTGCTCGCCAGATCGCGGTTGACCATCGGCCATTCCGCGGCGCCGGGGGGTGTGCGAGCCGGTTGGGCTCTCGCCAGTAGCCCGGCCGCGACGCCGGATAGCGCTACGATTCCCCGACTTGCTCGATGCATCGGTTGGCTCCACAGCGTTAGGATAACGGTCTCGATTGAGCCGGCGAGGGCGCAGCCTTAGGCCACGCTAGTCGGCCGGCGGTTCCGCATGGTCTGCGGTGTGGTGACGTAGCGGGACGTTGCGCAGCAGCACGTTCAGCGCGATAGCGGCGGTCATGATCACGGCGCTCGAGAGGAAGATCAGTTGCAAACCGTGCACCAGGGCCGTCCGAACGTTCCCGAATAACAGGTGCAGCAGGGCCGTGCCTCCAGGATATTTTCCGAAAGCGGCTTCCAGCTGAGGCCGGATATGCGCCAGCATCAACGGATTCGAGAAAGGCGGCAAGGCAATCGATGGCGTTCCCGGCGGCACGCCCGCGAGGAAGTCGCGATGATAGTTTGTGAGCAGGACGCTCCCGAAAATCGCCACGCCCAGCGTGCTGCCAATCTGGCGGAAGAAGGTGGTGGACGCGGTTGCGGCGCCCATGTGCTTGCGCGGAGCCACATTCTGCACGGCCACGGTGTACACCGGCATCAACAAGCCCATCCCGATTCCTGAGATCACCATATTGCGTACGACTTCAAAATGCTCGGTACCCGCGTCCATCCGCGCGAACAGGATCATCCCCACGGCGATCAGGATCGATCCGGCCACGGCCTGCGGCTTGTAAGTTCGCAAGCGCAGATTCATTTGGCCGGTGAAGATGCTGCCTCCCACCGAAGCCATCAGCAAAGGCGTGAGCAGATTGCCGGATTGGGTTGCGGATACCCCCATGACGCCCTGCATGAACAAGGGCAGGTAAATGATCACTCCGAACATGCCCATGCCGAGCACGAACACGGCCAACGACGACAGGCTGATAACCGGGTTGCGAAACAGCGACAGCGGCAGCATGGGCTCGATGGCCTTGGTTTCGGCATACAGAAAGCCAGAGAGCATCACCGCGGCGACGAGCAGTAATGATTCCACGCGAACCGAAGTCCAGCCGTAGTCAGTGACCCATGTGAGCGCCAACAGAAGCGGAACCATGCACCCGATGAGCGAGAAGACGCCGGCCCAGTCGATGCGCCGGTGGATGCCATGCGGGCGCCAGTACGGGAAGTAACGGTAGATGGCCGCGATCGCAATCAAGCCCACCGGCAGGTTCACGTAAAACACCGCTCGCCAGGAGATCTGATCGGTCAGCCAGCCGCCCAGAGTCGGGCCGAAGATCGAAGCCAGCCCGTAGGTGGCCGCAAAAAATCCCTGATATCTTCCGCGTTCGACCGGTGAAAAGATATCGCCGATGATGGTGAAGGCCAGGCCCATCATCATGCCGCCGCCCAATCCCTGCAGCCCGCGAAACAAAATCAACTGGTTCATGCCGTCGAAGGGAAGCGGCAAATTGCCCGAAGCGCCGCACAGCGCGGACGTGAGCACGAAACTGGCGGCCCCGATCAGGAAAAACCATTTGCGGCCGTAAATATCCGACAATTTGGCGAAGATCGGAACGGCAATGGTCGAAGAAAGCAGGTAGGCGGTCGACACCCAGGGGTAGCGATTGAAGCCGGAAAGTTGCGCGATGATCCGCGGCTCGGCGGTGCCGACGATGGTCTGATCGAGCGAGGCCAACAACACGCAGAGCAAAAGCCCGCCCATCGTGCCCATCAGCTGCGGGCGCGTAAGCCGGACTAATCCCGAAGTTTGAAATGGGGTCTCGACCGCGGAGGCCATCTATCGATCTTACACTACGGCCGCTTGGCGGCCCTCCGACGCGCCTCTATTCGAACCGGAGCGCTTCGATCGGATCGAGCAGCGCCGCTTTGCGGGCCGGATAGTAGCCGAAGAACACGCCGACCAGTGCTGAGAACACGAAAGCCAGCGCGATGGCCGTCGGGCTGACCAGCGTGTTCCAGCCGGCGAAGTGCGAGATCAAGGCCGATGCCGTTACTCCGACGAGGATCCCCGCGATTCCGCCTAGGATCGACAGTGTGACTGCCTCCACGAGGAATTGAGCGAGCAGGTCGCGCGTGCGGGCTCCGATGGCGATGCGCAGACCGATTTCGCGCGTACGTTCCGTCACCGAAACGAGCATGATGTTCATGATCCCGATGCCGCCCACCACCAGCGACACCGACGCAATCGCGCCCAGCAGGATCGACATCACGCGCGCGGAACTTTCCTGCGCAGAGAAGACATCCGACAGGTTGCGGACGGTGAAATCGTCGTCTTGTCCGGGCTGGATACGGTGGCGCTGGCGAACGAGCGCTTCGATCTCGCTCTGCGCCTCGTCCATGGAATGGGCGTCGACGGCCTGAACCATGATGGCGCCGATTGACCCGGCGTTGGCCTGGCTGGCTCCCACTACTTGGCGCTTGGCGGTGGAGATCGGGATTAGAATCACATCGTCCTGGTCCTGGCCCGTCGGCGACTGGCCTTTGGCGCTGAGCACCCCGTCCACGGTAAATGGCACATTCTTGATCCGGATTGTTTGGCCGGTGGGATCGGCGGAGCCGAAGAGGTTTTGCGACACGGTCCCGCCGAGCAGCGCCACCTTTGTGCCGGAGCTCCCGTCGTCGGCGCTGAACGGGTTGCCGCGAACCACCGTCTGGTCGCGGATGGTGAGGTAATCGGGGGTGGTGCCCACGATAGAAGTGGCCCAGTTGTTGTTGCCGTAGGTCACCTGAGCACCGCCCCGCACCGTGGGCGCCACGGCCGCCACTGCCGGGCATTCGGAGGCAATCGCGCGGGCATCATCTTCGGAAAGCGTAACCGTGGCGCCGCTGCCCAAGCGGACCCCGTTGGAAGTGATGCTCCCCGGGATCACCAGAATCAGATTGCTACCGATTGCCTCGATCTGCTGCTGAATCCGCTCGGTGGCCCCCGAGCCGACGGCGACCATGGCAATTACCGCCGCCACGCCGATCACGATGCCGAGCATGGTGAGCGCCGAGCGCAGCCGGTTGGCTCTGAGAGCCGTGAGCGCAATTTCGACCGCCATCCAGAACTTCATCGCGCCTCCTCAGAATCGTGGACCGCGGCCGCTTAGCGGTGTCGCGGTGGTGCCGGTTGTTTGCCTCAAGATCGATCCGACGATCACCCGATCGCCTTCTTTGAGATCGCCTCCCGTCACTTCGGTAAAGGCGCCATCGGTAATTCCGAGCGACACGTTAACCGGCTTCGGCTGGTTGTCCCGATCGAGAACCCACACCAGATGAGTGCCCGGCTTCAGATTCGGCGGAGCGCCGGTGGGCCGGAAGCGCAGTGCCGCATCCCGAATTTTGAGAGCGTTGTCGTGCTGCTCGATGAGTATCTTCACATTGGCCGTCATTCCGGGGAACAATTTCAGGTCCGGATTGGCCACCGAGATCACCACATCATAGGTGATCACGTTCTGCACGTTGATGGCAGCTTTGCGAATGGATGTAACCGCGCCGCGGAAAATCTGGTTCGGGTACGCGTCGACCGTGAAGGTGGCCGCCATTCCCACCCGCACCCGGCCGACATCGGCTTCCGAGACGTTGGTGTCCACCTGCATCTTGGTGAGGTCTTGCGCGATGGAAAACAGCGTAGGCGCCGCGAGGCTCGCGGCGACGGTCTGGCCTACGTCGATGTTGCGCGAAACCACCACGCCATCCACCGGAGCCAGAATGTACGTGTGATCGAGATCGGCCTGGGCCTGCGCGAGGGCGGCCTGCGCCTGTTTGACCTGTGCCTGGGCGGAAGCCAGACCGGTCTCCGCCACGTGAAGCCCTGCCTGGGCGGCGCTGACGCTATCCTGGGCCGCCTTCACCTGCGCGTTGGCGGCATTCAGATTGGCCACGGCTTGATCGTAGGTGGCCCGGGCGGTCTCGCCATCCTCGACTGACATCACGCCTTCGGCCACCAGCTCAACGCGGCGGGCGTTCTTGATTTTGGCGTCGCTCGCTGCGGATTCTGACCGCGTCGCGTTGGCTTGGGCATTCGCCACCGCCGCCTGGGCGCTCGAAACATCGGCGCGGCTCTTTTCGATCTGCGCCTGCGCGTTCATCTCCGCGGCTTGCTGCGCCGCCAGAGTGGCCTTCGCCTGGTCGACCCGCGCCTGGTAGATCTCTGGATCGATGCGCGCAACTACCTGTCCCTTCTTCACGGGGGTGTTGAAATCGGCGTAGAGCGCCAGAATATTTCCGGAGACTTGCGAGCCGACCTGCACGGTCACTACTGCGTTTGGTGTCCCGGTGGCCGATACCGTGGAAGCGATGGGGCCACATTCCGCCGCCACCGTGCGGAATTCGGCGGCATCCGGCCGGCGCAAGGTGCTCCAGGCCCCCAGGCCTAAGGCAACGACTGCGGCGCCCGTCGTCACCAGCAATCTTTTCTTCGCCATAACGTTCCCCCGCTATAGAAGGCGTCTGAGGCGAGGGCCGCCAGGTAAAGATTCTTAAAGGACTTGAAAGTGTTGAAAGCAAAGGGCCGACGCCCGCGCGAAATTTTCCCGGGAGGCTTGTCGAATTCGTCCCACCCCACCCGTTATATCTGTGCAACACCTACACCCCCAACAAGGAGAGACCTTTATGAAGAAGCTTTTCGTGCTGGCCAGCCTGCTATCGGTGGCGCCGGCAGTTTACAGTGCCGCGTCCGAATCGGCGGCCCCTATGGACGCCAAAGCCGCCTTCGACCGCCTTCGCAGCCTGGTGGGCACATGGGAAGCGAAAACCGAGACGGGCAGGATTCGCGTCACCTATGAGCTGATCGGCGGCGGCTCGGCACTCGTGGAACGCGCTACGGCGGAAAATATGCCACCCATGGAGACTGTGTACCATTTGGATGGCTCGCGACTGATGCTGACCCACTACTGTATGTTGGGCAATCAACCCCGGATGCAAGCTCGGACGTTTAACCCGGCAACCGGTGAATTGAAGTTCGAGTTTCTGGATGTCACCAATCTCGCCGGCCCCGGCGCCGCCCACATGCACAATGCCACGTTACGCTTTGTGGACGCCGACCACCTGGCCAGCCAGTGGCAGCTGTTCGACAACGGCCGGCTCGAGTCGACCGAGAGCTTTCAACTCACTCGTGTACGATAGGAGGAAAACCATGGCACACTTCATGCTGCTTCTTTACAATGATCCCTCGGGCTGGTCGAAACTCATTTCCGAGGAGATGCAGAAGGCCACCGAGAAATACATGGCGTGGACCAACAAGCCGTTCACGCGGGATAGCAAGCGGCTGACCCAGGACACGGGCCGCGTCATCCGCTCCACCAACGGCAAGCCCCACGCTACCGATGGTCCGTACAGCGAAACCAAAGAGGTGCTCGCCGGCTATTACACCATCGAGGCGCCGAACTACGAGGAGGCTGTGAAGCTCGCTCTCGCACATCCTCACGTAGAGTACGGCGGTGCGGTCGAGATCCGGCAAGTCTACGGATCGTGACCTCTCCCCAAAGCGCCGGCGCCCTGCTCGAACACCTATTCCGGCACCAGGCCGGCCGTATTGTGGCCTCCCTGACCCGGCGGCTGGGCCCGGCCCATCTCGACCTGGCGGAAGAAGCCGTGCAGGAGACTATGCTGCGGGCTCTCGAGACATGGCCCTACTCGGGCGTGCCAGAGAATGCTCCCGCCTGGCTCTTCCGCGTGGCCCACAACGCGGCTATCGACTCGGTTCGCCGCCTCCGGCTTCACCGCGAGAAGACCGAGGCCCTCCTCGCCGGGCTATCTCAGCTTGAAACGCCCTGCCAGCAGTCCGACCTCGAAGAACAACTGCGCGACGACGAGCTGCGTATGATCGCCATGTGCTGCCATCCCCAGATTCCACGGGACGCGAGCGTGGCTCTCAGCCTGAAGACCGTGGGCGGCTTCAGTGTGCGTGAAATCGCGCGGGCGTTTTTGGCCGACGACTCCACCATCCGACAGCGGCTGGTGCGCGCCAAACGCCAGATTCGCGAACAGCATTTGACTTTGGAGATGCCCACCGGCCAGCAACTCGAGCAGCGTCTTGATTCGATTCTGGGCGCGGTCTATCTCATCTTTAACGAGGGTTACACGGCTCACGAGGGCGCAGAGCTGATCCGACAGGACCTTTGTTTTGAAGCGATCCGCCTGGGTCAACTGATCGCATCCTCTTCGATCGCCGAACCCCGGGTCCATGCCCTGGTGGCTCTGATGGCACTACAAGCCGCCCGCCTTCCGGCTCGCGTGGACACCGCCGGCGACCTGATCCTTCTCGAATCCCAGGATCGAGGGCTGTGGGATCGCCGCTTGATCGGTTTGGGCTTTTACCATTTCGACTGTTCGATCTCGGGTGAGGTGGTGTCACCGTATCATGTCGAGGCGGCCATCGCCGCCGTCCACGCGCGCGCACCCGATGCGCGCTCGACCGATTGGCCCATGATCCTCGAGCTCTACGACCAGCTCCTCGCCCTCAACCCATCACCGGTCGTGGCGCTGAACCGGGCGGTGGCGGTCGCCCGGGTGCACGGCCCGGCAAAAGGTCTCAGCGCACTCGTACCTTTGGAGGGCGATCCGAAGCTGCGCCAGTATTACCTGTTGGCGGCAGCTCGAGGCGGCCTGCTCGTGGAACTCGGTCGACGCGAGCAAGCCGCGGCATGCTTTCGCTCGGCGCTCAAGCGGCGTTGCTCGGAGCCGGAGCGCCGGTTCCTTAAGCGAAAGCTCGCCGAATGCGTCTAGCGAAGTCCCTACGCCTGGGCGTATCGGACTACCGCGTCGGTGAATTCGGCCGTAGGCGCGTTGCCTCCCACATCCCTGGTCAGGTGAAGGCCTTCGGCATAGACCCGCTCAATGGCGCCTTGCAACCGCTGGGCCGCGTCGCGCTCACCGAGGTGGGCCAGCATCAGCACCGCTGATTGCATGAGCGCAGTGGGATTGGCAAGGCCTTTGCCGGCAATGTCCTGTGCCGTGCCATGCACGGCCTCGAAGATCGCATGGTGCTCACCCAGGTTGGCGCCGGGGACGATGCCCAGACCGCCGACGAGCCCGGCCGCGAGGTCCGAGACGATGTCGCCGTAGAGGTTGGGCAGCACCAGCAGATCGAAGGTCTCCGGACGCATCACCAGCTGCATGCATGCGTTGTCGACGATCAGCTCGTTGTACTGAACCGCGGGAAACGCCGCCGACACTTCGCGACAACACTTGAGAAACAGGCCGTCGCTCATCTTCATGATGTTGGCCTTGTGAATGGCGGTGACCTTGCAGCGACCTTCACGGTGCGCGTATTCGAAGGCGGCCCGCGCGATGCGCAATGAGGCGCTATTGGTGATGATCTTGAGGCTCTCGACCACGCCCGGAATGATCTCGTGCTCGAGGCCGGAGTAGAGATCCTCGGTGTTCTCGCGGAAAATCGCGAGGTTCACCGGCACGTCGTGAAAGCGCGTCTTCAGCCCGGGCAGCATCCGCACCGGCCGGAAGTTGGTATACAGTCCGAGCTTCTTGCGCAACGCGACGTTGATGCTTTGGTGCCCACCGCCGATCGGGGTGGCAGTAGGTCCCTTCAGACCCACTCGCGTCGCCTCGAGCGACGCGAAAACTTCGCTCGGCAGCAGCACGCCAAATTCTTCCAGCGCGTTCAGGCCCGCATCGACACGCTCCCATTCCACGTCCGCGCCAGCGGCCTGGACCGCGCGGACCGTGGCATCGGCGACCTCCGGGCCTATACCGTCTCCCGGGATGAGCGTTACCTGATGCGCCACTCATTTTATTATAGAGGGGGGTGCATCTTGATTCCGGACTGGGAAATCGAGCGGCGTGAGATGGTCGAGGTGCAGATGCGCCGGCGCGGCATTCAGGATGCGCGCCTGCTGCGCGCCCTCGAAGAAATCCCCCGCGAAGAATTCGTTCCGCCGGACGCCCGCCTGCTCGCCTACGGCGACGACCCCCTCCCCATCGGGTGCGGGCAAACCGTCTCGCAGCCCTATATGACGGCGTTGATGACGGAATTGCTGGAGCTGACGGGCGCCGAAAATGTGCTGGAAGTAGGCACGGGCTCGGGCTATCACGCTGCGGTGCTGGGCGCACTCGCGGCGACGGTCGTGACCGTCGAACTGATTCCCGCCTTGGCAGCGGTGGCGCGCCGCAACCTGGCGCGCACCGGGCGCGACGCCAACATCCTCGTTATTGCCGGCGATGGCTCCCTAGGCTATCCACAACTGGCCCCGTACGATGCGATCTCGGTGGCGGCTGGCGCTCCGGAGATTCCCACTCCCCTGCTCGATCAGCTCAACGACCCCGGCCGCCTCGTGATTCCCGTGGGCGAACGCCGCGATCAGGAGTTGCGCGTCATTTGGAAACGCAACGGCGCGATCGAGTCCCGTGTGGCTTCGCTCTGCCGCTTCGTCCCGCTTCGCGGCGAGGAAGGCTGGCGGTAGGGCGTCGGATGCGGCTGCGCACGGCCCAGGATCGGCTCAAAATCGAGCACAGCATCATCGAGGGGCTGCGCCGCATTCTCGACGTGCTGCTCGCCTCGAACCCCGAGATCCGTTCCGTGATACCGGGCGTCATCCGCCCCGTGCGCGATGCCAAAGGCCGGGTGCGAATCCGCAT
>Ga0182037_10002155_pt1 | contig 10429 bp, 10 predicted proteins | sample sta12Cox44000082_FD_125974 | JGI IMG/M metagenome (GOLD analysis project Ga0182037, IMG submission 125974) | Lab enrichment of tropical soil microbial communities from Luquillo Experimental Forest, Puerto Rico - statoxic.12C.oxic.44.000.082 | ecosystem: Environmental > Terrestrial > Soil >... | reverse complement strand
TGATCTTCGCCTGTCTCGAACGATTGATCGCCTCAAGCAGACTCGCTATCGTCGTGGTTTTCCCTGACCCGGTTGGACCCGTGATTAGTACCAAACCTCCATTTGCTTCTCGCACATTTTTCACGAGCTGAGAACTGAGCCCTATGCTACTCGGTTCCGGAGGATTCTCGGGAAGTGGCCTAAGGGAGGCAAACAGTTCACCGCGTGACCGAGCGACATTGACTCGAAATCTTTTGTCGAAGAGTTCAAGCGTAAAGTCGACACTAACCATCGGTTGACTCATTGCCTCAGCACGCTCAGGGGTGATCCTAAGCAACTCTCTGATCATCTCCGAAACAGCCTCCTTGGAGAGGGCCCCAGCCTCCGCCAGGGCGACAATCTGACTGTCCATCCGCGCCGTAAGATTTTCGCCCCACAACGAGATGTCACTGACGTCGTGACTCCGGACAAAGTCCACTACCACCTTCCACCGGTTTAGTACCTGGCTCATCTGACATTATGGAATTGACTGCAATGTTTCAATCGTCCCGTGAACCTTGCAGGAGACGCGTGCGCCGAGAGCGTTCCAGTTTTGATAGTCCTCGTTCGGATCGACCGGGCATCGTGGAACACCGAAACGAAAGTACTTTCTGAACTCCGCATCTTCACCCACCTGGGTTGCCCCTGGGTGATCGCGCGCGTACTCGTCCTTTGCGGCTTCGATCATCAACATGTTCGTCAAGCATGCCTTGGCTTGTTCCTTCTTCAGCACATTCGCGACCGCAAATGTGATTGCACCGGCAACCGCCACTATGATCGCAAGGACCACGAGCAGCTCCACAAGCGTCATACCGGCCAAGAAGAGCGATTTCACAAACCAGCGAGACCGCGCCAGGATTCCAGAGGGCCATCTCCTATCCCTATCGGTAAGCATCATAATTTTCCAAGTCATCTTTAAGCATGAAGTCGCGCAAGACCTGTTGAGTGACCTCGTTTAGAGCATTGAAAATGTTTGCCCCAGAAATACAATCTCCGACAAAACGGCTCACCTTCCGCTCTTTTATCTGAAAGAGAAGATCCAGAGAATCGACGGGTACGATCTGGTCTTCGGGAAGGTCTCTCTTATTGTAGAATGCTGTCCACGGTAGGCGCTCGAGCGACAGGTCCATTCCGCCGAGATTTTCCTCTAGGTTGCGCAGACTCTCGATGTTCGCTGGTACTCGGTCCCACTGAGAATCAATGATAAAGATGACGCCGTCGACCCCGCGCAATACCAGCTGCCGTGTAGCGTTGTACATTACCTGGCCGGGAACCGTCCATAACTTAAAGCGAACCTTGAATCCCTTTACAACGCCACCGTCGATTGGAAGGAAGTCAAAAAATAGGGTTCGGTCATTCTGCGTAGGAAGCAGCAAGAGCTTCCCGCGGTCCTTGGCATCTACTCGATCGTGTATGTAACCGAGACTTGTGGTCTTACCACCTAAAGCGCAGCCATAATAAACAATCTTGAACTCAACCTCCCCGCTAACGAAATTAATAAAAGACATTGCTCACAAACCTAGCGAGGCCCCTCCTCAGACCGCCGAGATCTAAAAATCTCAAGGCCACGTTGGGAGCAGCGCCGATTGGGAGAAGCGGCCTCGCCATAGAATTCTTGAAAAGCAAGGCCCATCGGCTCATCGATGTACCGCAACGGAAAAACTTGACTCATTTGCAATCGATTTTGCTTTTCAAGGATTCTAGTCGCTTCGTCCCCAATGCGTCGAATGCTTTTAGCATCGAGCTGAAAACCTTTCCTTTCAGCGCGACCGCGTTTGCGTCTATTTCTTTTCTATGCCATCGCCAACTGTTCGAAATCCGATTCTCGCGTCTATCGTTTCCGGCGGGAGGTTGATAATCCGCCGTGTGACTTCGGCCTCGGTATTCAAAAAATTGCCTCCGCGCACAACCGGATTTCGATCTTCAGCCCACGTTCCCGTCCATTCAGAAACATTCCCACCCAGATCAAATACACCGTATGGACTGCGGTCAAGCGGCCAACTACCGACGGCGGTCCAACCCGAAATCTGACTACCACTCCCTAGCAGATTTGCCGCTCGAGGCTCAAAACTGTTGCCCCAGGGATAGCGCAGACCTTTTTCTCCTCTGGCTGACTTTTCCCATTCCTCCTCAGTCGGGAGGCGACGTCCTTTCCATTTTGAATAGGCATACGCATCAAACCAATCGATGAAGGCAGCTGGAAAGTTTGGCGTAACGGCTACGCCTCGAAAGTGATCCAGGGCGAAGGCCGCTCGAGAATATGCCTCCCACTCCGGGTTGGTATGCAGTCTATTCTTCGGCTGACCAGGGTGATCAAAATCGGCTCGATCTCCAATGGCTGCCAGAAAATCGGCGTACTGCCATACAGTTACCTCCGTAGCGTCAATATTATAGGCGCCGGTCCGGCGAGTCTCTCCATCCTGATAAATGAATTCGCCGGCAGGAATCTGCACCTGGTAGCTTTGACTTCTGGCCCACCTGCGTACACCATGTTGGCTTAGCTCTAAGATTGGGGATAGGATCTGCCCCCCGAACCGGGTAAGGAGAATCACCCCGAAAACGATGAGTAAACTTGCCAAAAGAACGCCCGCAATCTGCACCAGACGCTTCAGCGCTGTTGCGCGATAACGTTGCCTGCCAATTTCGCTTAAAAGATGTGAAGCAAGCTCAGGGCGCAAGCGATGCTGCGGCTTCCCAATGACTACTCTTTGGCTTTGTATTTCATCGCGCTTGCGCACCGCCTCCATCAGCACATGCTCCCAACTACCTTGAACGTTCCGTTTCTCAGGACGACCCAGCTGCATCGCAGAGAAGATGAACCTACCAGTCTCCCAACAGAGTATTTCCAGCAACGCCTCTTCACCCGCAGAGCGGCCAGTTTCAACGCAAACTATCTGGCCTCTTTCAAGGAACACTTTTCCCATCTCTGCCTTGTGCCTTATCTCAAATCGACCATCGCGTCTCGCGATACACGCCATTTGAATGACATCGAGAAGCGGAAAATTTTCTAACCGGCCGCTAAATCCATTGACCGATTCATCGAGCTCCATGACTGAAACGGGTTCAGACCCCGCCAAAGTCATGGATGCGCTTTCGGTCGTCATCAAGAAAAATCTTTTTCAATTTTCATCTAAGTAGCAGGCGCCCAGCCGTCGCATCATAATAAAATTTCCCTTCGCTGGGTCTTCGATGACCTAGCGCCCACTCAAGACATGCCAGATTGAATTGCCGATCAACTTCTTGATACAGCATACGAACCCCTTGCGCCTTGTTATATCCAGTGCGGAGCAAAAACGCAGTCACCGGACCGCGATCGATTGACAACGATATCGAAAAATAGTTCGCAAGCACCTCCAGCTTTGCCGCGATCAACCCTTCGATGATGGTCTTCTGAGCTTCCAAGCCAAGCGGTCGAAAGACAATTCGTTCCGCAATCCTTGCAAATAGCTCCGGACGCAACGATTGACTTGCGACATCCAGAGCAACCCTCTCAAGCATCGCAGCCGGAGCATTTTCCATTTTCGCCAAATCACCGCTTCCCAGATTGCTTGTTAAGACGATGTAAAACTTCGATACGGAAATCCGCTCGCCGCTCAGGGCTGTGAACTGGCCTTCTTCTAGAAAGGACAGAAACACATCCACCAGCCTCGGATGCGCCTTTTCCACTTCGTCGAATAAAAGAGTTGTTCCCTCCGGATGTCGACGTATCGCCGCTTCGGTACGCCCCAGGAACTCCCTGAGGCGCAGATCAGAAGAATATTCATTCATGAAGATCATCTCCAGCGCCGCCCGTGAACCAAAAACGAATTCCGTCAGGCACTTCGCAGATTCGGTTTTTCCAACACCCGTCGGCCCCAGGAATAGAAAACTGCATTTTGGGCGTTGACCGGGGTCATTAAGGCCGAGTTCAGCCGCTTGTACCGCACGGGCGACCCTTTGACATGCTACCGATTGACCCGTGATGCGCTTTTCCAGAAAATTTCGCAAGCCCGAGAGGTAGTAGCACCATTGCACCTCAGAGTCCACTCCTGGAGGCTCAACCAATTGACTTTGCTCAGTGCTTCTCACTGGGTGCAAGACGGTACACTAGTTCGATGGACGTACCACCGTGCCTCCTTCCGGGGATTCGATCTGCGCGGCTGGTGATCGTTCATCGTGGACAATGCCGCTATCGACTTCCAAATGCTTGACACGCTCATTCAGCATAGAAACTACCGATGTGAGTTTCCGTTCCGCGTCGGCTGTTTCCTTGGCGAGAGTCTCAACGCTGTTTGCAAGCCGTTCCTGGCCTTCTCGCATAGCCTTTAGAGAATCATTCGCCAGCTCGACACCGCGTCGGGCATGCATGATTTCTCTCGACGTTTCTCCCGGCAAAGGCTCCGGTGCGTATTCGGCTCGTTTCAAGCCGGCGATCGGCCCCAAGATAACTTCATGCTGGTCTCTAGGCGATCGCGAGATCCATGCCGGCTGCTGTTGGAGCCTGTAAATCGCGTGCCGTTCATGCATGATCCGCGAGTCTGCCGGATCAATATATCGATTCATCCCAAAGACTTCGATGGATCCGGGCTCGCGCAGCCCCCCGCCAGAACCAACCGGCGTTGCGCTCGGGCTTTGACCGTGCATCGATGAATCAACGCACGCAGGCTTTGTCGATGCGAGAAGGACGGTCTTCCTGGATTGGCAGCTGCAGAATACTAAGACAATAAAGACAATCAGTACGAAATACATATTTATTTTTTATTATTTAAAATTGAATCAAACGCAGGGAGCAATGGATTGAGCAATTCCGAAGAATTCACGGGTAGGGCGCGCCGCACAATCTCGCGCTGCTGCCTGGTCAAATCGGCATCTGCCCTCGATGTTCGTTCATCGTCAGCGGCAACCACCGCCTTCGAAAGATCGATCGCCTCTGTGCAATAAACATAAAATTGCTTCCCGGCGGGCACGCGAACAAAAAATCCATCTCGTTCAACACTCGACGCAATCTGGTCTGCGAACCGGTCCAGCACGTTTTGAGTACCCCCAACCGCTGGATTGACGACCGCGCCTTGTAATGCACTCAGCCCGAGAGAGTTGTTATTCGTATAAACTCGATTGCCGAGGAAACCGTTCGCTCCGGAAGAAAACGCTCCCGCAATTCCACCAAACAAGGACGCAGCGTACAATTTAATCACGTCGTTGTTAGCCGTGCGAATGACATCTCCTCGCAGTCCTGCACTGCCGTCTGTGATCCCGTAGCTGTCCAGTACGTCATCTTTCTCCATGTCCAATGCTATACCCCGGATCACTAGTTCGCGCCCTATCCCACTTGGCTCATTAAGCACGAACGTGAACTCGCCGTTACTTGCTATTCGTTCCCTGACGCGATCAACATTCGCAACGCCATGAACCTCGGAATTCGCCCGTATAATCAATTTGCCGTTCCAGCATAGATCTTCACTGACAAGACCAATTATCGGGGTCGTAGTGTTGCTCGAATCAACGGTATTGACCAGTTGGCATTTAATGAGCCGGAACGCCGGAGCATAATCGCCCTTTGGCCCGCGCGCCACGGCTTTGGGAGGCTCAGGATCGGCCGCAAAAATTGTCAGCGGAGATGAAATGAGTGGCGAACTTTCCCGATTGTCCTGCATCTCGATCGGACTCCGACCTTCACGTTGCCGGATGCGGGGCCTTGGCTTGACGGGATATACTGGCGTAAAGTTTCGAATCGAAGTGGTCATCGGTTGAGTCAGGTTTCCGAGGTCCCGTTCCAACTCCTTCTGGCGCTCTGCGATTTTCCTTTGTCCGCTTCGCTGTAGAAACGCTAACCCGAACACGATACCGCTCAGGACCAACGCCACAGCCGCAATGATTGCCGTTCGGCTATTCATTGCTTCGCCACCTTGCTCGTGGTTGAAGGCTGTGCAGTCGCCTCCTTCGAAGCGTTAATCGCTGCTTTTTTCCTGTGTCCCCGTGATCGACCGGAACTCTTCTTTGTGACCTCGCTCGGAGGCGTTGGCGCCGGCCCATCATTAGCGCCTGGCAACGAAGGTTCATGCCAACCCGACTGAGCGGTTGGAATAGTGTCAGGCGGTTCATGCCACTCCGCGGTAACCTTCCGATGGGGATCCATTTCCCCGGTCACTTGGCGCAGCATCACCGCGAATTTGTTGGTCACCGCTAAGTCGTTTCGGCTTCCCGACGCAGTGCCCGTGACAACGAAGAAGGCGGTTTGGACCTTGCCGGCCGGAACCAAGCCGCCAGCGTCTGAAACCGATTCCTTGTAAACCTCATCGCCAACGCGAACGCCGAAGCTTTCAGGGTCGTACAGAAAATCCTTGCCACCTTTGTTGGCAAGTTCCACTTCGAAACCCAGGGAATCCAGGCTGTTGTCTCGGATGACGCGACGCAGTGTGATTGCCAGTCCTTCAATACTCGAATCAGAGTTCGGCTCCGCTATATCCATATTCCGGAACATCTCGGGGGCACTTGCCTTCAACGACGGGAACGCTTTTACCTTATCCAGAAACCCCAGCAAACGCGCCGGGGAAGCCTGCTTGCTTTGTGCCAGAACATCCTTCGGATTCGAAGAGGCTTTTGCTGCTGCTCCATCAAAAATGACTACAAAGCTGGGATCAGGCACACACTTGCAAAACAAAGAATACACCTTGCCCTCCAGCACAACCGTCAAATTGCCTTCCACCCCTTCCCGGGTCGCCTTCAATGATAGAAAATTCGATCCCTTATTAAATGAAATCTGAAACAAATCTGGACTGTCGGGAGCCGGATTAACGCTGAATCCGTAGCCGTCAATCGCCTCAATTTTACTCGGAAATTCAAGGGTAGTTATTCCATGCGTGCCAAGTTTTACAATCGCTGGCTCATTCTGGTTAAGCGATAGCCGCAATATTCTTGACGCTAGATTCTCTTCTGCAAATGACCCTGTCGAATACACTATGAATAGAGCTAAAATAAATAGACGCATATCATTTTTCCTTTCCCTTTTGAGCGGGCAGTTGCTCCGGCTGGCCGAACCCATATTCGGCCACAGCAAATGGATATCTCTGATTCCGACCTAAATAGGGATTTCGAACAAGCTTCAAGTTGAGCGTTACGGGCCGGGGTTGGCTAACCTGCTCATCGCCAATTTGGGCTTGCGCTAGAACTTGCCCAACGACGTGGCTGATCACGACCCCTCCATCAAGCCGTTGCAGATCAATTCGGCCCACCTCAAATTTCTGATGGACGCTCTTCTTTGAAAACTCGTCCGCCAGCGCACTGAACTCCGCCTCAGCTTTCTTTGCGGCTTCCGGCAAGAAAAGCCGGTGAAGTGTTTCAGGGGCATCAAACCCCTGCGGCCCTCGATCCAGAAACGACTTCGCAGCCCATAGCGATACCGTCTCCAGGAGTTCGGTACTCTCTTCCACGGGAACAAGAGGAGCAATTACCAACGATTCTGCTCCGTCCATGAGCGCAACCTTTTCCGACCGTGTTGTTACGGAAACGATATAGGCGGGAATCACTAAATGTGCAGCCAGCGAGACCGATAAAGCGATCCAGAGAAGTCGCACGGTCCGCCTCCCGGACGCAAGCGCTGCTGTCGTTCTGTCTCCATGCTTGAACGGATTTTCCAGTGGATTGCGAAGGACGATCGTATCGTTCAGTTGCAGATCAGGAGGCGCCAAATCATCCGGATCGTACCCTCGGTCGGATTCCGGAGAAGATTCTGAAGTTACCGCCCTCGTCTGAACGCTTGCCTTTCGCATTTCTCCATCTCGATTTTCCATCCCCTACTCCTCTGAAAGATATCGCCTAGCTAGAAGCGAAGATCGATTCCCTCGAATGCCTAAATTTCGATAAGTTGCGGTCTGAGGCGCAAAAGCTGCCAGCGCGCGATAATCGAGACCCGCTCCATCGCCACATCCTTCCGCAGCCGCATGACCGATGAATCGGGCGGCGCTTCCCATGCGACTCATCAAACTGGTTCCTGCGTCAAGCACACCGGCCCCCATCCTGGAAAACCGTCCCGCTTCGGCCTCCCGTCTTCCGGAAGCCACACTCGCCCCAGCTAACCTCCTGCGGCCGCTTTCAAAGCAATCGTCACTCGATAAAATATCCGAAGCCAACGGTAACCGTTCAAATCCCTTTCTTCGGGGCGACTCCCTGAGCTTCTTTGAACTATGCCCACCCTCGCTTTCCTGCCGGCCGTTCCTCAGCACATTGGCCCAAGCGCTGGATACACCGGCGTAAGCCGCCATCGAACCCCCTCCAACAGTAGAAAAAACGGTTCCCGCAAATCCTTGAACAACTCCCCCTCCGCGCATAACGATCTTTTGCATGTAAATAGGCGCAAGGACATGTCCGATCACCACCCAGAGGAGAACCGGAACAGCAAGGACGATAGCAATGATCAAGGTGGCAAAATTCTGGTCCTGCGGGACGGGTATACTCTTGAGTACACCCAAGGTTACTGAATTAACTATACTCCAGCCAACGGGCCACGCCATGATGCCGACAAAAGTTAGAAAAAAAGCGGTGGACTTGCTTTTCAAGGAACGGTGCGCATACTCGGCGACTCCAATCGGAGCATACAACTTGAATCCAATGACGGTCACCTTTTGAAGAAATTGCATCAATACAATGATAACCTTGCAAAGCAGCAAACATAAGAGGTAAATCGCGAACAGGATCTGCCAAACCAGGTTTACCCCCCTGCTGATAACGGACTTCCAAACCGCTTCCACGTTCTTTCCCAGATCGAGCGGATTGAGGGAAAATTGAGGCGACCTTTGCGCCGATGCGCCATTTCCCCCATTTGCTGCTTTGGTTGGATTCGCTACCGCAATTTTGGATTCCAAAACCTGCTCAATCGCCGTAATTGTGGACCCGTTTGTTGATTTGATCGCATAATTCGACTCGCCGAAACTAATGGTTCGCGTTGCCGGCAGATCGGCCAGCGCCTTGAACCCTTGATCGCACCAATCCATGAAGCTCGGCAGGAAGCCGATCGCCGCAACAAGAAGAACAGCACGCAAGACATTCTGCATGAAACGCCGTGTCTCCGGAAAGAGAAATTCCCGCATGGTGCCAACAACCAACAAGACAAAGGCAATTAAATAGACACCCGGCAAATAATCATTCAAAATGCCTTGGATCGAACTCAGCAACGGCTCCAGATTGAGAAAACCATCCAGCCCTTGAGCGAGGTCGACGTAACTCTTTGCCAGGTCCATGATCTCTTTACGGAGTTCCCGCGGGTCCTAAGAGCTTTCCCCCAAGCAGGTAAAGCTGCTGATTCTCTGTTTCCATTTCCTGCGCTTTCCGTTCTCGCACCGCCTCTTGAGCTCGAGTCTGCTCGTTGCGATTCGATTCTCCCTGCACAAGAATCTTCAATGCCGCCAGTGTCGCTCTCTGCATGCTCGTATTGACTGCGCCCTCTACGGCTTGAAGTTTTGCCTTCAGCTTCTCGGTCTCCACGAGCGATCCGGCGCCGTTTATCTGCTGCGCAGTATTCGTCACCTCGCTTTCCAGTCTGCCCATCGACTGATTCGCTCCATTAAGTTGCTGGTTAAAATCCTCGTACATATCCTGCACCACTGCGAATTTCTTGAAATTCTCGGTTGTATACCGAACTTGCTGACCGAATTTGTCCGGCATTCCGCTCAAGTCCTGGTATAAACCTTCGCCGGTATTCTTTAACGCCGTGAGTCCATCCGCCGTCTGGCGAAACTCTTCCACGGTTTTGCCAACACCGGCTTTCATTTTGTTCACCTCATCCAACAGATCATCGAGTCCTAACATGTTCACATAGGTCTTGGGATCTCCGAGGCGTCGCAACTGCTCAGCATCCTGACTAATAATGTTGCCCAACTGGTTTATCTGCTCAACCTGCTTCTGAATCATTGTGGTGTATTTGGAGACATTCTCAGTATGCTGTAATTCCTGTTTGACCTGTCCGTATACTTGCTGGCCTATATTTAAGGCGGTGTGGATCGGATCATGAACAGTATTGGATCCACGGCCGGGAAGGCATAGCCCGATCGTCATCAATACCACTGAAACAACTCTCGTGACATTCATCGTTTATTCGACGATCGGAATTATTACCTGTCTTTGAACTCGAATAACTCCATTCCCATCCTGATGCTCCGGAATAGTTGCATCGTAGTAGCGAGTTCTGCCTTGCAAATCCTCATCGGCGGTCTTTTGCGATTCCTGCCGCTGCCAATAGGTTCGCTTCACTTGATCAGATATTCCTTTTGTATACCCTTTTGCGAAATCGACGGGGACTTTTCGGACATCGATGCCGTCGTTTAATTTGACTACGTAATTTTAAATCGCCTCTGCGCGTTGTGCTTGGCGTGAGATTCAATCGCTCGTCTTCGCATTTCGTGGCGGCGGTTCATGTGGCTAAGGACTTGTTCCGGGC
>Ga0182037_10002150_pt1 | contig 10443 bp, 14 predicted proteins | sample sta12Cox44000082_FD_125974 | JGI IMG/M metagenome (GOLD analysis project Ga0182037, IMG submission 125974) | Lab enrichment of tropical soil microbial communities from Luquillo Experimental Forest, Puerto Rico - statoxic.12C.oxic.44.000.082 | ecosystem: Environmental > Terrestrial > Soil >... | reverse complement strand
GTGCTGGTCGGGCGTGATTGCGAGATTGACCGGCGGTCCGATGATCGTGTTCATCAGCGGCAGATTGGCGAGTATCCGCGGCTTGGCCGGATCGTGGATGTCGATGACCGACACCGTGTCCTTGCCCGGTGGCTGGTTCACGGTCTTGCCGGTATCGTCGAACCAGACCTTCTCGTCGTTGCCGGTGATCAGGAGCTGCGCTCGAGTGATGCCGGCCGGCACGAGCAGAGCACCGGCAGCCGCGCCGAGCGCCAAAAGCTTTACGAGCGCCTTCACGGTCCCCTCCTCCGGTCATTGTTGATGCCAGTCTGCCATGCGGGCGAGGAACGAGTCACCCCCGTCGGTCGAGATCTAAACCGGGATCGAGAACACAGCCCGCCGCGCGAAGACGACCCAATTCGAAAGGGATATGCCCCAGGGTGCTATCGGCGCCCGATCCCGTACTGATCGCCTACTCGGTCGATCTTGCCGTCCGCGAAGTCGATCTCGATCATGTCTTCGGTGGATGCGATGAGGCCGAGGGAAGTGTGGGTGCGCGCATTGAAGATTTCGGTGCCGTCGCTGCTGTTTTTGTTGGGCCCGACGTAACCATAATTCCCTTTTATATCAAAGGTCAGCCAATGCGACCCCCGACCGGTCTTCAATGTCAATCTTTGTTTGAGAACCGGCGCCATCGGATTATCCATTGCCCAAACGTAGACGTGCGGATCATTCCAACTGCTGCTCTGCCACACTTCGCTCTGATCGGGGGTCCAGCCAATCCCGTGCAGCAGTCCGGGATCGCCGGGCGGATGATCGGGGAGGATTGCGGTGATGATCTGACCCGTCTTGAGATTGGCGACCTGCATTCCCCAGAGGTCCCTGACGTTGTTCACAACGTAGTTGCTCGAACTATCCACGGCATAAGGGCCGAGGATCCCCGAATATGGACCGACGCGTGAGACCGCGTAACTATTCGGGTCGATCAGATACAGATAATTGCCGCTTCCGTCGTCGGCCTTCGTTTCCTGGAAAATCGGCCCGGATAACGGGTAGAGCGTGTCGTGCGATCGACTGGAGAAATGCACGTTCCGAACGACCTCGCCGGTATTGGCATCGACAACATTGATGTAATCGGCCGAGCCGCCCTCCCAGGTCGGGACATAGAGCAACTGTCCGTTCGGATTGATCGCCAGCCGATCGACGCCAGGATTGATCGGTCGGTTCCAGAGAACAGTGTCGCTGAAAATGTTCAGGCAATAGACCATTCCGCTGCCCGAGACATCCATGTAGGCGACGTACAGCTTCCCGGTGACGGCGCTGGCGGCCACTCCTCTGACATCAGCGACACCCGGGACCGTGCGGATGGTCTTGATCAGCCGGTGCCCTGCTTCGATGTCGTAGACAGAGATAGATCCACGAATGTCCGCTGACTCATCGACCGCATACAGCAATTGACCGTTCCCCTCCAATACTGGGCCTGCCGCTTCCGCAGTGCCCGCGAACAAACCGAAGGCAATGAAGAGCAGCGTCGCGAATTTTAATTTCGTCCTCATCGGCTTTCACCCGGCTTAACCAAGCTTTATCGTCAAGGGTTACTGGCCCAATTCTGAGCCAGATTCATGGTGAATTGAGGTGTCCTCAATCGCTGCAATTATCCAAGTCGCAAACACGCAAGAGCGTCATTTCCATTGTATAATGTTACCGGGGCGCCCGGGTTTTTCTGATAGGTAAGCTTGTAATTCGAGGCAGGACACGAATAATATCTCATTTCGGTGATATCGGACACATTAGACTTGCCATCGGTTGTCCCCCAAGGCTGTATGTCCAAACTATTCTGAATAGTTCCCCCGCCGTTGCCGAGCCGTTGCCCCCAGTATACCGTCACAGCGTACTCACAATTGTTGTGGAATCTCACATTGTAGCCTAAAACGGCTTGGACGATTACGGCAGAGACGCATTTACTAGGGGCAATTGTACTTTGCGCCCTAGCGTCTGATGATGAACACATGGCCGCCAATGCGCTGGCAAAAGACACGTAAAGCGCGTACTTGGCGTTAGACATATTGATTTCCTCGGTTCAGGAACAAAAGACCTCTTGCGCGGTTCCTGCCCTAGCCGCGGGGCCTGTTGGTTTCTGCGCCCTGCACTCGGCGACCGCCCGTCCCAGATGCAGCAGTTCTAGCAGTTGCTGACGCGAATAGCTTTAGGATAGGCGTTACGCGTCAGGTGCCGTGTTTGGGCGCCGCTCGGTCCGGTAACGCCCGTAGCAACCGGCTAACTCCACAGCACGAGCATACGAGCCGATTGCACCATTCGGGAACCGGACTCGGGCTTGGTGCTGTCGCCAGCCACAGAAATCCGTCCACCTCCTGCCGCCGCCCCGCGTTCCCGAATTGGCCACCTGCTGTGCACGAGACGCCCTCGGCGAAAACGCGCGGAGCCTATCTACACGTGAACAGAGATCATTTAACTAGAAATTACAACCATATTTATAGTTTTAACTACAAAGCTTTATTATCTTCAAACAACACTCGGAGAACGTGCAGAATTTAGCGATCACTGAGAGGGCGATTTGACATGCTTGGGGTTCACCAAGAGGGCTAGAAATACTTAACCTGCCCCGCGCGCGCGGGCGGATGTTTCACCGAATAGGCCCGCGCTTTGTCCGAAGGAGCCGCAACATCCTCCGCACGCTTCCATAGGAGTGCAGACCTGGGAGAGACGCGCGGATCGTCGCACCCATCCCTCTGGTGGAGGGCAGATTTCCCCCGATTAGCCCGATGAGCTTATGCGTCGGGCGCGGCGAGAAGGTCGGCGGGCTGCGGGCGCTGAGGCTCGCCGACGGCAACCACGTGCATCTGGACAGCTCGGTTGACCTGCTCTGCTTCGGAGAGCGCTGGCGCAGCGATGCGACCGCCGGCCTGCCAGCGTTCGGGCTCGGTCCTATGCCGTGGTGTGGGCGCCCGTTGCAGGCTCGCCGAGGCGGCTCTTCGAAGCGCTTTTGCTCCGCCACACACGGTCGGCGTTCTGGTCCGCGTTGCGTTGCTGGGCCGACCGTGCTGCTCCAGACGGCGCTCTGACCGTCGATCACATTACGGGTAGTGACCCCGCAGCGTGCACGCCTCTCCCAAGCGGCAACTCGCCCGCGCCGGCATCGGAGCCTCAGGAAACCGTCGCCCCTTTCGAACGGCGGGAGGGCACCCATGGGTGCCCTTGATTGACCCTTATTGTCTCGAAGTCCGGCGCGATAGTTCAGCACACTCGAACTCCGCTCGAGCACTTGTAATGACACTGTCTGGAGGCGGCATGGATGTTCCGGCTTGCCCCGGCCTGGGCGGCAGGAATGTTCCGACCTGCCCCGGGGTCGGCGGCGGTGGAATAGGCGGAGGGCCGCTCGGAATCGCTTCCTCTCGACACTTAACAATCTTCCCAGGTTTGGTGAGAAAATAGAGCCGGGTGCGCGATGATGGCGAAATGACCGAGACGAGGTCGTATCCGTCCGCGACAAAATCGAGCAGTGATAGATCTGTCGCTTGCCACTCCTCAGCATTGGTCGACACGGCTGGCGGAGCGACTGGCGCCGTTTGGGACCAGGCCGGATTGGACAGTGGCAATACTGCGCCCGCAAGGGGAAAGAGTACGGCGCCCCAGCGCATCTCGGCCATAGCGATCACTTCAATCCTGGGTACACTGAAGTGCCGATCCAATTAGTACCGTTCAAATATACGTAGAAACCGTCGCCAGTGGCACAAAGCGGCGCAAGCAGGCTATCGTGATGGCATCCGTTGTGAATAATGTGCCGCCGGTGGTGGGGTAGACAAACACGATATCCACGCCAAACACCGGGCCCCCGGCACAATTGTATGCTCTGATAAAATTCCAACCGTTAGTTAAAGCCTGCGCGCCGGCTATATGGCTCATCGACAATGCCAGGGCGATCAGCGTTGCTGCAATCCTATTTCTCATAGTCTCCTCTTTACTTGAAGTTCTCGGGCCCGGGGTCTGCGCTCGCGGGTGGGATCCCCGTAGGATGATTATGATCATCCGCTCTATCGCTGTCTTGATAATTCGCGCCAAAAAATTGATAACTGAACGGCGAACGCGCATTGCCGCTCAAGCCGGAGAGCCCGTTGCTGTGGACCCGAGGCGTCGCCGCACGCGAGACGTTGAGCTACCTCGAACGGAGAGGGATCGATACGGAGCCGGCCCTGCTCGGAGCCGGGATCTCGCGAAGTCAGTTATCGCAAGACGATATCGGCCTGTCGGTCGCTTCCCAATATCGGTTCCTCGAGCTGGCCGCGGCACAGGCGGACGATTCGCTGCTCGGGCTGCACGTCGCGGCAGAGATGGATATTCGAGCCGTTGGCATTCTCTTCTATCTTACCGGGTCGTCGCGAACGGTCTCCGAAGCGCTCGAAAACTTGGCGCGTTATAGCCAGACCACAAATGAGGCTCTCGTTGGTGAGATCTCGCGACAAAAGGATGAGGTAATCCTGGCTGTCCGCCATCTGCAGGAATTCGACGAGCCGCACCGGCAGTTTTTTGAACTTCTTGCGCTCTGGTTCATTCGCACGCTGCAACAGGAGACAAACCGCGATTTCACCCCGTCGCGCGTAACTTTTACCCACGGTCGCAACGCCGATCTGAGGGAAGTTCACCGTCTGCTGCGGTGCCCCGTCGACTTCGCGCAGGGTCAAGACAGTTGGGTGTTGCCGCAGCGTGTCATGGACCTCCCGATCGTGTCCGGGGATACTCAGCTGCTGAAGATCCTGACAGCGCACGCCGACGACCTGCTTGCCGAGAAGCACTCGGTCACCGGGCTACAGAGCACGGTGGCAAGCCAGCTCGCCAGCCTGCTTCCTAGCGGCGAGTCGCGGGCCGCGGTGGTGGCGCGGCAGCTCGGCATGAGCCCGCGGTCATTAACCCGGCATCTGGCGGAGGAGGGGACGACCTTCGGCGAAATCGTTGAGCAGCTACGGCGCCGCCTTGCCTCTCGCTACCTGGCGGATGACCGCATGTCGGTCCAACAGATCGCCTGGTTGCTTGGCTACTCGGAAGTCGGGGCGTTCAATCACGCCTACAAAAGGTGGACCGGAACAGCGCCAAGGCGAAACAGAGAGCCCGCTGCGATGCCGCGATGAGCGACGCTTCCCGCAGTTAGCGTCTGGATCGTCGACAATCTCGGTCCAGCGTCGGTGGCTCCACGCTACTGAACTTAGGTGGGCGTCGCTCGCCAATGGCGATCAGTTGCGTTGCCGATTTTCCTAAGGGCAAACATCTGGGGAATTCCAACCTAGGTCGCCCTCTCTTCGGGAATTCGCTGGACGCGCGCGGATATCAACTTTTTGGCCGGAATTATCAAGCAGAGGTGCCCGACAGCGCCCTACCTCTCCGACATGCGACGAGAACCTCTCGTCGCTTCGACGGAGAGAAGACGATGGAAAGCTTTGCCGATGGCATCGGTAATTTGATCGGTTTCCACCTAGTGCTGGGGTTCATGTTCAGCATCTACCTGGCCCCGTCGATCATTGCCGTGGTCCGAGGTCATCATCGTTGGCCATGGATCGGCTTCTTGAACCTTGCCGCCGGCTGGACCGGCGCCGGCTGGATCGCCGCCCTGGTGTGGTCAGTGACAGAAATACGCCAGCCAGCAGCGATGATGCGGATCGGCAGCACTGCACTTAGGACCGCTCAGCCCGCAGCCGCGTAAATCTCCGTACTTGCCCACGCATTTACAAGACGGCACCCTACCGCGAGCCAGGTCCGGGCGCAGCGAGAAAACCTCAGGACGATCGCGGCGAGGAGGACTGACCGCTGACACTCCGCCTTGGGCCCCGGCGGCGCCGGTGCGCGACATAGCCTGATCCGCGACTGATCGGGCCGCAATCCAGAGGCGGCAGAGAGGTGTGTCCGGCTGCGTCGAACCTTTTGGCCAACGAAGCACCTTTGCGATGTACAAAATGATGATCGACGTTTCCGGCGAGGAGCGCGTATTCCTGTTCCGGGGTCCCGGATGTCGGGCCAGAATGCTCGAGTGGTACTACGACCATCTTCGACGTGCCGTCGAGGACGAGGAAATCGGGTCCATTCGTGTCTGGGGCACTGTCGGCAACAAGACCGACATCCTCCTTGAATGGCCCCCCGCCGAGCCCGCCGACAGCGGAAGAGTACGATACGACAAGCGTCCGAGGTCTGAACGCCGGCCAAGACGGTAGCCCGCACTCACGCTGCCGGTGGGCTACAGGACTTTGCAACTCGCCGGAAAGCTGCCTAGCTCCCGGGAATGGGCCGATAAGCACTTGAACGAGCCGGCCTATCGAGTAGGCACCAGTCCCGTCTGCCTCGAACGCACTTCTGTTTGCGACTAGCAGGTATCGTGGCGACGAGCGCATTGCAGCATCACTTTCTCGGAACGGTGGGCACGAAGAATTCCATCTTCGCTCTGAGCTGCGCCCTGAAACGTCTCCTACCGTGCATTTCGGGAAATCGCGCGCAGTTTCCGAGCAGGCACACAATTTCTCGGACCCCCCGGCGCCACACCCCGGATTTTCGCCGTACCTGTCTACTGGCGCCCATGTGCTGAGCGTAAGTCGCGCGCAAGCTCTGCAAGAATACGCTCCCGGTCACGCTAGCGGGCAACTTCGCGGCTGAGCCTCCATCGAGCAGCGCCTTGAGGCAAATCGTGAAGACGACGCGTGTCACCTGGATGCGCACCGACAGGCGGAACGGGTCACGTTCGCCAATCGGCCATGACATGATCTCAAATAGGTCATCGAGCGACATGCCGAACAGGCGCTCAAGCTTCTCAGCCGGCCCGAGCGCGCGCCTGAGAGCCCGGCCCTCGGATGACTGAGAGGTGCCGAGGGGATGACTCCGCCATTGTCAGCGCGGGCTTCTGCTTTGCGTGCTCTCTCGATCCGGGCAGCCTGCCACGCTGCGAGCATACTAAGCGGCGCACCGAAATGTATCGGAGTGGTTCCTTGACTTACCCGAGCCTGAAGTTGGCCGAGCTAACTTTTGAAGATCTGGAGCGGGCGAGGGGATTCGAACCCCCGACCCCAACCTTGGCAAGGTTGATTTCGCGTTTTTGATGCTGTTTCGCGGTGTTGCCGCCAGCTTCTTTGCGCTATATTAGCGATTGGGATCAAGGCGCTCTCAGTCGCACTCGGTTTTCTGTTGTTGCGTCGAGTTGCGCTTCGGCTGCTTACCGGGTGCTTACCTGGGTCCAGAGCGCGCTCGGGTAAGCAGATTGGGAGAATCGAGGCGTGGCGAAGATCACCAAGCGCGTTGTCGATGGGCTGATTCCTGACCCTCGGCGCCAAACGTTCTGCTGGGATACCGAGCTGCGGGGCTTCGGGGTTTGCGTCAAGCCGAGCGGCGTGAAAAGCTACATCATCCAATACCGGAACGCGGATCATCGCTCGCGCCGGTTCGTCATCGGCAAGGTCGGGAAGCTAACGCCGTCCGAAGCGCGCGAGATCGCCCGCGACAAGCTGGTCGCCGTGGCGAAGGGTAGCGATCCCGCGGCAGACAAGCGAACTGCGCGTGAAGCGATCAGCGTCGGCGAGCTTTGCGATTGGTATTTGAGCGAGGCTGAAAAGGGGGTGCTGCTGGGCAAGCGCGGGCAGCTGATCAAGGCCTCGACGCTCGCGATGGATCGCAGCCGCATAGAGATGCACGTCAAGCCGCTGCTCGGGAGCCGACCGGTTCGCAGCCTCGCTCTCGACGACATCGAGCGATTCCAGGCCGAGGTCGCGAAGGGCCGCGGCAAGGAGGCTGAAGCCGATCGAAAGCGCAAGCGGGGCGGTATTCTATCCGGCGGTCCTGCTGTGGCCGCACGGACGGTCGGGATGCTTCACGCTGTCCTGGCTCACGCGCAGCGCAAGAAGCTGATCGCCGACAATCCCGCACGCGGCGTTCGCAAGCTAGCCGGCCGGAAGCGGGATCGGCGGCTCAACCTTCATGACATCAAGGCGCTCGGGGAAGCGATGCGCCATGCGATCTCGGAAGGCGAGAACCCGACCGGGTTGCGAGCCATCCGGTTTTTGCTGCTGACTGGGTGCCGTCGCATGGAAGCGTTGGCGCTACGCGGAGAATGGGTAGACGCGCGGGCACGGTGTGTGCGCTTTCCCGATACCAAGAGTGGCCCGCAGCTTCGGCCAATCGGGCGCACAGCCATCGGTGAGATCAATCTTGGTGACGGCCAGTGGGTATTCCCCGCCGACCGAGGCAGCGGTCATTTCGTCGGGTTGGTGAAGGTGCTTAACCGCGTAGCGACGCGGGCAAGGCTGAGCAGTGTCACGCCCCATACGTTGCGTCATACCTTCGCCAGCGTGGGCGGCGATCTCGGGTTTACGGAAATGACCGTGGCGGCCCTGCTTGGCCACTCGTCGCGCGGGGTAACGCAACGCTATGTTCATCTCGACGCAGCTCTGTCAGTGGCAGCTGATCGGATCGCCTCAACGATCGCGGCGGCATTGGATGGAATAGAGCCCGCCGCGGAGGTAGTGGAGTGGGAGCCGAGCCGCGGCAACGGCGCGGGCTGGCGCGTAATCGAGATCGGCGTGGATAGGGCGACGGCCCGATAAGCCCGGACACCGCACCGGGTTCCCGCGCCGGCCACCGCTGCGGGCGCCTACGGGGGCGCGCAATGTCGTTGCCGGTATCGGCTTCTCTGTCACTATCGGAGACGGCTCGGTTCGTTTTAGAACGCAGCGGCGAGACTGAAGAACGCGTCTGTGCGGCCCTGACCGAGGCGGCGCTGGCAGGCGAGATAGTCGCAACCGGATGTCGTCATCTTTCTGCGCTCGATCCGTCGCGCTCGCCACGGTATTACGACGCTTACTTCGGTCATGCCGCGCTTTCCAACTCGGAACGTGTGCCGCCCTGGGCATGGGCCACGGCGATTTCGTGGCAGAAGAGCCGTGTTGGCCGATATGACCTCGTGCGGTTCGAGCGAGCAAATATCGAGCGTTGGCTTGCCCCGCCGGCGACCGACCGACAATCGGGCTCCGTTGCCGAGATCAAAGCGAGTGAGCTTCAAACAACCCCGTCCGGTATCCGCACAAACAAAGCCGAGGCTGCCGAGGCGGCATGCGGGGAATGGATTGCAACATTGAGTGAACGACCCGAATCCAAAGACACCGCATTCAAGGCTGCTGTTAGTGCATGTAGCCATGTCGGTCCATTAAGCCGAAAGGCCTTCGATCGCGCTTGGGCGAAGAGCGCGCCGGACGAGTGGAAAGGAGCCGGACGCCGAAAACGGCGCTCCTAAAATCAAATCCCCGTCAAAGATTTAAATCAAATCCTGTTGGCGATTTCCGGAAATCGTGGCCCCTTTTCGGGTTGTTGCAGTGGGCAATCTCTTGCTGCGCGCCACTGGCGGCGCTTCACAAGAGGTAATCGATGCCCGATCCCCTGTTATCTGATCGCGATGTAGAGAAGATCACTCGCCGCGCTCGAAGCACCCTGCAGAAGGACCGTGTCGCCGGAACCGGCATTCCCTTTGTTCGCATCGGTCGGCTAGTGCGTTACCGGCAATCCGACGTGATCGCGTTTATCGATGCGCTGCCGACCTGTCGCTCGACCTCCGAGGCCGATGTCGGCGGTCGCCCGGCCGGAGCATGAACCATGCCCAGACGCGACCGCCCCGGCGCGCTGGCGGGTGCCGCCGAGGCCGGTGATCCAGTCTGCGCTGATGACATCCTTCGCAATATCACGCGGCCAGCACCAAGGCTACGGCCCTATCAACGGAAGGTAGTCGACCGCATCAACGCGCAGTTAGAGGGTGGCCGCCGCCGCATTTGCGTTGTCGCCCCTACCGGCAGTGGGAAGACCATCGTCGCCGCCGTACTCATCGCGGAGGCGGTCGCGCGCAGCGAACATGTGTTGTTCGTTGCCCATCGCCGCGAGCTTATTGAGCAGACCTCGCAGAAGCTGCACGCGGTTGGGGTCGATCATGGAATCATCCAGGCAGGATATCCGACTCGGCCCGGCGCCAGTGTGCAGGTGGCGTCAATCCAAACGCTACACGCTCGCGCACTGCGGAGCGCCAAGATCGAGCTGCCGCCCGCGGACCTCCTGTTCGTCGACGAGGCCCATCATGTTCGAGCTCGCACCTACGCAGGGCTTATTGAGGCCTATCCCGACGCAGTCGTCATCGGGCTGACAGCGACGCCGTGCCGAGGCGATGGCCGCGGCCTCGGGAACATATTTCAGGCCTTAGTCGAATGTCCGTCAGTCGCCAAGCTGACCAGGGACGGTTATTTGGTACCGGTCAGGATCTTCGCGCCGGTTCGGCCGAATCTGTCCGGCATCCGGGTTGAGCGCGGCGATTACGTCGAATCGCAGCTTGTCACCCGGATGAACACCGATCGTCTAGTTGGCGACATCATCGAGCATTGGCATCGGCTCGGTGAAGGTCGACGAACCGTCGTGTTCACGGTCAACGTCGCGCACTCG
>Ga0182037_10002142_pt1 | contig 10454 bp, 9 predicted proteins | sample sta12Cox44000082_FD_125974 | JGI IMG/M metagenome (GOLD analysis project Ga0182037, IMG submission 125974) | Lab enrichment of tropical soil microbial communities from Luquillo Experimental Forest, Puerto Rico - statoxic.12C.oxic.44.000.082 | ecosystem: Environmental > Terrestrial > Soil >... | reverse complement strand
GGTCACGACGTCAAAGCCGGTCAGTCCCTGCTCGTTGGCGGTTGGCAGGTCCGGCATCAGCGGCGAGCGGTCGCGCGAGAGCATCGCAATTGCCTTGACCTTCTTTCCCTCAGGGAAAGGGCGCCGCCCAGGTTGGGGCACATGTAATCGATCTGTCCCCCCATCAGATCGTTGGTCGCAGGCCCCCCGCCGCGGTAAGGAACATGCGTGACGTTGACGCCGATCTCGGCGTTGAGCAGCGCGCAGCCGAGATGCGTGGTCGTGCCGGCGCCGGCCGAGCCGAATTGCAGCTTCGCGCTGTTGGCCTTCACATAGGCGATGAACTGCGCAAGGTTGTCGGCCGGAAAGTCGATGCGCGTATTGAGCACCATGGGCTGCTCTGCAAACAGCGCCACCGGGGCGAAATCGGCCACCGCGTTGTAGCGCGGCTTTTTGTAGATGGTCTGATTATAGGCGTGGGTGCCAATGCTGCCGAACAGAAAAGTGTAGCCGTCCGCAGCCGCATTGACCACGCGGGTGACCCCGATGATGCCAGCGGCACCGGTCGTGTTCTCGACGATCACCTGCTGGCCGAGGATTTCGCTCATGCGGGCGGCAAGGATGCGACCCACCACGTCGAACGCGCCGCCTGCGGCAAACGGAATCACCATGGTGATCGGCCGCACCGGATAGGCTTGCGCGCGGGCAGCGCCCGGCCGCGCCGCTGCCATGCCGGCAATCAGTTTGATGAAATCGCGCCGTCGCATGGCGCCCTTGAGCCTGGTCATCAAGGCCCATTGCAGCACGACTCTGCCGCCAATGGAACGCTCGGATGCGGATGCGGAGCGCCGGACGCGCGGCCAGCCCCGCCGAACTTCCCCTTGTGCCCGCCTTGACTCCCCCTTGCCGAAGTAGCTTCACCGTGTCTGTAATCGTGCAACCGGTTCCGGTTTGGTGCCATGAAACGGCAGTTGCATCTCAACCTCTTCATCCACAGTCGCGGGCACCATGAGGCGTCATGGCGGCATCCGGCATCCTCGCCGCTGCCTTTGACCGATATCCGCTACTACCAGGATCTGGCGCAAAGGGCGGAAGCGGCGCTATTCGACTCGATCTTTCTCGCCGATCAGCTCGCGCTGGGCGAAGACGTTTCCCAGGCGGCGCGCACCTGGCTCGAGCCCGTCACCGTGCTGGCTGCGCTCGCGGTATCAACCAGCCGGATCGGGCTGATCGCCACCGCTTCCACCACCTACACCGAGCCGTTCAACCTCGCGCGCCAGTTCGGCTCGCTCGACCACATCAGCGACGGACGCGTGGGCTGGAACATCGTCACCTCCTGGCTTGCTTCAGCGGCCGCCAATTTCGGTGCGGCCGGCCAGGTGAGCCATGCGGATCGCTACGCCCGCGGCGAGGAGTTCATGGCCGTGGTCAAGGCGCTGTGGGACAGCTGGGCGGCGGATGCGGTCACTGATGACCGGCGCAGCGGGATCTATGCGAGACCCGAGCGCATCCGGTGCATCAACCACAACGGCGACTGCTACCAGGTGAGCGGGCCGCTCAACCTGCCGCGCTGTCCGCAGGGCCGCCCGGTGCTGGTGCAGGCGGGGTCCTCCGACACCGGCCGCCGCTTCGCCGCGCGCCACGCCGAGGCTGTGTTCACGGCCCACATGGAGAAGGCGACGGCGCAGGCGTTCTACGCCGATCTCAAGGCGCTTGTGGCGGCGGAGCGACGCACGCCCGCGGAGGTGCTCATACTGCCGGGCCTGAGCCCGATGATTGCATCGACCGAGGCGGAGGCCGGCCGTCTCGCGCGCGAGGTGGACGAGCTTTCCGATCCTGAGGTCGGGCGCAAACGGTTGTCCGGTCGCTTCGGCGGACACGACTTCTCGCAGCTGCCGCTCGACCGCCCGCTCGTGGCGGAGGACTTCCCCGCGCCCGACGCGGTGGAAGCAGCGCGCAGCCGAACCGAAGTGATCCTCAATCTGGTACGGCGGGAGCATCTGACGCTGCGCCAGCTTCTGGCGAGCCTTGCTGGCGCCCGCGGCCATTTCACGGTGGCCGGCACTCCGGAGCAGATCGCCGACCTTATCGAGGACTGGTTCAAAGATGGCGCTGCGGATGGCTTCAACATCATGCCCCCGCTGCTGCCAAGCATGCTCGATGCTTTCAGCGCGCAGGTGATCCCGCTCCTGCAGCGGCGCGGGCTCTTTCGCGTCGCCTATGAGGGCAGGACGCTGCGCGAGCACTACGGCTTGCCCTGGCCAAAGAGCGCGTTCGACGAGGCCGCGCTCGCGCAGGCAATGTAGGGCAGCGCCCAAGTGGCCGCGCTGCCGCGCCACCGAAGCAGCGTGATGAAATCACGGCGTTCAAGCCCGAGAGTGTGCGCCGCCGGTTGCAGCGATCCCGTCGTGTTCGCCGCGCATGAGGGTCGGCACGGTGATCTTTTTTGGTTCAAGTGGCGCTAGAACAGTCGCCAGAAGACAAGCACCATCAGGGCGTAGAGCACAACAAGCACGGTCGCGCCTCCGATCTCGGCGCGCCGCAGATGCCCGCCGTCGGGCTGCAGCCACCACCCAAACCGGTTGCTTACCCACGGCACGAGATAATTCAGCAGAAGGACGCTGACGACATTGCCGATGAACAGCGCGATGGCGAAGGGGAGCCCGGCACGCCCGCTCAGATACGGTGTCTGCACGAAAGCTCCGAACAGAAATACGACGGGGTAGAGCATGAGCAGAACCAGCATGTTCTGCTTCCATGCCGGCGGCGCGGCCGTCGCGCCGGCTGGAAGCGGAAACCACTGTTCGAACCCGGTTCGGACAATGCGCGTGTGATATTCCTCGGTGAAGGCTTTGGCCTCCTCCAGCAGTCTGTGGCGCTCCGACGAATCGAGCCAGGCCTGCAGGTTGGCCTCGGTGTCGAAGCGAAGGATGGCGAGCCAGTCGTCCTGCACCCCGGGCAGCGGCGGCTCGAAGCGGTAGCCCTGAAAGCCCGGCGCCCTCGACTGCGCGGCGGCGATGCGCTGCTCCCATGCGCGATACGCGGTCTCCTGGCCGGGCTTGATGCGCGTCGAGATCACGGCGGAAACCGGCGCGGGCAGCACGCCCGCTTCGCCGTCCCGCACGATGTGAACGTCGTCGCCGCCCACCAGCATGGCCTCCACGCCGGTGATGCGGCGCGAACGCTCCTGCGAGTTGAGCCAGCCGCTCGCAGCGCCGAGATTGGCAAAGCGCTGCAGGATCACCCAGTCCACCTGAGCGGGCGGGCTCGGCGGCATCACGGTCTGTTTGATGAAGCCGGGAAAAGCCGCGACGACCTTGCTGGTCCCCGCCTGCCAATTGGCGAAGGCGACGGCGTCCTCGGGCCGCACGCGGGTTTGGGTGACGATGGTGACGGGGCGGTCCGCGGATGCCGAGGAGAGGCTCTCGGTCGCGCTCATGGGAGGAGCTTGTGATAGATGCGATCCGGCGTGAACGGCAGATCGGTAAAGCGTATGCCGGTTGCGTCCCTGAGCGCGTTGGCGATCGCGGGCGCGACCGGGTTGATCGCGCATTCGCCCTGGGATTTCGCTCCGAGCGGGCCGATCTTGTCGAAGGTGTCGGCGAAGAGGACAACGCTTGCCGGCACATCGGCGAAGGCGGGGATGCGGTAATTGCGCAGGCTCGGGTTCACCATGACGCCGCCCTCGTGCACCATGTTCTCGGTGAGTGCCCAGCCGAAGCCCATGGCGATGGCGCCGTCGACCTGGCCGCGGCACTGCATGGGATTGATGAGCCGGCCGATGTCGGCTGCATGGACGCTGTGCAGGATGCGGATCTCGCCGGTCATTTGGTGCACCGCAAGCCGCACCCCATGCACGTTGAACGCGATCGACCGCGGCGAGAGATAGGCCTTGCGCTTGGCTTCGAAGCGATGCCGGGCAGCGGTGCCGGCGGCGTAGAGCTCGCGCAGCGTAATGGGCCGGTTGTTGCAGATGACTGCCTCGTCTTCGAGCCGGCAAGCCGCGGGCGCAACAGCGGTATGGCGGGCGGCAAAATCGAGAATGTTGTCGCGCAGGGCGGCGGCGGTGAGCGCAACGGCCTGGCCGGCGACAACCGTGCCGGTGCTTGCGAACGTGCCGGTATCGAAGGGCGCCGCATCGGTATCCGCGTTGATGATGGCAACGGCATCGGCCCGCGTCTCAAGAATTGATGCCGCGATCTGCCGGTGTGAGGTGACCGAGCCGTTGCCCATCTCGGTCGAGCCGACCGCAAGCCGATAGCTGCCGTCGGGCAGGAGCATCATCACGGCTCCCGAGCGGTGCTCGGTCGGCGGGCCGCTTTCCAGCACCGCCATGGCGATCCCGCTCCCTTGCGCCCAATGCTCGCCCGCAGGCTTGTGACCGCCCTTGTCGGAGCGCAACTCCTTCTCGACCAGGTCCAGGCACTGATCGAGCCCATAGCTGCCGAAGTCGACGTCGGTCGGGTCCTTCCATACCGACTCGATCCAATCGCCGGGGCGCAGCATGTTCTTGCGTCGCATGGCGAACGGGTCGATGCCCAGCATCCGGGCAAGCTCGTCAATGGCGGACTCGATTGCGAAGGTGGTCTGGGAGGAGCCGTAGCCGCGGAAGCCGCCGGCCGGGACCATGTTGGTGTAGACGGCATAGCCGACCGCCTTCTTGTTGGCGCAGAGGTAGGCCGCGAGCGGGCTGCCCAGCGCGGCGCCAAGCGTCTCGCTCGCGTGACCGCCATAGGCGCCGGTGTTGGAGACGACGTGCACGTCGATGGCGGTGAGTGTCCCGTCGCGCCTGGCGCCGAGCTTCACGCGCGTGGTCATCTGATGGCGCGTGGTGGCGCCGATGAACTGCTCCTCGCGGGTGAACTCCCATTTGACCGGCCGGCCGGTCTTGAGCGTCGCGAGCAGGCAGAGATCCTCGGAGATCATCTCCTGCTTGCCGCCGAAGCCGCCGCCGACGCGCTCGGTGAAGACATGAAGGTCTCGCGCGCGCAGGCCAAAAAGGTAGCAAAGCTTCTGCTGCGCGATGAACGGCGCCTGGGAGCTGGTACGCACATGCAGCCGGCCATCCTCGCCCTTCCATGCGATCGAGCCGTGTGTCTCAAGGTGCACATGCTGCACGCGCGAGGTCGAATAGACCATCTCGTGCACAGCGTCGGCCGCCGCGAAGGCGTCCGCCACGCAGCCCACCTCACCGTGGATATCGACGTATATGTTGCCGCGCTCGGCGCCGCGGTTCTCATGCAGGATGGGCGCACCAGGCTCCATCGCCGCGGTGGGCTCGAACACCGCCGGCAGGATCTCGTGCTCACCTCGATCAGCCGGCTGGCGCGCTCGGCGGCGGCTTCAGTCTCGGCGACCACCGCGGCCACGCGCTGGCCGGCGAAGCGCACCACATTATTGAGGATGTAGGAGTCGTCGGGATCAACGAGATGGTCCTCGTGGGTGGCGGTGCTGTAGAGCCGGCGCGGAACGTCCTCCCAGGTGAAGATGTCGACCACGCCCGGCACCGCCCGCGCTTTTTCCTGATTGATGGCGACGATGCGCGCATGCGCGTGCGGCGAGCGCAGCACCTTGAGATGCAGGACGCCCTCGACCGCCACGTCCATGGTGTAGCAGGCGCGCCCCGTGACGATGCCTTGGGCGAACGGGTTCGGCAGGCTCGCCCCGCAGGCCCGGCCCGCCACATCGGGCTCGACGGAAGCGATCCCGGCCAACGCGTCGGCAATGGCGCGATATCCCGTGCACCGGCACAGGTTGCCCTTGAGCGCATGGGGAAGATCGGCGTGCTGCTCGGGAGTGAGCGCGGCCGCGGTCATGATCATGCCCGCGGCGCAGAAGCCGCATTGGAAGGCGTGCGCGTCAAGGAACGCCTTCTGCATGGGATGGATCGCGCCGTGCGCCGCGAGGCCCTCGATGGTCGTGATCCTGCGGCCGGCCGCACGATAAGCCGGCACCAGGCAGGAATGGAACGGCACGCCGTCGAGCCAGACCGTGCAGGCGCCGCAATCGCCGGCGTCACAGCCTTTCTTCACCCCGAAGGCACCGCGCTCGCGCAGGAACGTGCGCAGGCATTGCCCCGGCTCGGGCGCGGCCGAAAACAGCTCGCCGTTGATGATGAAAGTGCTGCCGCCGTCGCGCTTCGCGGCTGGCGGATTGCTGCCGAAAGATTGGTTCACTTGGTTGCCTCCGGCCGCGCCAGCTCGGCACGGATCTCCTCGGCGAAATAATGGGTGAGGTGGCGCTTGTAGGCGGCCGAGCCGTGCACGTCGTGGAAATATCCCTCGGGCGGAATCTTGTCGTCGATAGCGCGACGCAGTTCCGGCGGCGAAGGCATGCGGCCGAACCGGAGCTGGACCGGCCGCGGCGTGGCCGCGGTTATGGTGAGCAGGAGATCGTCGGTTCCTGCCGCTTGCGTGCCGATCAGCAGCGCCGCCGAGCGTCCGAGCTGGGTGAGCGAGGCGCGGCGTTGCGCGAACCGCTTCGAGAGTGCCGTTGCGGGCAGATGGATGCTGCGCAGGAGCTCGCCCCGGCGCAGCACATTGGCATGGTTGCCGGTGACGAAATCGAGCGCGGCCACCTCGCGCGGCGCAGCATCGCGCGGCCACAGCGTATACGTCGCCTCGAGCGCGACCGTCAGCGAGATCATGGGGCCCGCCGGCAGCGACATGCAGATATTGCCGCCGACGGTTGCAGCGTTCCAGATCTTGAACGATGCAAGCAGCGCGTTGCAGCATTCGCGCACGAGCGGCAGCGCGCGCCATTGCGCCGGCCCGTCCACACGATAAAGCTCGGCGATACGGCAGGTGGCTGCAATCTCCAGCCCGGCCGGCGAAGCCCGCAGCGCCGGCCAGCGCAGCTCCTCAAGATCGATCAGCGTGTCGGTGGAAGGCTGCGGCTCCGAGAACAGCCACGTTCCGCCTGCGAGCCAGGCGTAACCTTCGCGCCACTTGCTGATCTGGTCCGCCGAGGTCGGACGCTTCACCTCGGTAATGGTGTTGAGGTTCATGATGTAACCCGGCGCACCACGGATCCTACAGATCGCCGAGCCCGAGCTCGGACCAGCGCGCCTGCACGCGCGCCTCGTCCTCGGCGGCAGGCCGCACGGTGGGCGGAAAACGCTCGCCGCCCCACTCCGGGCGGCGCGCGTTCCTCCAGGAGCGGGTGGCGTCGATCAGCATGCGGTTCCACAGGCCGGTGCCGAGCTGCGCCACGTCGCGGTCCTCGAGCGGCGTGCTGGGGTCGATGGGTGAGCCGAAGATGCCGGGAAAGATCACCACGCCGCCCTCTCCGGCGTTCACCCGATGGGCGAGCGCCCACTCCACCTGCTCGTCCTGTGCCGGATCGATGTCCTCCTCGACCACGATCACGTGCTTGTAGCGATACTGCGCGGCGCTGTTGCCCCACAGCGCCGCCGCGATCTGCTTGGGCTGGCCCTGGTAGTGCTTCTTGATCTGAACGCGGATGTTGACGCCGTTGGTGATGGGCGGCGCATAGACGTCGAGGATGCCGGGAATGCCGGCGCCATTGAGAATGTTCCAGGCAATGGCTGCCCGCTGCACCGAGGACATCATGCTGTTCTCGCTGTAGGAGCCCGGCAGCGTGCCCTCCAGCGAGCCGCGCAGGATCGGGTCGCGGCGATGGGTCATGCAGGTGACCTTCATGGTGGGACGCGGCGTGGGCAGATCGGACACGTAGCCCGTGAACTCGCCGAACGGCCCTTCGCTTTCATAGGTCGCGGGATCATCGCTGATGAATCCTTCAATGACGATCTCGGCGCTCGCCGGCACGTCGAGATCGACCGTCTCGCAGTGCACCAGCTGCGCGGGCTCGCCGCGATAGGCGCCCATTACGTCCCACTCGCACACCCCCGCGGTGACCGGCGATCCCGCCAGAAACGGCATGATGGGATCCCAGCCGATTACGCACGCGACGGGCATCGGCTGGCCCTGCGCCGCCCACTTCACGAAATGCGCCCCCCAGTGCTGGCCGCCCTTGATGAGCAGGAACGGCGCCGTATCCTTTTTTCCGATCATCCCGCGGTAGATGCCGACGTTCATCACGCGCGTCTGCGGATCTCGCGTGACGATGCCGGAGAAGGTGTGGATGTAGCGGCCGCCTTCGAGATAGTGCCATTTGGGGACCGGGAACTGCGTCTGATCGATGGCGTCGCCGCGCAGGACAATGTCTTTGACCGGCCCGCTGGCGACAACGACGGGAGCGATCGCCTCGCGGTTCATCTTCATCACATGCTGCACCAGATCGCGATTGGCGACATCGCGCGGAAAGCCGAGCGCGAGCGCCAGCCGCGAGCGGGCGCCCAGCGCGCTCACGAACAGCTTGTTTGCGCGGCCCTCGCGATAGCCTCTGATGTTCTCAAACAGGAGGGCAGGGCCCTTCTTCTCGAGGACGCGCCGGGCGATGGCTCCGATCTCGCGGTCCCAGTCCACCTCGGCGGTAATCCGGCGCAGCTCACCCTCCTTCTCGAGCAGCGCGATCCACTGCCGCATGTCCATGAAGCCCATCGTCTCTCTCACTCCCCGGTTCGCGGCGCTTGCGATGACGGCTGTTGGCCAAGCACCAGACGCGCAACCTCGCTGCGCTGTGTCTTGCCGTTGGCATTCTTGGGAAGGCTGCCCATGGGCACGACGAGGTGAGGCAGCTTGAACGCCGCGATCGTGCCGGCAAGCGCCCGCGTCAGACCCTCCTGCTCCAGCAAGGTCCCCTCGGTGCCGGGCCGCGGGATCACGGCGGCGCCGATCCGGTTGCCCATGCCGCGGTCGGGAACCGCGAAGACGCAGGCCTCCTCGAACGCCCCGAGCGCGAGGATTGCAGCTTCGAGCTCGCTCGGCACAATCAGCACGCCCTTGCTCTTGAAGCAATCGTCCCTGCGGCCGAGGATATAGACATAGCCCTCGTCATCCATGCGGGCGAGATCGCTGGTCACGAACCAGCGCTCGCGCAAATCCGCACGAGTCGCTTTTTCGTCGCCCAGATATTCAAGAAAGAAGCCGCGATAGCCTGCGTCGAATGCAAGCGTGCCGACCTCGCCGTTGCGCAGCGGCGACAGGTCGGGGCCGAGGATTGCCGGCCGCGCCCCCCACGATTTCCCGACCGAGCCTGTGCGATGCGGCGTCCGCGGGCCCTCGCCGAGCACCATCTGCGCCTCGGACACGCCGTAATGCTCCCAGATCGGGCAACCGATCCGCCGCCGCCACTCCGCCCGAACGGAATCTTCGAGCGGCTCGCCGGTCGAGTTGGCGCCGCGCAGCGATGAGAGATCGTGGCGGCACTCGATCGCGGGCGTTGCCAGGATGCGCCGGTAGAGGGTGGCGACGCTGTGCAGCAACGTCACCCTGTCGCGCTCCACCACGGCGAGAATTCGCTCCGGGGTGGCGCGCTCTTCCATGATCGCGCCCGCCACGGCGTTGCGCAGCGGAAACAGCACGTTGTGGCCAAGCGCGCTGATGAAGCTCCATTCGCCGCTTGCGAGCACGACGTCGCGTTCCTGCGGCGGAACGCGCGCGCGGTTGCTCTCGCCGAGTGCGGTGAGCCAGCGATGCCCATGCACCACCCCTTTCGGCTTGCCGGTCGTTCCCGATGTGAACACGATGAAGGCGATGTCGTCGGCGCGTGCGTCGAAGGGGCGCAACGGCGAAACCCGCTTGCCCCCGGCGCTCGCTTGCCTCGTGCCGAGTTCCGCAAGCGGTAGGAGGCCGTCGCGCGTGACCAGGGCGCGGGTAGCGCTCCCCGCGAGCGAAAGTGTTGGCTCGTTTTCCTTCGGCAGCGAGCCGTAGAGCACGGCCGCGGGCCGCGCCAGCGCGCAGATGTGCGCGATCTCGCTGCGCCCCAGCTGCGAGTTTTGCAGGACCGGCACCGCGCCCGCCCAGATCGTGCCCAGAAACGCGGCAGCGAGCTCGATCGAGTTGGTCATCCGCAGAAGGACCCGCTCGCCCGCGGCGATGCCGAGCGCGTGCAGCCCGCTCGCGACGGCAAGCACGGCGTGCTCGAGCTCGCCGCGCGTGATCGCGCCCCCGCTCGTGAAGAAGGCGGGCAGGCTGCCGAGGTCCGAGCCCGCGACCGGACGCAGCGCTTCCTCGGCAAGGTTCATCGCGCGTCCTTACCCGCCATAGACCGGACCCCGGTATACCGGCGAGCGCTTGTCAAGAAACGCGCGGATTCCCTCGCGGCAATCGCCCGTGCGCGTGATCTCCATGACGGCATCGAGCTCCGCTTGCGCGCCTTCCTCGCTGCGGTTGTGATCCCAGTAGCGGCGCACCAGCGCCTTGGCATGGCGCACCGAGAGGAATGGCGCCGCCGCGATCCGCTCCGCGATCCCCAGCGCCTCCTCGGCAAGGTTCATCGCGCGTCCTTACCCGCCATAGACCGGACCCCGGTATACCGGCGAGCGCTTGTCAAGAAAGGCGCGGATTCCCTCGCGGCAATCGCCCGTGCGCGTGATCTCCATGACGGCATCG